>MTLD01000642.1_pt2 | contig 77844 bp, 75 predicted proteins | sample 1982471 | NCBI WGS metagenome assembly MTLD01 (sample SAMN05712604, study PRJNA340218) | biofilm metagenome | isolation source: sample SPM anode biofilm adapted to -50 mV | place: USA | collected 2012-02-03
GGGAACGTTTTTGACTTTTGCAAGAGCCTCACGATGAAAACTATTTAACGCCGCTTTAATCGAACACCCCCCAGGCGACTGGTACAGTCGCCCACAGAAGAACATCACGGGAAAACCACATGAAGACTATTCACGACATAGCACTCAACAGCGCCGCCGCTACCATCGTCCATGCCAACCACATGGACATGGGCATGGCGGCCGACGCAACCGCACCGCCCGCCGATCTGATGCTGGTACCTGCCGGTGATCGCATCGAAGGCCGCGACGGCCGGGCCTGGAACAATCCCGACCCACAGGGCGTCATCCGGTTTTTCACAGAAAACGGCCTGGACATCCCGGTCGACATCGAGCACGCCACCCAGCTCAAAGCGCCCAAGGGCGAGGCAGCCCCGGCCATGGCCTGGGGTACGTCCCTGGAGGTGCGGCCCGACGGGTCGATTTGGAGCCGGATCAACTGGAACGCCGCCGGTACCGCCCTGGTCATGGGCCGCCAGTACCGCTACTACTCCCCGGCCTATGTCATCGACCGTGAAACCATGAACATCGTCGGCATAAAAAGTGTCGGCCTGACCAATACCCCTAATCTGGACGTTCCCGCTCTCAACCACGAGCAGAAAGGACCAACAATGAATCTCGCCGCACTCCTGGCAGCCCTGGGGCTGGCATCGACCGCCACCTTCGAAGATGCCCTCAATCACATCACCAAGATCAAGGGAGACCTGACCGTCGCTCTCAACGCAGCGAACAGCCCGCCCCTGGACAAGTTCGTTCCCAAGGCGGACTACGATCTGGCTCTCAACCGCGCCACCGCTGCCGAAGAAAAGCTTACAGCTCAGGCAAAGGAAACCCTCGAAACCGCCATCAACACGGAAATCGACGCGGCTCTCAGGGCAGGCAAAATCACCCCGGCCACAAAAGACTACCACATCGCCCAGTGCCGCCAGGAAGGCGGCCTGAAAAGATTCAAGGCATTCGTCGCCGCCGCTCCGACCATCGGCGATGCCAGCGGACTGGACTACAAAAATCCCGGCAAAACAGCCACCGCCCTGAACGCCGAGGAAGAGACGGTTTGCAAAATGATGGGCCTCAGCGTCGAGGAATACAAAAAAGCCAACGGCATCGAATAAAGACCGGTGAACCCGGCAAAGGAGCAAATCAATGGCACTAACCGCAGACAGAACAACACCGCGCCGGAGCGGCGACCTGCTCGAACTTCCGGCCGCCGCATCAAAGAAATTTTACGCCGGAGCCCTGGTTGCCGTGGACGCCTCCGGCAATGCCACCCCCGGCGCAACCGCTACCGACATCCTGGGCGCAGGCCGCTGCCGCGAACAGGTCGACAACTCCAGCGGAGCGGCCGGAGCCGTCACCGTCCCCATCGAAAAAGGTATTTTCCGCTGGACGAACTCCGCCACCGATCCGGTCACCCGCGCCGACATCGGCAAGGATTGCTACATCATCGACGATTTCACCGTCTCCCATACCGACACCAACCAGTCCGTAGCAGGCAAGGTATTCGATGTGGAGTCGCAGGGTGTCTGGGTCGACATGAGATAACTCTTACCAACTGATCAAAGGAGCAAAATTCATGGATATCAACGCAACCAATTTACAGGCCCTTTACCGGGCGTTCAACACCGCCTATCAGCGTGGTTTCTCCGGCGTGCCCTCCATGTGGCCGCGCATCGCCACCCTTGTACCGTCCGGGGCATCCCAGGAAGACTACGGCTGGCTGGGAGACATTAAGTCACTGCGCGAATGGATCGGTGATCGTGTCATCAACAGCATCAGCCAGCATGTGTACAGCGTCAAAAACAAGCATTTCGAACTGACCCAGGGCGTCGACCGCGACAAAATAGAAGACGATCAGGTCGGCATATACACTCCCTTATTCGAATTCATGGGCGATTCGGCCGCCCGCCATCCTGATGAACTTATCTTCGCCCTGCTGCTGCTCGGCTTCACCACCAACTGCTACGACGGCCAATACTTCTTCGACACCGATCACCCCGTTGTCCAGGCCGATCAAACCACCGCCAGCGTTTCCAACTACCAGGCCGGAACCGGAAACGCCTGGTTTCTCCTGGACACCAGCCGTCCCTTGAAACCACTCATTTTCCAGCAGCGCAAAAAGCCGAACTTCGTCGCCATGAACCAGGAAACCGACACCAACGTATTCATGCGCAACGAATATCTCTACGGCATCGACTGCCGCGACAACGCCGGATTCGGTTTCTGGCAAATGGCGTTCGGTAGCAAGGACACCCTCGACGCCTCGAATTTCGAGTCTGCCTACGATGCCATGACCGGCTTCAAAAAAGACAACGGCCAGCCCCTGGGCATCAAGCCCAACCTTCTGGTAGTTGGTTCCACCAACGCCAGCGCAGGCCGCAAGATTATCGAAGCCCAGTTGATCAACGGCGGCGACAGCAACACCAATTTCAAGCGCGTCGAACTACTCGAATGCCCCTGGCTGCCATAAAAACTGAGATCAGGAACCAGGGACCGGGGAATGGTAAAGGCTTGTTCCGGTCCCCGGTCCCTAATCTCCGGCCACAAATAAAGGAGTCACTATGAAAAAACTGTTCATCTGCATCATCACCGTGCTGGCCTTCGCCGCCACCGCCCTGGCCGCCGGGAAAGTCGTCACCGATCCCAACAACCGCACCCTCGGCTATCACTCCCCGGCTCCCGCCTCGGCCGTCTGCACCACAACCACAACCACCAAGGGAGCCATTGCCACCGTCAATACCGCCGGTTACAGCACGATCTGCTGGGAAGCATCAGACAGCGCCAACGCCGCCAAACGCATCAAGCGCCACCTCAACAGCAACACCGCCTATCTTCCCGGCACCGGCGGCTGCTTCGGACTCAACGACAAAATCAGCAACGTCGTATTCAAACCCTACAGCGGGGCGTCAGCCGCCTACACCGTCTGTTACGACCTGCAGAGCGGAGGCAAAACGCCATGATCCGGATCACCTCAAAACAGGATGGTTTCCGCCGTTGCGGAGTAGCCCACTCCAAAAGCCCGGCAGAGTACAAGGACGATGCCTTTACCCCCGAGCAAATCGAAACTCTCAAAGAAGAACCGATGCTGGTGGTCGAGATTCTCAACGAAAAAGAAAACGAAGAAAAGCCAAGCAAGAAAAAAGGCGAAACCGAAAAATAACATTCAGGTCCCTGGAGTCTCTGAAGTCCCTTGAGTCCCTGGAATTAACGACAATGCCCTACACAACACTCGAACACATAATCAACCAGATCGGCGAACCAACCGTCATCCAACTGACCGATGACTACCAATCCGAAGCCGTCGACGGTGACCGCGTCACCGAAGCCATTACCAACGCCGACGCCATCATCGACGGCTATTGCTCCGGCCGGTACGTGGTCCCATTCAATCCGGTACCGGCCGTCATTGCCAAGTGCAGCCTCGACATGGCCATTTACAACCTGTACGCCCGCCGGGTCGAGACCATGCCCGAGCTGCGTAAAGACAGTTACAACAATGCCGTCAAGCTGCTGCAATCCATCGCCAAGGGCGATGTGCTGCTCAACGGCACGACAACCCCGCCGCCAGCGCCTGACACGGCCCGCAGCGGAATGACAACAGCTCAAGCGCGACAATTCACCCGCGACACCCTGCGAGGTTTTTAGATGGCCGACGAACAAGCCGACATGCTCACCGCCATCGAGCAGGCCGTACTCGCGCACCTGACCGACAATATCCCGGCCCTTAAAAGCTCCGGCATCCAAAAAGACAGCCGCCAGTTGTTGCGCGACACAGCCGTGGCCGTAGCCGTTTTGGATGGCAAGTTCAACAGAATCGGCCAGACCTGTTTCAGGAGCGATTGCACGGTCAGCGTACTGCTCAAGTTCAAAAACATGCAATCCGAGGAAGCCCGGCGCAAGGGCATCAATCCCCTGGTCACTGCCGCCATCCAGTATCTGCTCGGTCAAAAGCTCGGCCTCTCCATCGGCGCACTGCAACCGGTCAGATTCCGCGATGTCACCACCGAGGAAAAATACGAATCAGGCGTCATCGAATACCTGCTGGAATTTTCCACCTGGTTCGATATCCGCAAGCTGGATGACGAAGCCCTGGGCGATCTGGTCACCCTGGCGATCGGCTACCTGCTGAAACCCGATGACGGCACTGCCGACGCCACCGATATCCTGACCACCACCGTTTAAGGAGGATTTAAATGCTCGTTAAAGCCCAACCCGGCGAAAAATGTCCCTGCGAGGATAATCCCCGCACCTACATCACCGACGACCCGCAAGGCGTAACGGTCCCGGACAGCACCTACTACCGCCGCCTGGTCGACGACGGCAGCCTGATTCCGGTCACCGTTTCCCAGTCCACGGACACGGCGGCTGAAAGGAGTAAAAAGTAATGGCATCCGCAAACATCAGTTTCGACAACATCCCCAGCACGATCCGCAAGCCGGGCGCATACTTCGAATTCAACACCACCCTGGCCGTCAACAGCCTTCCCGCCAATGTGCAGCCCACGCTGATCGTGGCCCAGCGCTTGACCGCCGGAACCGTGGCCGCTCTGCTGCCTACGCGGGTCTATTCAAGTAACGACGCCGCCACCTATTTCGGCCGTGGTTCCCTGGCTCACCGCATGGTAAAAGCAGCGCTCAAAGCCAACCCGTACCTGGATCTCACTGTCTGCGCCCTTGACGACGGAGCCGGAGCCGCCGCAACCGGCACCGTCACCATCGCAAACGCCGCCACAGGATCGGGCGTGCTCTCTTTGTACATCGGCAACGATCTGATCCAGATTGCCATCGCTTCCGGTAATGCCGTCGCCGCCATTGCCACTGCGCTGGCAGCCGCCGTCAACAACCTGCCGGATTTGCCGGTCACTGCCACGGCCAATCTGGGCGTCGTCACCATCACCGCACGCAATAAAGGCCTGGTCGCCAACCAGATCGACCTGGAGGCGTCCATTACCGCCAACATCGGCAGTACCGTCACCGTCGCCGCCATGACCGGCGGCACCATCGACCCCGGCATTCAGGCGGCACTGGACAAGGTCTACGCCAGCCAGTACAGCCTGATCGTCACCCCCTACAATGACGCCACCGCCCTGGCCACCCTGCGCGACCATCTCGACGCCGTCTCCGGTCCCATCGAACAGCGCCCCGGTGTCGGCTACTACGCCATCGACACCACGCTGGCCAGCGCCATCACCCTGGCCACCGGCATCAATAGCGGCCGCATCGTCGGCGCATTGTTGCGCGGCACCCGGTCACCCAGTTACGAACTGGCCGCTGCCTTTGCCGCCGTGCGCGCCTCGGAATCCGACCCGGCCCGGCCGCTCAACTACCTGGCGCTCACGGGGATCGCCGCGCCGCTCGAAGCCCAGCGCCTGACCAGACAAGAACAGGAAAGCGCCCTTGCCAACGGCGTGGCCCCGCTTCAGGTCAATTCCAGCCAGCAGGTGCAGATCGTCCGCGTCATCACCACCTACATGAAAAACATCGCCGGAGTCCCCGACATCAGCTTGCTGGACGTCACCACCATCGACACCCTTGATTACACCCGCAGATCGGTGCGCGAACGTCTCCTGCTCCGTTTCCCCAGAGCCAAGCTCAGCACCAAGACCCCGCCCAGGGTGCGCACCGAAGTACTCGACGTCCTGCGCAAATTGGAACGGCTGGAAATCCTCGAAAACGTGGACGCCAACAAATCCGGCGTCATCTGCGAGCGGGACGAACAAGACCCGAACCGCCTCAACATCCGCATCCCGGCCGACGTGGTCAATGGCCTCCACATCATCGCCGGTAGAATCGATTTGATTCTGTAACAAAGACCCTGGAGTTCCTGAAGTCTTTTGAGTCCCTGAATTTTATCAACCGGAGAAAATCACATGGAAGCATACATCGCCTCAATAACCTGTGAAATAAACGGCGAGTCGCTTGAAGACTTCAACGCCTTTACCGAAAAAGAGCGCGTCTTCAAAAAGACCGTCAACCTGATGAACACCACCGGCACCATCAAGGTTAAAGGCCGCCACAATTTCAGCCTCGATTATGTCGTTCCCGCCGACAAGGCCGAATTCGATTTCGAGGGGGTCGAGGACGGCACCGTCACCATCGATTACGAAAACGGCAAGCGCATCAGTTTCGGCGAAGTTGAATGCCTCTCCATCGGCGATGCCAAATTCGACGGCGACAAAGAAGTAACAAAAACCATCGAATTCGCCGCCGGTACCCGGACGGAGGAGTAAACCATGGAACAAACCGGATCATTCCCCAACGGCATCATCAACGAAAAAGGTGCAATTTGCCGCGAGTTCACCCTGGTTGAACGCACCTTCCGCCAGATCCTCGAGGTGGCCAACGACAAAGCCATCAAAAAGGAGCTGCTATCAGATCCGTCCTACTACGATGCCGCCATCATCTCCAAACGCCTGAAGGTCACTATGATCGACTACCTGACACCCGAGATGGTACTGGATCTTGAAGGCGATGACGGCGACACCCTGGCCCACGCGATGATGGACCTTGACCAGCGGAGGGAGGAGTTTCGAAAAACACAACAAGCCGCTCCGGAAACAACTAATAGCCCTGGTGAAACTGGGAATCCCCTGGAAGACTGCACTTGACATGCCCCTGGGTGAAGCAGACAGCCTGCTTCTGAATTATCAGGAAATAGTCGATCCGAAACCGGAGAAACAGAAAGTACGTAAAAAGCGGGGACCAGGAACCAGGGACCGGAAAAAAACAGCAACCGGTCCCCCGTCCCCGATCCCCAGTCCCCGAGGCAACAATGGCTGATATGAAACTCTTCATAGAACTGCTGGCCCGCTCCACCGGCCTGAAACGGGAACTCCGCGAATCCGAAAGCGGGTTTCGCCGTTTCGGCAGCGTGGCGCAGCAGGAAATGTCAAGGATCAGACAAGCCTCCAGCTCGGTCCAGGGCAAACTGGCCGCCCTGGGCTTGACCGTCGGAGCGCTCCAGCAGCTCCGCATGTCTGCTCAGCTTGATAAGGGGCTCACCCAGATCAAACAAACCGCTGGGGAATCAACCAACGCGGTCAAGGGATTACGCCAGGAATTTTTCGAAATGTCCCGCCAGACCGGTCGCGATGTGGATGGCATGAAGACCGGCTTCGACTCGCTCATCCAGTCCGGCCAGTCCTGGAAAGCCGCCCTGGAATCCACCAAAGGCATCAACATCGCCAATGCCATCACCGGGGCCAATGAAAAGACCCTGGCCGGTGGTCTTACCGTCGGCGCAACCGCCTACAATATCGATCTGGAAAAACCGGGGCAAGCCCTTGCTCTGCTGGACAAAATGACCGTTGCCGGTCGCTTGGGCAACGCCGAACTGGAAAACCTCTCCGACATCTTTGCCCGCGTCAGCGTCAACGCCTCCAGCGCCGGTATGAGCTTCGACAAAACCCTGGCCTTTATCGAAGCCCTCTCCATGGTCGAACGCCAGCCCGAACGCCTCGCCACCCTGGCCGATTCAACTTTGCGGCTGTTCACCAACCTGCGCTACATGAAAGAGGCGCAGAAAAGTACCGGCGTCAAATTCTTCGACGCCAAGGGCGCACGCCGCGATACTGTCGAAGTGCTCAAGGATATCAAGGCCAAATGGGACAAACTCAAAACAGACCGCGAACGTGCCGTCTTCATCCAAAAAGCATTCGGCAAAGCCGACCTGGACACCATCAAGGGACTGAAAACGCTGCTGCAAGGCAACTCCCTCAACAAGATCCAGGATTTTTCCAAACAGATCGGCAATGCATCAGGTACCCTGCAAAAGGACTTGCCGGATGCCGTCAACAACGCCATCGACCAGACCGGTCGGCTCAAAACCGTCCTGCGTCAGGCTGCCGATGAATTCGCTCAGCCTATCAACCGGACCATATCCAGCATGATCCAGTTCGGTCTCGACAAGAAATCCAATGGCGGTCTGGAACTGTCGGGAAAACAAATGCTGGCTGGCTCCGCAGCTCTGATTGGCGGCACCTATCTGGCGTCCCGCCTCGGCAATGCAGCATTAAAGGGGGTTGCACAGCGTCTGTTGTCAAAAGGGGCCTCAACCGCCATCGGCGTAGCCGAAGGCAAAGCCCTCCAGGCAGCCGCCGGTATCACCCCGGTATTCGTTACCAATTGGCCCGGCTCAATGGGTGGATCAACGTTCGGACCGAAAACCAGCGGACCATTCAATCCCAGGGAATGGGGCGGCGGATCACTACGAACGGCAGGAACCGTTGCCGGTGGAGCTGCAACCACTTCCCTTGGAGCAGCAGTTGGCACTCTCACCCCTGCCGCCTTTGCCGCCACCGTCGGCTATGCCTCAATCAAAACCGGCCACTATCTGGCAAAAAGCGAAGCCGCATGGCGCAGCACCAAAGACCTGACGGAAATCCGTGCGCGGCAAATGGTTATGGGCGGCGGCCCCAATTCATTTCAGGTGCGAACCATCGACGCCGAACTGGCCCGCCGCTGGCAAAATGGAGAGAACACCCGACCGCAACCGCAGAAAAACGAGATCAAGATCGATCTGCAAATCGACGGACAGGGCCGGATATTCGCCCGCAGCAACGACATGAACACCAGCGCCGTCATTGGCGGCAAACGCGGCGATTTCTTCAGCGCCCTCATGACCACCGAGGCCCTGTAAATGTCCCTTTACGACGCCTTTATAGATGACATCCCCCTGGAAATAGAAACCCTCGACGACCAGTTCGAGGTTTCCATTGCCCGGCACGAATTCCCCTACAAGGATGGGGCGCTCCTGGAAAACATGGGTCAGAAGGCCCGCACCGTCAACATCCGCTGTTACTTCTGGGATAACGGCAGCCACCTGACCTACAACAACCACATCACGCTGGTCAACCACCTCAAGGAAAAGTCGCTGTTTACCCTGGTTCATCCCCTGTACGGCTCTTTGCAGGGAATGGTCGAGCGCGTGGGAGTCCGGGCCGACGACCGGGAAATGACCGCCGAGGTCGACATTACCTTTGTGGAAAACCTGCGGCAGGACATTTCCGAAGTTGAATACGAAGATGTGGAAGTTGCCGCCGATGAGGCGGTGATAGATGCCCAGGATGAACAGATGGAGCAGTTCGCGGAAGATGCCCAGGATGAACTGGGTGCAGAGGCGACCGAAATCAATGACCAGGAACTGGACTCGGAGCAGGGCATTCTGGAGCAGTTCAGCAGTGTCAGCCAGAAAGCCCGCGCGTGGCTCAAGGAAGTAAACTCTGCCGTAGCAGTATTCGAAGCAACGCTTAACGACATAACCCAGCCGGTGAACAGCCTGATCAGCGCCATCAACTTCGGCATGAAGCTCCCCGGCCGGGTGATCGGAGCCATCGCCAAAATGGTCGACCGGTTTGTATCGTTGTACAAAACCGTGACCACAGCGCCCAGCCGGTTCATGCGCAACCTGCGCAGCGCGGTCAATAATCTGATCTCCAAATTCGGTTTTTCCAGCAGCATACGAAAGCACCTCCGCGTCGCCGTCGCCACCCAGGGCGCTCAAGCCGTGGCCCAGTACTACGCCGACGACGAAACCCAGCGCCAAAAATTGCGCAGAGTGGAAAAACAAACCACCTTCGACACCCTGGGCCGCTATCTCAATCCGCCCGTGGCCGAGCCGGTTTACACCGTCAATGAGCTGGAAGCATCTGTCTACATTACCCGCGACATGCTCCAGGAAGCCATCGATTGTGACGGCGGCCGAAGCATTCCCAGCCTGAAAACCATGGCCCGCATCCTCATCGATCACGTCAGCAACATCAAGCTGGAGCGCGAAAAGATTATCACCGTATTGCTGGACAATCCCATGCCGCTGCACATCGTCTGCCTGCGTTACGGCCTCGATTATCACTACGCCGACCGCATCGTCGCCATCAACAGCATCCCCCGGCCCAACTACACCAGCGGCTCTTTACAAATTTACATCACATCAGGAAGCGCAGCATGAGCGATACCGTAAGCCTTCACATCGGCAATCACAAAATAGAGAACTTTGTCAGCTACGACATCGAGGCCGACCTCTACCAGGCCGCCGATAAATTCACGCTGGAATTGGCTAATCCCGAAGCCCCGGTCACCGCCGGAATGCAGTGCAAACTTTATGTTAATGGCCAACTGGAGCTAACCGGCCTGATCGACAAAACCGTCAAAAAATACGACAAGAACGGCCGCACCCTGACCGTAGAAGGCCGCGACCTGATGGGCTTGCTGGTGGACAGCCATGCCGAGCAGTTTGTCACCGTCCAGGGCAAAACCGTCAAACAACTGGCCGAGATGCTGCTTAAAACCGTGCCGTACATCCAGCGTTCACAGGTCATCTATCAACAGAACGTTGTCGGCAAGCTCAAGGGCAAGAAAAAAACCGTCGATTCCCCGCTCACCGGCTTCATGGACACCCCTCAAAAATTCAGCCAGATCGAGCCGGGCATGACCGTGTTCGAGGTATTGGCCGTCTACGCCGCCAGCCGTGGCCTGATGTTCTTCGCCATGCCCGACGGCACCTTGGTGTTCGGCAGGCCGAAAATCACCGGAGACCCGCTTTTCAGCGTCATCAGCCGCCTGAACGGCCAGGACAACAACGTCGAGAGCGGCGAGGAAACCAACGACATTTCCCGGCGCTACTCCAAAATAACCGTTGTCTCCCAGGTGCAGGGGCTGGAAAGCCATGCCCTCGACGCCACCAAGATCAATGCCAAAAAGACCGCCATTGACGCCACTTTCCCGTTCTATAAGCCGATGGTGGTCAAGGTCAACAATGACAGTCAGACCCCGGCCTTGCATGCCCGCATGTTGATGGAAAAACAGCGGCACGATGGGTACAGCCTGACCTACACCGCGCCGCTCCACTCGCAGTCCGGCCGCAACTGGGCCATCAACGAACTCTGTACCGTCAACGACGAAGTGCTGGACGTCAAGCGCACCATGCTGGTCTTCAGCCGACGCTTCCGCAAAACCAAACAGGGCAGTTGGACCGACATCAAGCTCGGCCCCCCCGGCCTCGTGGCGGCAAGCCAATGATGGCTTTTATCGGTTTTCTACTGATTCCCCTCGCCCCCTGGGAGAGGGATAGGGTGAGGGCGTTATGATTCGTGGAAGAGTAAAAAGTGTAGTTGAAGGGGTGATAAAGAGGTTTTCAGCGTTTGGCCGTCCTGATGAAACCATCGACAACCGCGAATACTTTCAGCACTACGGTTTTACCTCCCGGCCTCTGGCAGGCGCTGAAATCATTATCATCCGTGAGGGCGGCCATTTTATCGCAATGGCATCCGACGACCGCCGTTACCGCATTAGTATGGAAAACGGCGAGGTGGCGCTGTACGACGACCAAGGGCAGAAAATACACCTTAAACGCGGCAAAGCCATAGAAATCACCGGCTGCGACACGCTGGTAGCCACGGTCGGCGTGAGCGCAACCATCACCTCTCCGGCGGTCACAGTTGTGGCGTCCAGCAAAGTGACACTGCAAACGCCTCTGGTCGAATGCACGCAGGATCTCAAAGTCGGCGGCGATATCGTCGCAACGGGAAATATCAGCGACGCCAACGGCGCAAAGAGCATGGCAGGCATGCGGCAGATTCACAATACACACACCCATTCTCACCCGGCGGACGGCGTCACGATCCCCGCGCCAAACGAGGCGATGTAGATGGATTTCCAACTCACCTACAACAACCAAACCGGAGCCATCGACCAGACCTTCGAACAGGCCGGAGATATCCTCAACAACATCATCATCTCCCTGGCGATCAAGAAGGGTAGCTGGTGGCATGATCCGGCCTTCGGCCTGACCGCCCGCCCCCGACTTAAAAACACATCGGCCACGGCCCGGCTGATGAAGCAGGACATTGAGCAAGCCCTGCAATGGATCATTGACGCCGGACGCGCAACATCCATTCTGGTCGAAACCTGGCGCGATGACAACGACCGCCACCGCCTGAATATTTTGATTACCGCCACCCAGGCGGACGGCAGAACAATTACCTACGCCACATTTAAAGAGGTGGTTTAAGTGTCATTTACTATCCCCGCATATGACGAATTATTAAACGCCATCCTGACCAATTACATCAATCAGGAATTCCGCGACTCGAATGGGAATATCATCCCCGTTGATACGTCCAAAGGTTCTCTGATTTACGTTAAATCAGCCGCCATCGCCTCCGTCTTATGGGGCATCTACCAGCATCAACGGTGGATTACCGGCCAGATATACCCAGACACCTCCGATACGGAAGCGCTGGAACATCACTGTTACATACGCGGCATTACGAGGAAAAGCGATGAGACCGATGCAGCTCTCTTGGCCCGGCTGCTCGACTACATCCGACGGCCGCCTGCCGGAGGCAACAAGTACGATTATGTCAAGTGGGCGCTGGCGGTGGACAATGTCGCCGCCGCCTGGTGCATCCCCCTGGCCCAGGGGCCGGGAAGCGTGGACGTCCTGATCCTGGCCAACGCATCCACGACCGGGTCGGAGATCCCGGCACAGGCCCTGTTGGACACGGTCCGGGCATACATTGCGGATATCTGCCCCACCTCGGTCCATAGTCTTCGTGTTCTGGCACCCACCGTGGTCACCCAAAACGTGACCATGGCCTGCCCCGGAGTCTCCAGCACAACAGAACTACAGTCGGCCGTCACCTCATATATGGCCGCCCTGGAGCCGGGTCAAACACTGTACCTGTCACAGTTGATTGCCCTGGCCATGTCCATGGGCGCTACCGATGCGGCGATCACGGCTCCGGTCGCAAATGTAACCGCAACGTCCTGGCAGATGGTCCGTCCGGGGGTAATCAGTGTCGCATAGCACGGTACTCAAACAGTTGATGCCGCTGGAACTGGGAGATACGGCCAACACTGATTTAAATTTGGAAGGGCATTATCTTGATCAGGTTGCGTCACGAGCTGTAGATCTGCTGCGGGAGATGTTCACCGACGGGGCTTTTGAAACGTTGGCGGATTGGGAAAGGGTCTATGGTCTGACTCCCGGCGCTGATGATCCGGCCCAATTGCGCCGGGTAAAACTGATCAACAAAATGCGGGAGACCGGCGACATTCACCCGCCTCACCTGGTCGAGGTAGCTGCCACTATGGGCTATACCGTGGTAATCGACCAGTTGGCTCCATTCATGGCCGGATGTGGCCATGCCGGAGACACCATCTACGCCGATACTATCCGCTGGCAATGGAAAGTAACGGTATCCGGCATCCCTGCATACTATTTCCGCGCGGGCCAGTCGGCAGCCGGAGAACGGCTTTCCTGGTTCCAACCCGCCACCACATTGGAAGCGCTATTCAATGACCTCAAACCGGCCGATGTCTGGCTCTGGTTCACTTATCCATAAGCAAGGAGTTAAATATGGGAAAAACAGCATTTGTTGATGGAAATCCCAGCCAGGGAGTGACCGGCACTACCGTCACTGCCGCGTTTCTGAATGCTTTGCAGAACCATCGGCACGACGGACTGGATCAGGATGGTTCCTGTCCGACGTCCTTTGTTGTGGCAAGTGGCTCGGCAAATATCTACACCGCCACATTCTCGCCTGCTCTGACGGCACATTGCGCAGGGCTGCCGCTTTTGATCCAAGCACCGGCAACAAACACCGGAGCCAGCACGTTCAATCCGAATTCCCTGGGGGCCAAATCCATTGTCAGGCAGGACGGAAGTGTACTCCAGGCAGGGGATATTGTTTCCGGCGGGGTTTATCAACTGGTATACGACGGGACAAACTACCAGTTGGCTGCTGTTTCCACTCCGGCATCCATCCAGGGCCTGTTCAAAAATTTAATTATCTCGGCCTCCGGAACGTCCGCTACTATTACGGTCACATGTGATGAAATAGTTGTTGGCAATGGTACCACCTACCAAACCCTTCGAAATGTCAATCTCTCTATTGCCGGCACTGCCAACGGCGCTAACGGCCTCGATACTGGAACCCTTGCAGCAAACACCTGGTACAGCATTTGGGTAGTCTGTAACAGCACTACAGGCACCGTTGCTGGCATATTGTCTCTGTCAGCCATTGCTCCGACAATGCCGTCCGGATACACTCCTAAGGCGCGAGTCGGCTGGACTAGGATGGACAACACGGCGAATAAATACCCGCTGGCGTTCAGGCAGGCTGGCCGAACTATACAATATGTCCCAGCAGCCAGTGGCAATGTTACCGCGTTTCCTGTTGCCGCGTCTGGTACACAAGGTAATTATGCCACACCGACATACGTTTCTGTTTCTATTGCCGCCTTCGCACCAACCACAGCCTCAAAAATCAAAGTATTGGCAGTAAACGGGGGGAGTGTTGTTGTAGTAGCACCAAGCCCAGCGTATGGCACATGGAATGGAGCCAATCCTCCGCCGATAAATACAGGAGGTATTTCAGCCGGGACACAGTGGGTTTCCACTATAGGTGAATTTATTCTTGAAAGCCAAAATATATATGTAATTTCTGTAGCTGCTGGCGGGACCATAAGCATTATGGGATGGGAGGACAACATATGAGTTTCGCGGTTCGCAAGGATGGAAAAGGATGGAGGACTATCAGCAGCCCGGAGGATGTAACGGAAGATGAGGTCTACTCGGACACTATCCCCGCTCCCACCTTTGATCAAATCGTCTCAGATAAACTGTTGGCTCTCGCAGATTATCGTTATCAGCGCGAGACTGCCGGGATTACACTTAACGGAACGAAAATCGACACTGACGACCGCTGCAAAATCCTTTTGAACTCGGCATACACCTCGCTTAAAAACGGATTTTGCACGGCAAAGCAATGGAAAACCGAACAGGGCTGGATTAATGTCACCCTGACGGAGATCGAACCTATTGTCAAAGCGGTCGATGCGTATATCCAGGATTGCTTTAACAACGAAGAAAGCCACCAAACTGCCATCAAAGCGTTAACGACTATCGATGCCGTCAACGCCTATGATTTCACAACCTGCTGGCCATCTCAAACCATCACATCATAAATTTGTCCACTTAGAGGCAGCGGCCGGACCGTACGGGAATACGATCCGGCCGTTAACCCACAGAGTACGCTGTGAGCCAACCAAGGCTACCTCGCCCGATCGAGCGGAGCGAGCCTAGCATAATTCCTCAAAAACAGAAAGGGCTCACATGAAACATTACCCGATATTGGCCTGGCCTGGCGGTAAGCGTCGGCTCGCCAAAAAACTCTTACCCTTACTCAATTGCCGTCCTCACAGTTGCTATGTCGAAGAATTTGTTGGAGGAGGCGGCCTGTTCTTTCTCAATGCCCCTGCGAAGGTAGAGGTTTTAAACGACGTCAATGGAGAGTTAATCAACCTTTACCGGGTTGTTAAAAATCACCTGGAAGAATTTATCCGTCAATTCAAGCTGGCGTTAGTCAGCCGACAGCTATTTGACTGGGCAAAAGATACGCCACCGGAAATTTTAACCGACATCCAGCGAGCCGCGCGGTATCTCTACATTCAAAAACTATCCTTTGGCGGCAAGGTTTCCAGCCAAACCTTTGGCACCTCGCCCAGTTCTCTACCCCGGTTTAATTATCTGCGATTGGAGGACGATCTAAGCCAGGCGCATCTCCGCCTGTCCCGGACATGGATCGAGCATCTCGACTGGCATAAATGTCTATCCAAATGGGACCGCATTTACACCCTTCACTTCCTCGACCCGCCGTACTGGGAAACGGAAGGTTATGGCGTCCCGTTCGATCTCTGTGAATACGAGCGCATCGCCGAGGCCATGGCGACCATGAAAGGCAGTGCAATCCTAACCATCAACGACCATCCGAAAATGCGGAAAATCTTCTCAGCCTTCACAATGGATTCGGTTGACATAAACTATACAATTGGTGGTTCCGGAACGGGTAAAAACAGGCGTGAATTGATCTTTAAAAACTGGTAAAAAGCAGGGGCTTGAATTCATAATTCAAGCCCCTTTTAATCAGTGCCAAACCGTTTGCAAATCAGTGCCAAATCAATCGGCGCGCAATATACAGCCGCGCGACAGATCATCAAAGGATACACCAGAGGATACAAAAGACAATAAGCAACAAAAAGGGTCACAGCCAAAAGCCGTAACCCTTTGATTTTATGGCGGAGAGGTAGGGATTCGAATGCTAGCTCTACGCTCAGCAACAAAGACCATAACCTATTAATATCTAACAATTTCAAACATCTACCCCGCCGAACAAAGTCCATCGAAGTCCAGCAAAATGTGGTAAAATTCGTCCCATTGGTGAAAGTTTGGTGAAAGCCGAAGGCGAGCCGACAAGAGTTCATTCTCCCCCACCTGTCTCTCCATCTCCTGACACAATCCTCGACGCGCTCTTCAAGTGGTTTTAGGATTGTGATGATGACCTAGCCCCGATAACTTGACTGATCAACTCCAAACAACTCCTGAAGTCGATAGGTTTTGATAAATAAGCATCCATTCCGGAGGCAATACATCTTTCCTCGTCTTCTTTGAGAGCATGGGCCGTCAAGGCAATTATGGGGATACGGCCACCACAAGTACGTTCTTTCTCACGTATAGCGACGGTCGCCTCGAAGCCACTGAGACGCGGCATCTGGACGTCCATCAGCACAAGGTCATAGTTCCCCTTTTCCCACATTTCGAGCGCTTTTTGACCATCCTCAGCAGCATCAAGATCATAGTTTGAGCGCGTAAGCATAACTTCGAGGAGTCGTCGAATTGTCGGATCATCTTCGGCAAGAAGGAGACGAGGAATTCTTTTTTCCCTAATTAAAGGGGCTGTCGTTTCAAGTGAGTGACATTCGGCCGGAATCTGAACATCACTTTCCAGGCCGGATTCAATCAGGGGAATTGTGAAGGAGAATACGCTTCCCCTGCCCTGCTCACTCTTGACGGTAATAGTCCCACCCATCAGTTCCACAATCTCCTTGCTGATGGTAAGTCCAAGACCTGTGCCGCCGTAAGAGCGTTTGTTAGAGTCATCGGCCTGGCGGAATGCCAGAAAGAGAGAATCTTTTTCATTATCGGAAATGCCGATGCCGGTATCCGTAACAGCGAAGGTATATTCTCGCTTCTTATCAGAGGTCGTACCACCGACGGAGATCCGGACCGACACTTTTCCTGCACTGGTGAATTTAACGGCGTTACCGATGAGGTTGATGAGGATCTGCCGAAGCCGCAGGGGGTCTCCAACAACCGAATCCGGAACATCATCCCCTACTGATATGACATATTCGAATCCCTTGCGTTTCACTTCCGGAGCAAAGAGATCAAACGCAAAAGAAATGCAGTTTCGTAGTGAGAAAGGTTTCTGCTCAATCCTTAGCTTACCCGCATCAATCTTCGCCATATCAAGGATATCGTTAAGAATACCTAAAAGTGATCGGGCCGAGGTAAGCGCCATTTCCATGCAACCTCTCGAAGTTGGAGCGAGTTCTTCTTCAAGCGCTAGTTGAAGCATACCGAGGATACCGGTCATCGGAGTACGCAATTCGTGGCTCATGTTGGCAAGAAACTGGCTTTTTGCCCGATTGGCTACATCGGCGGTCTCCTTTGCTAATCGAAGCTCCTCCGCGGCCAGCTTACGCGCGGTTATGTCAATCAATGCTATGTTGCACTCTTCTCCGGATGTGGAGGCCAATGCCTCGATCAGGACATCTTCTCCTTTAAGAAGAGTAACCTCGCATGACACTTTAATTGGACTGGAAAATACATTTTTGAGGAAGTTGTCAAAGGCGGGTCGGGCTTGTTCGGCAATGAAGAGCCCAAAACGCCGGCCTAGCAGATCGGAACGCGCATTCCCGATAAAACTAGAGCCGGCCGGATTCACATTGCTAATTATCCCACTACGATTGAGGGTAAAGTAGGCCACCGGAGCAAAATCATAGAGGACTGTACACTTTTCCAGAGACTTCTCCACCTCACTTCTGGCTTGGCGAAGTTCCGCGTTCTGCCTCTCCAACTCGATCCGCTGAGCTTCAAGATCATCGACAAGTCGGCTATTCTCCTCCTCTTTGCGACAGGGATGACCTTGTTTCTCTTTCTCCCTCAACCGTTCATTGGATCGGCACAATTCAGTCTCGGCTGTTTGTCGGACATACTTATCGCTCATAGCATGACCATAGCAGTTTATTGCTGCCACCCTAAATTTGGCTTAATCAAGCTTGTAGTAAATCCATAGCAGATTTGTTCTGCAATTCAATACTTTTTTCACTGGGTCAGAGCGAACTTGGACCCAGCCCTGGACCAGGGTCTCTCCACTGATAAAATACCGCAACGGGCACATTCGATATGCGGCACACGAGCATGCAAGAAAGTTTTATAATGAAAAAAGTTATCATGATACCAGGTCTCGGCTTTAATGACGCTGGGGTTATCATCTTTGCCGCAAAGCGGGCAGTTCATGATTCCATCCGGTGCAAAATTCACGGTGATGTCGAGACGATTATCTTCGGCAAAAGAAACGGCAGTAACCTGCCACGGATGGCAAATACCTAGTGTTGAAGCAAAAATTGACGGTAGTTCCATAGGTTATATCCTGTTGGTTCAAGTTTGCCAATACAAGAACAATTGTCTCTGAAATTATGTGGTTATAAATATCTAAGTTGATTATCATACATAATCTATGCCATGATCGCCGCCACGTTATTTCCTCAATAATATTTAGTGTCTCGATAAAATCCTTTCTGCTGAAGAGCGTACCAGAACGTGACAACATATAATCGTCAAACCTATTAATAGTTATAAAACAACCTGTTAAGAAGTTGGTATGGTTATTCGCAGTTACAAAATTTTTGCAACCATGCGTCGAGTTGCGCCAGTTTTTAAATTCAGATCTAATCCTCTTTTATTGGTCTGCCTGATTTTGCTGATATTTTCACATTGTTTCCACATTTTATCGGGTCAGGGCTTGTGAAGACGGAGTAAAAAAAGAGAAAACAGTATAATGTCCCGCAAAAATGAAGAGGCAAAAAAGAACTATTCGATAGCAACCGCTTTTGTCATGTTGCTGCTGGTAATTTTTTTCATGGAAATTACCGTGATGGAGGTATTGTCTCCGCTTTTTGCGAGGCTCGACACCCTAACGGCAAGCTTCGTGGATGCACTCGTTCTGGTTGTATTCTACTCTTTTCCCCTTTGGTTCCTGGTAATCCGCCCTCTTTTTGATTCCGATCGATCTAATGGTTCATCCGCCAGACTTTACTGTGTCGGCTTGTTGTTCAAGGCAATAGTGATCATCTTTCTGGTCGAGCTCCTGGTGATGCTGTTCCTGGCAAACACCCTCCCAGCTGTAAGTCCGGTTAATCGAAAGGTTCTGGACGCGTGTTTAACGATCCTGCTCTGTTCTCCACCACTTTGGTGGTTGCTTTTCCGAATGAAAATGCGCCAACGTATTATTTTTCTCACTGAATCAATCGCCGCCCCTTTAAAGATCTATGTTTTGCTGCTCTCGATGTTTTTTATGTCTGACCTGATGGAATCATTTCTGATTCCATATGTTACCACTGCAACAAGCGTGATTTCCCCCAAATTTACCGATTCATTCCTGCTCACTCTGTTTCTCAGCCCTTTTCTCTGGATTTTCATGCTGCGACCGCTCAAACGGGACGCTCAGCTAAAAAAAGCCAGACTGGAAGCGGTACAGGCACAGGTTATGGATGCCATAATCATGATCAATGAAAGAGGGGCAATTGAGTCTTCCAATCAAACAGCAGAACGGATGTTCGGCTATTCCGCCGGCGAAATGATCGGCAAGCCCGTCATTTCCATAATTGGTAGCGAACAGCAATACCTGACAGAAATGATTCGTGAGGCGACAGAAGGCAAAAGCGCTCAATTTCCGCACCAGCACCGGGAAGTTTCCGGCTGCCGCCTCGACGGCACCAAGTTGATCCTGGATGTCTCGGTAAGCCGGATAATGCTGGACGACTGGACATCCTTTCTGGTAGCCATCAATGACATCAGCGATCGCAAGAACATGGAAAATGAGCTCAGGGAAAGCTCTCAACGTTTCCGCGAAATCATAGAACAGACCATAGATGCCATCATTTTCTTCAAACCGGGCACCTGCTCCATTATCGACGCCAATCATGCCGCCGAAACTCTCTACGGTTACAGCAAGTCGGAACTGAAGCAGGCGGGACTGGAGCAGGTTTGCACACCGGAGATTTTTGCCCGGATGAACAAGGTGATCAGCAGCATCAGCAGCAGCGACACGTCGTGCCTGGATGACATTGCCAACATTCGCAAGGATGGTACGGAAATTATCGTTTCCATACGCGCCAAGATGATGACCCTGCAAAAGACGAACATCGTTTACTGTTCGATACGGGATGTTACCAAAAGAATCCGTTTGGAAGAAGAAGCCCGGAATATGCAGGCCAAGCTGATCCAGGCCAACAAGATGACCTCACTTGGGCTTCTGGTATCCGGTGTTGCGCATGAAATCAACAACCCGAACAATTTCATAATGGCCAATGCCCAGCTCCTGTCTGAAACATGGACTGACGCCCTTAAAATTCTACGTGAATATTACGATGAAAATGGCGATTTTTATATCGGCGGATTGCCATTTGTAAAAGTAGAGAAACAATCACAGCAGCTCTTTGCCGGGATTATCGAAGGAGCCCGCCGTATCAACGAAATCGTCCTGAATCTGAAAGGGTTCGCTCGCCAGGAAAGGACTGTATCTTCCCAATACGTGGACGTAAATCAAGTAGTACCCACTGCTGTCTCCATAATTCATCATGAACTGATCAGATACACGGAGAATTTCAATCTTGACTTGAAAGACGGCATACCTCTTGTCAAGTGGAACAGCCAGCAGCTCGGACAGGTCGTCATCAACTTACTGATGAATGCCTGTCAGGCTCTCCCTTCAAGAGAACGCGGCATATGGGTAGCAACGGGCTTCGATGCATCATCCGGACAGGTAAGCATATCTGTCAGAGACGAGGGGGGCGGCATATCGCGGGATGTAAGAAACCGGATCATGGAACCTTTCTTTACCACTAAACTTGACCAGGGCGGCACAGGCCTGGGGCTTTCCATCTGTCATTCGATAGTCAAAGATAATGGCGGAACTCTTGAATTCGAATCAGAACCCGGCAATGGAACTACATTTGTTTTGAGAATTCCTGTGGAAATGTCCGCAATAGAGGAGAACGGCAAGTGAATAAAACAAACGATTCCAAAAAATCAGTGATGTTGGTTGATGACGAAGAGCACATCCTGGTTACATACAGCATGATCCTCCAGCGCTCCGACATCAATGATCTGATTACCATCAATGACAGTCGTCAGGTTTTGCCTCTGTTGGCCACCAATCAGGTTTCGGTAATCGTGCTCGACCTGCATATGCCCCATCTGACCGGAGAAGAACTGCTGCCCCAAATAACCAGGGATTACCCGCATATTCCGGTGATCATGGCAACAGCCAATGATCAAATCGACACCGTAGTAACGTGCGTAAAGAATGGAGCCTTCGATTATATGGTGAAACCGGTGGATTCCAATCGACTGGTAAACGTTGTAAGGAGAGCAATCGATCAGTGCGATCTGTCCAGCGAACTTTCTTCCCTCAAACAGCGCCTTCTGGATGATTCACTCGAGCACCCGGAGGCCTTTTCGTCGATCATCACGGATAACAAGAAGATGCGGGCGATTTTCCAATACACTGAGGTTGTCTCGCCCACGCGACAACCGATCATGATCATAGGCGAAACCGGGGTGGGGAAAGAGCTTTTTGCCCACGCAATCCACGAACTGAGCGGTTGCAAGGGAAAGTATGTAGCGCTGAATGTGGCAGGGTTGGACGACAACATGTTTTCGGATACTCTGTTCGGACACAAGAAGGGGGCCTTTACAGGTGCGGACCAAGCCAGGGAGGGACTGATTGCGCAGGCCGCAGGCGGCACCCTGTTTCTTGATGAAATCGGTGACCTCAACGAATCTGCACAGATCAAACTTTTGCGCCTCCTTCAGGAAAAGGAATATTACCCGGTCGGCTCCGATATGGTCAGAAAGAGTGATGCCCGGATAGTACTGGCCACAAACCGGGATCTGAAGAAGCTCATCTCGGAAGGGAAATTCCGTAATGATCTCTATTACCGGCTCTGTACCCATCAAATCTTTATCCCGCCACTACGCGAGAGGTCTGATGACATTCCACTCCTTCTGAATTATTTTCTGACAGCCACGTCAGTTGCAATGGATAAGAAGAAACCCACTCCTCCACCTGAACTTGCCACGTTACTGTCGCTCTACCGTTTTCCTGGAAATGTCAGGGAATTGGAAGCACTGGTATTCGACGCCGTGGCCAGACATTCTTCGGGTCTCCTTTCCATGAGCAGTTTTCGAGAGGTCATCGGAGACGAAAGACCTGTAGTACCTGCAACGACAAGGCAGTTTTCGCCTGAGGACAGCCAATTCACCGCCTTTTTTGGGCACTTTCCAACCATAGCCGAGGTTGAAGAGCTCATGATCGCCGAAGCAATGAAGCTGGCTAAAGGTAATCAGGGGATTGCCGGGAACCTGCTGGGAATGGGCCGCCAGACACTCAATAAGCGATTGAAAGCAAAAAAATAGAAATCTTTTCACTATACATACCCCGGCTGGCCCTACCCTGAGACAGACGTTATTGCAAGGGATGCAAAACCACATTCACGAACACATTCTTTCCTGCAGACAACCTACTGTAAAAGCAACGATTTAAGCCGGAGATCATGCTAGACAATTTAATTTTTCGCACCCGCCTTATATCTCCATTATCCATCCAATCAAAAAAACTTCTATAAATTGCATAGGTTGAATGCAAATCCAATGTTTTTCAAAATGGCACAGTACTTGTAATCATGGTGACTAAAAACTGACTAAAAACATCAAAGGGGGTTGTATATGTTCGGATTCGGAATGCCTGAGTTAATTGTTATTCTACTTATTGTCACGGTCATTTTCGGTGCAGCGAAGTTACCCGAGCTAGGTGCGGCTATGGGAAAGAGTATAAAAAACTTCAAGAGTTCCATTGAAGGTAAGGATGAGATTGATAGTAATCCAAAAACAAATAATAACGAAAACAAGGCATAAACCAAGCGTGGCGCCGGTTTTTACCGGCGCTTTCACCGAGTTCCATTGATTTTCAGGTTTGCCCTTGTTTAGTCAAGAATCAAGTCTCCTCAATCCCCCGAGCCGTTGGTCTTCAAAAATCCACAATATGTGCAAAAGAAATTGCATTAAAAAAAACCATTCCCATTGCTAAGCCCTTCATTAAGATTCGATCGAAAAAGGATGCAACAAAGCATTTACCTGCAATTTTTTCTCACCCGATGCTAACTCACCGTAGAGACGCTCCTTTCCCTGCCGAAGCCTTCAACTGCCCACCAAATATTTCACCTATTCCCAGACCGGGCATTTTTCAAGACCATTGTTTAACCAATTGATATCACTAATAATATTTAGGCACATGCAACTTGGTACGTTTCCTGCCTTAGTACTTTTACACCAGTTTTACTGGTTCCTTAATTGGATTGAGTGGAAGAGAGCTGTTTGGACCCTGAAAAAAAAGGAGGAAATGTCATGTTGAGATTGAGAAGATTTTTTGGACTGTTGCCGGTATTCCTGACGCTATTGTCACTTACGCCGATCAACGCCCAGGCGGCCCTGCTGGATGTGGGGCCGGTAGTCACGCAGGTTAACCCCAGCACCGAAGGAACCTTTGGGGCGGGGAATCCCCCCCTTGGCCATGGATTCCCTCTTTGGTACCGTGACACCAACCGGGTTCCCCTGCAGCTTTGCACTGACCGGACCAGCGGCATGTGCCTTACTGCTGAACCTAATCCGTTGGCAGCATTAAGCTTCCCCAACAATCTGGGAGACGAACTTTTCTGGTGGTCAGCCGATGCGATTATTGATTATCCACAGCAAGGGATCCTGCAACGCGCAGGTCAAGCACTACTGGTCATGGGCATCGAGGCGGCCTTCTCGACGGGAGATGTAGTTCCCGGTGCACAGATCAGCTTCGCAAGGATAAGAATCAGAATCGATACCCCCTCCGTCGGCACCTATCTGGTCACCACGCCTTACAAGCAATTCTCGTTCACCGTCGACGCCGCAGCCATTGGAGACGGGAGAAGGGCCATCAACCACACCGAAGATATCGGGATAGCTGAAGGGGGAATATTCACTGGGGCGCTCAACGGCAATGTCGGCCCATTCCTCTACTGCACAACTGCGCCCATCGTCACCGCAACCGGTTCCTTTGTGGGTAACCCAGGTGTACCTTGCCAGGTTTTGGGAAGCGAATACTTTCCACCAAGTCTACCGGGACCGGCCAACTATTTCAGGGTCCAAGGTCCCAATGGCTTCGACGTGAGCACCAATCAATTTGCAGTCTCAGGGAAGCTTTATACCGATCCGATTCCAACCCCTCTAACGGTTGACAAGGCGTCTTATTCCCGCACTGCCGCAGGAACACTGGTAAGCGGCTTCGCCACTACCCAGGCTCTTTCCAACCAGACCAATGGGGGTGCTTTCCCGGCCAATTTCTCCCTTAACGGGACTCCCTCCGCTCTGGAGCTGACAGGGACAGGTATTGTTCCATTACCATTATCCATGATCACCAATGGCCCGGCAGATGGCAAATTTTTCGGGGTCAGCAGCATCTTTGCCAACCCGGCAACCATGCCAGCCACGGTCTCGGTGACCAACACCGCAGACGTTCCCCAGACCATAAAGGTCGTTCCGTTAGTAGACGAAATAGTAATAAGCGAGGCATCGTATACCCCGGCCAGCAAGACCCTGTTGGTCAAGGCAGTATCCGGGGAGCAGATCAGCCCGCCGACCCTTCAGGTATTTTTCCCAGGAGATACCAGTCCGATCGAGACCATTGCTTCCGGACAAGCCTCAATCACCTTCCCGAAGACCGTCGGCAACAAAACCTATGAAATTCCGCCTCTCGCCGTCACGGTCACCTCTACCATAGGCGGATCCGACACCAAAGCCGTAACCATTAAGACTCCGGCTATTCAACACAGCATCAATGCTTCCGCAGCGGCCAACGGAAGCATCTCCCCCGCTGGAGTTACCACAGTTGCCAACGGCAACAGCCAGACTTATACCATCACACCGAACGCCGGTTACGGCATAAGTGCTCTGGTTGTCGACGGAACGACGCTGCCGGGCGCCGCAACTTACACCTTCTCCAACGTCACGGGCAACCACTATATCAACGCCTACTTCACGCCTCTCTCGGCCTTTACCATAACTGCCGGAGCAGGAGCAGGCGGAACCATTTTCCCTGCAGGCACAACCGCTATCGCCGGAGGCGCCAGCCGGACCTACACAATTACTCCCAATGCAGGATATACCGTTTCCGCCCTGGCAGTTAATGGCGCTACCCTGCCCGGAGCAACCAGCTATACTTTTAACAACGTGACCCAGAATAGCTACATCAACGCGTATTTCACCCCAGTACCAACTGTGACCATCACAGCCGCAGCCGGAGCAGGCGGAAGCATTTCTCCGGCAGGCGCCACCAGCGTACCGATCGGAACCGATCGGACTTTCACCATCACGCCGGCTGGCGGCTTCCAGGTCTCCGCTCTCGTGGTGGACGGAGTTACGCTGCCGGGGAATACTTCTCACACGTTCTCGAACGTCACGCAAAACCACTACATCAACGCCTACTTCGCACCGGCTCCGTAATTGCCGGAACAGGCTGTGCCATGGGGATGACCATAACGATCATCTCCGAAAAAGGCGGGGTTACCATGACCCCGCCTTTTTTATTACTCCAACAATCTGGAGAATGAGCATCCCGGAAGGTTGTACCGTAATTCTCACCCTTATATGCTTGTCACAAGCCGCAAAATCTTGCAGGCGTTGAATTTCCAAAATGGCAACCAGCAATCCCTGCAAAAACGAGAACACCCCTTCCTCAAATCCCACACCTCGCGTTTTCCAAAAAAATCACACCAATTCAAGATATTAGCTACCACCATGGAATCGGCACGATTCATGCTATCTTGATTTACAACCGCTGGGGCGCGCCTGAATCGGAGATATTGATGAAATTCCGGATTATTCTAACAGCCATGCTGATAACCATTTCAACTTCGCTTGCCCATGCCGTGGTCTACTCCGGCGCCATGGACAGCCGATCCGGTCTCCAACACATCCCCGGTTTCATCGCCCAGTCCAAAGCCTTCAAGGCAGGGGGCAACCCCGGGGAGGGACTGCGGCTGGAGTGGCAGGTGGATAACGCCACGACACCCGGTGCGTGGACCTATACCTACCGTCTCATCAGGGGAACATCCAAAAGCAAGGGGTTTGCCTTCTTCGATATCGAAACCGCCGGCGATTTCACTGCCGCCAACATATTGAGCCGCAAAATGTCGTGGGCGACCAATCGTAACGACGGTGTCATACCGTCAGGCCTTGCTTCCATAACCATATCGGATCCGGCCAACTTCAACGCCGTCCATGACTTCTCAAACGCTGCAGTTACCGAGGCTAGCTTCAGTCCGACTGCTCTCAGCAAAAACCACCTAAGCCACTACAGCGGCGACCCGGGGATAGCAGCGCCGGAGGCGCCGGCAGGCGATGCTTCGGATACTCCCTCCGTGGGGCCGGTGCCTCACCCTTTCTACGGCATCCGGGTCACGTTCCCAGGTTCCAATGCTGACTTGGCTTATGAGGCATGCGAATGGGAATTCAGCATCGTGAGCGACCGCGCCCCCATGTGGGGGAGCTTCTTCGGCTGGGGTGACAAGACGCAGACTTCACCCTTCTGGTATGCCAATTTCTACAATTCCAACATTGATAATCCGGACCGGTTGGCCCTTCCTCCGGCAAACAATCTCTACGGAACCGCTCCTTACACCGGGTGGATACTGGTTCCCGGACCACAGACAGTCCAGGCCACCCGCCTTGGCGTCGATCTGGCAACCTATTCACGTTCATCGGGAGGGAACGGCTCTCTTAACCTGGTTGCAACGGCGCTTCCCAATGCCGTTCTCACCGTTAACGGCAACGGCATAGCGACTACAGAAATGACCCCCGACACCCCGAACCCGGCCGTTTTCGGCCGGTTTTCCGTGCAAATCCCCTTTATTCAGCTTCCGGCGACGATCGACATAAGCAACAACAGGGACCCGGTCTTCGTTTCGCCGCATACGGTGCCGCTGGTGGACGAGATCGTTATTACCCAGGCCACCTACAACCCCACAAACCGCCTGCTAACGATAAAAGCGTCATCCAAAGACCGCATGGCGCCGCTGCTCACCCTCACCGCCCCGGACTTTGCCATTCCCAACACCCTGGACGCAGCCGGCGCCCTGGTAAAGACTCTGACGGCTAACCCGCCGCATACCATAACAGTGACATCGTCAAAAGGTGGAACGGCAACCGCCCAAGTGGTGTACACCAGTGTCAGCAACTTTACCGTAACCGCCGGCGCGGGGGCAAACGGCGGCATCTCCCCTGCCGGGGCCAACGTGGCAACGCCTGGAAGCACCCTGAACTTTACCATAACGCCTGATCCGGGATTCAGCGTTGCTGCGCTGGTGGTTGACAGCCAATCGCTCCCTGGAGCAACGACCTACAGCTTTACCAATATCCAGACGGACCACTATATCAACGCCTACTTTGCTCCCCTCCCTTACAAAATCACGGCGACAGCGGCAGCAAACGGCAGCATTTCGCCTGCCGGGGTGACCGGAGTGGCAAACAACGGCAGCCAGACTTACACCATCACCCCCAATGACGGTTACCAGGTCAATGGCATCGTCGTCGACGGAACTTTTATTGCCGGAGCAACCAGCTACACCTTCAGCAACGTGACCGGCAACCACTATATCAATGCCTACTTTGAACCGCTGCCGCACAAGATCACATCCGTAGCCGCAGCAAATGGCGTCATTGTGCCTGCCGGGGTAACCGGAGTGGCAAACAACGGCAGCCAGACCTACACCATCACCCCCAATGACGGATATCAGGTCAATGGCATCGTGGTTGACGGAACTTTCATCGCTGGCACAACCAGCTATACTTTCAGCAACGTGACCGGCAATCATTACATCAATGCCTATTTTGCAGTTAAACCGTAGGCGGGAACGCAAAAAAGAAAAAGAAAGCATTTAATCAGTTCTTGATCCAACTCAACCTGTCAAACATAAATCCTGCCATTCATATGGAGCAATAAATGGACCACGCGGACCAGTCAAGACAGACTGTTTCTTTCCATGACTATTTCAACGTCATCGCCAAGCGAAGCAAGATGATTCTATACACCACTCTTGCAGCCGGGCTTCTGGCTGTTATTGGCAGTTTCTTCATGACTAATATTTACAGCGCAACAGCGAAGGTTCTGCCGCCGCAACAAGAAACCGGGCTTCTTTCCTCTATCATGGGGCAGTTGGGTAATCTGGCTACCGTTGCCGGAGACATCGTCGGCAAGGGAAACAAAGCTGACATGTTCGTCGAGATCCTCAAGAGCGAAGCTGTAATGGACCCGTTAATCAACCGGTTCAAGCTCATGGAGATATACAAGCAGGACTACCGTCAATTAACCTACAAGATGCTTGAAGAGCATTCTCAGATAGCAGCCGGCAAGAAAAGCGGCATAATATCCATTACCGTCGACGACAAAGATCCAAATAGGGCCGCAGCCATTGCCAACGCCTATATGGAGGAACTGGACAAACTGCTGCGGAGAATGAATGTTTCCGGTGCAGGAGAGAATCGGCACTTTATGGAACAACGGCTCACCGAAGCAAGGGCAGATCTGGTCAAGGCAGAAAACGCTTTCAAAGCATTCCAGACGAAGTACAAAACGATAGGTTTTGAAAAGCAGGCAGAAGCAACAATTCAGGGTATAGCGGAACTGCGGGCGCAACTGGCCATCCAGGAAGTGCAGTTGGCTACCCTGCGGCGCGGGCTCACCGACTCCAACCCGAAAGTCAAGGATGCAAAATCCTCCATCGCCAATTTGAGGGCACAGATTGGTCGTCTGGAAGGGACGGGAACCGGTGAGGTTATACCGTCAGTAGGCTCCGTTCCGGCAATCGGCCAGGAGTACCTGCGACTGATGCGGGAATTCAAGACAAGGGAAGCCATCGTGGAAACCCTGACGAAACAGTACGAGATGTCCAGGATATCCGAAGCCAACACCGTATCGACCCTGCAGATCGTCCAGTTTGCAAAGGCTCCTGACAGGAAGAGTAAACCGAGCAAACGCAAACACGTGATGCTCATTACCCTGAGCGCACTATTTTTATCCACTGCTTTTGCATTCGTCCTGGAAAACGTGTCAAAGATGACGGCCGAAGAAAAGGAGCGATGGCGAAACTCGGCAAGGTGCATCCCTGTCCTGAAGAGATTTGCCTGAGGGATTCCAATGGACCATGCTTGGGTGAAAATACTGCCGGGGTTCTTCGCCCGGAAACTCGAAGGCAGGCTGAATCTTCAGAAAATAATCGGCAATACCGGCTGGCTTTTCGCCGATAAGATAATCCGTCTTGGCGTGGGACTGGTGGTCGGTGTCTGGATCGCCCGTTATCTCGGTCCAGCCCAGTACGGAATATTCAATTATGCCCAGGCCTTCGTCTCACTGTTCGCCGTCTTCGCAAACCTCGGTCTCGACGGCATAGTCGTCAGGGACATTGTACGTGATCCCGCTTGCCGAGAGGAAACCCTCGGTTCAGCTTTCATGTTGAAGCTGACTGGCGCCTTCCTGACCTTGCTGCTGACTATCGGTTCCGTCACCCTGCTTCGTCCCAACGACAACCTCACGTGTTTTCTCGTGGCCATAATTGCCGCCGGCACCATATTTCAGGCTTTCGACGTCATCGATTTCTGGTTTCAGTCCCAGGTCCTATCAAAATTCACCGTAATAGCCCGCAACATCTCCTTTCTGACCGTCTCGGCGGTCAAAATCGTCCTCATACTGAAGCATGCGCCGCTGGTCGCATTTGCTCTGGCAGGGCTTGTTGAAATAATGCTCGCTTCCGCCGCTTTGTTGGCTATGTACCGGATCCATGGGCATCACCTGGCTTTCCGGAGGGGGAGTGTGTCGCGAGCGAAACAACTCCTCAATGAAAGTTGGCCGTTGATTTTGTCCGGTTTGGCAATCATGGTCTATATGCAGATAGACCAGGTCATGCTTCGAGAAATGATTGGCAATGAAGAATTGGGATTATATTCCGCTGCGTTGCGCTTTTCGGAAGTCTGGTATTTCATTCCCACAGCCATAGTATCATCGGTGTTTCCGTCAATAGTGGGTCTCAAGAAAATCAGCGAGGAAGCTTATTATGAACAAATAGGAAAACTGTTCAAACTCCTCGTCTTAGTGGCCTACTTTATTGCGATCCCGTTGTCTATCTTATCGAAGCATGTAATCCCCCTCGTTTATGGTGTCAGCTACCAGGATGCCGGAACCATACTATCAATACACATATGGGCATCCATGTTTGTATTCATCGGTGTAGGACAAGGTCCCTGGAACTTAACCGAAGGGTATATGAAACTGTCGCTACAGCGTACCATTGCCGGAGCCGTCCTGAATGTGGCAATCAATCTTGTCCTCATACCTTTGTATGGCGGGATCGGCGCAGCCATTGCCACTGTCATAGCGTATGGCACCTCGGCTTTTCTGATGAATGCGTTCGACAGGCGGACCAGAAACATCTTTTCGCTTCAAATGAAAGCCCTCTTGCTCGCAAAAGGATAGCCTGCCCAATGCTGATAATGAAGAATTTCATTCCTGCTGCTACAAAAACGAAAATGAGGCAATTCCTCGTTGATACTTTTGACGGATACGCGACAAAGTCATATTCCCAGGAAGGCGAGGATATGATTTTGCGGCGGGTATTCGAGAAGGCAGGCAAGGGATTCTATGTGGATGTCGGAGCACATCATCCCAAAAGGTTTTCCAACACCTATTATTTCTACAAGCATGGCTGGCAAGGGCTCAATATCGATGCAAGGCCCGGCAGCATGGATGACTTCAAGAGACTCAGACATAGAGACATCAACATCGAAGCAGCCATAGCTGGTGAAAGAAAAGAATTGACCTACTACATGTTCGACGAACCTGCCTTGAACACCTTTGACAAGGATCTGGCAGAGGCCAGGAATGGCGGGGGCTATCGGATAATAAACACTAAGCGGATGCAGACACGGCGGCTGGATGAGGTGCTCGCGCTCTATCTTCCTGCCGCGCAGGTTATCGATTTCATGTCAATAGATGTGGAGGGGCTTGACCTGGAGGTTTTGCAATCCAATGACTGGGATTTGTTCAGGCCCCGTTTTATCCTTGTTGAAAATTCGAAGACCGATTTGCAGGAACTGCATCTCGACGAAATTTATCGGTTCTTGGCAGACAAGCACTATGCAGTATTTGCCAAAACCCTGAAAACGATTATTTACACTAACACGGAGCGGCGTGAGCCTCGCGGTCTCGCCGGGAACGATTCAACAAAAGTAAAGGCCGCCTAATGGCAGATTATCAGGTACAATCTCCGGTCGCATTTATCATCTTCAATAGGCCGGATACCACTGCAAGGGTCTTTGAGGAAATTGCCAGGGCCAGACCGCGCAAGCTTCTCGTAGTGGCGGACGGCCCCCGGCCTGACAAGCCTGGTGAGAGCGAAAAATGCACGGCGGTACGTTCCCTGATTGACCGGGTGGATTGGGAATGCGAGGTTCTCAGGAACTACTCCGATACCAACCTGGGGTGCAAGAAACGCGTGTCGAGTGGTATCGACTGGGTGTTTGCGAATGTCGAGGAAGCAATCATCCTTGAAGATGACTGCTTGCCCCATCATGCTTTTTTTCGTTTCTGCGACGAAATGCTGGAGCGCTATCGAAATGATCAAGGAATCATGCAGATCAGTGGCGCAAATCTCCTGAGCAGTTTGTATTCCGCCAAAGAATCCTATCTGGTTTCCCGTTATGGAGGTATCTGGGGTTGGGCAACCTGGAAAAGAGCCTGGCAACAATACGATGTCACGATGAAAAAATGGGCGAAAAAAAAGAGGGATATTCATTGGCTCGCCAGTGTATGTGAAACACGTGCAGAGGCAAAAAATCGCGTGCGGAGCTTTGACCTTGCCCTTGAAGGCGGCATCGACACATGGGATCTTCAATGGATCTTCTGCAAGCTGATATGTAATGGGCTCAGCATCATTCCAAAAGCTAACTTGATCGAAAACATCGGTTTCGGCGTTGGAGCGACTCATACGCAACAAACCCCGGACGAACTCTACAGGGGAAAACGTCAGAACCTTGAATTCCCCCTCGTCCATGTTTCAGAGGTGAAGCGAGATCCTATTTACGACGTCCAGTACTCAGAACGGTTTTTCCGGTGCGATTCGAGTTTATCCGGACACCTTAGACATCTCGTCAAAAAGGTAAAACGATATGTATTCAACATATAAGGGCCCACCTCATCCGCTGTGCATTCCGGCCAGATACGGCAGCAAAATACGGGACATGGTGCATATCGGCAGAAGGCTGATGGCCGGGGATTTCGATTATGGCAAGTTTTTCCTCAACAATTTGTTCCGAGGATCACATTTTATCCCCGGAGCCTGCATCTCTTCACTGTATGGTTGCGGCGCTTGGGAAATTGGGAGTTCGTCCTTAATTGGCGGCTCGCTTGTGTGCGAATCCCGGCATGCCGTCATATCGATTGGTAACAAAACCTTCATCGGGTCCGGCACGCAAATAATTGCAGCCCAATCAATCCATATCGGCAACAATGTATTGATAGCCGGTCAGGTGATCATCCAGGACCACGATTCTCACTCACTGGACGCCGAAAAGAGAAAATTTGACGTCGAATATGCTCTGGCACGCCACGTGGGAAAGCCCGTAAGCAACAAGTCATGGGATGATGTTGCCCGAAAGGATATCCGGATCGAAGACAACTCATGGATTGGTACGCGAGCGATCATTCTGAAAGGTGTGACCGTCGGGGAGAATTCAATAGTGGCTGCCGGTAGCGTTGTTACGAAGAATGTTCCTCCAAATGTCATAGCTGCAGGCAATCCGGCCCGCATCGTGAAAGAGACGGGAAAGATCGTGAAATGAAACTTAATGTAGGTTGCGGCGCGGACTATCGCCCCGGATTCATCAACATCGACGCGAGCGATGAACTTAACAGGGTCGATAAAATCATTGACATCAGTACGGACTCACTGGCTGTTCATTTCGAGGAAAACAGCGTGGACTACATACTTGCCAATGACATCATCGAACACCACTTTCACTGGGAAGCAGTTCGCATTCTTCGGGATTTTTACCGCATACTCAGACGGGGCGGAGAATGTGAAATCCGCGTTCCGGATTGCGAGAGGATCATCCGCTCGTGGAACTATAGTATCGAAGAGAAGCTTACCCTTCTTTTCGGAGGTCAGGACATCCCCCAGAGGATTCAACCAGACATGGAAATGTCGAGGCAAAAATATCCCCAGCTTTTCTGCCACAAGTACGGTTGGACAAAAAGACGAATGAAAACTGAGCTTACCAATATCGGGTTCGTGGAGCTTACCTTCTCAGCAGCGGGCACCAATTTCATCACAAAGGCGAAAAAGTAACCGATGCGAGTCTCCATCATAACCACCGTAAATCACAATGTTGGCGACGATTTCGTCCGTGACGGCATTATCTTTCTTCTCCGGCAACACTTCGGGCGGGCAGATTTCGACATTGAACTCATTCACAAGCATTCCCCCATTACCACCCGGCATGGTTTCGAATGGTTTCGCAATCAAGCTTATTCGAGCCGTGTGGACAGGTTCCTCCCGCTCTGGGTGACCCGCGACAGAATTCTTGAGGCGGATATTGTAGTGCAAAGCGGCGCACCCGTGTACTGGTGCAACAACACCGTGGGCTGGCACTGTGCCGTGAACGAATGGTACACCCCGCTCATCAGAAGGCGGTTCCAGAAAAACAGCAGCGCCAAACTGCTGAATCTTGCGGCCGGGACCTGCCAGCCCTACCACTCTGATGGAGCCGAATTTTTGCAGTGCAAGCAGGACAGGGAATATATCAAGGAGTTTTATGAGACGGCAGCCGTAACCACGGTCCGGGATTCCCTGGCAAAAAGTGTCCTGGAGACGCTGGGTTTTCCGGCACCCGTCATCCCCTGCAGTTCCATCTTTGCCGCTGATTTGCATGGGCTTCGAAGCACCGGCGAAGACTACGTGGTGGTCAACTACATGAAGGGTGGAGGACATTTCGACTTTGGGCAGGATATCGATGCCTCCAAGTGGGAAAGAGAATTCAGGGCTTTTTACCATACATGCAAAAGCATGGAAAATATTGTGTTCGTCTGTCACAACCGCTCAGAACTCGACTCTGCCCATGAGATAGACAAAGAGGCCAAAACCTTCTTTTCAAATGACTACCTGGAATACATGAGGTTCTATTCACGCGGCAAATTCGGCATCATGAACAGGGTACATGGTGCTTTTATGATGGCCAGTTTCGGCAAACCTTCCCTCGTTATCGGAAGCGACACGAGAGCGAAGATGGTGGCGGAAATCGGGCTGGAAAGCGCATTCGTCAACGATGTGGACCGCGAGATGCTGGTGCGGAAATTTCACGAACTGCAATCCCGGACTCTCTCCTATCCGCAAGAATTCACGGCAATCAAGACAAAAGCTTTCGAGGATTACCGCCGGGCACTCCAGGGAATCTGAATGAACGTCATCATACGGAAGTGCAAAACGCTACTGAAACTGACCCGCCTGCTGCTGGTGGATTATCTTGCATCGAGGCATTACTTCACAAGGCAACACAGAACCCTGCTGGTTGTCAAACTGGATGCGATCGGTGACTACATTCTCTTCCGGAATTTTCTCGCTTTTATAAGACGGAGTGATTTGTTCAAGAACTACCGGATCACCCTATGCGGTAATGAAGTCTGGAAGGATTTCGCCGAAAAATCAGATAATGCCGACATAGATGAATTCATCTGGATCTCCAGAAAGAGGTTTCTCAACGACCTTGCCTACCGGTCGAAAATCTTGAACATGATCAACGGTAAAGGTTTTGAAGTGGCGTTGCAATCTTCGTATTCAAGGGAATTTTTCTACTGTGACGCAATTGTAAAAGCCAGCCGGGCCACAAGAAGAATCGGCCAGTCGGGGGATGCACGCAACATCACGAAAAGGGCGAAGTATTTTTCAGACCGGTTTTACACGAAACTCATCACCCTTGCGGGAAATGAGACTTTCGAGTTTTACCGGAACAGAGATTTTTTTGAGAACGTACTGGAGAGCAGGATAGACGTCGTGACCCCGACACTGGACATTTCCGGTATTGGCACTGCCCAGGCGACGGATGCGCCGTATGCCGTCATCTTTCCAGGCGCCGCGGAAGAGTTCAGGCGCTGGCCCGCTGCCAGATTTGCCGAAATTGCCGATTTTCTCGCGAAGACCTATGGCTTGCAGATTTTGATAGCCGGATCCGAAGATGATGCCGGTTTGGCCCTGAAAATACGGGATGCGGCCGGAATTGCCCGGATAAGGGACCTGACGGGCAGGACACCGTTACCGGAACTGGCAAAATTGATCGCTATGTCGGAACTGCTGGTTTCAAACGATACCTCTGCCGTCCACATAGCCGTTGCTGTCGGAGCACGGGTCATCTGTATATCGAACGGCAACCATTTCGGGAGGTTTCACCCCTATCCCCGCAATATGGCTGGGAGGGCTTCATTTGTTTATCCTCCAGATATCATGGAACAACTTGGTGATCCGATGAAACTTTATTCCAGGTATGGCGGTGGTTCATCGGTAAATATTGAAAGCATTCCCGTGACATCGGTTACACAAGAGATAGACAGCCTCCTGAGCAGATGAGAATGAATCCGACTTTCATTGCAATAAGCTTCATCGTATTCATGGCAGGGTTGAACATACCCGGTATTTCCGAGTATCTGCTTTTATGTGCCGCTATTTGGTTGCTGTTCCGATGCCTCGCCGATTTGTCTGGTAATGACAAATCTTTTTTTACCACTCTGGGACTGTTGTTCCTGTTTGCAGTTTCTTACTATTCTTTCACATATATACACGGAATTACCGGATTGAACGAAAGTGTCAGGAATATTTTGACGATAATCGGATCCTACGGTCTTGGATATTCCCTATGCGCCCGAAACACCCCCTCCTGGCCACGGGGTCTGCTCATACCCCTTGGTTGCATGGTTGCGGGCTTTGTCACTTTCTCGTTTCTTTGCGTACACTCGCTACTCAGCTCTGCCGATATCATTCAGATTGCGGAACGAAACGCTTTCAGCATCTGGGACGGCAGAGAGATCAATGCACCCGGACTCGGCGCCAACGCCTCTTTAGGAATGTGTCTGCTGCCGACTGTTCTGTTTGGTAAAGACGACCAGTTCAAAGGTTATTTTTGCATCCTGGTCACCATTTTTATCGCATTCCTGTTCGCCGCAGGTATCTACGTCAATGTAGCATTGCAAAATCGTACTCCATTTCTGGCAACGGCAGCGGCACTATTTTTCGGTGCGTTGTTTTACCTGCATAGGCACAAAATGAATCCGTCAAAGGCTGTAAAGAAGCTTGCCATACTTTGCGGTCTGGCAGGTTTGCTTATCTATTACCTGGCAAACTCACTTGAGCTGACCCAATTCAACATCCTGGTCAGGTTTACCGAACAACAGCTCGAATCGGCACGCTATGAGACATGGCAAACCATGCTCACTTCACTCCATCACAGCCTGCTGGGCGGCAGGGTCGTGCGACTCGGTGAAGAGAGCTATGTTCACAACCTGTGGCTGGATGTGTTCTGGGACGCAGGTTTCGCTCCTTTTGTCTTTCTGGTGATTTTTCACCTGAAACATGCAGCCTGCTTCAAAAAAATCCTGGGCTCCAAACTGCCACTGTTAGTCACACTGATGATCGCCGGGCTGGGAACGTCCTTTTTCATGAACTTCGCGCAGGAACCTACCCTCTCCGCTTCCGTCCCCTATTTCGCCGCCAGTTGTTTTTTTCTGGGCCTTTTGTCTCGCTTATCACAAGAGACGGAAAGGGAGAAGGATTTACCATGACACGACCGGCCAGCGCAACAATCAGGTTTCATCATGTCCTTTCAGCACTTTTGCTGATCCTGTCGATTTTTGTTGCGCCTGCCCCTGGCGATTGCGGCGGCACACAGAAAAAATTCATCATAGGCGGCTGGATCGGCCCCTATCAGACTGAAGAGCAATACCTGCTCTACAAAAAGGCCGGATTCAACACAGTCCTGGATTACCCCTGGGAAATGGACAAATATCAGAAAACCCTTGAACTGGCAAAGAAGGCGGGGCTCGACGTCATCCTCAACATCGACCAGCAGTTCCTCCGCTACAAACCTGAACCTTTTGTGCCTTATGAAAGAATCGCCAAGTTCATTAAAGAAGTACGGGAGAACAAGGTGGTCATAGGTTACAACCTCTATGACGAACCAAATGCAGGCAACGTCGCCCTTCTCGTGGAAGCAGGCAAATTTGTCCGCTCGCAGGATCCAGACAAGCTGACCTGGATAAGCTTCTTTCTGCATAACGACAAGCTGGCGCGCGCGATACTGAAACAGTTCGTCCCAACCGTCATCTCCAGCCCGGAGTACCCTTATCGCGCCGGAGACGACTATTTCGAGGAACTGTATCGGGTACTGGAGACCTATCGCGCCATCGCTCTCGAAAACGGGGTGCCCCTCTGGCTCTTTGTTCAGTCCTCTTCCTGGCCCTGGCCGGAGCATCAGCCCGACGAGCGCAGGGCTCCCGCACCCGACGAAATCCGCATGCAGGTTTATTCAAACCTGGCTTACGGGGCAAAGGCTCTCTGGTATTTCACCTATGCCTCTCCCCGGCAGGCAAAGGAATTCACTTCGGTCATCATGGACCGTGAAGGCAGGGCAAAGCCGGGTTACGCCGCAGTCAGGGCATTGAACGCCGAGGTACAGGCCCTGGCTCCGGTTCTGATGAGCCTCAAATCAGTCGATGTGATGCATGTAAAACCGGCGCAAAAGAACGTCAGGCCTTTTTCGCCGAACAACATCATCGCCGACATAAAAGGCGAAAACGTGCTGCTCGGCTTTTTCAAAGATAAGGCGGGTACTGATTATTTCATGCTGGTAAACAAGCTGACCAGACAAGCCAACACCATACGGCTGAGGCCCGGCAAGCAGGCGCCAAGATTGTACCGGATAGACAAGGCATCCGGCAAACCGGTCAGGCTTAACCTGAACTCCGGCATTGCAACAATCAATCTGAAACCCGGCGACGGGATGCTGGTCAAGATAAACTGATACAGGCGCAGCAATGCCGCCGAACCGGGACTCGATTACGTGCATAAATTTTCCATCATAACTCCCTGTTTCAATGCGGAGAAGCATATCGTCCACACCGTTGAATCGGTTCTCAGCCAGACGGCATTGCTGTCCGGCCGAACCGAACTTGAGTACATCATCTGCGACGGCAAGTCAGGCGATCGGACCCTGGAATTGGTAAAGCAGGTCATTGAGAGATACGGCAATCCTCCTGTGCGTATCATCTCCGGGGAGGACAAGGGCATGTACCATGCACTGGCGAAGGGCCTCGATACAATGACCGGCAACTATTGCGGCTATATCAATGCCGGCGACTTTTACCTGCCCCATGCCTTTGATGTCGTGCTGGATGTTTTCGAAAACGGCGAAATGGACTGGATCACCGGCTTGATCTGCACCAGCAATGAAAAAAATCAGATAACGGCGGTCCACCAGCCTTTCACATATCGCCGGCGCCTGACCAGGACCGGTTTCCACGGCCTGAGCCTGCCCTATATACAACAGGAATCAACATTCTGGAGATCGAAATTGAACAGCCGTCTGGACCTCGACAGACTTTCCTGTTTCAGATATGCAGGTGACTTCTATATGTGGAACTGTTTTGCCGGAGTCTCCGAACTGGAAACTGTGGAGGCCCTGCTGGGCAGTTTCAAGATCCACGCCGGACAACTGTCGGAGAACAAAGCTGGATATGCTGCTGAAATGGCGGCGATTGCCGAAAAGCCGGGGCTGCTTGATTTACTGCTGGCCTGCTACGACAGGGTAATCTGGCACGCTCCACCGAGGGTAAAAAAAGCGCTGGGGTGGGACAATTTCATAGCCTTTGATCACGACACGCAACGTTGGCTTCCAAGAAGCGGGTAAAGCGCTGACGCCTAACCAAACGAAAGGATGGTTTTAACTGAAAATGCCGGAGCATGACAGGACATGTCGCCAGCGAACTGGGGAACATATCCCCCCGTCAGCCGTCGGGAAACCCCGCATAACCGTAATTACCGTTGTTCTGAACGGCTGCGAGGCGCTGAAAAAAACAATACTGAGCGTAACGGGGCAGACATACAAAAATATGGAGTATATCGTGATAGATGGCGGGTCCACCGACGGGACCCTGGAAGTCATCAGAAAACACGAGAATGATATCGACTACTGGCTCAGTGAACCCGACAAGGGGATCTACGATGCCATGAACAAGGGAATCAGCCTGGCGTCAGGTGAATGGATCATTTTCATGAATGCCGGTGACTGCTTCTATCAGCCCGAAACCCTGGAGACGCTTTTCCATAAAGGCAATAGTGAAGCCGACCTTGTTTACGGCAATTGGTCGGTGAACTACCGCGGTGAATTCACCAGAATACAGAAAGCTGGCGACTACGATGAGATCTGGAAAGGGATGGCGCTCTGCCACCAGAGCTTGCTTATGAAGACTGCCCTGCTGAAACTCAGGCCTTTCAACATCCAAAACAGAATCTGTGCCGATTTTGAAGTGATCTTTGCGTGTTTTCTGGAAGGACGCACCTTCATAAAACTGGATCAGGTTATCGCAACAATCGAGGCCGAAGGGGTATCGGATATCAACAGAAAAGAAGTGATGTTGAAAAAATGGAGCATCGTGAGAAAACACGACAATTCGCTCACCGTAAACGCATTTTTTATCTTCACCCTGATTGATGCGGCAATAAGGATACTGTTGAAGGCCATTCTTCCCCGCAAGCTTCAAATACTCCTGCTGAAACTGAAGTGACAATATGAAACTGGTACTTGCTTAATTGTGCAACTTTTTCCTCCTGGTTGGATTTTCTCACCCTTGAATTCATTCACTGCCCCCCCGGTAACGGATTCGCACAGAACCAAGCCTTTGAAGGCAAACATACTGGCTTCCGAGTAATCGTCACCTCCTGAATCAACACATGGCCTGCTGGATTGTCCAAATATGGCTATTCCATAAATCCATTCATCTACTGTTACAGTCCTGCTTTTCTGGTGAGACAGGCGTTGCCGCCATCACATGCAACCATTTTTTTGCACCCTTTCCGGTTACCTGCCCGACATATTACAAAAACAAAAAATCTCCTGTTTACACTGTATTAGCCAATAGTTTAGAGAATGGCACATTTCCTGCTCTTTTGCTTGTGTTGAGGTGGCCGGGGTTTGTGAGACAGCCTGAACGGTGAAATAAGTCGTATTTCCAGAATCTCACAATGAGTGGCAAATGTTGCTTAATCCTCAATTTATGAAAAGGGTACACATACGATGAAAAAAGTTGCAAGACGATCTGCTCGCTTTGTATTCGGAAGGCTGGTTCCTCGTACAGCGTACAAAGTGGTCTTTGGTCCGCTGCGCGGAGCCCGTTTCATTCTAGGGTCTCTCGCCGGGACGGGGGGAGGGGCGAGCGTATTTTTCGGTGCTGTCGAGCCGGAGCAGACGGCCGAGTTTGTGCAAGCGCTGAAACCCGGCCAAATTTTATTCGATATAGGAGCCAACGTAGGCTACTACACCATCCTTGGCTCCCGTCTTGTAGGCCCTGGAGGGGTTGTCGTGGCAATTGAGCCGGCAGTTAGAAACCTCTCTTTTCTTTATCGGCATCTGGAAATCAATCACGTCTCCAATGTGAATATAATAGCGGCCGCCTGCTCCGATGAAAACACATTTGCCCGTTTCTCTTCTGGAGAAAATGGTGCGACTGGTCATCTGACAAACGAGGCTGGTGTAGGCAGCCAAGCGAATCGAGAAGATACGTTCGTCTCCACTATCACTATAGATTCCGTCGTACAGAAAGTGGGCTTCGCACCTGATGTTATTAAGATAGATGTCGAAGGTGCGGAATTGTCGGTGCTGAAAGGTGCCCACGCTACACTCCTGGCAAGCAGGCCTGTTATCTTCCTTTCCGTCCATTCTAACTCACTTAGGTATTCATGCCTTGGATATCTTGAGGAGATTGGTTACACCGCAAGAAGCGTTAAAGGCGATAAAGACGATCAATCCGAGTTTATTGCCCATTACGGGAATTTATAAGACTCAGACTGATGAAAATCTACCTGGACAACATAATATTCTCATTGCAGCGTGCAGGCGGAATCTCGGTCTACTGGTACGAACTGTTGAAGAGGATGATCGGAAGCGGTCTGGACATTAACCTCATCGAACGTCCGGAAGGCACGGCCAACCTGATGAGAAAGAGTCTTGCCGCAGAGCACGAAAACACGATGTTGGAGTCGAGTCGTCCATTGATCCTTTCGCGCTATTTGCCCTTAACTCTGAAAATGGAGCATCTTTCCATTTTCCATTCAAGCTATTACAGAACCCCATTGCAGAAAAATCTGGTTTCCATAGTTACTGTGCATGATTTTCTATACGAACATGGACTGATAAGAAGAGACTTACGCAAATACGTTCATATCTATCAAAAAAAATACGCTATTGAAAACGCTGACGGCATAATATGCGTATCTGAAAACACCAAAAAAGATTTGATTCACTTTTATAAGGGCATAGACGAAAACAAAATAAAGGTGATTTATCACGGAGCTAGCGAAGAATTCACAAAAAAAAGCAATCCAAGTTCCAACTCAAACATCACAAAACTGATTGGAACAAAATACATACTGTATGTGGGAACAAGAGCTTTCTACAAGAATTTCGAATTGGCAATTAAAACTGTTAAGGCTATTCCGGGCTTTAAACTTATTTTAGCTGGCGGTGGAATTCTAGCTAAAAAGGAAATTGAGTTATTAAATTGTGAATTGCAAAACAGGTATATTCATTTTGACAAAATCAGCACCCAAGACCTGAATCTCCTGTACAACCACGCCTTCTGCTTGCTCTACCCCTCCAGTTATGAAGGGTTCGGTATTCCAATCCTTGAAGCAATGCAAGCCGGTTGCCCTGTTGTCACTTCAAATGTCTCGTCAATTCCGGAAGTCTGCGGCAATGCAGGATTGATGGTAAATGAAATCACGTCAGACCAATTTATAGAAAAAATCAATAGTCTCAATGATGAGGCATGGAGGAATGAAGTTATTGAAAGGGGTTATAAGCAAGCGTGCAGGTTTTCCTGGGATAACGCGTATATCAATACAGTAACTTTCTACGAAGAGATTTACTCCCGTAAATCCAGCCAGAAAAAACTCAAAAACGCTGCACAGCGCGATGGCACCCGCCGGACACCCACACACCGACAATCATGAAGATCATTGCCAGATTTATTTCCTTCAACAAAATGGCTTGCGGCATCATCGAGAGACGTCTTGCGATCCGGAACTATAAGACCGTACTCCTGGAAACGATAGAGCGCCGGCTTCTTTGCAAAGATAGCCCCGTGGTACTTGAGGCCGGCGGCATCGACAGGCCGCTTATGAGCAAGCGGCCGGGAATCAGGTTTGAGGGACTGGATATAGAATTTCGTTCCGGCTGCGAAAAGATTTACGACGACTTCACGATGCAGTCAATAGAAGCACCGCTTCCCCGCAAATACGATCTGATCTTCTCGGTGACTCTACTTGAGCACGTACCTGATAACAAGGCCAGCATATCCGCCATCTACGGGTCCCTGAACTACAGGGGCGCCACCATGCATTACGTGCCGTCCAGGCACCACCCCTATTCACTGATCCTGAAGCTTGTCGGTCCGAGTTTGCAGAAGAAGATCATCCAGCATCTCAGGCCGGAAGTAGAAAATATCGCCGGATATCCTGCCTATTTCAATCTTTGTTCACCTAAGGAGATGAAGTGGGTTTTCGAAGAGCAGGGCTTCAGGAATGTGAGGGTGGATTCTTTCTATTATGCCGCAGACTATTTCAATTTTTTCTTCCCGCTGTATGTGCTGGTGGCTCTGTGGGAAATCATCTGCAGAAGGCTGGGACTGATGAAATTCTGTTCCGGCTTTATAATAACCGCCGAAAAACCGGATTGATCCCGCATCGATACACAAATTAACTGGAGATGAAATGAAAAGGAAAACATTACTGGTAACCGGGTCCTCCGGTCTTATCGGCTCGGCAGTCATCGAAAGCCTCTCTGAAGACTTCGAGCGCGTATACGGTATCGACAACAATATGCGCTCTTCTTTTTTCGGCAGCCAAGGGGATACCCGCTGGAATCAGCAACGCCTCCAATCACTCGTCAAAAACTTTAATCACATCGAAACGGATATCAGGGACAGAACGAAGATTCTGCAAATCATATCGGACCTCAAACCCTCATTGCTCGTTCACACCGCCGCCCAGCCCAGCCATGATTTGGCGGCGAAAATACCTTTTGAAGATTTCGATACCAATGCCGTCGGCACTCTCAATCTGCTGGAGGCGTTGCGCCAATCCTGCCCGGAGACGACCTTTGTCTATCTTTCCACCAATAAGGTGTACGGCGATGCCCCAAATCTTATCCGCCTGAAAGAATGGGAAACCAGATGGGAATATGATGACCCTGCTTTTGAAAACGGCATAGCCGAGAGCTTTACTATTGACCAGTCAAAACATTCTCTGTTTGGAGCATCCAAACTCGCGGCAGATGTCATGGTCCAGGAGTATGGCCGCTATTTCGGCATCCAGAGCTGTTGCCTGAGGGGCGGCTGCCTGACCGGCCCCTCCCATTCGGGCGTCGAGCTGCACGGTTTTCTCAGTTACCTCATCAAATGCAATCTTGAGGGACGCCAGTACAATGTTTACGGCTACAAAGGCAAACAGGTGCGGGACAATATTCATTCATACGATGTCGCACAGTTCATCCGCGCTTTCCATCGCAATCCCCGTTGCGGCGAGGTTTACAACATGGGTGGAGGAAGGCGCAATTCAGTGTCTATTCTGGAAGCCTTCGCCAAAATCGAAGCCTTGTCGTCGGTGAAAATGAGCTGGGAATATGTGGATAAGAACAGGGAAGGCGATCATATCTGCTACATAAGCGACCTTGGGAAGATGCAGCGACATTTTCCGGAATGGTCGCTTACCAAGTCGCTCGATGTTATTTTTGAAGAAATCTACCTGTCATGGAAAAACCGAAGCAATGTTTAAAGTCCACGTCATCAACCGGTATTACCCTCCCTACCACGCAGTAACCGGAGAATCCGCCCATGAGCTGGTCGTCTGGCTCAAAAGGCATGCGCCTGAGATCGACGTTTCCGTCGCACACGTAAAGGTCCCCTACAATGAAGCGCTGAATCCTGTAAAGCCGGAAGGGCGGCTATTCCAGATCAACACAGTGTATGGGAAAAAAAATAAACTTCTGAGATTATTGAGTAATGTCGTCGAAGGATTCCGTCTCGTGAAACTGGCCTCGGGCAACTGCGACATGCTGATCTCATTGACCGACCCTCCTCTGCTGAACATATGGGCCGGTGCACTATGTGCGCGGAAAAAAGTTCCCTGGGTCTATTGGTCAATGGATCTTTATCCCCACGCTTTTAAAGCCGCCCATCTTGTTTCCGGGCAAAATCCTCTCTACAGAATCCTGGAAAAAAGCTTCAACGCATTTCCGCCGTCCATGTTGATTGCGCTCGGACATAAGCAGGCGGATTTTTTGCAGAGTAATTGGCCGCACAGGGTCCCGCAGGTTGTTCTCCCCTGCGGTATTCATAACGCAGTAAAACCTGGGGAAGCTCCACCATGGAAGACCGATGACAGACTTTATTTCGCCTATGCAGGCAATATGGGGGAAGCCCATGATCCGGATTTTGTAATTGAACTGGTCAAATCCCTTGACCCGGCCAAACATTGCTGTCTCCTGGCCATCCATGGAGCCAAGGCACGAAAGGTGCTAGAAGCAACTCGCGGAAATCCCGCCGTCAAGATTGTCCCATCGTTGACAAAGGCGGAGTTGGGCCATGTGGATATCCACCTGGTGAGCCTCCTCGATGAGTGGAAACACGTCTGTGTCCCGTCGAAAGCCGTAAGTGCGGTTTGTGCAGGCCAGGCAATAATTTTTCACGGCGCGAGGGATTCCGACACTTGGAACATGCTCGGTAGCGCCGGTTGGATCATTGACGGTACATCCGCTGAAGACAGGATGTTAATGATAAGAGAGATTCTTGCACAGGCCGGGAACCATCTGGTGCTGGAGCAGAAAAAATGCAATGCCCGCAGTATACGATGCAATCTGCTTGCTCAGAAAGATGAAGCCTTGGGTAATCTTTTGAAATGGATTGTTTCGAATGCGAGATCGAAAGAGAAGACAAGGCAGCACAACAAATAATACGTTATTCTGGAATGCAATGGAGAGACACGGCCTCTAAGGCGGGCCGCCTGTCTTAGTTTTCAGACAAACGGGCGTCTTGTGATCGTTCAGGAGGTCAGAGGGTCTGGCAGAAGTTATCTGAGTGCCTGCAGGCTGCAGTTCGTGAAATGCGTAGGGGGAAAGGGAGGCTATAAAATTTTTCTGCGGGTTCGGATGAAGTACCAGCTTCAAAGCAAAGAAAAAGATAATGGACTCGCAGGCGACCGTCAGGAGATTATATTCCTCCACAAAAGACTGCGGCAGGAGAGGAACTGAAAGAGTAACGAAAAAGACAAGGTAGTCCAAGGGACAGCTGAGTAACAGATTCAGCTTGTTTTCCAGAAAAATCTGGACTGCTACAAAAGAAGTCAGCAGAAGAAAAAGGTAGTTGAAAACAATTGGGACCGGCAAACCGAACAGGCTGCTACCGCTGCCGTGATTTTCGATCTGGAAGATGACAAACCCCGCGCAGAAATAGACTACCAGCCGGAAGATCCGTTCTCCCAGCCCCGACATCGAAAAAAACTGAGTGGTCATCAGAACCAGTGGACAGGCAACAACCAATGCGCCCGCAGATCCGGCCGTAACAGGCACATGTACCAACAGCATGAGTATGAGGATTAAAAAGTATTTCCCCGGGCTGGGTAATTTTAGTGATATGTCCGCAAATCTTTTTAAGCCGTTCTCCGCTGAAGGTTGGCCGTTTCTGTACAACAATTTTTTCTCTGTTGCGTAAGTCCGGCAAAAGTGGAGGCATGAATACATAAGGCTTGTTATTCCCAGTAGCCCCCCCACGAGATGATGATCCTCCAGCCGCTGCCCAAACACGGCGAACATGCTGAAAAGGTATGTCATGGCATAAGCGATGATAACCGCCGCCTTGTGGCTTACCCCGAGGGCGAGAAGGCGATGGTGAATATGGGACCTGTCCGGCAGAAAAAGCTTTACCCCTCTTCTCACGCGGTTTGCCATAACTGCGAGAGTATCCAGAATGGGTAGTGCAAGTACTATGAGTGGAATGTAGGGAGATACTTTTCCGGCGCTCCCTGACACAAGGAGAATGGAGAAAACTCCCAGCAGGTACCCAATCAGAAGGCTTCCGCAGTCCCCGAGAAAAATCCTGGCAGGATGTGTGTTGTAATTTAAAAAAGCAACGATTCCTCCCAGGAGAGCAACAACCAAGCAGATAAGAATGTTGTTTCCGGAATGGTAAGAAATCACCCCTAATACCACACATGCAATCGCCGACACCCCTCCTGCAAGTCCATCAAGACCATCGATCAGGTTTATTGCGTTCATGACCCCTACGAGGGCAAAAATGGAAAACGGCACGGACAGCATGCCCAATTGAATTTCCCCAAGCCCAAGCGGATCCCCGAGAGAGGCAAGCTTCATCTGCCCCAGGATTACCACCACGGAAGCGGCGATCACCTGTCCCGCCAACTTGTACCTGGGAGAAATATTGAGAAGATCATCGGCCAGGCCTACGAGAAAGGCAATGGCGGCCCCGGCGAGAATACTTTTGAGCTGCATGTCCAGTTTGCAGTATAAAACTGTCGGCAGCATGAATGCCAGGAATATGGCAATGCCGCCCAACCGGGGTGTCTCTTTAGAGTGAACTTTCCTTTTATCCGGCTTGTCGAGGCAGCCCATTATGAGCGCAAGACGAGAGACCGGGGGAATCATGATCAGCGAGGTAAAAAAAGCAGTCATGAGTATGCAGAAACAGGTAATCATTGACATGCGGCGTTAATTCCTTGAAAAGGGCGGCCCGATTGTTCGGGGCCGCCCAATTTTCGCTATTCAATTACAAGAGTTCGAAGTAGGCGTTGATGTAGTGGCTGGCGGTCACGTTGCTGAAAGTGTGGGAAGTTGCCCCCGCAAGCGCCTGACCGTCCACGACCAGCGCCGATACCCTATACCCGGGATTCGGGGTAATGGTATAGGTCTGGCTGCTGCCCGGAGTCACCGGGGTTTGCCCGGCAGGAGATATGCTCCCATTCGCTCCGGCCCCCGCAGTTATCTTGTGGGGCGATGGCGCGAAATAGGCGTTGATGTAATGGCTGGCAGTGACGTTGCTGAAGGTATGGGAGGTGGCGCCAGCCTGCTGCTGACCATCCACAACCAGAGCCGACACAATGTATCCTGGATTCGGGGTAATGGTATAGGTCTGGCTGCTGCCCGGAGTCACCGGGGTTTGCCCGGCAGGCGAGATGGTCCCGTTCGCCCCGGCCCCCGCCCGTATCTTGTGGGGCGATGGCGCGAAATAGGCGTTGATGGAATGGCTGGCGGTGACATTACTGAAGGTGTGGGAAGTTGCCCCCGCAAGCACCTGACCATCCACGACCAGCGCCGACACAACATAACCTGCATTCGGAGTAATGGTGTAGGCCTGGTTGCTGCCCGGAGTCACCGGGGTTTGCCCGGCAGGTGAGATGGTCCCGTTCGCTCCGGCAGCCGCAGTTATTTTGTTAGGCGATGCCGCGAAATAGGCGTTGATGTAATGGCTGGCAGTGACGTTGCTGAAGGTGTGAGAGGTGGCACCAGCCTGCTGCTGACCGTCGACTACCAGCGCCGAGACCGTGAATCCGGGATTGGGAGTGATAGTGTAGGTCTGGCTGCCGCCGCCGGCAATGTTCGTCACCCCGGCAGGCGATATGGCGCCGTTTGCCGCAGCCGCAGCGGTAATGGCAAATTGCCCCGGAGCCTGGGAAATGTTCACCGGGATGTTGATGGTGATGGTAACCCTCTCGAAATCGGTATTCGCACCACGGGTATCGATCATCTTGCATTTCACCAGGTGCTTCCCCGGCGTGGTAAAACGTGCCAGAGCATCAAAGCGCCTCCCCACGGAGACAGTGATGGGGGTGTTGGCGGGCACCTCATAGGCCTCGTTGAAACCGTAGGGAGCAATTCCCAGGGCACGGCCGTCCCAAGCGATGATGACGATGTCGAAGGGGAAGGTGTATACACAGTTATTGTAGGCGGCGTCCAATGCCCGGATGAGGATGGTCTGGTTGGTAAATGCCTCCACCGAGACCTGAGAGCCGCTGATGCCGCTGTTCAGCGCTGCCGGCACCACAATCCCCTCGGGAATGGTTCCCACCCCACCGGCAGCTGCCGGTACCGCAACGCCGGTGACGAACCAGTAGTCTGCCCGGTAGTCGTTAAAAGCGAAGAATCCGTTGGATCCCGGATTTCGCCCGAATTCGTCGTCGTATCCGGGAGTATTCCCCTGCCTGGGGAAGGTTGCGCGGGCGTCCGGGGCCAGGTCGCTCCAGTTGGAGTCGCGGTCGTCAATGACCCAGAGCGCCTCCACATCGTAGGCCACAGTCATGGCGTGGGGGTTGGACAGGAATTTGAGGGACGCCGGCAGGTTCTGGTTGTTCGCCTCCGGATCCGGGTCCCTGATATCCCCCCCCACAAAATTGGGGAATTGGGGGAAATTGGTCAGGTTGGCCGCAGTTCTCCTCTTTCCGTCCCGGCAGTGGCCGATGGGGATGTCAGGGTCGTGCTGGGTGGCGAAGTAGGCATCTGGCGGCTCCACCAGCAGCAGCCCGTAGAGACCAAACTCGAAGTGCTGCATGGTATTGCGGTGGCAGTGGTAGAAGTAGGTGCCGATAAAGCTGGGCTGCATCTGGTAGGTATATTCTCCAATTTCCATGGAGCAGTGGCCCACGCCGTCGTTCATAGGTGTCGGCTCAAAGCCGTGCCAATGGATGGTATGGGGAGGAGGCCCCTGGCCATGGGTGGTGGCATGATAGATACAACCCCGTGGCATGCGGATTGTGGTGCCGGGGTAAGTCCCGTTGGCTGCCAGGGGAACATCAGCATTACTGACGGTATAGAAGGCCAGTCTCTTCAGCCCATCCCAAGTATCCAGGGTGAGACCGTGCAGAAGATCCAACTCCAGCGTATGGGGTGTGGTGGGCAGGTCTGCCAAACCGGCCGCGGCCATGACCTCGGGCACCGGGTTAGTAGGGGTGATGAATTCCGGGGTGGCCGGCGACTCGGTGGGGGGATCCCACATCTTGGTCCACATCCCTTCCATGCCGCGGACCGACCAGCGGGGGATTTGTTTATCAGGTTGTGAGAATGACATCACTATCTCCTTTCAGAAATATAATAACGGTAGCAAAACCGTGGGTTACACGAGCGCCGGTTCATTTGGATCCGTGCCTGGAGCCGGCACGGTCCCCCGCTTGTTGTCGGGAAGACTGCTGCTTACACCGCGGATATTGCGGTACATCATGGCAAAGTCCGGCTCCATGGGAAAATTCATGAAGCCCGGAGTGTTGCGGTCGCCGGTACAATAGGCCCCGGAGATCATGCCGGTGTTGTAGTTCCCCCCCTGGGAAGTCTGGCTCGCCTCCGAATGGTCGTGCATGGGGTAGCAGAGGGGGGACAAGCGCTGGGCCAGGTCCACGTTGTTTCCGTCGATGTCCAGGGCAAACGTATTCAGATCGGGCATATGGACATCCATCTCCTCGATGGGGGGCCAGCAGGGATGCCCGTTGCTGGTTGTCATCGGCGGGTCGGGAAGGCCGAGGCCGCGGGTGGTCGGCACGTTAGGCGGCCGCATGAACGGGAGGACATAGTCCACCGTGTCCATGGGGTCGATGTTGTAGATGTCGACCCAGATGGGGTTGTCCGAAACTCCGCCGCCACGTACCCCGCCGTCGCGCGGCGAGCTGTCGTAGATGACGTAGAAGTGATTGAAGTGGAAATGCATGGAATGGGTCCAGAGACCGGCATTCATGAGATGGATTACAATTGGTTCGCCCACTCGCCCAATGGGGGTTATGGTCGGGCTGAAGTGGGAGAAGAAGCCTGATTGCCCGTTTATGGTGAAGTACTGCGGAATGCCGTTTGCACGTATCGGGCTGAACGGGTCGCGGTGGAACTTCTGCTGGAACTGGGTTGCAGGATAGTCGAGTCCGGGGGTGTAATTCCCCACTTCGGCAAACAGGTTGGGGCTCGCCTGGTTGAGCAGCCAAACATACTGGCGGAACGGCGGGCAATTCGTAGAAGCATCCCCTTCTTCCCACTTGAGACCGGGAAAAACAGTGGTGCCAAAGGCGTCGAACAGCGCCTGGACATGGGGGGTCGGATTGTCGTAGGGAGTGTAATTATGGCCGGAAGCCTTGGCGTTCGGCAACACCACTATGCCCCCATGGAGCCCCATTACCCGGTTGACCGGCGCGTTCAGGTTGTCGTAGTACATGTGAGCCCCGGACACCGAAGCATTGATGGTACCGGTAACGGTCCCCCCATTCGGGGGAATGGGGCCGCTGTCGAAACCCAAACCCGGAATGACTAAGTTATGGGTCTCGTCCAGTTTATTGATGATGGTTACGCTGATGGTATCGCCCTTCACCGCACAAATGGTCGGACCGGGGGAGTCGGGGGGAAGATCCACCCCGTCGGCGGTTACCTGATAGATCCAGAAATAGCAGAGGGCAGGATTAGCGTTGGGATCGGTAATGCCGCCAAGCGGGTCCACCTTGTTCTTGGTGTGCATCTCCTTGATCCCGTCCGTAATGGTAATTGTCAGGCTCTGGGTAGCTGCGTAGGCGTTGGTCGCCCCCAACCACGGGAGCTTGCTCCCAATCAGAAGGGTCGCTACCCCGGCAGACCCCAGTTTCATGAAATTTCGTCTGCTGATCATCTCTTATTACCTCCTTTGTTTTTTCATTTACATCCCATTACGGAACTATTCATTAAGGATTCGGAACTTACTGATGTACCAGTTTCGAGGGTCGGATTTAGGTCAGATTTGTCGTTCCTGATTGAGCAAAACCGCAGGCGTAGCAGGGCTGCGCTGAGGATTTTGTGATTGAAGGAACGGCAAAGATGGCCTGAAGACGAGATGTAAAAACGGTATATCAGTAAGTTCCGAGTCCCTTACGCCTGCCCGCCGTCATCTGCCTGCTTAGCCTTGATATCGATCTCATTCCCCTCTACCGACCTCTTGAAGTTCTTGATGCCCTTCCCCATGGCACTGCCAAGTTCCGGCAGCCTCGATGCCCCGAAGATCAACATGACGATGAAAAGTATCACGAGTAATTCCGGCATTCCGAATCCGAACATTTAAACCTCCTGCTAAAAAGTATCTTTTTGAATTGTTACAACGTTGGTCCCAGGGGAAGAATGCATAAATGCTTCATCAGGTTTCTCCGTCTTCCCTACGGTAAATTTGCAAAGTACGCATTGATGTAGTGATTAGATGACACATTGTTAAATGTGTATGACGTCGAACCCGGCAGTACATTCCCATCCACCACAAGAGCAGTAACTGTGAAGCCTGGATTCGGGGTGATGGTGAAAGTTTGATTTGCCCCTCCCGCCACCGTGTTGACACCAGCCGGAGAGATGGCGCCGTTCGCTCCGGCCGCAGCGGCGATTGACAGGTTTGCGGGGATCGGTGCAAAGTAGGCGTTTATGTAGTGGTTGCCGGTCACATTGGTAAAGGTATGCGAAGTAGCGCCCGAAAGCTGCTGGCCGTCAACAACCAGGGCAGACACCATGAACCCGGAATTGGGGGTGATGGTATAGGTCTGGTCGCTGCCGGGGGTCACTGCCGTCGAACCCGCCGGAGAGATGCCTCCATTCGCTCCCGCCCCTGCCGTAATCTTGTGGGGCGAAGAGGCGAAGTAGGCGTTTATGTAGTGATTGCCGGTCACATTGGTAAAGGTATGCGAAGTAGCGCCAGGAAGCTGCTGGCCGTCAACAACCAAGGCAGACACCACGTATCCTGAATTGGGAGTGATGGCATAAGTTTGGTTGCTGCCCGGAGTCACTGACGTCGAACCTGCCGGAGAGATATTTCCATTCGCTCCCGCCCCCGCCGAGATCCTATGGGACAAGGGGGAAAAGTAGGCGTTTATGTAGTGGTTGCCGGTTACATTGGTAAAGGTGTGCGAAGTGGCGCCCGAAAGCTGCTGACCGTCAACAATCAGGGCAGACACCACGTATCCTGCATTGGGAGTAATGGTATAGGTCTGGTTGGAACCACCGGCAACCGTGGTTGCGCCTGCCGGAGAAATGGAGCCGTTCGGCCCCGCCCCCGCCGTGATGGTGATGTTGGCGCTTACGAAGATGTTGCCGGTGAGGGTAGTAACCGCCCCGGCAAAATCAGTCGCACTGACCGTAATGGTATTGTTCCCCGGAAGCAGGCCCGACACCACGGTACTCCAGGCAAAATCGGAGGAAGTGTCCGCCGTCCGCACGGCTCCGCCATTAACCTGAATCTGAACCGACGATCCAACCTCTTTGGTTCCGCCGATCAGTTGGGATGTCTGGGCAGTCGGGCTGGCTACCGGATTGAGGCTTACCACTGAATTGAGCGGAGCAGCTTCTCCCGACATACCCCTGGGCGCCAGACGGATTACCGTACCGGGATCTCCGTTGGGCACGAAGAGCTCAGGATGGTCGAAAGGATATGATTCGTTCCGAACCCGCTCATCTGTCATGGATTTCATGAATTCCACCAGGGCGTCATGGGTGGCAGGATCGGTCTGCATGGCAGGAATCTCGGCGATGTTAAGGTCGAGATTGGCCTTGTTGTTGTTGGGGAAATCGCCGCCGCGGACGTAGAAATCCACCACCTCGTGCAGGGTCAGCATCCCGCCGTTGTGCATGTACGGGGCGGTGAGCTCGATGTTGCGCAGTGAGGGGACTTTGAAGGCACCGTCATTGGCGATGGGAAAGCTGGGGGGGACGTTCCCGGGCAAAATAGGCACGGCAAAGGGAAGCTGCTGCTTCGCCTGGAGCTCCGCCAGGGCAGAGAACGAAAGCGGGATGCTGTTCCCGCCATCAAGCGGATTGGTAAAAATGGTGTTCCCCCCCCTGCCCTTGTCCTCGTTGGTTCTCCTGACCGCAGTATTGTTGAAGCCGTTGTCGTAGATGATCTGCTTGCCGCTGGCCACGTTCATCAGCTCGATCAAGGCATGGGAAGTGTTATCCACAAAAGCCGCAGATCTTGTGGAGGCCATGGTGGTCTCGGTCCCGCCATGGCAGAGGTCGCATCTCCCGGCGCCACCAATAAAGATGTTAAACCCGTCCTGCTGCTGGTCGGTCAGGGCGGTATCGTCTCCTCCCAGAAAGCGGTCGAAGGGAGTGTCGTCGGAAACCAGGGTCGCCTCATAAAGCTGTATGGCAAGCCCCCAGAACAGGGAGAAGTTGGCTTCCATCTGGCTGAACTGTCCTTCCGGAAGATTCACGGACTGACTGGAGTTCCAGTATTTGTCGTGGAACGCCGCCTTAATCAGTTGTTCGTAGGAAATATCCAGACCCCTTCCACCCGTAAGCGAACCGTTGGGCTGTTGGATTGCATTGGCAAAAATTCCCAGGATACCGTCTTCCGGGTGCACGTACTGGATCCCCAGAGGGGTCAGGTTGAGCATCTTGCGTCCGATCTGCGGGAAAGTCCGGCCCCGGAACGACATCTCCACCTCGCTCAAGGGCGGACCGACAGCCTGGGATGCCAGACTGGCAAATTCCATGGATATCTTCTGCTTCTGCAGGTTTCCACCCACATTCACATAGATTCCGGCAGTCGTGTCCAGGGGGCCGAAAGGGTTTACACCATTGAAAAAGGCGCTTGCCCGGCCGTCCCAGAAATTGGTGAAATTGAAGACGGCATTTATCACAGAGGGGGTATTGCGTCCGGTCACCTGGCGGGTATTGGCGCCGACGTTGAATATCGGATCGGTAAGCGCCGAGCTCTGTTCGAAACGGGAGCCGGGAATAATGTTGACGAACTGGGCGAGGCGGACCCCCTGAGAACCCAGGACATCATTGGAATCACGTATCGGCGACGATGCCTGGAACTCGACCGGGGCCTGCCGCTGATGGAAGGGGAAAGCCGTCGGCAGTACGGTCTGGTTGGGTCCTGTCACCGGGCCCTGGACATCGAAGAAGTTGTCGCCGTCATTGGTGCCGGGGTTAACGGTGTTCTTCATCCGGTTGTCCGTTCCCGCGTTGAAATGGCAGGTGGCGCACGCGGTCATCCCGTCGCTTCCCACCTGCATATCCCAGAACAAGGCCTTTCCCAGAATTGTGGCGAATGCCTTGTTCTTGACGAACTGGAACAGGTTCGACGGTTCCGGCACCGGAACCTGGTTCAGGGGAACCAGACCGACCGGAGGGACGATAGCGGCGCCGCCAACACCCGCCTGCAGGATCATCAGGCATGCAACAACGGAAGCCATAAAGCGCATTTGAAATCGTGATCTTTTAAATACGGTTTTTATCACTTGCCCCTCCACATTAATATCGACAACGAAAATCAACAGGTAGCCTGTCCTTTAATTACAAAGAATGTGCCAATTCGGCCCAGTCGCCACAAAGCCGTAACAGACCTGAAGTTGCGGCCGGTTCCGGTTTTCAACGAGTAGGGAAAAGGGTGAGAAAAAAGAAACAGAATACTGAGACGGTCAACCCGCCGATGGCAGGGATCTGCTTAATTAAGAACTTGTTCGTAAATAAATTTGTCAGGTATTGCGTCCGGATTTAGGGCGGATTTTCCTGACCTGATTGAGTAAAACCGCAGGCGTAGCCGGGCTACGTCGAGGATTTTACGATTGAAGGACAGGGAAAGATGCCCCTGAAGACGGAATGCAAGACCGCAAATCTTTATTTACGAATAAGTTCTAATCAAATTGATGGGTCTAATTTTTTAGACAGCCTTCGCCGGAACCCGGCTTCACCTTGAGGGGCCGGAAACGTGACGGACGCTAATCAAAAAGGCGGAAGGAGGAGAACAGAATACGCAGAGTGACGACCAGAGTAAAAGCCAGGTACAGGACGATGGTCACCATGGCCAGTCTTCTCAGGAGAAGAGGCATGCTTCGGACGAGGCTGACACGATTTCTGAAGGGAATGAGGGCGCCCACCCCGAGGGCGGCTGTTCCCCCGCCGAGGAGGGTCGTATAAAGGAGATAGCCGACGAATCCGTATTCCTTCTGGAGGATGCAGAAAGGGCAGTGGTGGGTGGGGATCTGGTAGAAATAGAGGGAGATGAAAGAAACCAGCGAGGCAACTGAAACGCAGAAGGCGATAACACCGGCAAGGGAAAACAGGTAGCCCGTTTTCCCCCGGCGATAGAAATGGAGACCGAGAACAATGGTCGCTCCCATAGAGACATAAAAGGCGGTCATCATGGGGCCGGCCGGGAGCCCGGAAAGCTCTCCCGCCACACCGGCCTTGCCCGTGCTGAACAGGCTTCCGCAGCAGGAGGTTATCACGTTCGCATGGAGCCCGAAGAAATAGCCGAACTGAAAATAGAGCTCCACCAGTAACAGGGGGAGAATGGCAAGAAGCAGGCCGTATTTTACTTTAATGAGAGGATAGTCGTAACCCTTGGTATCCGCATGGTTGATTATGAGCCAAAGACCGGCCAGCAGAAAGTTCACTATTTTAATAATGAGAAGCGGATACCCGAAAGTGTTCAGGTTAAGGGTGCCTGCCGCACACATGGCTCCGATAAACCGTCCATGGAGGAGATCGGCGGTGTAAATAAAAAGAAACAGAGAGGATATCTGGGCTATGAGGGCGTACGCCAGGATGGTGGAAATCAGGTAGGTGCGCCGCTCGAGCCCCAACTGCAATTCGCTGCCGCTTCCCAAATCCCATTTGGCCAGAATCAGCAGACCGTACCAGCCGGCAATAAGAACCATCACATCCGTCAGCAGCGAAGAGCAAAAAAGGGCCAGAATGGCCGGCTGCATCAGCATGGCCGCTTCTCGTCCCGGATGATGCGACCATCCCGCATTTCCACCACGGCATCAACAAGGGGGGAATCATAAACAATGGGATCGTGGCTTGCGATCAGGACGGTCTTCCCCCGGCTCTTGAACCTGCCGATGATATCCATGAACTCCCGCGACAATGCGGTGTCCAGGTGGGCGGTCGGCTCATCCGCTATGATTACCGAGGGATTATTTATGAGCGCCCTGGCGATGGCAACCCGTTGGATTTCCCCGCCGGAAAGCCAGTCGACCCGTGACGAGGCATGGCGGGATATGTCGAACATATCCAGCAGCTCCAGTGCCCTGCGGAGAACCTCGCGATGCCCATCGCCGGTAGGGTATGCGGGAAGCATTACATTCTCCAGGACGCTGATCCCCTTCACCAGGTTGAACTGCTGGAATATGAATCCGAATGTCTCCCGTCGAATCCCGGTCAGAAACCTTTCAGGAAGGCTGGTTATTTCCACTCCGCCGTTGTCCGCCGCCCCAATCAGGTCGCCCGTGCAGGAACCTGACAAAATTATCCTCCCCGAGGTCGGCCGCGCCATGCAACCGATCAGGGTAAGCAAGGTGGTTTTTCCCGACCCGCTGGGCCCCTTCAAGACAGTCACACCTTCCGGCCCGATACTGAGGCTTACCTCCCGCAACGCAGTAAACTGGTTGGACTTTCCCGCATTGAATATTTTTGAAACCTGCACCAGTTCTATCATCTTCAGGACCTCATGGCCGCATCGGGGTCTATGGTTGCCGCCCGCCAAGACGGGATTATCGTGGTAAGGGTATAGGGCACCACTGTGAGGAAGAAGAGTACCGCAAGCTGATAAGGGTCGATGAACGGGGTCAGCCTGAACTGGGGATAGAGGATGGCCCACCCCTTGAGTGCGTGCTCGAACAGTGAGGCGGAGAAGAAAAACACGTGGCAGTAGGCAAGCATGACTCCCCCCAGATAGGCGGACAGCGAAATGACCGCGCCCTCCCAGAATTTCAGCAGCAGCACGTCCGATGTCTCCCAGCCGATCGATTTGAGTATGCCGATTTCCTTTTTCTCTTCCCCGGAGAGGCCGGTGGCCTTGTCCCAGGCGAATATAACAAAGGCGAGCACCGCCACCGACAGCATGACCACCATCATCCCCCCCCTCCAGTCAAAAATCGAATCATAAGTCCGCAGGATTTCGGATTTTAGAATGGGGCGGCTGTCGGGATAAAGCTGCACGATCTTTGCCGCAACGATCTCAAGCTCCCTCGGATTGCCGACTGTTACGGCCAGGTCGGTGGCATAGCCTTCCGGAAAATTGAACAGGTCCCGCAGATCACTCTCGGACATGATAATCATGTCCGCCGCTTCCAGTTCGGAGGCATGGGGAAGGATGCTTTGCACCTGCAACATGGTCAAAGAACCCCTGTAGTTGCGAAAGGGCATCAGATCCTCCGGCGAAAGGCGCCGTGTCCTGGCCACCCCGCTGCCGACAATTACGGATGAAGGCGCCAGCAACTGCCTGTCCGATGCCATGAGAGTATAGTTGGCGCCCACCGCTGCATCGAAATAGTAGCCCCACAGCCGGGGACGAACCTCACTGACCGATCTCAGGATGCTGATTTTTTCCCCGTATGAGACGGGAATCATATCCTGCCGGCCGGCAACCAGCTTCTGCACGATCATGTCAGGCGCAGCTTCCAGGATCAGAGCTGCTTCCCGCTTCATGGCATGGGTAAAAAACATCACCGAAGCGATCAGGAACACGATGAGCAGGTAAACCAGCAGCAGTGAGCCGTTTTTTCCCTTTTTCCGGCGCAGGGAAGAGAGGGCGAAATCAAGAATATGGCGATGTCGGGCGAATGTTTTGTTCATTGTTCTCAATGGCGGACCCAAGTCGGGCTGACCAGGGAGCCGGAAGGAAAATGGTCCAGCGCCAGGGGATGGTCCTGGAACGGGGTATGGAGGTCGGCCATAGCCGGATGCCGGGTATAGCGCGCCTCGGTAAACAGGCAGAGATCGGTAAGCTGCAGCATTCCTGCCAGCTCTTTCCTTGCTTCCAGGGAAGCTGCGGACGCAAGCCTTTGGTGTCTTGCGTGGAAAAGGAGCGCGCAGAACAGAAGACAACCGATGCTTAAGAGTGTGAAGAATACTGTTGAATGGCGCATGTCGGAAAATCCTGATATGTGTGGTGTCGTACCGTCGGGGTACGACACCATTCAGGGGTGGCTGGAGATGCCGCGGCTGCAGATTCCGGGGCCGGTCGAATGTCTCAGTAAATGACCCATTCGCTCTGCGGCAAGACCTTGGGATTATCCCCTTTGGTGAGAGAGACCACAAAGCACCCCTTGGAGGAATAGCGCTGTCCCGGACCGAAAGTGAGCATCGGGAATGATACCGAGGCAACATTCTGATCCTTGCCGCAGTCCAGGATGTCCATGAAAAAATCCCGGTAGAAATCGGTTCCCATGCTCACCAGGGCAGAGATAAGAATGCGTGACAGGAAATAGGCCTTTGATGAGACCTCGGGGTTGGTGACGGGGATGTTCTTCACCTTCATCCAGCTATTAAAAACGGATTCGGAATATTTTTCCTCACCCGGTAGCCGCTTGGGATAGGTTATCAGGGTGAAATCGCGCATGCTGTCGGGAATGGACTGCACTGCTCCCGAGAGAAAGGTGGCGGATACAAAGACGGTTGAGGGGCGTTTTTTCGGCTCCAGCACGGACTCAACGTTCGCCAGATCCTCCCGTGGAAGCCAGATCAGCATCACCGAGCCTGGGTTCTGCGCGGCAAGTTCCTTCCAGAAAGCAGGCCCGGTTTTTTGCGAGGCGGGAAGGATTTTATCCTTCAGGGGAGCGTTACCCAGCTTTTTCCAGGAATCCGTGAACCCTTTGGCCAAAGCCGTCCCCTCTGCCGTTTCCCGGTATATCTGCAAAATTTTTGCATCCTGGTTGAGGGCAACCACCCGGGAAAGGTATTTGGCGGCTGCTTCCCCCTCCAGGTAATACCCTTTGGAGAAATACAGAGAATACCAGTCGGAACCGGAAACGACCGGCAGATCGGTCAGGGGAAGGATGCAGGGGATCTTGTTGTCCTCGCAGAAGCTGTGGACGGGATCCCATTTCCCCTGGACCATCCCCCCCAGCAATGCAAACACCGGTTTCCGCTCGTAATAATCCTCCAGTTGCTTACGCCATTCCGAAGGAGGACCTTTGAGTTCCCACACGTCAAGGACGACCTTCCGGTAACGAAGCCCGGTGGACTCCTTGCCTCCAAGCCATCGGGCGTTCCACTGCCGCTGCAGCAGTTCCAGTCTGCTGTTCCAGTCATTCCGGAAGGAAGACTCCATGGGCTTGATCATGGCATCCCGATCCTGCGGACTGACTCCTTCACTTACGATAGTGGCGAACCGGATTTCCTCCTCGTTGACCCCCGGTGACCAAGTGGAGCAGAGGTTCTTGAGGTAATAGATCAGGATCTCAGTCTCATCACCGGTCATGAAGTAGCGGGGCATGGTCTCGCTTAGGGTCCTGCCGGTAGGCCCGACACCTTCGAGGAGAGCCGCAGCCAGGGTCTTGTCGGTATAGGCGGGCCTCTGGTACTTGAACATGCCGCGATTCATGTACGGCCCCGGAATATCCAGCATGGTGCTGAGCGGCGCAAAGAGCTTGGCCCCATTTGTCGGGGTGGTCAGCACTCCCCCTTCGAACGAGCCGAGCCCGCTCCGCAGGTGACAACTGGAACAGGGAGACTGCTGACCGTTGATTTCCATATCGCCGCTGACAATGGCCTCCACCGGTTTCCCCGAGGGGAGAATTCCCGTTCGGAACAGTTTTTCTCCGGCAAGAAGCGCTGCCTCAGGGGAAAGCCCCCCCACCAGCTTCTTTCCCTCGGCTCCGAGGGTGGCGGTGGCGGTCGCCGGGAGCAAAAACAGGAGGAGAAGGACCGTCTTTTTAATGATGTGAGAATTTATCATTTGCTTTCCATCCTCCGCACTTCTTTCAACAGGTCGGCTTTCTTAATGAGTCCCCTGATGCGCACCCACTCTTCCGAGTTGGGGCCGTGAAGGAGATAGATGGGCTCATGATCCATCTTGTCGACGATGTAGGCGTCCAGGGATTTTAGTACCGCATTGACATCCTTCCGGCTTCCGGAGAGGAAATCCCACTCCTTGCCGGCGTTGAACTTGGCAAGGTATTCCTTCATGTTTTCGGGTCGGTCATGATCCGGATCGATGGAAAGGGAAATGAATCTGACCTTTTCGGCATCAGGCCCCAGAGCCTTCCGAAGATTTACGAAACCAGCTGAAAGTACAGGGCAGATGGTGGTGCAGGTGGTATAGATGAAATCGATGATAACCGGCTTGCCCTCTTCCACCACAGCCCTGAGATTGACCCGCTTACCGTCCTGGTTCAGCAGGGTGACATTGGGAATCCGGTAGCGTTGGATACTCCTCTCGTAGGTCAATCTGCCGGTCACGGCTTCCTTTTGCAGCACGGGCTTCTGGTCGGCAACCGTGAAAGGGAAAGCCACGTGGTCCCCAGCCTGACCTTTCTTGACGGAAACCTTCAACTCCCAGTTTCCTCCCTTTATCAGCATGACGTTTTGCACCCGATAGAGCCCGTTCTGCACTTCGGTGACAGTGGGCTTTTCCCAGACCCCTTGATTCAGTTGGGTGAACCAGGGCTTAACCGTGATGTCGGCTCCGCTGACCCTTTTGCCGGCCTTGTCACTGACCAGAATGTCAAGGGTATTGACACCGGTCTTCAACTCCTTTCCCGCAATGGTCATATCCACGCGGAACATCCTCTTTTCCGTCATCCTGGACAGCCGGCCTGACTTGGCGCCCTCCGCGGCGAATGTTGCAGGACAGAAAAAAAGCAGGCAAAGCAATACAATGACAGGTTTCATAAAAGTATCTCCTCTCCGAAATTTTGTCGGTTGATTTGCAGTAAATTCCGTTAAAGACTCTGGATAAAATATGTGGCGGCATCACAGCCGATCATAGCCCGGCCGCGACGATAACCCCGGCGGTCAGGGCTATCTGGCCCAGGATAACCGCGATATCCTTGACATTTCTCATCCATGGCGTCTTGTCGTATTCCGTGGGCACCACGATGGTATCGCCGGAATCCACCCCACGGGACATGAATCCGCCGAAAATGAAACCACTCTGCTTTTTGCTGACCACAGTACCATCCGCTCGCACGAGATACATGCCCCTTTCGTTGGCGTCCTGAGTAGGTCCGCCCACCTGATCCAGGTAATATTCCACATCCTCGCCCTTGGCATGCACCACGCTAGAAGGATTGTAGACCTGGCCCACGATGTTGACCGCCTCGGGATTACGGACCACTTCCAGTACGTCGCCCCCTGCCAATTCCACATCGTACCGGCTCCCCTTCAACTGTTTCAGGGAGGCCAGTTGGATGATCATGCGCCCTTCGGCCCTCTTTATCTTCAGTGCACCCAGTTGCTGCTTCAGGCCGTTCAAAGCGACCTGAGTTCCCTCGACCTCCTCCTTGGAGGTAGCATTGGATGCCAATTCGGCCTGTTTCTTCAGGATTTCCTGCTCGGCCCGCGCGATCTCCTCATCCATCCTTTTCTGCTGGGTCTGTCTCAGGGATTCCCGGAAAAATCTGGCCCCCTTCAGGTAGGCGTGGCCGGAAAACCCCCCGGCCCTTTCTATCAGGGTGCTGAGCCTTTCCCCCTTGTAGATGGGATACGTGCCCGGGAAAACGAATTCCCCCTTCAGGGTGACGAAACGCTCCGTCTCCTCGGTCCAGTTGGGAATCCTGCGCACCGTCAACTGATCCAAAGGCATCAGCGGAACATTGTGGGCGGAATTCCCCTTTAGGGCCTCTTCCAGATTAATGATGATGGGATAGGAGGTAACCGTTTCTCCCGTCCTCTTAATACGGCTGATTTCGGCATTTTGGGTATAGGCGCTGTTTTTCAGGTTGCCGGCCACCATTACCAGGTCCTTCACGGTCATGTCCTTGAACAGCCTGAATTCGCCCGGTTTCTGAACCTCACCGTTGATGGTCACCTTTGGCATCTCCTCCATCTCCCACATGGAGAAGATCCTGATGGTGTCGAATTCATTAAGGACCAGATCGTGCTCCGGATCGCCGGACAGGGCTTTATTCAGGTCAATAAAAAAAGTGCCCGGTCGTTTGTTGGGTGGATAGAGCCGGATAACCTGGGCCGAGTTTTCGTAATATTCGGGCAAAAGCTCTTCTTTTTTGAGGAGGCTGCTCAACTGCATTCCCGGTTTCAGGGAATAGTCTCCCGGGCGGAGCACATGCCCCTCGATCCTGACGTGGTCCCGCAAGGTCATGTCGATGGAGAAGACCCTGACTATATCCAGGTCCTGGATCCTGACCTGGTCCATGACGGTCGCCACGGATTTGTCGCCGAATTTGGGATCGATGTTGAAATCGGTTACAATCTTCTTGTCATGGGCATCTATCCGGGAAATCTGAATCCGCTGGAGGTAACCGGTAGCCTGCATCCCTGCGGCGAGGTTGAACAGATCCTGCAGTTTCTTCTCATCTTTCAGTTCGTAGATGGCAGGCCTTTTCACGTTTCCGGCGATGCCGGCCACTTTCCCGATCACCGGCACGAAAATGGTATCTCCGGACTGGAGGCGGATATCCCTGCTCTTGTCCCCCTTCAGGAAGAAATCGTAAAGGTCAACCTGGTCCACCACTGCACCGCCACGCCTGATCTGGATATTTCTGAGGGAGCCGGTCTTCAGTGGTCCTCCGGCAGCGGACAGGGCATTGATCAGGGTGGAGAGCGAACTCAGGTTGTAATCTCCCGGCGCCTTCACCTCCCCCACCACGAAAACCTTCATCAACCGCAGTTTTCCCATGGTAACGTTGAAGCCGAAATCTTTATACATAGTGGAGATGCGGGCTCTGAGGATTTCCTGCATTCTTCCAAAAGAAACTCCCCACACCCGTACATTGCCCACGGTGGGAATGAACACCTCCCCGCTCCGGTTCACTTCCAGTTCGTACGTCCCTTCCACGCTCCCCCAGAGGTTCAGGGTGAATTTGTCCCCAGGGCCGATAATGTAATCGTTCCCCACCGGTATATCCGTCAGGGCGGCGAACTCGGTGGCAGGCTTGAAGTAGTTGTAGCCGAACTGCAGAAGCTCCCTGGTCTGGTAGGGCTGGGACAGTGACTTCTGGGCCGCCTTTTCATCCAGGGAAACCATCATTTCCAACTGAGACAGTTCTTCCCGTACAGCCCCCGTTTGCTCCGCCGGTCTAGTCTTTTCAGGTTTTTCCCGCTTCCCCTCCTCGGCCTCCTCCGGCCCCGCGGGTGTTCCCGGCTGGTCTCCGGCTGCGGACATGGCCTTTGCACCGGACAGTGTTGACGGCTTCTTTCCGGGTTTTTCCAGCTTCGCTTCCTCGTCCTCGAGCCCCGCGGATATCCCCGGTTGGGCTCCGGCCGCGGACATGGCCTTTGCACCGGACAGTGTTGCCGGCTTGGACCCCGTGGTTTGCGACGACCTGAACGGCGAGTCCCCTGACAGTGACTGTGCAAAACCGTTCCCACAAAGGATCCCCATGATGATGGCCAACAACATCGAAACGAGCAGAATACTACCCTTTTTCAAGACATTCTCCTTTTTCACTTAATCTTCATGAATCCATTAAAATCTACTTGGCGGTTAAATTCAGTCCTTGCAGAAAAGGCAAATTTAATAGCGCCCTAATACCCGCGAAAGCGGTTGCCAAGGCTATTTAGCAACCGATGTGCCAATATCTGCAAAAGAGTGTCTTCGGGTTTCCTAGGGGATTGAGACAGATTGGGGGAGCGGCTGGGGCCTTTGAAAGGGTGCAAAAAAACGTACAACAAACAACAATCATTCCAGACTCTTCAGCAACTCCATCGTCACATTGCCGAAGGTCACGATTTTATTGCCCTTGTGATCCTTCAAGAATTCACGGGCGTCTGATTCCTTCCGAAAAGGAATGGCCTCTTTCCCCATCGGACCATAGACATCGCTCCCAATCACATAGAACGCTTTTTTCCCATCCAGAGCCTTGAGGTCGTAGTAATCCTTGACTGATATGGAAACCACGTCCGTGACCTTCCGGGTTGGATTGTATTTCTTCAGGTTCAGGTAATAAGTGAACATGTCCTTTGGCCCATCGAAGAAGACCGAAGTCGCGTCCTTGAAGGTAAGGGTGACGACCCAATCAGAGTATTTGGCAACGAACATCCCGCAAACCGGGCATTTCGCGTTTGCCGGAGGGCCAGCAGAAGCTTTTTTCATGGCCGAAGCCGAACCGGTCATCAGCAGGCAAATCAGTGTTGTTATCAAGAAAGCTTGTTTCATCCTGAACTCCTAATCTAAACGATTAATGGTCATCCTTACTTAGTACATTATCTATACCAACAATAAAGAATGGTGTTTTTATCTTGAATATTCAGCTTGTTATGCAATACGAGCCATTACTGATCCTCGCCTGCGTCGCTGTATGTATACATACGGCATATCTTGCAAGCAGCAAATAAAAGCTCCTATGATCGAGTACTTACTTAATTGTGCAACTTATTGTTCCAGGCTGGATTTTCTCACCCTTGAGCCGAGAGAGAGGATATTGAGATGAAAATTGGGATAAACAGGCAAGTAAAAAGGGTTACGGCCAAAAGCCGTAACCCTTTGCTCATCTTTGGCCTTTAACTAGATAAATTTTCATCGAGAGCTTGCAACTCTCGATTTTTTTTGTATTATGTTATCTAGTTATTCAACTAGATACAAGCAAAGGAGAGCTGTTATGGGATATCCAACCAAAGTTCAGCTAATCAAACGCAAGCAGAGTGAGCAATGGTATATCAACTTCCCGACTGCAGTGGCGCAGGCAATGGAGTTTGAACGTGGTGAAACGGTTGAGTGGATTATTGAGGACAAGGGAAGCCTGGTGCTCAGACGTGAGACAGTACCACCTTCAGCTATGAAAAAAAAACTGCGGGAATGATCGCTGTCTTCAGCCGCCTGTTCGATCAAGCCAAGCCTGCTTTTGTCCAAGAGCGTACTTTTGAGCGTGCCCGCACTCTGGCGATGAGTTCTCTGGTTGGTTTGGGACGAAGGACGATAAGCGGCATACAGGCTGTTCGAACGGCAGCGGTTTGATAGGGAGGTTTTATTTGCCCCAGCCCGCCGCGAAGTTGTGGACCGGCTTGGACAGGACGAGCCATTGGTGGTGATGATGGATGACACCCTGATTCGCAAGCGCGGACGGAAGGTGTATGGTACAGGTTGGAAAAGAGATCCGCTGGGGCCGTCATTTTGCTCCAACTTTGTTTGGGGACAGCGCTTTCTCCAGATTTCGGCTGCATTGCCGGATCAGCCCATTATTGGCCAAGCCAGAGGTATTCCTATCGATTTGACTCATGCCCCGTCGTGGCCGACGGCGGTGGTATGGTGCACCACTGCCGACTCCCGAGCAGATTCGCAAAGACGAAGCGTTTGCCTGGCAAACCGTCCAAGCCTTTGCCGCTGGCAAGACTCATACTTTCGAGGTCAAGACCATAGCGTCGGTTCGCTGGATTGGAACTGGGGCAAAAGATGCCCGCCTGGTTGTTATACGTCCCTTGGCGTACCGGCCACACAAAGGCGCCAGGCTTTTGTATCGCAAGCCGGTTTATCTTCTGTGTACCGATCCGGATTTGCCGCTTGAACAATTACTGCAGTCTTATCTGTAGCGGTGGGAATCAATTTACAAGACTTCGATGATAGGAATAAAGTGAACACGAAGCCGGTTTTATTCGAACAGTCCTTGCCAGAAGCGGTGTGCTATGCTTTCAGATAGCCAAAGACGAGAAAGAGCCGCCCTTGTAATCAAGGGTGGCTCTTTGCGTAATGCTGATGATCTGTATCAGGGTAAATTACTTGGCTACAGGAGCATCAGCCGGTGCGACGGCGGGTTTTCTACTTCCTTGGCGGCTTTTTTGTGATGTTTCTTCACTGGTTTGGCTTCGGCTTTTTCGACAGCGGGTGCGTCGGTCGGGGCAGCAGGTGCAGGAGCGGCATCAGCGGCGAAAACAACAGCCGAGAACGACATGGCAACGATTACGGCAACAATGATGGAAAGAACTTATTAGATTTTACATTTTCGGGGGATGGGCAAAAATAGCCATATTCTTGTTTCCAACTGGTCAACGTATCAAGGTGATATTCAAATACTGCTTTCGGGAGTTCCAGAGATTCCTCGACTTGCGAGTCAGAAAACAAGTCAGGATGCCGTGCTCTCATTGATTCGCTGGGACTTGTTATCACTTGTGACTGAGGTATATCATCATCCGTACTAGTCATTGGATTTGGTACTATAATGGGGGTGAGGTCGTAATAATCACGCTATTGCCATTTGGATACGAGTAGCCGTTCTTTTTAAAAGCCCTTATCCGCGAAATCATTCAGAAGTCTGCTTACGAAACGCCTATATTCCCCACCGGTCCCATAGGTTCATCAAATTTCAGCACAGTATTGCGCAACCCTCGGAAATATTCTTCAGGATCTTCCACATAGGGAATCACCTTTAGCACCGGGCAGCCATGATCAGTGATAATCAGCTCTTCGCCGGTCTGTTCAACCTCTCTACAGAATTTAAAAAAATCACGTTTAAACCGAGATTTCGATACGTTAATCATTATCAAGGCTCTTTGCGATTTATAGTTTTGATTCGTGAGATGTGTTTCCGATCGTAAGAATAAATATCCTTAATCCCTTCTTTTTCCATCAAAGCCGCGATATATGCGTCAACAAAGTCAATATTTTGTAAATCATACATAACAAGGGCCTTGCCAACAAGGTCTCCATTTATTACTTCCATCCCCGGCGTTGCAAGGACGCCCCTTATTAACGGTGTTATTTCGGAATGTTTTAAATGATATGACGACTCGAGTACCCACACGGATTCAGCCATTACCATCTCTGTAGTGACAAGCTGAGTGGAACCTGCCGCTGCGTCATCCAGCAACTGTTCCACCCGATCTGCCAGTTCGGGATTGTCGTTTGTAAAATAGCGGATGAATAGATTGGTATCGACGAAGTGCCTAGTCATTCATTTTCTCCGGCAACCCGCTTTGCAACTGAGATCTTGGCTTCTTCCCTTTCTTGATCAAAAGTGCCTGGTCCAGGTGCAGTGACGGCCCCTCTAAGCTGTTTGAGTGTTCTGACCGGGGTAATTATGATTCGTTCACCATCTATATAGAAGTCAACCCTGTCATTCGGCTGAATATGGAACCGGTTCCGTATTTCCGACGGAATTGTTACTTGGCCTTTTGCCGTTACATTTGAGAGCATATACGCACTCCTGTCATATTTATCAGATTGTGTATTACTATATGGTAATTGTAATACTTAATTGCAAGTTGTTCAACACAAATAAATTCGTAAGGCTTACAAAATTCGCAACTGGCTAATATAAGTGGTCAAAAAACACCTAGCCAATTGAAACTGCTCTTGCAATTATTAGCCACCAACTTCATACTTAGACCAGTTAAGTATACCAAAATTAGCTATATCAAGAGAGCGAGAGAAGTATGGCAAGTAAAGACGTAGCACTCGAAACGAAAAAAATATTCGATGTTCTGAATTCTGAAATTGCGAGCCTTGAAGCTGATGGCTACGCCAACATTTCAGGTTTCTGTCGAGAGGCCAATGAAAGGCTTATAAGCGTCGGCTCTTCGTTGCGATTTTCGCCGCTCTGCGTAATCGATGCTGACAGCCAAGAGACTATGACGCTGGGTCAAGCATTCGCACATGTGTTTTTACAGCACTATCAAGTGACAGAACCGATCGATGACAATTACGATAAAAAAGGAAAATTATGAAAATTGCGCGCATCTATCTAAGGGTGAGTGCTGACGACCAGGATCTGGCCCGGCAAGACAGAATTATTCACGATGCCCGGGCTGCAGGATATTACATTGCCGGCGTTTATCGCGAGAAAGCTTCAGGTGCCCGAACTGACCGGCCGGAGCTCCTCCGTATGATCTCTGATCTCCAGACAGGAGAAGTGGTTGTCGCTGAGAAGATTGATAGGATCAGTCGTCTCCCACTAGCGGAAGCCGAGCAGTTGGTTGAGTCAATCCGGGCGAAAGGTGCCAGGCTGGCAATCCCGGGGGTGGTCGATCTTTCGGAGCTAGCCGAAGAAGCGGACGGTGTCACCAAAATAGTGTTGAAGGCGGTTCAGTCCATGCTTCTCAAACTCGCATTGCAAATTGCGCGAGATGACTATGAGATCCGGAGGGAAAGACAGCGTCAGGGAATTGAGATTGCAAAACTTAAGGGGAAATATGCTGGGCGCCGGCCTAACACAAACATTCATGAGCGTATAGTTGCTTTACGTAAAGGTGGACACAGTATCAGACGAACTGCAGAGTTAGCAGGTTGCAGCGAGAGCCAAGTTAAACGGATTTGGTCAATGCGCGATATTACTGATTCGTCGCAACAAACGTCGCAGAAACGGCTTGGTGTCGCAAAAGGGATCTTTGAAGTACCTGAATCTATCGATTAAAACCACTACCCCTTTGACGTTATTGTCCATAAATTAAAATATCGACTCTATTTTGACAATAAATATTGTCAGGTCAAATGTTGATCTGGGCTACACTCTATTTGACAAAGAGGTAATACGAAACTTGCAAGCGCCAGGCAATCGGCGAGCTTGATTGTGAACATGCCCGCCTTGATGCCGTCCTCTCCTATCTATTGCTCTGTCACAATGTAACTTCGAAAGGCCCATATCCGTCAAAAACGCACATTAACTTCCCGTCTTCTTCCCGTTTAATCTTGATAATAATCTCATAATGACCCCAATATTGACTAAGCACAGTTTCATCACCAGGCTCCAAGTCTTCCACTGCTTTGATATCCTCAATTTCGAGGTTTTGCAGAACGTTTGAGCGAAAATCGTCGTTATCACCAGAACCGATTTTCTGGTCCTCACCGTTGTAAGCCCGATCAAAATCCTCACCCGGGTAATCTTCAGAGCCCGCGAACGCATCGGCAACCGGCGAAGCCCCCAGAGCTATCAGCACACCCCAAGTGCAGTTGTAACCGTCAAAGCGATTGTGATAGTGACCACGATACACTCCGAGTTCCATTGCTTTCATATATACACCTCCTTCAATGAGAAACTTAACCTTACGCCTATGGACGTTGTCATGCTTAAGGCTATGCCGATCCCTGACGGGTATGGCCAACTAGCCGTAAAAAGAACACATATTTTTTCAGGTCGCACGAAAGCTTAAACTGTGAATGGTAAATAAGCTGCACAACATCGTGTTACTTGATTTGCCCACCATGGACGCTGATTTCGTAGCCGCGCCCTTTTGCGTGCGAATTCTTTTCACTCTAATAAATGCAAACTGTTAACTATTGTGGTAGTCAGCCGCCCCATCAAGAAACCAACCGACAACCATTGCCAACAATACAACTACTTTTTCATTTGACCACCACACTCATCAATAAGTTTCATTATGCTATCTTTGTCGCTTGGCCGCCTTTCCGAGGACCACCAGCTATTAACCACTTCAACTATTGCACACTTTTGTGCGTAACTGTAATAGTACAACTGATCTGCCAATGCTATTGCATCGATATTCCATTTTTTGCCAATTTTATCAAAAGCATTAGCTTCTGCGATTTCGGTAGGTAGGTTGTTAACGATATCCGGATTGCCGTCTTTGATGCTAAAAAGTGATGTGCTGTTCAGTACATCAATAATGCACATCCATTCGCTATATGTTAAAGACGGACATTCGTTCATAATAATATTGGAATAACGGATAGTTGCTGCATTGATACGCTCTACGAAGTCTTCTTCCGTCTTTGCACGCAAAAATTTAACCACGTTGTCATTCAGTCTAACTTCGATCTGCTGTTCCATTTTTGATCTCCTCATCTAGTTTTTTTGAAAATCCCGAGCCTGCATCCGTATACATGTTTTGTTATTATATTTAACCATAGATCCAATATACTTTCACTTTTTGTTGCTGTCAACACAAATATATTGCTTTGATACGGTTTTTAATAACCATACATAACATATAATTGATATTTTGATATATTTTATTGACAAAATACACTTTTTGTTGTAATTACGTAGGTGACTTGTCATCGAAGGAGGCAAAAACGAAATGGCGAAATTGAAAAGTGTAGAGATGGATGTCGTTGGCGTTGTAAACCGTATGATTGAAGTCTCAGGTTCAAATAATTACGCTCAGCTGGCTTCATTACTGGGACTGTCGCCATCTGCCATTAATCAAATCGAAAAACGTCAATCGATCTCTCTGCACCTCCTCCTGTTAATTGTCAAAAATTTCAATTGTAGCCTTGATTATTTAGTTTACGGTCACGGCCCAATTAGTGCTGGTCATACATCTGCACTTGCAGATGAGAGCTATATCGAGATTGAGCCACTTCATGGCGAAGAAGGCAAAGCGATATTATTTATTAAGAAACTATTGCCTGAATCAGAAATGATAGAGGATTCTTTGAAGTTTCATGCAGTTGGCAAGAAACTTTGGATCATCAACATTGCTGATCAAAATGTTGTGGATGGGACTTTCGCTTTTGGCGACAGTATTCGGCCGGTAATATGTGAATGCAGGGTCCAATGGGATGGGAAAGTGATAATAGAAGGCGATGACAAACCAAAGACTATCGACGAGATAAAAACTGTTGGCGTCGTTGGTAAAGTTGTCTGGCACGGGTATGCCAAATGATCGATATTCTGTGTTACCATATCAACAGCAGGCAACTATTTTTTAAATTGATTCACAGGACAAACAGAAATATTAACAAGATGCAAATAATTTATTCAGTAATGACGAAAGAATGGGCTCTCTGTGCCGTCGAGTTTTATTTGCTCCGGCAACTAAACAGAGCAATCATGCTTCATAGGCAGCATAGGCAGCGCAGACAACTTTTTCACTTTGTCTCGGTTGTTCTGAAGATGGCACATGTGCTTCCTGGCCTTTGTTTCGAGCTGGTTGCCATCCTGTGCCCGACCCGGAATGAACTCGTCCCTTCAGACTGTTATTGAAATATTCATCCGGATTCAATTCCGGTGAGAATGAGGGCAAGTAGAAAACTGCGATTTTTTCCTTGTGCTTCTCTAGCCATTTTCTGACCAGTTCACTGTGATGAACTTTCAGGTTATCAAGAATTAAGAACACCTTGCGACCGACATCTTGGGTCAGACGCGCATGAATTTTATCAGACTCTTGCTGTTCATATTCTCTTTGTAGAACATGAACCTGACTTTTTCTTGATTAGTGATTGCGGAAATCATGTTGATCCGACCTTTACTGACAGTCTGACAAAGTACCGGTTTCTTGCCCTTCGGAGAAAACCCTTTCTCAACATTGGCGCCCAGCCACACTGCTGCTGGATTAGAAGTCCGGCGGTAACGTAATTCGCCTTCCCAGATCACGTATTCAGCCATATTTCTCAAAAAACGGCATTTCCCCTCCTAATCATGACTAAAAGGGGAAATTCTCCGATCTAAGTTCATCTCGCCTTCCCTACCCTTTCAATCCTTCCTTCCACCCCTTCAGAACCGCTATAAGCTTCTTGTCGATCTCACCAGACCATCTCGGTGGCTTTCTATCCTTGTTATTTCAGGTCACAACCAAGTGTCTCTCAGGCTAGACAACTTATCCTCTCATATTTCACTTTTTTTGCTTTAATTATGTACGTAACGACCAGTAAAGTGATAATAAAGTACATAATTTATTCTAGCAAATTCGATTTAATTTTTCAATTAAATATCATTTTTTTATAACTAATATGCAAGTTACCTTATTTGTCATTATTTAATAAATGTACTAATAACAACGTACATATAATAATTTCGACCGAAAACAGCTGAAACAAGATCTTCAAGCAGGTCATCCTGTCCCTATATTTTCAACTTCAATCTCAATTCCAACTCCATCTAGCGTTTTTCAACATTTTTACACTATTCTTAACCAAAGCTAGAACATCTGCTGAAGTTACAAAGCCATAATCACGGAGGGATTTCACCACGCTACCCCCAATTTTACGGCGGAAAAACAAAAACCGGACACGAGACTGATCTTAGTAAATAACAGCGCCACAATTGCATCCAAAATTTGACGCAGCAATCTGCAACCAATCTGCAAAGCTATTTATATAAGCAAAGGAGAAAACGAAATGTTGGCATTAGACTTAGGCTTTTCGGCCATCATGGCAAAGAGCGATTCCGGCGTTTTCACCTGCCCGTCGGCAGTATTCGATATAAGCAATTCGAGTATGAAAAACCGATACCGCTTCTTCCAGGATTTACAAGTTCGAGGTCAGTACCTACCTGGTCGGGAAAGCCCCCCCTCTCAGCTTGACCAAACTACAAGCTCGACATCGGCTGGCTCATTTGCGTGATGCCCCTGGCGATCGCGCATTCGTATGGCTCATTTTTTCACTGCGCAGCTTCTTGGCGCTACCCCAAGTTTTACGGCGAAATTGGAAAACCGGACACCGTACTGATCTTAATAAGTAACACAGCAAGAATTATATCCAAAATTCAATACAGCCTGCTGCGACACTAGTCAGGCAAAGGAGAACGACAAAATGTTGGCATTAGACTTAGGCTTTTCCGCCATCAAGGCAAAGAGCGATACCGGGGTTTTCACCTGCCCGTCAGCGGTCATCGACATGAGCAATTCGAGCATGAAGACCGAGACCGCTTCTGCGGGGATTTACAGGTTCGAGGGCAGAACCTACCTGGTCGGGAAAAAGGCTCTTCTCAGGCCGGACCAGAACTACAAACTCGACATCGACTGGCTCATCCGCATGATGCCTCTGATGATCGCGCATACGATGACTATGATGGATATCGTCGAGGAAGACGTGCTGGTAGTCGGACTGCCGCCCGAATCTTTCTTCGACAATCATTTCCGGCTCAAGACCAGGGTCCAGTCATTCGTGGTCAATCAGAAGGAATACAGGTTCAAGGATGTCTCGGTACTTCCTCAGGGAGTTGGTTCTTACTTCGACTTCTGCAGCAAGAACGACATTGATGAAGATGATGCGAATGTCTTGGTCGATATCGGCGCCAACACTCTCAACCTCATGGTGACTCAGGGGACCAGGGTGATGCCGGAGGGGTCCCAGCAGTTGAGCAGGCAGGGCGCATGCGTGGCGGTCGAGAAAGTTATTTCCGTCCTCAGGCGCCACGACATCATTAAGTCGCATGCCCAGGCTCACGAGATTCTCAAAACCGGAAAATGCGAAGAATACAATCTGTCGCTGGAGCTGCCCGACATCCTGAAAAACTTTGCCGAAATGGTCCTGAACCATGTCTTCAACAAATTTGCCAATTACTCCCTGCAGAAGCTGATTTTTTCCGGCGGCGGCGCGAATCTGATCCGCAACTATCTTTCGAAGAACCATCGCTTCGCGAGGATCAGCCATTTTGTCGACGATTCGACGTTTTCCAACGTCCGGGGGTACTACCTGATCAAACAGGCCAGCATGCAGAATCAGGAGTAACAGGAGCTATGAAAGAAGTCAGGGTCCTGCTCCCGGACAAATTCTTCGAGATGTTCTCTGGTTTTTCCCCGCAAGTAATCAAGGAAATTATCTGCGTGGCCGTTTGCTCTCATTTCGGTCTCAAGCCGGAACCGCAGAGAAAGAAAAACTTGCAGAAGAGGAGCGCTCTCCGGGGAGAATCCGGCAAATTCGCCAGCTGTCGAGGAGAAACAAAAAACGGCGATGGGAGGATTGCATCCGTTATCGGCAAAACTCCATCCAGTCGTGCTGGCACTTATGCGGTCAAAACTTTCCCCAACGAAAAAGTCATAGCCGAGGATCTGATGGAGAGTTCGAGCGTAATAACGGATGTTATTTCTGAAGCGAATGCAACATCTATGAAACAGACCAAATATTTGAAAAAGAAAGCCGGCAAGCCGGCACTTCATGATGCTTATTCAGCAGGGCTCTGAGTAAGTCTCTGGATAATCCCAAAACAAAACGAGAAAGGCACTGATAAACATGGCAAACCCAAAACAAAAGAAAACAACCGGAACCGACAAAAAGAATAACTCACCGAACCATAAGAAAAAAAAATCGAGATCTAAAAGAATTACCCTGTCGTATCGGTGCATTGGAGCACTTTGCAACCAAGCGTTGAACACGATCATCGAAACACAGGAAGAGGGAAGAAGGCGGCTGGCGTCAATGCGCCTGCTCGCTACGATCTTGAGAGCTGAAAACAGATACGACACGGTATATGAAGTCTTGACGCGGGACAAAGACTATTCGGACATAAATAACCCTGTAAATAATTTTCAAGTTCTGAAAAGAGGCCGTCCCACGAAGGAAGAACAGGAGTTCCTTAAAACAAAGGTCAGGAGTCAGTTGCTCGATGCCATGGAAAACCGCGGCATATCCCCAAAACGGTGGTGTAATGCCTATGGTCTCAGCCTCGACAAGTTGCAGAACCCGGATACCCACCAGGATGCAATGGGCTTGTATGTTGTGGATTTGCTAATGGAAGACTTCCCAGAAGCTTTCGAACTCATCGCCGACGATTACAAAATGCGTGGTGTCAACCCAAGTAGGATATACTACAAAAAGTATTCACGAAAGCTGAAGAAATTCATACATATCTACAGCTCCGAGACACTGAATTCAAAGGGTGTCAACTTCAAGGAAGGGCAGAGTCTGAGATTTTTTAACTGGGCAGTTTCCCGGGAGGTTATCGAAAAGAGGCTAAAAATATTGCTAAAGGAAGGCGTCCAAGCTGCGCTGGAATGGACTCCGAAAAAAACGGATGCTGAGCAGCTAGCAGAAGGAGCAAACAACACGCCCCCAAAATCAGTCCCTGATAAGCCTAAGACAGAAGTACAGGTCGACTACAACGAAATAGACAGGCTAAGAAAAGCGGCTGCCGAATTCGATAAGGCATTTAGCTGGGTTGATTTTAGCGATCCAGAATGCGGCAAGGAGCGACGGAAATACTTCGACAAGTTTCAGGATGCAAATAAACAACTTGAAGCGTTATGACGAGAACCTGTTAAAGGAAAATATATCATCTTACACAGGAATTGAAACATATTAATTGTCATATATAAGGCAGTTGTGGTTCAGTCTTTCAACCCAAACCTGGCAAAGTTCCTAGTGACAAATTTGTCACAGTTATAGCTACTGAAACGACATAGATATACAAAATAAAACAAACTACTAAGTGGAACATATGAAACGATTAGAGTTTAAAAAGTTCTGCAAGGAAAACGGGCTTGTTACCGTAGATGCCGGTCGTGATTGGTTTGAGGCTGGGGTACGTGGTATGTTTTTGTGCGCCCGTGTCGACGACGAAAGTGATTTTGAAGCAATCGAGCCTCTTCTCGACAACAACGAAGCCTACCTTGCCAGTGCAGAAATAAAAAATGGACAAAGTTGGTACTATCACAATGGCTACGGTGGGTGTCTTAATGCGTACACCGCTCAAGGCGTAGCTCAAGAAATGTCTGAAGAATACGCGAATTTTCTGTCAAACTGCAATAGTATGAACATTGCCTATGAAAGTCAGAACGATATAGCAGAGCGAGATAGGGTACTTGCGAAGTATCCAGCGCTTCCGGACGAAGAGCAAGAGAAAGGCATTTGGTCGTACACGTATGACAATTGGAAACAGGACGTTATCTGTGTGTTGATTGACGACGAAAGCGACGATAACGAGGAAGAGGAATAGGAGGCGAAATTGCGACAACAGGAGGCGGAATCAGACCGAGCCTGCTCTTCTCGTTCCTTTCATATACGAGATGCCTCTTCAAGGTCATATTAGCGCTTTATAGCGGCTTTGATACGTTGTTGGATACGCCTCTTGATAATCTCTAGGGGACTTGCTGTCTTCAATCCCCAGCGGCATTCTCGCCAAGACCCATCCGCTTGCATTTCTAGGCTGGTACCATCCGCGCGGTAGCGCGCCGGCGGAAGTGGACCAATGCTGTTACACTGCCAACAAATACCTATCGCGTCTAACGCCACTGAATGATCATTAACATGCCAGCTCCCGCGTATATCTGTGGAAGGTAGCTGTGCTCCACACCCTGGACAGTTTACGTCTATTGAGTCGATGGTTATTCCGCCTGCAAAAGTGAGCGGGAGAGGCAAAATCGGCAATCCAAATACCCTCTCAACCTCGTCCTCTGGCAAAATAGTGAAATCACCTCCCGTCACTCCTCCTCCTTCTCTGTTTTTTTTGTGGATATTCACAATGGTGAAAAGGGCCCAATCCGGAATTTCCGACATATATACATCTATCTACGCCACAAGCATCCAATAAATTCCATATTTTTATAATGTACATACACAATATGTTGACAATTTATTATTTTGGGTGTACATTTTATTTCAACATATGAATTATGCTCCTTATGTACTTCCTCATAAACCCCACAAAAACCGGCCAACATCCATCTATAAGCTAATCATTATAGCCTCTTATTAATATCTAACTGACATCTATCTTCAGGATTGAGATCGACGAGCATTAACAAAACAAATAAATAACGCGAGGTCAGATCTAATGAAATGTATTAATAACTGCATTGCGTCAGAGGCATGGTCAGCGTGGCTGCTGATTGCCCCCCAAATCAGGAGATGGTGCAAGAAAAAATGGTACGATGTTGCAAGGGCCGAGGATATAGCTCAAGCAGGCTCCATCGAGTTTGTGAGGCGGTTTCAAATTGGAGACGAAAACCGACCGGCAAGTTGGGCATTTCAATCGGGTAAATCTAGTTGTATGGATGCTGCGAAAAGACTCGGACACGGATATTGGCGAAGGGCGGACAGAAAATCTTCCGAACCCGAATTTGTTGGTATCGAAATAATCAGTGAACTCGCGGCTAAACAATCAACGCTGGAACGAGACGAACGTATTGATATTGCCTGGCAAATTGTTCAAGGCGGAAGTGATAGTCGGTTCATTGCGGTTTTTGAATTACTCATGAATGGGTACACACAGCGTGAAGCTTCGACAAGAACAGGGGTATCTGCTACTCGCATATCTGAAAAATTGGCTGCTATCGGCGAGAAAATTTCCGGGAAACGGCGAATCAGAAAAACAACAAAAATAACTAAGACCGTTGCAGATAATAACTGTTGCCCTCTGAGCTATTAGCCAGGTTATGGCAACCAGGTTAGAAAGAATGTATGTGACCGTCATTTTTTTTGCACTATGCGCTATTCGATCCGCCCAATTCGATCAGTGGATAAGAGGGGTATACGGAATGTTTCGGCTGCCGTTTGCTGGTTCCCGGCTTTGGGGCTAGGGATTCAATGCCCATGAGCAGCATTAGGCGGCGGACCCGATCCCGGCCCACTGGTTCCTCTGGTGTCGTCAAGTGATATGCCAAAGAACGGCTCCCCATCCAGGGCTGTTCCAGGTAAAGTTCGTCCATCCGGCGCATCAGTTCCAGGTCGCCGGAGCGCAGACCGGATGCCGGACCACGATAGTAGCTGGCACGGGGAACTGATAACAATTCGCAACGGAGCTCAACAAAAACTTCGGGATGGCCAGCGGCAATCACCTTTTGTTTCTGCGCCCGGTCAAGTTC
>MTLD01000802.1_pt2 | contig 77473 bp, 62 predicted proteins | sample 1982471 | NCBI WGS metagenome assembly MTLD01 (sample SAMN05712604, study PRJNA340218) | biofilm metagenome | isolation source: sample SPM anode biofilm adapted to -50 mV | place: USA | collected 2012-02-03
AGCCACCACAACATCATGTCCAACATCGAGGCGCTGCGGATGGTGTTCCGGGTCGACCTGAACGACAACATCTGCTCCGCCCTCCCCTTCTTCCATTCGCTCGGGTTCACCGGGACGCTATGGTTCCCCCTTGTGTCGGGCTTTTCCGCCGCCTACCACCCCAACCCGATGGAAGGGGAGAAGATCGCCCAGGTCGTGCGCGAGCACAAATCGACGCTGCTCCTCGCCACCCCCACTTTCCTCCTCGCCTACCTGCGCCGTGCAAACCGGGAGGATTTCGCCACCCTGAGGCTGGTGATTACAGGGGCCGAGAAGCTGAAAGCGAAGGTCGCCGACCTATTCGAGGAGAAGTTCGGCGTGCGCCCGATGGAGGGATACGGGGCAACCGAGCTCTCGCCGGTGATCTCACTGAGCCTCCCCGACGTGGAGATAGACGGGGTCAGGCAGCAGGGTTCCAAGGAGGGAAGCGTGGGGCACCCGATTCCCGGGGTCGCCATCAAGGTGGTCGACCCGGAGAGCGGGGCCGTCCTTGCGCCGGGAGAGGCCGGGATGATCCTGGTCAAGGGGCCGAACGTGATGTCGGGGTATCTGGGGCGCGCCGATAAGAGCGCGGAGGTCTTGCGGAACGGCTGGTACCTGACCGGCGACATAGGCGTCATGGACGAGGACGGTTTCATCAGGATCACGGACAGGCTTTCGCGGTTCAGCAAGATAGGCGGTGAGATGGTGCCGCACGGCGCGCTGGAGGATGAACTGCACGCGCGCCTGGGGCAAACGGGCGTGCTGGCGGTGACGGCGGTGCCCGACGAGAAGAAGGGGGAAAAGCTGGTGGTGGTTTACACCAGGGGGGCGACCGATGCCGGGGCCCTGCAGCGGCATCTGGCGGAGAGCGCGCTCCCGAACCTCTGGAAGCCCGCGCGCGATTGCTATCTCGAAGTGGAAAACCTCCCGATGCTCTGCACCGGGAAGCTGGATCTGAAAGGGCTGAAGGAGTTGGCTCTGGCTGAACAGCACGGCATCGCACACGGATTTTGCGGATGACGCGGATAGAGGCGGATCAACCCCAGGTTTTGGGATTTATCCGCGGTAATCAGATTTTATCCGCGTCATCCGCGTGCGATGCGTTTGTCAGAGCGGGCGGTGGATCAATGCCGGGGTGTGCTGCACGGTCCTTTTGTAGCTAACGGCCGGCTTGCCGAAGGCCATGGCGCAACCGACGAGGTGGTCCTCGGGGATGCCGAGCCGCACCCGGCTCTCGGGGAGGAGGTCGTTGATGGCGATCCTCGCCAGGCCGTCCCACACGGTGCCGACGCCGTTGGACTGGGCGAAGAGCTCGAAGTAGGACAGGGCGATGATGCAGTCGGGCATCGGGGACGCGACCGTCTGCGGCACGGACGCTACCACGAGGTGAGGAGCCCCGCGGAAGAGGACGTCAATCCCGTCTTCCTCCCACATGCGCACGAAGTCGGCGAAGAAGGCGTACGCCTCGGGAAGCGCGTTCTCCTTTACCAGGCGCCCCAGACCGGCCATGACCTCGGCGCGGAACCCCGCCAGCTTTTGCTTGTCGTCTATGACGGTGAAGCGGACCTGGCGCGAATTGACCCCGGTGGGGGCATGCCAGGCGACTTCCAGAAGCCGCTGCAGCAGTTGCGGCTCCAGGTTCTGATCCAGGTACTGCCGCACCGAGCGGCGCCCCTTGATCAAGGTCTCGACCTGCTCCGGGTCGGGCAGGTTCCCCTCGAGCAGCCGGCTGTCTTCCGCCCTTCGCCCGAGTATGGAAACTGCCCCGGTGGGGCAGATGGTGAAGCAGTGCTGGCAGCGATAGCAGTATGGTTCTTTTTCCGCGGCCATGGCGGGATAGCCCTGCTCCATGGCTATGACCCTGGGGATACAGTCGGCGACACACTTGCCGCAATGGTTGCATTTCTCCCGGTCGATCTTGAACTCCAGCATATGGACTCCTTTGACAGCATCGCACACGGATTTGGCGGATGAGGCGGATCAATCCAAGGTTTTAGATTTATCCGCGATAATCGGATTTTATCCGCGTCATCCGCGTGCGATGCAGTTTCTTGGGCTTAACGGACGAAGTTGGTCATTACCTTCGCTTCTTGCTCCGGTTCCGGCACCACCCCTTTGCCGTGCTGCACCAGCTTCATCAGCCACGCCATGTTCTTGCCCAGGACGCTCATGATCTGCACCCCTTCCTCGTCCTGGAGCGCTTCGCCGGGGATCCTGCCGTGGATCACGTTCCAGTAGTTGGAGGTCGCCACAAGCATCTCGGAGTAGTTGATGAAGTGGTTCAACTGGTCGAAGGTGGTCACGCCGCCTGAGCGACGCACCGCCACGACGCAGGCGCCTACCTTGTGCCGGAAAAGGCTGCCGTTGACGCCGCCGACGAAGAAGGCGCGGTCGAGGAACGACTTCATGGTCCCGCCAACACCGGAGTAGTGCACCGGCGAGCCGAGGAGGATGGCGTCGGCGCCCTTCATCTTCTGCACCCACTCGTTCACCTCGTCGTCCTTCAGCGCGCACTGCTCGTCCTGGTTTTTCGCGCACTGCATGCAGGCGATGCAGCCGCGGATGGTCTTGTTGCCCACGTGGACGATCTCGGTCTCTATCCCTTCCTTTTCCAGCTCGGCGGCGACGAGCTTGATGGCGTGATAGGTGTTCCCTTCCCGGTTGGGGCTTCCGTTGAATGCCACCATCTTCATTTTGTGTTCCTCCGATTGGCGTTGTATTCCAGGCTTTTCTTTCAGCGTGAGATGGGCTATATAGGACCATTCGCGTCAAATGGTCAATAACGAACTTATTTGAAACGTAGTACCTTTTTCGACACTCGGTACCCTTTCGGTAACCGTGGAGGCTTTGGAGCAGAGATGGGAAACGGGCAGGCGGCGGCACAGATGGTTTTCAGGGACAAGGAGTACAAGTGCGGCATCGACGTGACGCTGGCGCTGGTGGGGGGGAAGTGGAAGGCGTCCATCCTCTGGCACCTGGCCCAGGAGACCATGCGCTTTTCGGATCTGCAGCGCCAGTTCTCCGACACCACCCGCAAGATGCTGACCCAGCAGCTGCGGGAGCTGGAAGTGGACGGGCTGGTACACCGCAAGGTCTACGCACAGGTGCCGCCCAAGGTGGAATACTCGCTCACCGAGAAAGGAAAGACCATCTTCCCCATCCTCGACCTAATGTGCGAATGGGGACGCACCTACCTGCAGGAGGAATAATTATTCCTCGGGGTCCCGCGTCCCCCGTTTCTTGTACGACTCCTGCAGCTGATCGAAGCAGGAGGGGCAGATGCCGTGGCTGAAGTGGGCATCCGAATGCTCGCTTATGTACTGCTCCAACTGCTGCCAGCTCTCCTCGTCGGTGCGGATCTTCTTGCAGTAGGAACAGATGGGGAGGATGCCTTCCAGGGTCCGCACCTTGGCCAGCGCCTCTTGAAGCTGCGCCACCTTCGCCGCCAGTTCCTGCTGTATCTGCTCCCTCTCCCTTACGTCTTCCTCCAGCGCCTGGTTCGCCGACTCCAGCGCGGCAGTCCTCTCCTTCACCTGCTCCAACAACCCGTCCTTTTCCTTGCGCAGATGGCGGGAGAGCTGGTTGAAGGTTGCGGTCAGCTCATTTAGTTCCTCCGCCCTGGACAACTCCGGTATATCCTGCCCCAGCCTGCTTTCATCGCGCAGGATAGCGTCGGTCCGGTCGCGCAGGACGGCGAGCGGGTTCAAAAGCATCCGGTGCATGAACAGGAACTGCGCTCCCGACGACACCCCGAGGATGGCCAGCAGCAGGAAGCAGAGCTCGAAGGAGAGCTTGTTGGCGTTGAAATAAGCCTCGTGCAGCGGGATGCGGATCGATATGGCGGAGACGAGCTCCCGGTCCTCGCGGCTGAAACTGCGCTCGGGGCCATATCTCGCCACCATGTCGGCGGGCGCCGCGCCAGGTGTGCTGTGGCACCTAAGGCAGCTCTTCTCCATGCTCTCGCCGCGGCGCATCACCACGAAGTAGGGCTTGCCCTCGATCTCGCGGATGAAGGACTTCACTGCCAGCTTGGGGTCCTTCCTGATCTCCTCCAGGAAGGCGCGTTCCACCGGGTCCGCCTCGTTGCGGGGGCTGCGGGCGTTGATCGCGCACTCCTTGTAGTAGAAGTCGCTGTTGGAGAAGGCCTTGTTGTAGAGGTCGATCTCGCGCACCGCATAGGTGGAAGACATCCATACCGGATTGAAGTATTCCTTCGGGCGATACATGTCCGTCAGTTGAAAAAGCTGTGGTTTCAGCTGGTTGGAGAAGTAGCTGTGAATGGCAAGGTTGTGGTCCAGTATCAGCCTCGCCTTCTCCTGCGCCTCCACCAGCGCCTGGGCGCGCTGCTGGTGGTTGACCGTGAAGATCGTGGCGGCGGAGACAATGAGAAACAGGGACACATGCAGCAAGGTGAACATTTTCCGGGTTGTGATCGTCAGCATGGTGATGCCTCCACAGCTTTCCCTTTTACTTGACTACGCCCGCTGCAGTACCGGTGTGTGGCTGAGCTGAGATTCTTCATAAACCGGCAATTCCTTCAGTTCACGGTCTATCTGCCGATGAACTACTACATGTAACGTTTCGGAAACGGCGTTTAAAACTTTAAGTTAAGCAGCAGATTGCATTAGCCAGAACCAACTCAAACCGAAAGCTGCCGGCAAAGTATACCATAGCCACAGAGGACAGATCTATGCCAGATGCAGATCAACTCAAACAGCAACTCGAACATCGCAAACGGTTCATGGAGAAGATCAACGAGATCCACTCCTCCGGGAACCTGAACACCATACTGGTGCAGTTGAAGGACAGCATCGCCGAGCTGTTCAAGGCGGAGCGGCTGACCATCTACGTGATCGACCATAAGCAGAAGATGCTCATGTCCAAGGTGAAATCGGGGGAGGAGATCCAGCAGATCACCGTCCCGATCGGCAGCAACAGCCTCGCCGGGTTCTGCGCCCTCTCGGGGACGCTGCTTAACATAAGGGACGCCTACGACTCCCACGAGCTTAAGATGATCAGCTCGGGACTCAGCTTCGACGTCACCTGGGACAAGAAAAGCGGCTTCCGCACGAAGCAGGTGCTTTGCGTCCCGATGAAATTCAACAGCCAGATGATCGGCGTGATGCAGCTCATCAACAAGAAGGCCGGGGACAGCTTCGACGACACGGACCTAAGCTACGCAACCGAGCTCGCCACCTCGCTCTCCATAGCCATCCACAACATCTTCCGGCTCGCCGCCTCGGCCAAGCTGATCAGGAACAAGTCGCGCTACAACTACCTTTTGGACAAGAACCTCCTGGAGGAGTCCGACATCCAGAGGGCTACGGCGCATCCGGACGTGGCGAGCATAGGGCTCGACCACGTGCTGATGCGGGATTACAAGATCCCGCGCGAGGAGATGATCAAGTGCCTGAGCCTCAACTTAGGCACCGAGTTCGTCTCCTTCGACCCGGACCTGCCCAGGCTGGACGACGTGCTGAAAAAGACCAGGCCAGACCGCCTCAAGAAGGAGCGCTGGGTCCCGGTCAAGATCGACCACAGCGTGCTGCAGGTCGCCATGGAGGACCCCACCGACTTGGCCAAGCAGGACCTGATCAAGTTCGTCTTCCAGGAGTACAAGAGGATCAGCTTCGTCGGGGCCTTCAGGGAGGACATCGGCAAGTTCATCGACCACTACTACCAGCTCGCCGGGGGGAGCGCCGAGGGACCTTCGGCCAGCATCTCCGACCTTCTGAGCAAGCTCGACACCGACGACGACCCTGCGGTAGAGCAGGAAATGCAGAAGGTCTCGGAGCAGGACAGCGTTATCGTCCAGCTGGTGAACAAGATCATCTGCGAGGCACACGAGAAAAACACCTCCGACATCCACATCGAGCCGGCGCCTGGGCGCGAGGACGTGACGGTGCGCCTTAGGATCGACGGCAGGTGCGCGGTGTACCAGCGCATTCCCTACAAGTACAAGCACGCCCTGACCTCAAGGATCAAGATCATGGCGGGGCTCGACATCGCGGAGCGGAGAAAGCCGCAGGACGGAAAAATCGACTTCAAGAAGTTCGGCCCCAGGGACATCGAGCTCAGGGTGGCGACCCTCCCGAGCGCGGGACAGCTGGAGGACGTAGTGTTGAGGATCCTCGCCTCGGGCGAGCCGATCCCGTTCGAGAACCTGGGACTCACCGAGCGAAACCGCGAGGTGTTCACCGACTGCATCAAGAAGCCGTACGGGCTGATCCTGGTGGTGGGCCCGACCGGCAGCGGCAAGACCACCACGCTCCACTCCGCGGTCTCGGTGATCAACACCCCGCAGACGAAGATCTGGACCGCCGAGGACCCGATCGAGATCACGCAGAAGGGGTTGAGGCAGGTGCAGGTGAACGCGAAGATAGGCTTAACCTTCGCCGCCGCCCTGCGCGCCTTCCTGCGCGCCGACCCCGACGTGATCATGGTGGGGGAGATGCGCGACGAGGAGACCGCCTCGATAGGGGTGGAATCCTCTCTTACCGGCCACCTGGTCTTCTCAACCCTGCACACCAACTCGGCGCCGGAGACGGTGACGAGGCTCCTCGACATGGGGCTTGACCCTTTCAGCTTCTCCGACGCGCTCCTCTGCATCCTGGCGCAGCGACTGGCCCGCAGGCTCTGCAGCGGCTGCAAGGAAAGCTACCGCCCCGCCGAGGACGAGCTGAAGGAGATCGTCGCCGAGTACGGCCAGGCTGAGTTCGCGGCGCTCAGGATGGACCCGGCCGCCATCACGCTCTCCAGGGCCAAAGGGTGCGCCAAGTGCAACGGCTCCGGGTACAAGGGGAGGCTCGGCCTGCACGAGCTGTTGGATTGCGGGGACCAGATGAAGGCGCTCATCAAGGGGAAGGCCGAGGTGGCGGAGTTGCGGAAGCAGGCGATCACCGACGGCATGACCACGCTGAAGCAGGACGGCATCCTGAAGTGCTTCCAGGGGCTCACGGACATTCATGAAGTGCGGCGCGTCTGCATCAAGTAACTCAACCACTTAGAGTCCGTTTCCTTGTTTTTTGAAAGGGAATGGGGTATAAGGGCGTGTCTGCCAGTGAAATCCCGGCCGGCACATAGTCTATGATCAAAAATCACCTCACCCAAAAAAGCCTGCTGCTTCTGGCCACCTGCGTCACCGTGATCTGCATCGCGTTCACGGGGATGCGCGTGCCCGACCTTTCGCGCCCGCACCGCGCGAAACCAAGCCAACGGGTCTTCATAGAGAAGCAGATCAAGAGCTGCCAGGAGGAAGTGAAGAAGTCACTCGACCTCTTCGCCCTCCCTGCCAAGTTCGCTGTGCCGCGCGCCGACACCCGGTACGCCGTACATCTCCAGGCCGCCTTCAACGGCACCGGCCTCGCCCCCGATTTCCCTAACCTTTCCCGGGCTCCCCCCACCCGCTGCGTCTGATTCACCCGCTGGCCCGATTTTTAAGTTCGCAGCCGACTGCCAAGGGAGGAGTGCGCGCCGCTTCTGCGGATTAGTGCATCCAGAAATCCATTTCAGGAGAAAACCATGAATACCAATAAGACCAATATGAAATTCCTTGTTCCCGTACTTTGCGCAGGCATGTTCATCTACGGCGGATGCGCCAAACAGCAGTCTGTGAAGGTAGATCAGCCTATCGCCCCGTCCACGACCACCGCAGCTGCCGCCGCTACTGAAAAGCCTGCGGCAAAGGCTGCAACGGCGGAGCCCGCAACGGCCCCTCTTGCCGCCAGCGCCATCTCCACCGGGTCGATCCCGCCGCAGAGCCAGCCCCAGCAGGCAGCGCCCCAGGCAGGCGCTTCCCAGACCGCCGCTCTGGAAGCCATCTACTTTGATTTCGACTCGACCGTCTTGAACGACACGGCCCGCGCCACCCTGGCCGCCAACCTGGAAAAACTGAAGGCAGACCCGAAGGCGGCTTTGAGAATAGAAGGGCACAGCGATGAACGCGGTTCCGACGACTACAACCTCGCCCTGAGCGAGCGCCGCGCGCAGAGCGCGAAGAAGTACCTGCAGGCGCTGGGGTTCCCCGCGAATAAGCTTTCCGTCCTGGGCTACGGCGAGGAGAGACCGGCGGTCAAAGGGGAAGGCGAGGAAATCTGGGCAAAAAACCGGCGGGACGAATTCGTCATCGCCCGATAACAGCGGGGAAGCCGGGGCCGCATCAGTGCGGCCCTTTTTCCCGTTATCCTCGCCCTCAAGCTCCAGCTTGAGGACGCATAGGCAATTGGAGGCTTCGCTTCCTTTTGTAAAGTACACAAGCGGTGGCACGACTGAGGGTTCCCAAGCTGGAGCTTGGGAACCAGAAGATATAGTTGCTGCAGGCTGATAAAAAAAAGAGGTCACATGAATCTTCGAAAAAACGGCAGGATCTGCCGCCCCGCGCTGCTCGTCCTGGGCTTTTTGTCCTGCGGCTTTACCTGGGGCTCGAGCCTGCCCCCCTGCGACAAGGCAAGTGAGGCGGTCAAGGAGATCACCCGGCAGAGTTCGGCCGACAAAAGGCTTGAAGCTGAGAAGAAGGTCCGGGAACTTTGCGCCGAAGGGGGCGCCGCCCATTATCTTAAGGGACTCGCGCTGGAGGCGGCCCAACGGCAGGAAGAGGCGGTTGAGGAGTACCGGAGCGCCGTGAAAAAGGACCCCCAGCTTGCGGAGGCGCACGGCAGGCTCGGACTGCTGCTTTTCGAGAAAGGAGCGCGGGAAGAGGCCTCGGTGGAACTTTTCGAGGCCTCCAAGTCGAAACCTGATCCAGACTACGCGAGGGCCCTGGGCGACATCTTCCAGGCTGCGCAGCTGTACGCCCTGGCCCTGTCACAGTATGAACGGGCGCTGCCAACGTACGGAAACGATGCGAAGCTGCGTGTCGGCATGGCGCGCAGCTACCTTGGACTGGGCGAGCGCGCCAAGGCCCGGGACCTGCTCGTCGAGGCGCTGCGGCTGGATCCCGCGAACCTGGCGGCCAGCTTGGAATTGGCCGAGATCTACCGGGGGGACAAGCAGTACCAGGACGCGCTGCAGCAGCTTAAGCAGGCAAGCGCGGCACATCCCGACAACCGCGACATCCACTTCCGCCTGGCGCGCCTTTTGGACCTGATGGGCGAGGAGAAGCTTGCCGATGCGCAATACCGGCAGGCTGGAATGGAGCGGGCATCGACGCCCGCGGACCACCTGGAAAAAGCGGCGCTGTACCAGCAAGGGACCGCGTTTTTGAAGGCGGCGCGGGAGTACGAGGCGCTGCTTCTGAAACAGCCGGACGCGCCGGGGGTACGCGAGAAGCTGGGGGATGCGCTTTTGGCCGCGGGGCATGACGGCGAGGCGATAACCGCATACGAGGAAGCGCTGCGACGAAAGGAGACATCCAGCCAGCTGCTCTACAACCTGGGAACCCTCTACGAGCGCAAGGGGGATCTGGACCAGGCGATCCGCCGCTTCTCCGAGGCGATACGGCTCGACCCCGAAAACGGCGACGCCCGAAGGAGGCTCGCCGAGATCCACACGGTACGCGGCGACTTGGATGCCGCCATCGCGCAGTACCGGGAGCTCGTCTCACGCCACGGGGACAACCCGCTGAGCTACTACAAGCTCGCCCGGCTCTATGAGCAGCGCCGGCAGTACGAAGACGCCATCAGAGCCTACTCGAAGGCCATAGAGCTCGATCAGGACAGTGAGGTCGCCCACCTGGGGATCGCACGGCTCTACCAGAAACGGAAACAGCCGGAGCAGGCGGAAAAGCACCTTATCGAGGTGCTGAGGCTCGACCCGAAGCACGCCGAGGCGAGGGAGCTGCTCATCTCGCTCTACGTCAAGGCGCGGCGTTACGACGACACCGAGAAGCTTCTTAAAGCATCGGCCGAGTTGAACCCGGAAAGCGCCAACGACCAGTACCGGCTGGGGGTCATCTACGCCTTCCGCGGCAACAACGACGGCGCCCGGGAGCAGTACCAGAAGGCGCTCGCGCTGAAGCCGGACCATGCCCGGGCGCTTAACGCGCTGGGCAAGCTTTACCTGCGGCTGGGCGAGAAGGAAAAGGCGCGCGAGGCGCTGGCGGCGGCACGGAAAGCCGACCCGGATCTGCTGGAGCCGGTGGAGCTTCTGAGCAAGCTGGACCTAAAGAAGGCGCATAAGAAGCAGGAGTACAGGAAACATCTCTCCAAGCACAAGAAAGTGAAGAAGGTTTCGAAGGAACGCAAGGGGAAGTCGAAAAAGAAGAAGAAAGCCAGGAGGTAAGCTCCGGCTCTGAATCAAACGAGGCGCACCGGGCGGTGCGCCTCGTTGTCTTGTGAGACAGCGCAGTTATTTTCGCCGCCACCCCGCCCAGGCCGGGACGCCGGCCGCGTCCCGAAGTATCAACACCTCGTCCCCCTTCCTGACCTCGGCTGCGATGATGGCTGGTTTGCCGCCGAACTCCACCCTGGCCCCCTTCACCTCGACCCGGTCGCCTTTCGCGATCCTGGTGTCCTGGCGCTCAAGGTACCACGAGGGGCCGAGATGCACCGGGATGGTCCCCTGGTCCGTCTTGAGCTTGAGATGGATCCCCTTTTTGGGACCCTTCCCCATGCTTACCTCGTCGACGCCGACCACCTCGCCTGCGACCGTTTCCACCTTCGCCGGGTCGTACATCCGCTGGTAGGAGCTCCCCATGCCCCAGCCGCCGCTGCCGCGCCACTGCTGCCAAGGCGCTGCGAAGGCCGGCGCTGCGACGAGCGCCGCGGAGAGCGTTGCCAATAGGATGCGGTAAGTGCTTGCTTTCATACGAGCCTCCTTGCAATTGGGATCTAAAGAGCATACCATCGGCGCTACCGCTTTCCATTCAGTTTTCGATATATCTCCAAAGGACGCCGATTTTGCTTCGATTTCGGCTCGTCCCTATCCCTTTTTGAAGGAACACAGATGCGCAAAAACCTCATGGTGCAACTGACACTTCTAGCCAGCGTCCTCAAGTGGGCCACCTACGCCTCCGCGGTGGGAGTCCTCGTCGGATGCGGCACCGCTGCCTTCCTCCGCTCCCTGGCCTGGACCTCCGGCCAGTACGCCCGGTTCCCGGACTACTACCTGCTCCTCCCGGTCACTCTTGTTGCCAGTACGCTCCTGGTCCGCTGGCTCGCGCCGGAAGCGACCGGCCACGGCACGGAAAAGGTGATCGAGGCGGTGCATCAGCGGATGGGCAGAATCCCGCTCATGGTGGTGCCGGTGAAGCTTGTGGCGACGGTGATAACGCTTGCCGGCGGCGGTTCCGCCGGCAAGGAGGGTCCCTGCGCACAGATAGGCGCAGGCCTTGCCTCGGGCTTCGCCTCGCTGCTCAGGCTCAACGACATCGACCGCCGCAAGATCGTGATCTGCGGCATCAGCGCCGGTTTTGCCACCGTTTTCGGCACCCCCATAGCCGGGGCACTCTTCGGGGTCGAGGTGCTGGTGCTGGGCCAGGTTTTCTACGACGTGCTGTTCCCCTCTTTTGTCGCGGGGATCGTGGGCTTTCACGTCGCCACGCTTTTGGGGGTGAACTACCCGCATCTCGCAGTGACCATCTTCCCGAAGGTCACCAGCTGGAACTTCGCGGAGATGATCATGCTGGGGGTCTGGTGCGGCCTGATCGCGCTCATTTTCATCGAGGTCATGCAGTGGGGGCACCGCCTGTTCCAACGCCTTTCCTGGCACCCGGTGGCGAAGGCGCTGTTCGGGGGGTGCTTGCTGGTCCTGGTGGGAAGGTTCATATCGCTGCGCTACCTGGGGCTCGGCGTCGATTCCATAGAGGCGGGGCTAAACGGTGCGGTGCTCCCCATGGGAGCTACCTTCATGAAGATGCTGACCACCTCGATAACGCTTGCCTGCGGCGGGAGCGGCGGCGTGGTCACCCCCATCTTCTTCATCGGGACCACGGCCGGCAACCTCTTTGCCGTTCTTTTGCACGAACCGCTGGTGGCGACCTACTCGGCCATAGGGATGGCGGCGCTCTTGGCCGGTGCGGCGAACACGCCGATAGCCGCCTCGGTCATGGCCATGGAACTCTTCGGGGCTGCCATCGCGCCGCACGCGGCTATCGCCTGCATGGTGAGCTTCCTCATCGTGGGCTACCGCAGCATCTACCCAAGCCAGATCCTGGGGATCGAGAAAAGCGGGTCCCTCAAGGTGGAAACCGGCATACCTATGTCCCAGTTCAACCCCGAGAAACTGGAGAGTGCGGCGATCTCGCTGCCTGGGTTCCTGCTCAAGGGCGTGAAGGTTATCCGCCGCCGCCGCTTCGAGAAAAAGAGAAAATAAGGCCACAACCTTTCCCCCACCTGTACCTCCCCGGCATCTACTGCTGCCGGCTCGCGATCATATCGTGGTGCCGGACAGGTTCACAGGATTCGACGAAGCTTCAAAAATTGGGGTGCAAGAGTCACGGACGGGTGGGTGGTCAATCGACAAAAAAAGGGGGTGCGGCGACGATGCCGTACCCCCTGGGGATGATTCGAAATGGCGGGAGAGTGGTTACTCCTTTCCCCGTTTGAAGAAGGCCAGGAACTCCTGGCGGGTGAGCCAGCTCTTGCGCACCAGGTGCTCGATGCTGCGACTCATCGCCATCCGCTCCCCGTCCTTCATCTCCCCCTTCAAGAGCACGAAGAAGGGGATGTTGCGGGTCTGCGGGTAGAGGCGGAAACGCTCCAAAAGCTCGAACGAGGCCTGGTCCGGGAGCATGAGCGCACAGAACATCATGTAGGGGTGCACGATGGTCCCAAGCGCCACCGCCTCCTTGCCGGTGTAGGCGTTGACCACCTCGAAGCCGAGACCGGTGATGGCGTGCTGGACGTCCTCCTCCCCCCTGCGGGTCACGATCATCACCTGCAGGTCGTAATCGTCCGATTCGTCCGTGAGCCCGAACTGCTTGAGCTTCTTGGCCAGGTACTTCGTGTCTATGGGTAGGGTGAAGAAGCCCGCCACCGGGAACACCGCCCCCACCTGCCCGATCTCTGAGAGGTACATGGGGAGGATCGGGATCTCCCGCGTCGCGTGGTTCTCCTTCAGGGCAAGGAGCACACCCCACCCGTCGTCCGACCAGGGGGAAAGATCCAAAAGGATCGCCTTCGGGGTGCAGTTCGCCAGCTCGGATACCTTCGCCGTCCTGGCGCGGTGGCCGCCCTCGGCCAGGTAGCTGCACACGATGGCCCCCCTCTCGACCCTGTCCCCGAGTCCCAGGATCCAAAGTTCGCGCTCATCACATTCAATCATCCGCACTCCCTTCTCCAGCTTGATTTTTGTCTCTGCCATCGTTCCCTCCTTCCTCTGGCGAGGAGCCTGGAGAGTCAAAGGTTCTGACTTCTTTAATGGTACCGGGGCCGTCGCATCAGCCGCCATCGAAGCCGGTATCTGAAGAAATGCCGCTACTGGTCGCTTGTCGACCCGGGACCTTACCTCATCCCGTCAGAATTTTTAATAAATAACATATTTTACGGACAGGGCAAGGAAAAGTTGACGACTGTTGAATTGGCGCCGGATATGTGATACCAATCGCAATCATTAAAACTTAGGGCAGCCGGCAGGAGGTTTGCCGTGGACTCAGGGAGGGGTAAACGATGAGCAGCAAGGTCTTTTTTGCCGACATGCGGGCAGGGGCGCGTGAGAATCTTTTCGCCAAGATCGGTCGTCTCATGAAGGAGGCGGGAGTCGAGGACGCCGTGGCGCCGGGCGACCTCGTCGCAGTGAAGGTGCATTTCGGCGAAAGGGGAAACCACACCTTCGTGCGCCCCATCTTCGTGCGCCGCGTGGTGGACGAGATCAAGGCGTGCCAGGGGAAGCCCTTTCTCACCGACTCCTCCACCCTGTACCCAGGCGAGCGCAAGGAGGCAGTCTCGGCGCTAAGCTGCGCCGTCGAGAACGGCTTCGCCTACGCGGTCGTGGGCGCTCCGCTCATCATGCTGGACGGCATCAAGGGGCATAACGCCAAGGACGTCCAGGTGGACGGGGAGATACTGAAGACGGTGAACATCGGCGCCGAGATCCTCGAGGCCGACTGCCTGGTCGCAGTCTCCCATTTCAAGTGCCACGAACTGACCGGTTTCGGCGGGACGCTTAAGAACCTCGGCATGGGGTGCTCGAGCCGCACCGGGAAGATGCAGCAGCACTCCACCGTGGCGCCCAAGGTCGGGGAGCGTTTCTGCAACGGTTGCGGGGTCTGCCTCAAGTCCTGCGCCCACGCGGCCATCGCGATCATCGAGGGCAAGGCGCAGATCGATGCGGCCGCCTGCGTCGGGTGCAGCCGCTGCATCACCGCCTGCCTCCAAAAGGCGATCAACATCCAGTGGAACGAGAGCGCGTCGCTCGTGATGCGCAAGATGGCTGAGTACGCCAAGGGGGCGCTCCACGGCAAGAAGGGGAAGACGCTGTTCCTCAACTTCATCACCCAGGTCTCCCCCGCCTGTGACTGCTACGGGCACGCCGACGCCCCCATCGTCAACGACATCGGGATCTGCGCCTCCAGCGACCCGGTTGCACTGGACCAGGCCTGCGCCGACCTGGTCAACAACGCGCGCGGCAACCAGGACACCGCCCTTTCCAGCGGGCACGAGCCCGGCGGCGACAAGTTCCGCGGCGTCCATCCCGAGATCGACTGGGAAGTTCAGTTGGAGCACGCCGAGAAGATCGGCATGGGAAGCAGGAAGTACGAGCTGGTGAAGATCTAAAAAGGCAAGAGGAAAAGCAGATTAAGATTGAGATTGAGATTGAGATTAAGACTAAGGCCTCCGGCTTTTGTCCGTCGTTTCCTTAATCTTAATCTGCTTCACTCTACATGAACGTCCCGCCGTCCAGCGAGATCAGCAGGGAGAAATCGCTCTCTCTGCTGTCCGCGGCGCGGTCGTTGATCTCCTTGAACTCTCCCTTCACCCCGAGAGTCGGCGGACGCAGCCACTTGAAGAACCGCGCCAGCGGATAGGCCGCCTTCACCTTCGCGACCACCACCTGCTTCCCGGTTCCGGTGGCGCCGGTGCGCTCCTCCTTGTACCCCCCCTTGACCTCGTACCCAAGCCGCTTTTCCAGCAGGGTCCCGTTCAGCCCCAGGTTCACCGCGTACTGGTCAGTGCGCTGGCTGTTGCTGTAGTCCATGACGCGCTTAAGTGAGAGGTCCGGCAAGACCGTCACCCCGGCCGCCGTGAACTTCGGGAGAAAGCCTACGCTCTGAGTGCTCGATTCCCTCTGCCGGCTCAGTTTGTCGGTCCGCTGCGACACCCCGCCCCGCAGCCCCAGGTCCCACCCTCCCGCAAGAAGGTTCAGCTTCCCCGAGACCGCGTCCTCTTCCACCTCTCTGGGAAGGTATCCCAGGGGCTCCTTGGTGCTGTCGATGAACCTCTTCCTGTACTGCAGGGAAAGCGGCAGGTTGCTTGCCCCCCTGAAGTGGTAGTCCACCAGCCCCTCGTACCGGTAGAGTCTCGGCGACAGGTCGTTCTTCTCGGTGTTGTCGTTGTAGCGCGACAGCTTCACGTCGAAAGAATGAAGCTCGAAACTGTGCCCAAGACCGAAGGCCACACCTTCGGAGTCCCTCTCGGGGCCGTCCCCTGCGAGAAGGCGGTAGCGCGGGCCGGTCCGCTCGTAGAGGGCGCTGTAGCGGCTCCCGCCCCACTCTCCCCCGAACTTGAGGCGGCGCGCCGAGTCGCGGGTGGCTGCGGTCTCGTCGGCCGTGTCGCCGTCGTAGCTCGAGTAGTCGAGCTCGGCTTCGGCGGCGAGCCTGCCGCCGAAAGGGTCTATCGCCGCCACGAGCCCCAGCACGTCCCCCTTCTTCGCCCCGGAGGGCCAGCGACCATCCCCGTCCAGCGCTCGGCGGCCGGAGAGGAAGATGGTCTTCAATCTGGCGCTGTCCGACATGAGGGAAAGCTCTCCCGTTGCGCCCACCAGGAGGTCGTCCTGGCTGGCACCGGGCACACCCGAGGCCGCGAAAGTCTCAAGCTTCGCGCGGTTGCCGGAGTTGCCGGTGAGAAGCGCAAAGCGCCCGCCGCGACCTGCTGCCTCGTTGAGGGTGTTCGGGGTCTGCTTGATGCGGATGTCCCCCATCTCGGCCAGAACGCCATAGCCGCGGCCGCCGTACTCCCCCTGCTGCAGGACAAAGGACGGGGTGACATCACCCAAAGCGCTCCAGGGCTCGTTCGGGTACTCGGCCCGGAACTGGCTGCGAAAGCGCACGGTCTCGGCATCCTTTTGCGCGGGGAGAAGATGGAAGCCGGCGGCCTCGACAGGCGCCGCAGGTGCAGCGGCTTGGGAAGCAGAAGCGGCGGGCGGAGCGGGTAGTTCCAGGTAGGAGGAAGACGCCTGGCGCGCGGGGGCCAGAAGCGCCGCGAGAGAAAGGACAAAGCACGCGGCGAAGCCTCCCCATGACAGGGAGCTTCGGCGGTCGGACTCGGGTTTTGGCAGCTTAGTCATCCTCATGCGTCGCACCGGCGGTTCTTGCGGCCTCGCACTGGCCGTGCGGGGTTGGGGGGAAACTAAGCGCGGCGGCCCCCAGTCAAGGAGTCCGCCGCAGATAAAGGTGCTGTAAGCTCTCCCGACCTCACCCGGAGGGGGGAGGTCGGGAGGGGGGGAAACAGTGGAAGCCCCCTCCCTGACCCTCGCACTCCGTGGGCGGGAACGTTGGAAAAGTGGGCTTGAGGGTAAGGGGTCTCGGCTACTTGAGGAAACCGAACTTCTTCATCCGGTAACGGAAGGCATCGATGCCGAGGTTCAGCTTCTTCGCGGCCTTCGACTGGTTCCAGTCGGTCATCTCAAGCGACTGCTTGATCAGCTCGCGCTCCACCTCCTCGATGTCGATCCCCTCGGGGGGGAGCTTGAAGGTGGTGAGCGGCACGGTCACCTGGCTCGCCTTGGCGACGATCTCCAGCGGCAGGTTCTCCAAAAGGAGGTTCTCGTCGTTCCCGAGGATGATGGCTCGCTCGATGACGTTCTTCAGCTCGCGGATGTTGCCAGGCCAGTTGTACTCCACCAGGAGCTTCTCGGCCATGCTGGAGATCCCCTTGGTCGGCTTTCCGAACTCCTTGGAGAAGACCTCGATGAAGTAGTTAGCCAGGACCAGGATGTCCTCCTTGCGCTCGCGCAGCGAGGGGAGGAAGATCGGGATCACCTGGAGGCGGTAGTAGAGGTCGTTTCTGAAGCTCTTGTCCTCGATCGCCTTCAGGAGGTCCTTGTTGGTCGCGGAGACGATCCTGACGTCGACCGGGATCATCTTGGAGCCGCCGATGCGCCGGAAGGTGCGGTCCTCCAGGAACCGGAGCAGCTTCGCCTGCATACCGATCTCCATGTCGCCGATCTCGTCGAGGAATACGGTGCCGCCGTCGGCCAGCTCGAAGAGACCCTTCTTGGAAGTCTTCGCGTCGGTGAAGGCCCCCTTCTCGTGGCCGAAGAGTTCGCTCTCCAGAAGCGTTGCGGGAACGGCGGCGCAGTTGATGGCGACGAACGGCTTTTCGGCGCGGGCGGATTCGTAGTGGATGTACTTCGCCACCAGCTCCTTGCCGGTCCCCGATTCCCCCTGCACTAGGACCGTGGAGGCGTCGCTCTTGGCGACCTTGGCCATCATGTCCAGCACGTTTCTCATGTGCTTGGAATTACCCAAGATCTTGGGCGGCCCCTGCTTCTTGTGCTCGCTCCTTAGCTGCACCACCTCGCGGCGCAGTTCCGAGGTCTCCAGCGCCTTGCGGATCACCAGCGCCATCTCGTCCAGGTTGAAGGGCTTGTTGATGTAGTCGTAGGCGCCGTGGCGCATGGTGTTGACTGCGGTCTCCAGCCCCCCCTGCGCCGTCACCATGATGACCAGTATCTCTTCGTCCAGCTCCTTGAGCCGCTGCAGGACCTCCAGCCCGTTGATCCCCGGGAGGTGGTAGTCCAAAAGCACGAGGTCGGGCTGCTCGTCGCGGGCCAGACGGAGCGCGTCTTCGCCGGTCCCTGCGGTGACCACTTCGTATCCCTGCTTCTTCAGGTTTTGCTCCAAAGACCAGCGGATCAGGTGCTCGTCATCGACGACCATTATCTTTATCTTGCGCATTGCGGCTCCTTAGGGTTTTTTCCCGCTGACTGCTCCGGTCGGGACCGGTTGTTGCCGTTTCTGCTGCTCTCTACTGGCACATGGACGGGGCCTCGGGCGCATCCGGCCCGGAGTACCCGGGCTGTCCCGGGCAGTAGGCCGGGAGTTCCACGGTGAAGGTGGTTCCCATGCCGTCCTGGCTCACTACGGAAAGCCTCCCGCCGTGCTGCTCGATGAGGCGGTGGCTGATGGCGAGGCCGAGGCCGGTCCCCTGCGCCTTGGTGGTGAAAAATGGGGTGAAGATCTTCTCCAGGATCTGCGGCGGTATCCCCTGGCCGGTGTCGGTCACCCGCACCTGCACCATGTCGATCCCGTCGATCGTCGCCAGCCCGCTTTTCACCGTGAGCGTCCCCCCAGACTGCATCGCCTGGACTGCGTTCAGGAACAGGTTCAGGAAGACCTGCTGGATCTGCTTCGGGTCCACGTAGACGGTGGGGAGGTTCTCGGCCAACTCCAGGCGTTTCTCGATGTTCTTGCCGCCGCGGTGCTGGGAGGCAAAGACGAGGATTTTCTTGAGCGCCGCGTTGATGTCGGTGCAGGTCGGTTCGGCGACGGTGGGCTTGCCGAAGAAAAGCAGGTCGTTCACCGTCTTGTCCAGGCGGGAGATCTGCTCCAGCACCTCGCCGATGATCTGCACCCGGCCGTCCTCCGGCGCGAAGTCGTCTTTGAGCACCGTGATGGCTGCGGCGATGCCGGTGAGCGGGTTCTTGATCTCGTGCGCGATCCCCGCCGCCATCTCCCCCACCGAGGCCAGGCGGTCGGCCCGCTCCATCTGCTGGAAGTGGAAGTTCTCCAGCTCCTTCTTGGCCCGGTCCAGCCGGTCCACCATGGAGTCGAAGGAGACGATCAACCGCCCGATCTCATCCTTCCCCTCCGGGGTCATGCGCACCGAGAGGTCCCCCGCCTCCACGCGCGCCATGTTCTTGGCGAGCTGGTTCAGCGGCTTCTTGACGAACTTGAGCATGACCAGCGAGATGGCAAGGGAGAGAAAACCGATGATGGCCACGGTGGACATCACGAAGAGCTTGGTCAGCTCCACGATCCGGTTCCGGGTCTCAGTCAGGGAATAGTTGACGTTCAAAAGGCCGATGATGCGGCTCTTGGAGCCGTGGCACAGGTTGCACTGCCGGTCGTTGTAGATCGGCTTCACCATCCCGAGCACCTCGCCGTGCCCGTCGAGGGTGAAGACCCCCTCCCGCTTGTTGTCGAGGAAGAGCTTGTAGTCGCGCTCGTCGACCACCCGCCCGACCTCGTTGGGGTTCGAGGACTTCAGGATCACCCCGTGGGGGTGGAAGATGCGCACCCCGACCAGGTTCTCGCTCTGCCCCACCATCTCAAGGATCACCTTGACGTCCTCGGTGTTGCCGATCCTCATGGAGTTGTAGAGGGAGCGTTCGATGGTGTTCAAAAGGAGTTCGCTCGATTCGCGAGCGGAGTTGATGAGCTGCATCTGCTCGCGCCTGAGCGTCAGGAAGGCGAAGGTCCCGATACCGAAGACGAGCAGACAGATGGAGAGCACGATGACCCGCGATGTCAGACTCTTGAAAATCAGGAGTGCCTCCAGTTGAGTGGGTGTATCTGTTCACGCCCCCCGTCCCTCGATGGGGCGGGGGGCGCGGCATCAGCCTTGCTTCGCTTATGTTCCAGGGTTACCGGGGTTCGCCGCGGGTGCGGCGCCCGGGACGGGTGGCGCATTGGTGCCAAGGGGGGGAGGGACGCGGTCGTAGCGGAACTCCCACTCGCTGTACTTTTTCTTCTTCTCGAAGTCGGCCGGGTGCAGGTCGAGGGGGAAGTTCCCCTGCTTGAGCGGCTCCTTCTCGCTGCTGCTCTTGACGCCGACGATCCTCCCCCCTTCCCTGATGACCACCCATTCCTTCTCGGGCTTGTCGCTCATCGGGTCGATCAGGGCTATGGGCCTTAGGTACCGGACGTTCCCCGGGAGGTTGGGGTCCTTCAGGAGCGTCTTCAGCTCAGTAGGGCTCGGTATCGCGCCAGAGACAGCACCGGGCACGGGGTTCATCGGGGTGATCCTGCTCTCACCCGGCGCCACCTTCACCCGGTACCAGCGCCTCAGGGCGTCCCGGATCTGGGTGCCGCGGGAGATGAGCTCGATCTCCTTCTCCCTTTGCATGGCGGTCCTCCAGACGATGGCGCCCCGCGAGGCCACGACGCCGATCACGACCACGAGGACCAGCGCCGTCATGTAGGTGAAGCCGCCGCTGGAGGAGAGCACCCTGCGCATCATTTCTTCCTCGAAACGATCTCCCTAGCCTGCTCGATCAGCGTCTCGGCGTTCAGCCCGAAATACTTGAGGAGTTCGTCGGACTTGCCGGAAAGGCCGAACCGGTCGTAGATGCCGACCCGCTTCATCAGGGTCGGGCATTCCTCGGACAGGAACTCGGCCACGGCGCCCCCGAGTCCGCCGACCACCGAGTGCTCCTCGGCGGTGACGATGGCGCCGGTCTCCTGGGCCGCCTTCAGCACCAGCTCCTTGTCGAGCGGCTTGATGGTACCAATGTGCAGCACCCGCGCCGAGATCCCTTCTTCCTTGAGCTTCTCGGCGGCGATCACCGCCTGGGCGGTCATGAGGCCGGTGGTGATGAAGGTGAGGTCCTTTCCTTCCGCGACCACGTTCCCCTTGCCGATCTCGAACTTGTGACCCGCCGGGAAGACGTTGGCGACCTTGTTGCGCCCAAGGCGCACGTAGACCGGCCCCTTGTAGGCCGCGGCGGCGCGGATGGCCCCCTTGGTCTCCTCGCCGTCGGCGGGGACGATGACGGTCATGTTCGGGATGGCGCGCATGATGGCGATGTCCTCGACCGACTGGTGGCTACCCCCGTCCTCGCCCACGGTGACGCCGCCGTGGGTGGCGACCACCTTCACGTTGGCCTTCGGGTAGGCAAGCGACTGGCGGATCTGCTCCCAGGCGCGGCCGGCGGCGAAGATGGCGAAGGTGGAGAGGAAAGGGATCTTCCCCACGGAGGCCAAGCCTGCTGCGGTTCCCACCATGTTGGCCTCGGCGATCCCCATGTTGAAGAAGCGGTTGGGGAATTTCTTGGCGAATACGCCGGTCTTGGTGGACCCGGAGAGATCCGCGTCCAGCGCCACTATCTTGTCGTTCTCGCCTCCCAGCTCGGCCAGCGCCTCGCCGTAGGCGTCCCTCGTTGCGATCATAGTAAGTTTCCTTTCTGAAAAGGAGGGAGCCTAAGCCCCAGTCCCTGATTGCTGATTCGGTTTGAGAGCCCCTAGCCCCTGGTTCCGCCTTAGTCGCAGCAGCCAAGGCACCTGAGCGCCTCGGGAAGTTCCTCGTCGCTCGGGGTGACGCCGTGGTAGGACGCCTTGTTCTCGAACAGGTGCACACCCTTGCCCTTGACCGTCTTGGCGACGATGGCGGTGGGAGCCCCCTTGTGCGCCTCGGCCTGGTCCAGGGCCGAGATGATCTGGCCCATGTCGTGCCCGTCGATCTCGATCACGTTCCAGCCGAACGCCTTGAACTTGTCGCCGATCGAGGCCACGTTCATGACCTTCGAGACGTCGCCGTCGATCTGCAGGCCGTTGGCGTCGATCAGGGCGCAGAGGTTGTCGCTCTTGTAGTGCCCTGCGGCCATGGCCGCCTCCCAGATCTGCCCCTCCTGAAGCTCGCCGTCGCCAAGGATCGCGTAGACGCGGTTGTCTTTTCCGTCCAGCTTGAAGCCGAGCGCCATGCCGTTGGCCATGGAAAGCCCCTGCCCGAGCGAGCCGGTGCAGACGTCGACGCCGGGGGTTCCCTTGCTGTCCGGGTGCCCCTGCAGGTGGCTTCCCAGGCGGCGCAGCATCATCAGGTCCTCCACCGGGAAGTAGCCGCACTCCGCCAGGGTCACGTAGAGCGCCGGCGCCGCGTGCCCCTTGCTGAGCACGAAGCGGTCCCTGCCCCCCCAGGCGGGGTCCTGCGGATTGTGGCGCATCTTGTGGAAGTACAGGGCGCACACCATGTCGATGGCCGAGAGCGACCCGCCGGTGTGACCGGACTGCGACTTGTGCAGCGTCTTCACGATGGCGACGCGCAGGCGCCTCGCCTTTTCCTCCAGATCTGCAATCTTTTCTTTCACGAAGGTTCCTTTCAGGCTGGCTTTATTTGTCTTCGCCCGTGATGAGGTAATCGAGGATCACCTCGTCCAGGCTACGGTTGGCTGGCGATGCCGGGGATGCGGCTTTGGCTGCGGGCGCGGGCTCTGGCTTGGGCGCCTGCGTGGCCGGAGGGCTCTGCTTTTCGGGGGACGGCTCCTCTGTCGCGGGAGCCGGCTCGGGGGCCGGGGCGCCGCCGGGGAAGATCCTGGCGTCGAACTCCCCGTTTTTGAGGCGCCGCATCATCTCCTTGTGCTGCTCTTTCATGATCGACTCGACCACCAGTTCCAGCTGGTCGGTCTTGATGATGTCGGCGTAGCTGGTTTTCGCCGAGGCGAGGATGGTGCCGCCCCGGTACAGCAGGGTGATGATATGCGGGTTCGCCTTCCCGCTGTCCTCGGTCTGGACGTGGAACAACTCCCCTTTGTACCTGATGTTATGGTTGAAACCTACTACCATCGCGTTACCTCTACGCCAAATGGCGGAACCCGACCGCAAGTTAGCACAGCGGGAAGAGTGTTGCAAGCGATATATACCCAGTTGGGCGCCGTAGAAAAGCTTTATTTTGCCAGCAGTTTCTTGATGCGGGCCACCGCCTCCATGGCGTCCTTGGCGTAGAGGTCGGCGCCGATCTCGTCGGCGTATTCCTGGGTGACCACCGCCCCACCCACCATGGTGAAGCTCTTGACCCCCTCGGCCTTCAACAGCTTGACCACCTTGTCCATCTGCGCCATGGTCGTCGTCATCAGCGCGGAGAGCCCGACCGCGTCCACCTGGTGGGCCCGCGCCTCCTTCAGGATGCGGTCGGCCGGGACGTTCTTGCCCAGGTCGATAACCTCGAAGCCGTTGTTCTCCAGGAGGGTCACCAGGATGTTCTTGCCGATGTCGTGGATGTCCCCCTCGACGGTCGCCATCATGATCTTGCCGAGGCTCTCGAGCCCGCCGGTGGAAAGCTCCTGTTTCAGCCTGGCGAAAGCGGTCTTCATGGTGTCAGCGGAGACCATCACCTGCGGCAGGAAGAACTCGCCGGAGCCGAAGCGACGCCCCACCTCGTCGAGCCCGACGAGGAGCGCCTCGGAGCTGATCTGCATCGGGGAGAGCCCCTCGGCCAGCGCCTCTTCCACCAGCGCCACCACGTTGTCGGCCTCGCCGTTTATGACCGCCCTCGAAAGCCGCCCGCGGACCCCTTCCGGCCCGGCGGCCGCGGCCTGGGCGCCGGCAGTACCCGCGGCAGCGGCGGGCTCCACGGTGGCGCCGACCGCCTGCCCCTTGTACGCCTCGATGTAGCGGGCCGCGTTGACGTCCTTTTCCAGGAGCACCATGGAGCTTCTCCAGGCCGCCATCATCGGCGCCTCCTTCACGTTGACGATGGCCGAGGTGAGACCGGCGGCCATGGCCATGGAGAAGAAGGTGGAGGAGATGAGCGGGCGGCAGGGGAGGCCGAAGGAGATGTTGGAAACCCCAAGCGTCGTGTTGAGTCCGAGCGCACTCACCTGGCGCACCGCCTCCAGGGCCACCAGCGCCCCCTTGGGCTCGGCGCTCACGGTCAGGGTGAGGCAGTCGACCACGAGGTCGCTTTTTTTCACGCCCGCGGCCTCGGCGGCAGCGGCGATTTTTTGGGCGACGGCTACCCGTCCCGCGGCCTCGGCGGGAATGCCCGCGTCGTCCAGCGTCAGGCAGACCAGCGCCGCACCGTACTTCTTGGCCAGGGGGAGGATGGCGGCGAGGCTCTTCTCTTCGCCGTTCACCGAGTTGATGAGCACCTTGCCGTCGGCGGCCTTTAGCCCCGCCTCCAGTGCGGCGGGGGAGGAGGAGTCAAGAACCAGCGGCGTCTGGACCGCTCCGGTGATGCAGAAGACGGCGCGCTCCATGGCGGCGGGCTCGTCGATCCCCGGGGTGCCGACGTTCACGTCCAGAAGCGTCGCGCCGAGCCCGGTCTGCTCCAGCGCCTCGCGGCGGATGTAGCTCACCTTCCCTTCCCTTAACTCCTGGGAGTAGAGCTTCTTCCCGGTCGGGTTGATGCGCTCGCCGATGAGCGCGACAGGATGGGCGGAGCCTATGGCGGCGAAGCTGCCGCGGCTGGAGAGCCAGGTGGTCCCTTCTTCCTTTTTGGGGGCGAAGGGGGCCTGCTTCGCGGCGAGCGCCTTCTTGATGGCGGCGATGTGGGCGGGGGTGGTGCCGCAGCATCCCCCTATGATGCGGACGCCGAGCTCGATCAGCCGGTCGTGGTAGGCGGTCATCTCGTCCGGGGTCGCCGGGAAGATGGTGGCCCCGTCCTTAAGGACCGGGAGCCCCGCATTAGCCTGGGAGATGAGCGGAAGCGAGGTCACCTCCCTCATGCCGGAGAGGATCTGGTAGATCCCTTCGGGACCCAGACCGCAGTTGGAGCCGACGATGGTCGCACCTACCGCCTCCAGGGTGATGGCTGCCGCCTGCGGCGGAGTGCCGAGGACGCTCCTTCCCTTCTCCTCGAAGGTGAGCATGGCGATGACCGGGATATCCTTCGAGATCTCGCGCACCGCGATGACCCCGGCGCGGATCTCCTTGATGTCGAGGAAGGTTTCGAAGCTGATGAGGTCGCAGCCGGCGTCGATGAGCGCCTGCGCCTGCTCGCGGAAAAGCGACACCGCCTCGTCGAAGCCCATGTCACCGACCGGCTCCAGGAAACGGCCGGTGGGGCCGATGGAGCCTGCCACGTAGGCCTTTTCGCCTGCCACCTCGCGGGCGATGCGCACCGCCTCGGCGTTGATGCGCGCCACCTGGTCCCCCAGGCCGTAATGCTCCAGCTTCGCCTTGGTGCCGCCGAAGGTGTTGGTGACGATGATGTCGGCGCCGGCGTCGAGGTAGGCCCGGTGCACCCCGGCGACCACGTCGGCTGCGGTGAGGTTCATCTCCTCGGGAGACTGGCCCGGCTTCAGCCCGCGCTCCTGCAGCATGGTCCCCATGGCGCCGTCGAGAACCAGCACCCGCTCCTTAACCGCCTGCATAAAAGGCATCTTCATTACCGTCACCCCTTCGGTATTATATTTTTTCCTGATCAGCGGCAATCTTTCGCCCAGCAGTCCATCCCCCTCGCCCTCTGGGAGAGGGGCGGGGGAATCATCTGCGTTACTGCTTTTCCTTGGCCGCCGGCGCTTCCGGCGCCTCCTTTTTCTCCAGCGTGAAGTCGGGCGCAACCGGGGAGGATAGGTCGAGATGCCCTTTCAGCTCCTTGACCGGCTGGCCGTCTACCAGGAACTGCACACCCTTCACTTGGGGGAAGTTGGCTGCGACCGTGTCGACCACCGAGTAGACCGCTGTCATCTCGGCGGAACTCCCCTCGGGGAGCCCCTCCACCAGTTCGTGGCTGAAGTTCACCTGCGCCAGTTCCCCTTTGAGGTGCGCCCCGAGCACGCGCGCGTTGTGCGGCAGCGTGGGGGCGAGGCTTCCCAGCGGGCCCACCACCAGCTCGTCCACTACGCTCGCCAGCATGTCGTCGGTGGTGTCCTCGACCGCTATCTCGCGACCCTCGCGCATGAGCCCCGAGCCGTCCGGCGCGCCGAAGTAAAGGGCCACCAGCTTGATGTCCGGTGCCTGCTCCGCCGGCGCGGGAGGCGTCACCCTCGTCGCCGTCTGGTATTTCCTGAACACCAGCAGGCCGACCACTACCGCGAAAATCAGGAAGGCAATGAGCAGTGTACCTTTGGCCCTGCTAGTACGTTTCTTCACCTTCGTCCTCCTGCAGTTCCTGCTCCAGGTTCACCTGGTAGACGTCTCCGAGGTCCCCCCCGAGGAAACGGTTGCCGACGCGGATGAAGCCTGCCGGTATGTCGGTGACGTAATAGTGATGGTTCCCCCGCTCCCCCCTGGGGCGCAAGAGCCCCTGCTCCGCCAGGATCCCGGCCACGGTGAGCGCCGTCTGCTCCGCCGAGTCGACCAGGGTCACCTGCGGCCCCATCACCTCGGCGATGACCTCCTTGAGGATGGGGTAATGGGTGCAGCCAAGGACCAGCGTGTCCACGCCGTGCTTCTTGAGATCCTCCAGGTAGATCCCTGCGGTGAGCCGGGCCACCTCGTTGTCCACCCACCCCTCCTCGGCCAGCGGCACGAACAGCGGGCAGGCGCGGTTCACCACCTCGATCTCCGGGTTGATCCGCTTGATCGCCTTGGTGTAGGCGGAAGAGGCTACCGTCGCCGCGGTCCCGATCACTCCGACCTTGCCGGTTTTGGTGGCGGCGGCTGCTGCGCGAGCACCGGGTTCGATCACCCCGACGATGGGGATGGAGAACTCCTGCTGCAGCGCCGAGAGCGCCACCGCGGAGGCGGTGTTGCAGGCGACCACCAGGAGCTTGATGTCGCGGTTCAAAAGGTAACGGGCGATCTGGCGCGAGTAGCGCACCACCGTCTCAGGCGACTTGGTCCCGTAGGGGACGCGTGCGGTGTCGCCCAGGTAGATGGTGTCCTCCTGGGGGAGTGCGCGCACCACCTCCTTGAGGACGGTCAGCCCGCCTACGCCGGAATCAAAGATGCCGATTGCTTTCCAGGCCAAAGTTTTTCTCCCTGCATTTACTAAATCTAAGCGGCAGCCTGTCGCTACCGATGGGTGTTGCACTTAAAAAGGGACTTCCGCGGGAGCCTAGGCGGAAGCATCGCTGGTGCCGAAGAAGACGACCTTACCCCGCGAGTCCACTTTGACAGGCGGGTTTATCCGCCGAGCCAATTGACAGGCGGATTTATCCACCGAAGCCCATAGGGCGAAGGCGGAAGGCGGAAGGTGGAAACAAATACGGCATGTTATTCAATTGCAACAATGATTGTCAAGGTTTGAGTCCCGTGGGGATGGGTCAGGAAGAGGCGAAGAGTATGACCAGGGGGGGCGCCAGGAACACGGCGGGAAGAAGGTTCCCCACGGGAACCCGCTTCATCCCCAAAAGATCGAGTCCGATGGCGAGGATGAGGAGCCCACCCACGGCGTTCATCTCCTGCACCACTGACGGCGTCAAGAGCTGCTGCGCCAGCGTCGCGCTCAGGGTGATTGCCCCCTGGTAGGCGAAGACGGCCAGCGCCGAGAAGAGGACGCCAAAGCCGAGGGTGGAGGCGAGAGCCACCGAGGTAATGCCGTCCAGGGCGGCCTTGGCGTAGAGGATCTCCGGGGTGGACCCCAGCCCGTCCTGCAGCGACCCCATGATCGCCATGGCGCCGACGCAGAAAAGAAGGCTCGCCGTGACGAACCCCTCTGCCACCTGGCCGCTTCCCTGGAAACGGTCGCCGATCCAGTTCCCGAGCGTCTCCAGGCGCTCCTCGATGCGCAAAAGCTCCCCGATGATGCCGCCGCCGATCAGGCAGCCGATGATGATCAACGGTTCCCGGCTCTTCAGCGCCAGCTGGCACCCGATGAGAACCACGGCGAGCCCCACCCCCGCCATCACGGTGCCCCGCACCCTGTTGGGGATCAGGTGCCCGGCCTTGAGACCTACCACGCTGCCGATGACGATTGCCGCCGCGTTTACCGCTGTTCCTTGCATGATCATCGCGCCAAGATAGTTAGTCGGCCGCCGAAAGGCAAGCAAAAATGCCTTCATGTTTCACTAGATCGAAATCGAGTAAAGCAAAAAGAAATATTTACAATAAAACGGAGTTACAAGTTGACAAAGAGATGGCAAAAATGCTTTTATGGGCCTCCCTTCTGGTAGGGGAGTAAGCATCGATTTTTTAAAAGGAAATTGGCTTTACCAATCCGGACCGTTTGTTTTATTCTCGTAAAAAAATTGCCCTGAAACTTTTACTCGCGGTAAAAAAATTACCCCCAAAAGGAGAAGCAATGGAAGCAAGGAAATTCAGGAAAGTGATGGCGGCAAACCGTGGCGAGATCGCCATCAGGATCTTCCGCGCCTGCACCGAGCTCGGCATCAGCACGGTGGCCATCTACTCGGAAGAGGACAAACTATCCCTGCACCGCTACAAGGCGGACGAGGCGTACCAGGTCGGCAAAGGAAAGGCTCCCATCGACGCCTACCTCGGCATCGACGAGATCATCTCGCTGGCGGTAAAGCGCGATGTCGACGCCATCCACCCGGGCTACGGGTTCCTTGCCGAAAACGCAGAATTCGCCGAGAAGTGCGAGGCAAACGGCATTGCCTTTATCGGTCCGACCGCCGAGATGCAGCGCGCGCTCGGCGACAAGGTAGCCGCCAGGAAGGTCGCCAAGGCCGCAGGCGTCGCCACCGTGCCGGGTACCGAGGAGCCGATCAGCCACGAGGAGGACGCCCTCATCTTCGCCAAGAACCACGGCTACCCCATCATCATCAAGGCCGCGGCGGGCGGCGGCGGCCGCGGCATGCGCGTCGCCAACGACAAGAAGGAACTCCTGGAAGGGCTGCAGTCCGCCTCCAGCGAGGCGAAGGCCGCCTTCGGCGACGCCTCCGTCTTCCTGGAGCGCTACCTGAAGAACCCCAAGCATATCGAGGTGCAGGTCCTGGGCGACGCCTACGGGAACCTGGTGCACTTCTACGAGCGCGACTGCTCGATCCAGCGCCGGCACCAGAAGGTGGTCGAGTTCGCACCGTCCTTGGCGCTTCCAGGCGCCACCCGCCTCGCGCTTTGCACCGACGCGCTGAAGATCGCGAACCAGGTGGGGTACCGCAACGCCGGCACCGTCGAGTTCCTGCTGGACGAGGACGGCAAGTACTACTTCATCGAGATGAACCCCCGCATCCAGGTCGAGCACACGGTGACCGAGATGATCACCGGGAGAAACCTGGTGCAGGCCCAGATCCTGATCGCCGAAGGGAAGAGGCTCTCCGACCCCGAGATCAACATCCCCAACCAGGGCTCCATCGAGATGCGCGGCTACGCCATCCAGTGCCGCATCACCACCGAGGACCCGGGGAACAACTTCGCCCCCGACTTCGGGACCCTTACCACCTACCGCTCCTCGGCCGGCTGCGGCGTGCGCCTCGATGCGGGGAACGCCTTCACCGGCGCCCAGATCACCCCGCACTACGACTCGCTGCTGGTCAAGGTGAGCTCCTGGGGCCTCACCTTCGCCGAGGCCGCCCACATCATGGACAGAAGCCTCCAGGAGTTCCGCGTGCGCGGGGTGAAGACCAACATCGGCTTTCTGGAGAACGTGATCACGCACCCGGTGTTCCTCGCCGGCGACTGCAACACCTCCTTCATCGACCAGCACCCGGAACTTCTCGTCATCCCGGAGAAGAAGGACCGCGCCAACAAGGTGCTGCAGTTTTTAGGGGACGTGATCGTCAACGGCTCGGCCGGGGTCGCCAAACCCCTGCGCTCCGCCGACCTGATCGAGGCCACCGTGCCGCAGATCGACCCCTTCGCCCAGAAGCCCAAGGGGACCCGGGATATCCTGCGCGAGAAGGGTGCAGAAGGTCTTTCCAAGTGGGTGCTGGAGCAAAAGCGCCTGCTCTTGACCGACACCACCATGCGCGACGCGCACCAGTCGCTTCTGGCCACCCGGGTGAGGACCCACGACCTCTTGAAGATCGCCGAGCCGACCTCGCATCTTGCGAGCGACCTCTTCTCCCTGGAGCTTTGGGGCGGCGCCACCTTCGACGTCACCATGCGCTTTTTGAAGGAAGATCCCTGGCAGAGGCTGCACGCGCTCTCCGAGGCGATCCCCAACGTGCTGTTCCAGATGCTGCTGCGCGGCTCCAACGCCGTGGGGTACACCAACTACCCCGACAACGTGGTGCAGCGCTTCGTGGCGCAGGCGGCTGAGTCCGGCGTCGACGTCTTCCGCGTCTTCGACTCGCTCAACTGGACCCGCGGCATGCAGGTCGCCATGGAGGCGGTGCAGAAGTCGGGCAAGATCTGCGAGGCGGCCATCTGCTACACCGGCGACATCTCCGACCCCACCCGCACCAAGTACCCGCTCTCCTACTACGTCTCCATGGCCAAGGAGCTGGAGAAGATGGGGGCGCACATCCTGGCCATCAAGGACATGGCGGGACTCTTGAAGCCGTACGCCGGCTACCAGCTGGTCAAGGCGCTCAAGGAGGAGATCGGCATCCCGGTGCACCTGCACACCCACGACACCTCCGGAAACGGCGGCGCGCTCCTCGTCATGGCGGCGCAGGCCGGGGTCGACATCGTCGACGCGGCCCTTTCCTCCATCTCCGGCCTCACCTCCCAGCCGAACCTCAACGCGCTGGTGGCGACCCTCAAGGGGACCGAGCTCGACCCCAAGGTGAACGAGCTCGGGCTGCAGCAGCTCGCCAACTACTGGGAGACGGTGCGCGACTTCTACGCCCCCTTCGAGTCCGGCCTCAAAAGCGGCACCGCCGAGGTTTACCACCACGAGATCCCGGGGGGACAGTACTCCAACTACAAGCCGCAGGTCGCGGGCCTGGGCCTTTTGGAGCGCTGGGAAGAGTGCAAGGAGATGTACCACAAGGTCAACGTCCTTTTCGGCGACGTGGTCAAGGTGACCCCTTCCTCCAAGGTGGTCGGCGACATGGCGATGTTCCTGGTGAAGAACAACCTCGAGCCCGAGGACGTCTTCGCGCCGGGGGCGGACCTGGCCTTCCCCGAGTCGGTGGTCGGCTTCTTCAAGGGGATGATCGGCCAGCCGTACCAGGGCTTCCCCGAGGAGCTGCAGAAGATCATCCTTAAAGGGCAGGAGCCGATCACCTGCCGGCCGGGCGAGCTGCTGGAGCCTGCCGACTTCGAGAAGGAACGTTCTACGGCCGAGGCTAAGGTGGGGCACCCGGTGAACGACGAGGAACTCATGTCCTACATGATGTATCCGAGCGTCTACGTGGAATACGCGAAGCACCGCCAGGAGTTCTCCGACGTCTCGGTGATCCCGACTCCGATCTTCTTCTACGGCCTTGAGCCCGGGCAGGAAACCTCCATCGAGCTTCAGCCCGGCAAGACGCTCATCGTGAAGCTGAACGCCATCGGCAAGACCCAGCCCGACGGCACCAAGCAGATCTACTTCGAGCTCAACGGAAACTCCCGGAGCGTCACCGTGCGCGACCACTCGGTGCAAAGCGACGAGTGCGGTCACGAGAAGGCGGACAAGGGGAACCCCAAGCACATCGGGGCCCCGATGCCGGGCAAGGTGATCAAGATGAACGTGAAGACCGGCGACTCGGTCAAGGCCGGCGACATCCTGGCCGTTACCGAAGCGATGAAGATGGAGACCAACATCAAGGCCAAGGAGGACGCGACCGTCTTCGAGGTGCGCTGCAAGGAAGGAGGGAAGGTTGAGAAAGAGGAGCTCCTTTTCGTGATGGCGTAATCCTGAGACAGAAATAAGAGAGGAAAGGGGGGGCCGCGGCCCCCCTTTTTTTTGGCCGCGACGCGGCGTCAATCAGTTGTCACCCCCCCGTTTTCTGCGGGTTCGGGCTGCCTAAATTTGCGGCAATTTGCTGGAGAGGTCTCCATTGCTGAAACTTTCCGGCGGCAGGGGGGTGTTATCAACATGGTTTTCCACATCTGCGGTGGATACAAGAGCTACTCCCACCATAGCTCTACGCGTAAACACCTGCATTGCGCCGCGGGTTGTCCACTTTAGACCACATATGCGGGGGTGCCGACAGATTCTTGACGTTTTCCCTGCCCCTGCCCCCTCCTCCCGTCTCCCGGCACCGGCCACCCGGTAAAAACGGCTAAAGCCATGGCTGAATAAGCCGTAATCATTTATGAATATACTGCAGCAATTTCTGTCAAAAGGATAAGGGTTGAAGCCTTGGCAACGTGCGCTCCTGTCATAAGCGGGGACAAATTATATTATTGTTATTTTTTTCAAAACGTATATAACAGGGGTTGTTGAGCTGAAGCCGCTCTTGAGAGCACCTGTGACAGTAGTACCAGGCTCTGTCCCAGTACGGTCTGTGAAACTAGGGTCGGGCCCCGCTGCTGCCACGTCCGGCTGATCGGAGTTTCCGTGCTTGTCACCAGCATGAAAACCAAAATGACACTGGCCGTCTTCCTGCTCGTCGGCCTGCTGATGTCGGTGACCGCCGTGACGTCGGTGTTGTACTACGAGCAGCGGTTCAAGCAAAACATATCCCTGCAGCAGTCCACCCTCCTCGACTCGCTCGCCTACCAGGTCGACAACCGGATCTCCGATTTCATGTCGGACCTGGAACAGCTTGCCGACGGCATCGGAGAGCAAACGCTGGCCAACCCCCATGAGGCCCAGTCGCTGCTCGATGCGCATAAAAAGCAGCGGGTATTCTTCGACAATTCCCTGTTCCTGTTCTCGAATACGGGGCATCTCATCGCCGCGAGCCCTAAGGATCTCAACTTCATCGGCAGGGACTTCTCCTTCCGCGAGTATTTCAAGCAGACCCTGCTGTCCGGGAAGATGTACGTCTCCGCGCCCTTCGCCTCGATCCAGAAGCAAAGCCACCCCATCATCATGTTCAGCACCCCGGTTTACGACTCCAAACACAGGATCATAGGCATCCTGGGTGGGAGCATCGATCTGCGCCAGCAGCAGTACCTGCGCTCGCTGGCCGCGCTGAAACTGGGGCAGAAGGGTTTCCTCTCGCTCTACGACAGCAACCGCTACGTCCTGATGCACCCGAACCCCAAACGGGTGCTGCACCGCGACCTGCCGGGAACAAACGACATGGTAGACCGCGCGATCGCGGGGTACGAGGGCACCAGGGAGAGCAAGACAGTAGCGGGACTGCCGGTGCTGCGCTCGGTGAAACGGTTGAAATCGACCAACTGGATCCTGGCCGTCAGCTATCCGCTCAGCGAGGTGTACGCGCCGCTTGATACCGCGAGGAACTATTTCCTGGCCGGTTCGCTGGCCGCGTCGCTTTTATCCATCCTGATCGTGTGGCCCTTCATGGGGTACCTGACACGACCTATTTTGTCCTTCACCCGGCACCTGGAGCAGCTCCCCAGGTTCAAAGGCACCCAGAGGCTTGCGCCGGTCACCTCCGACGACGAAATAGGGCAGATGGCGCGGACCTTCAACAAGATGCTCCTGGAACAGGAGCGTTCCCGCGATTTCTACCTGACCCTTTTCGAAAACTTCCCCACCATGATCTGGCGCACGGGAACCGATGGGAAGTGCGACTACTTCAACCAGATCTGGCTGGAATTCACCGGGCGGACCCTGGAAGAGGAACTGGGAGACGGCTGGCTGCAAGGGGTGCATCCCGACGAGCTGGATTTCTGCGCCCGCACCTACCTGGAAGCCTTCGAAAACCGCAGGACCTTCCAGATGGAATACCGGCTGCGGCACAAAAGCGGCGGCTACCGCTGGATCACCGACATGGGGAGGCCCTTCTACGGCCTTGACGGCGAGTTCGCAGGGTACATCGGGACCTGCTACGACGTAACCGAGCGGCAGGAGTCGGCGAACAAGATCCTCAAGCTGTCGCGGGTCATCGAGCAAAGCCACAACGCGGTCCTGATCGCGACCCTGGACGGGACCATCGAATACGTGAACCCGAAGACCGTGGAGGCGACCGGATATGCGGTCAAGGAACTGGTGGGGAGCGACATGAAACGGCTCCTGCCGCACGAGGAACAGACCCGCTTCAAGCTGGCGCTGCGCGAACTGGCGCGGCGAGGGAACGAGTGGCGCGGTGAGGTCCCCGCCCGCAGGAAGGACGGCACCGTTTTGTGGGAACAGGTGACCCTTTCTCCCATAAAGACCATGGACGGCAAGGTCACCCACCTGGTCTGCACCAAAGAGGACATCACCCAGCGCAGGCAGTTCGAGCTGTCGCTCAAGGAATCGGAGGAGCGTTACCGCCTGCTGTTCGAAAACAACCCCCACCCGATGTGGGTCTATGACCTTAGGGCCCTCTCCTTCCTGGCGGTGAACCACGCGGCCCTCAGACACTACGGCTACACCATGCAGGAGTTCCTGGAACTGGGCCTGAACGACCTTGCGGCGCCCCCCGGAGATGGGACGGAGCTACAGCCGTTGGCGGAGATAAGAGCTGAAGGGACGCCGCTCCAGCTTCACGTAAAAAAGGACGGGAGCGTCATCCTGGTGGAAACCACCTCGCAGGTGATGAAGTTCGCCGGGGTCGACGCCGAGGTCGTCATGGTGCACGACGTGACCGAGAGGATCAAGGCCGAGCAGGAGAAGCTGGCGCTGGAGCACCAGCTCACCCAGTCGCAGAAGATGGAGGCGATCGGCACCCTGACCGGCGGCATCGCGCACGACTTCAACAATATCCTCACCGCCATCATCGGCTACACCACCATGATGCAGCTGGAACTTGACGAGGCCCACCCCCTGCAGCGCAAGGTGGGGGAGATCCTGCGCGCCTCCGAGCGCGCAGCTAGCCTCACCCGGAGTCTTTTGGCCTACAGCAGGAGGCAGGTAGGGAACCCGGTCCCCGTAGGTCTCAATGCCATCATCAACAATGTGGACATCCTGCTGCAGCGCCTGATCCCCGAGAACATCGAGTTGAGGTCGCAGCTTGCCCCGGAGGAGCTATCCATCCTGGCCGACTCGGGGCAGATCGAGCAGGTGATCATGAACCTGGTGGTGAACGCCCGGGACGCCATGCCCGAGGGGGGGGTGCTCAGCCTTTCGACGCAGAGCCTGGTGCTGGACCGCGGGTTCGTGGCGAAGCACGGCTATGGGGGGGCGGGGAATTACGTCCTTTTGTCCGTCGCCGATTCCGGCGTCGGCATGGACGAAAAGACCAGGGACAGGATCTTCGAGCCCTTCTTCACCACCAAGGCTCCCGGCAAGGGGACCGGCCTTGGGCTGGCCATGGTGTACGGGATAGTGAAGCAGCACGGCGGCTTCATCAACTGCTACAGCGAACCGGGGCACGGCACCGTGTTCAGGATTTACCTGCCGCGCATAGATGCGCCGGCCGAGAAAGAGGCGGCCCAGGCCGATCAGGAGCTTCGGGGGGGTGACGAGACCATACTGCTGGTCGAGGACGACGCGGTGATCAGGGATATGGTGGGAGAACTACTGGAGGAATTCGGCTACAAGGTGATCAAGGCGGTGGACGGAGAAGATGCGGTGCAGAAGTTCCAGGGGGCCGCCAAGGAGGTGCAGCTGGTGATCCTGGACGTGATCATGCCCAAGCGGAACGGCAAAGAGGCGTACGAGGACATCTCCCGGATCAGGCCGGGTGTGAAGGCGTTGTTTATGAGCGGTTACACGGCGGACATCATCACCGACGGCCTGATCAAGGGGAACCCGCGCCACTTCGTGTCGAAGCCGATCAGCATAAACGATTTGCTGGGCAAGGTGAGGGACCTCCTGGACGAGTAACAAACCTTAAAGTCAAAAGGCGCTCACCACAGAGGATCACAGAGGAAAAACAAAAGCGAGGAAAACCTGAAACCTTTTCAGGGGAAAAGCAACGGCCAAAAACCCGGAAGCAAAAGCACTCAAGAGTTAAATCAAAAGGTAAAGGCACTCTACAGGGGATAAAGGTGACATCCCTGTAGAGTGCCTTTTCAGTTTTCAGGAGTATTTCAGGTTTTCCTCTGTGGTTCCTCTGTGTACCTCTGTGGTGAGTGCCTTTGCTTTTAGATCTTCTTCACCTCAGCCAGAAGCTGCGGCAGGGTGAGCCCCTGCTGCACCGGCTCGGCGAACGGGCCTGCGCCCGAGCGGTACAGGTCGAAGCGCGGCGCGCGCCCCGCCGGGTCGGTCACGAGGCGCGAGGCGACGATTCCCGCCTGCGACAGCTGGGGCTGGGCGCAGCAGTTGGGGCAGCCGGAAATGGCCCAGGTAAGGCCTAGCGCCTCCTCCCCCATCTCTTCCACCACGGCCGCAGCGACCTCGCGGGTAGGCGCGAGCCCCATGATGCACTCGTGGCTCCCGGGGCATACCCTGAAGGTTACTCTCTCCCTGGCACTCTCCCCCGCAAACCCCGCCGCAGCCAGGGCGGCGACCGCCTCATCGCGCTCCCCGCCATCAACCAGGTGCAGCACCACGTTCTGGTCCCCGGTAATCATCAAGATCCCGCCGCAATGCTTCCGGGCGATTTCCGCGAGCGCGGCGAGCCCCGCGCAGGGAAGCTCCCCGGCGAACACGTGCGCCACCAGGCGACCCGAGGCATCCGCCGGCAGGGGAACGAGGCTCCCGGTCAAGGTCGGCGCGCTGGAAACCTCCTCGAGCTCCCCCAACACCCTCAGCCGGAACTCGTCCTGCCCGATCTCGCGTATCAGGTGCTTCAGACGCTTGCCCGCCGGGGTGTGCGCCTCGTAGACCTTTGCCACCCGCTCGATCAGCGGTATCAACGCATCCTCGGCCACGTCCCGGGCCAAAAGGAAACCGGGGATCGGCTCGCGGCCGAGGCCGCCGGCAGCCCAGACGTCGAAACGGGATGCTTCCCCCGACGCCGCCGGCACGAGCCCCAGGTCCTGAATCAGGTGCCTGCCGCTGGAGACGTCCGCCTCCACCCCGACCTTGAACTTCTTGGGGAGCTTTTCGAAGCGAGCGTTGCCGGTGAAATGCCGGTGGATACGGCGCACCAATGCTTCAAGCGCGGGAGCGCCGGCCGCCGACAGGCTGCCGCAAACGACGCCGCGCACCGCGCCGCCGCAGGCGCCCCGGTTGTAGAGCCCGACCTGCGCCAGCTGCCCCGCCACGTACTCCAGGTCCCCCTCGGTAAGCCAATGCAGCTCGATGCTCCCCCTGGTAGTCAGATGCACCACCCCCCTGGCGAAGCGCTCTGCCAGTTGCGCCACCTTCAGTGCCTGTTCCGCGGATATGATCCCGGCGGGAAGCTTCACCCGCTGCATGTAAAATTCCTTCTGGCGCTGGGGGTAAATCCCCTCAAGGCGCAGGTTCTTCTCCACAGTCATGGCCTGTCTCTCCTTCTAAACTCTGTCGGCGGCTGCTGCGCCGGTGGCTGACGATAGTACAGCGTTCGCCCCATCATGTCACCCGAAAACCCCATGGGTACGCCACGCCCCCGGCACAGGAAGCGGGCGAAGCTTTTCCGGCGCGTCTGTTGGGGAATAGCTCGGCTGGAACACCAAGGGGTGGGGACAGCGACGGGGCGAGAAGCGGATGAAAAGATGCCGGGGGAGAAAGCTTTACGCAGCTTGGGCGGTCAGACTACGCGGTCGCGTCCGGCGCTCTTGGCGGCGTAGAGCCTTTGGTCCGCCCGCTTGAGGACATGCAGCAGGTCGGGGTCCCCCTCTTTTACGGCGGCGGCCCCAAGGCTCGCCGTGAGGGTGATCTCCTCCCCTTCGACCAGGTAAGGCTCATCCCGGAGCAGGGACCAGATCTTTTGCGCGACCATCCGCGTCTGTTCGAGATCGGAGCCCGGGAGCATCACCAGGAACTCTTCGCCGCCAAAGCGCCCGATGGAATCGTAACTGCGCAGGGAACGGGTGATCCTCGCCGCGAACTGCTGCAGCAGGACATCGCCCGCCAGATGGCCGTAGCTGTCGTTTACTTCCTTGAAGCGGTCGATGTCGATCATGATGAAGCCCAGATCCGCGTCCGAGTGCCCTTTCTCTTTCCTGCGGGAGCAGCGGTCGAACTCCTTGCAGGCCAGGAGCTCGATCTGGCTCTTGTTGAAGATCCCGGTGAGGGCATCGGTCATGGTCTGCTTCGTAAGCACCTCCTGGATCTCCTTGATCTCCCGGGTCCCGCGCCGAATCAGGAAGTATGAGATGCCGAACACGATGACCAGGATGCCGGCCAGAGCGCCGAGCGCCAGCGCCGCAGTGTTCGCGGTGTCGTCACGGTACTTGGTGACGTCGATGTAGACCTCGAAGCTACCGATCACCCTGCCGTTGTCCCAGATCGGGATGTACGTCTCCACCACGTCGACGTTGAACTTCGACTCCGAGGCCAGGTCCTTCACCTCTTCCTTGCGCTCGAGCTTGGAATCGAAGAGCCCGTCCAGGGCGTGGTCCAGCCGGGAGTTGTGGCTGTCGACCTTGCCGATAAGCGCCGGCTCGGTGCAGTAGACGATCCTGCTGTCGGCGGAGTAGATCTTGATCTTGACGATGTCGAACGGGGAGAGGAACCTCCTGAAATGCCGGTCCATCTCGGGCAGGTCGGCCGGAGCGACGATGACTTTCAAGCTGCCGTCGGGCTGCCTGGCGGTAAGGCGTCGCCGATCGGTGGCCAGGAGGGCGCTGCTGACCTTTATGGCGTCTTCCTCGGCGTTGCGGATCACGTGCCGCTGCAGCACCTCCACGAAGACCAGGCCCGCAACCGAGATGATGACGAAGGTGGAAACCAGCGCGATGACGACGAAGAGGCGCAGCAGGACGTCGGGGTTTCTGTCGGGGCTGCTCTTCGGGAAGATGCGGAGTTGCTTCACGAACCCATCCTTGTTCCCGGTTCTGCCGGGGGTGTATCTAGGCCCAGCGCCAAAGGGCAAGGATCAGCACCACCAAAAAGACGATGCTGAGATTCATGTAGGCCATGAAGAAGAAAACCCGTTCGTGCAGCGGCGCCTTGCGATCGGCCTGCGCCACGAGGGCCCCTACCGCAGGCATCATGGCTACCTTCTCCGAACCGTGAGGGGCGAGTTTCAGGGCTTCGGTCAGGTCTTCGCCGGCGTTGTGCCGCCCCATGTGCACCCCCTGCTTCCACAGCCTGCTCGCGGTGGCGTCGTAGATCTTCCCCTGGTAGGCGAACCACGCGGGACGCCCCTCCTTGCCGTCGCACGAGGCCAGCTCGTCAATGGTGAGATCCCCCCCGAGCGGTCGCGCCGCCGGTTCCCTCCGCTTGGCCTTGAGCTTCGGCCCGATGAAGAGCACCACGTAGGCCGCGGAGAGGACCATGACCATGTACAGGGATATCTTGACGATGAGGAGCACCCCGAAGCGGGTATGCAGCAGCATATCCCAAGAGGTTACGCGGTAGTGAGTTAGAACTGCTCCGGTAATCCCCATGACCACCATGGACATGACCCCCACCCGGACCTCTCCCCGCGGCAGGCCGCCGGCGGCGTAGGCAGGCTTCAACACCAGGTGCACGTAAAGGATGGTGCCGAACCAGAGGATGGCGGTGATCATGTGGAGGTACCCGGTTGCGAAGCGGAAAAGCTTGGCTGCGGGGGCGAGACCGCTCGGCTGGGCGGGCGCTGCGCTGGCGGAGGCGTCGGGCAAGGTGTGCTGGACGGAGAAGGCTTTCCCCAAGGCGGTAAGTTCGCCTCCACCCGAAGGGTCGACGTGGCAGGCGGAACAGCTCTTGCCTGTCTGCGCCGCGTACTGCTCTGTGGCACTGCAGGGAAGAACATGCCAGGAGAAAAGCGCGAACAGTATCAGGGTGATGACGGTTTTCATGTGGCATCTTATAGCGTTATCGACTGACAAAGTCAACATTGCTATGCCAGTAGGACTGGCGCCTGTATCTGCCCTTTAAAAGGCTTCCGCACCCGTTATCCACGCAAGAGCCCGCACGGAGTCGATCAGGCAGGTTGTTTCCCCTCCGCTAAGGCATTGAAAACAGTCGTTCGTACCGGTACAATACCTCCTTTGCCATCCAAACATCCTTTGCGAGGGAGACCTATGCATACCTGCCAGCACCAGACCGTTTACCAAAAAGATTACGCCGCGCCCGATTACCTCGTGGAGACAGTGGAGCTCTCCTTCGATCTCGACCCGGACCTCACCCGTGTGGTTTCGCGGCTAAAGATCCGCTCGAACCACGACCGGGCCGGCGGCCTCCGGCCGCTGGTGCTGGACGGGGAGGAATTGACCCTGGTTTCACTCAAGCTGGACGGGGTCGAGCTGGAGCCTTCTCGCTACCAGGCAGGCGAGGGCGCGCTCACCGTGAACGATCCGCCGGAGAGCTTTCTGCTCGAGGTGACAACCGAGATCAGCCCGAAGGCGAACACGGCGCTCTCCGGGCTCTACGCCTCGGGCCCTATGCTCTGCACCCAGTGCGAGGCGGAAGGGTTCCGCCGCATCACCTACTTCACCGACCGTCCCGACGTCATGGCGGTCTACACCGTCACCCTCAGGGCCGACAAGAGCTCCTGCCCTGTGCTTTTGGCCAACGGCAACCTGGTGGAGAAAGGGGATTTACCCGACGGGCGGCATTTCGCCACCTGGCACGACCCGTTCAAAAAGCCGAGTTACCTCTTCGCCGTGGTGGCGGGGGACCTGGCCCATATTCCCGGGAGCTTCACCACCATGAGCGGGCGCCAGGTCAACCTGGAGATCTACGTCGAGGAGAAGAACCGTGGGAAGTGCGACCACGCGCTCAGGTCGCTCATCGAGGCGATGCGCTGGGACGAGGAGCAGTTCGGCCGCGAGTACGACCTCGACACCTACATGGTCGTAGCCGTAGACGACTTCAACATGGGGGCGATGGAGAACAAGGGGTTGAACGTCTTCAACTCCCGCTATGTCCTCGCCAGCCCCGAAACAGCAACCGATGACGACTACCAGGCGATCGAAGAGGTGATCGGGCACGAGTACTTCCACAACTGGACCGGCAACCGGATTACCTGCCGCGACTGGTTCCAGCTCTCCTTAAAGGAAGGGCTCACTATCTTCCGTGACCAGGAGTTCTCCGCCGACATGCAGTCGCGCCCGGTGAAGAGGATCGCCGACGTGAGGCTATTGCGCTCCTCCCAGTTCCCCGAGGATGCAGGCCCCCTGGCCCACCCGGTCCGCCCCGACTCCTACGTGGAGATCAACAACTTCTACAGCATGACCGTCTACCACAAGGGGGGCGAGGTGATCAGGATGCTGCAGACCCTCCTGGGGCGCGAGTCGTTTCGCGCCGGGATGGACCTGTACTTCGAGCGGCACGACGGCCAGGCAGTCCGGGTGGACGAATTCGTCCAGGCCATGGCCGATGCCGGTAAGCGCGACCTCTCCCAGTTCATGCGCTGGTACAACCAGTCCGGCACCCCGGTCCTTACCGTGAGCGACGACTTCGAGCCGGCAAGCGGCGTCTACACGCTGACCGTTACGCAGAGCTGCCCCCTCACTCCGGGTCAGCCGGAGAAGGAGCCGTTCCACATACCGCTCGCCATGGGGCTTTTGGACCGGCAGGGGCACGAGCTGCCGCTGCAGCTTGAGGGAGAGAAGAGCCCGGGCGCGACCACCCGCGTGCTGGAGCTGCGCCAGGAGACGCAGAGCTTCCGCTTCACCGGGATGAAGTCCAAGCCGGTGCCGTCACTTTTGCGCAACTTCTCCGCGCCGGTGAAGCTCGTCTACCCCTACAGCGAAGACGACCTCACCCTGCTGATGACCAGCGACAGCGACCCCTTTGTGCGCTGGGAGGCGGGTCAGGTGCAGGCGGTGCAGTTGATAATGGGGCTAGTGCGGGAGATCCAGGCAGGGAGAGCGCCGGCGGTGCCGGAGACCTTCATCCGCTCATTCGGAGCGCTACTTACCGACGAACGGCAGGACCGCGCCTTCCTGGCCGAGGCGCTCACGCTGCCGACCGAGAGCTATCTCGCCGAGCAGATGGAGGTGATCGACCCGGCCGCGATACATGAGGCGCGGGAGCTGGTGCGCGCGACTGTGGGCGAGCGGCTGCGGGAAGAGCTGGTGGCGGCGCGGACAGCCTGCGCCCCCAAGTCCCCCTACCACCCCGACGACGGTCTCGCCGGATGCCGCAGGTTGAAGAACCTCTGCCTCTCCTACCTCATGGCGCCCGGGTCCCGGCAGGCTATCGGCATGGCGATGGAGCAGTTCAATGGTGCCGACAACATGACCGACAGCCTGGGCGCTCTTGCCACGCTGGCCGGCTGCGACTGCCCCGAGCGCGACGAGGCGCTGGAGGCCTTCTACCGTAAATGGCGCGACGACCGCGGCGTCATCGACAAGTGGTTCAGCCTGCAGGCGACGTCCCGCCTGCCGCAGACGCTCGACCGGGTCCTCGAGCTTTTGGAGCATCCCGACTTCGACATCCGCAACCCGAACCGAGTCCGCTCGCTGGTCGGCGCCTTCAGCCAGGCGAACCAGGTGCGCTTCCACGATGCGGAGGGGAGGGGGTACCGGTTCCTGGGAGACCAGATCCTGCGCCTGAACGCCATCAACCCGCAGATCGCCGCGAGGATGCTGACCCCATTCAGCCGCTGGCGGCGCTTCGACGAGGGGCGGCAGGAGCTGATGAAGAAAGAGCTGGAGAGGATTTTAGCCGAGCCGGACTTGGCGCGGGACGTCTACGAACTCGCGGCGAAAAGCCTGTAGCATTCCGAATTCTTCAGACGCAAAGAGGGCCGGGGATTTCCCCGGCCCTCTTTTGTTTACTGGGAACTCGGCGGGCACTCTTTATATCCATCGCCTCTTTTTGAAATAAAGCAGCATCCCCCCGCCGATCAAGGCGGAGAGAAGCAGCACCATGAAGTAGCCGTAGTGCCATTCCAACTCGGGCATGTATTTGAAGTTCATGCCGTACAGCCCGACCAGAAAGGAGAGGGGCATGAAGATGGTGGCGATGATGGTCAGCACCTTCATCACTTCGTTCAAACGGTTGGATACGCTGGAAAGGTAGATGTCCAGCATCCCGGAGAGCATCTCGCGCAGGGTCTCCAGAGTGTCCAGCACCTGTACCGTGTGGTCGTAGAGATCCCTCAGGTAGATGACGGTGGTGTCCCGGATAAGCTGCGAGTCGCGCCGTTGCAGGCCGCTTGCTACCTCGCGCAGCGGCCACAAAGCCTTGTGCAGGAACAGCATCTGCCGCTTCAATTGGTAGATGGACTGAACCGTTACCGGCGTCGGGTTCCCGATCAGCTCGTCCTCGATGTCCTCGATGCGGTCGGCCAGTTGCTCCAGCACCAGGAAGTAGTGGTCCACTATGACGTCGAGAAGGGCATGCAGCAGGAAATCGGGGCCCATTGCCCGCAGCCGCGCTTGTTCGTTGTTCAGCCGGCTCCTGACCTGCTCGAAGACATCCCCCTCAATCCCCTCCTGAAACGAAATCAGGTAATTCTGCCCCAGAACCAGGCTCACCTGTTCTGACCTCAACTCGCCGCTCTCGGCATCGAGCGTGATCATCTTGAGGACCACGTACAGGTACTCCCCGTAATCTGCGGCCTTGGGCCTTTGGTCGGTGGCGAGGATGTCCTCCAGCACCAGGGGGTGGATTCCGTAGCAACTGCCGAAGTGCCGCAGCACCTCCAGGTCCGCAAGCCCGTCCACGTTGACCCAGGTCACCGTGGGGAGCGGCTTTTTCACCAGGCATTGCTCTATCGACTTGACCGGCCGCGCCTCGACGTGCGACTCGTCGTATTCGACCAGGTCGATCCGGGTGGCGCCGCTTTTGGCGCGCCCCATGTGGATCAGGGTTCCGGGGGCAAGTCCCGCTTTCTTGGAGCGCTTCTTTATCGACATGAGTCCCTCTAGTGGATTGCGGCGAGTTTCAGTATCCGGTCCCATTCTTCCTTGCGGACCGGCTGGATCGAGAGGCGGCTCCGGTTCAAAAGCGCCATGCCGGAGAGCTCCGGCACAGTCTTCAGTTCGGCCAGGGTCACCGGGCGCGGCAGCTCGCGGACGAATTTCACGTCCACCATGTACCAAGCGGGCTTTTCCGGTTTGCTGCCGGGGTCGAAGTATTTGCTTTCGGGATCGAAGGCGGTGAAGTCGGGATACCCCGCCCTTACCACCTCGGCGATCCCCACTACCGCGGGCTCGGCTATGTTGCTGTGATAGAAGAGGACCAGGTCGCCTACCTGCACCTCATCGCGCAGGTAGTTTCGCGCCTGGTAGTTGCGCACGCCGTCCCAATGCTCGGTGGCGCCGGGACGGTGCTTCAGGTCCTCCAGTGAGAAACTGGAGGGTTCGGACTTGAATAGCCAGTAGTTGGGCATGGTTGATTCCTCAGGGCACATCATTGGTTCTCAGCCTCTTGACAGTCAGGGCACACATCCTCTGTTTGAGTATCTGCTATGTCTTTGAGGAATGTACGGCCGCAAACGTTACAGGTCTTTTCTTCTTGTGTCACCATCAGTACAGCGAACAGATCCTCGATGAAATCGGTCATGACTGGCACTCCTTCTGAGCTCCCACCGTGAAGCCCGCCGCCTTCGAGCCCTGCTATCCCTTGATCATATTCCTCTTCTCCCTGAGCTTCTTCAGCAACTGGTCGGGCTCCAGCGTGTTCAGCACATCCGCAGGCTCAAGCCAGCCGCGCTGGGCAACCGATATGCCATAGGGTAGGAAATCGAATTGCAGCTTTGCGTGCGTGTCCGTGTTTACCGCGATCATGACTCCAAGCTCCTTGGCCCGACGCACGTGCTTGTCTTCCAGGTCCAGCCGCATCGGGTAAGCGTTTATCTCCAGGGCGGTCCCGGTTTCCTTCGCTACCCGCAGCACCTCGTCCATGTCGATCTGGTACCCTTCCCTCTCCCCGATGATGCGCCCGGTCGGATGCGCGATGATGGAGACGTAGGGGTTGCGCATGGCAGCAACGATGCGCGCGGTCATGACTTCCTTCGAGTTGTTGAACCCGGAATGGATCGATGCGACCACGATATCGAGATCCTTCAGCACCTCGTCCGGAAAATCGAGTGCCCCGTCTCCCAGGATGTCCATCTCGGTCCCGTGCAGGACCCGGAAACCCTTCTGCTCCCGGTTCAGTTCCTTTATCTCGGCGGCCTGCTCCCGAAGCCGCTCCACCGTGAGGCCCCGAGCTACCCCCAGCCCTTGGGAATGATCGGTGACGGCCAGGTAAGAAAGCCCCCGCTGCCTTGCCGCCTCCACCAGCTCCGAGATGGGGTGGGCGCCGTCGCTCCACCTGGAGTGAACGTGGAGGTCTCCCCTGATGTCGGCCTGGGTCACCAGGTGCGGCAGCTTGCCCAGAAGCGCAGCCTCGATCTCGCCGCGGTCCTCGCGCAGCACCGGCGGAACAAAGGCCAAATCCAAGAGGCGATAGATGTCTTCCTCGTTCTCGCCCCCCAGACGCTGGTTGTCCTCCTCGCGGAAGATGCCGTATTCGTTGATCTTCATCCCCCGCTTCTGGGCCATCTCCCGCAAGCGGACGTTGTGCGCCTGGCTGCCGGTGAGATAAGCGAGGGCGGCGCCGTAGGAGGCTGGGTCAACAACGCGCAGGTCCACCTGCACCCCCTCGCGAATGGTGACGCTGGCGCGGGTCGGGCCGCGCATGATGACGTCGTGCACCTGCGGCAGATCGACGAAAACCGCCATGACGGCGGCCGGATCGGGCGAGGTAGCGACGATGTCGATGTCCTTGATGCTGTCCCTGCGCCTCCTGATGCTCCCCGCCACCTCGACCCGTTCCAGCGGGGCCCGCTCTTTGAGGGCTTCCACCAGGTCCTGCGCGGCAGGTAGCATGCGTCCGAGCGGCTGGCGCTCGCGTCCGCGCTTCACCGCCGCTATCCCCTTGAGGATGTTTTCCTCCGTCTTCTGCTTGATCCCCTTGATGCCGATGAGCCTGTGTTCCAGGGCGGCCTTCTCCAGCTCCTCGATGCTCGCGACCTGCAGGGCGTCGTAGATCGCCTTCGCGGTCTTGGGCCCCAGGTCCGGGATGGCCAGGAGCGCGAAGACTCCGGCCGGGACCTCCTGCTTCAGCTCCTCGTAGACCGCCATGGCCCCGGTTTGCAGGTACTCCTCTATCCTTGCCGCGAGATCCGCCCCCACCCCCGGAATCTCCAGGAGTTCCTTGTGGGAGAGCTGCGCCAGGTCGCGGCTGAAGCCGTCCAGGTTGAGTGCCGCGCGCCGGTAAGCCCTTATCTTGAAGATGTTTCCTTCCTTGAGATCCAGGATGTCCGCGATCTCGGAAAAGATCCGTGCGATTTCCCTGTTTTTCATGGCCTCTCCCGATGATACGGGTAATCACCAAAACGCAGCCTCACTTCGAAGGTGATTCCACCATTGCAGCCTCATCGCGAAGGTGGACCCCACAGCTCCTTCAGCCTCCGGTCGCGTCCGCAGCTCAGACGGTAGTAGGAATATCGGATCGGGTTCTTCTTGTAGTAATGCTGGTGGTATTCCTCGGCTGGATAGAATACCCCGACCGGCACGATCTGGGTGGCGATGGGTTCCCTGAACCTCTTGCTCGCCTCCAGCTCCTTCTTGGACTGCAGAGCCAGCCGGTGCTGCTCCTCGTTTTGGTAGAAGATCGCGCTACGATACTGCTCGCCGCTGTCGCAGAACTGCCGGTCCTTGGCCAGCGGGTCGATGTTGTGCCAGAAGACGTCGAGGAGCTTTGCGTACCCTATCTTCGCCGGGTCGTAAAGCACCTGGATCGATTCGGCGTGCCCCGTGGTACCGGAGGATACCTCCTCGTAGGTGGGGTTTACCTTGTGGCCGCCGGTATAGCCCGAGGTGACGGAGACGACGCCCGGCAGTTCGTCGAACGGGTGCTCCATGCACCAGAAGCACCCCCCCGCAAAGGTCGCCTTCTCCAGGTGTCCTGTCGGCTGGGTCCCCTTGCCCCCAGGAGCCGCGGCGCCTGCGGCCAGGCCGGGTCCCGCGGCGCAGAAAAGCGCCGTCATGGTAAGTATCATGAACTTTAGAGGTTTCATCACTGCTCCTCCTCTGCTTAGACCCAGCGGGAGTCGCCCACCGCGGCGTCAGACTCCCGTCGCGGCAGGATTCCGAAGTACCTCCGCTATTTGGTCGCCACAAACTGCAACGCCGCCGAGTTCATGCAGTAGCGAAGCCCGGTCGGTTTCGGCCCGTCGTTGAAGACGTGCCCCAGGTGCCCACCGCAACGACGGCAAAGGACCTCGGTGCGCGTAGTGAACCAGCTTCGGTCCACCTCGGTCTTGACGTTCTCCTTGGCTATCGGCGCCGTGAAGCTCGGCCACCCGGTGCCAGATTCGAACTTGTCCTCTGACCGGAACAGATCGAGGCCGCATCCGGCGCAGCGGTAGATGCCGTGCTCATGGCTGGTGGCGTATTTCCCGGTGAAGGCCCGCTCCGTCCCCTTCTCCCTCAGTACATGGAACTGTTCCGGAGTCAGTATTTTCTTCCACTCTTCCTTGGTTTTAACTACTTCGTCGCTCATGACGTAGGTCCCCTTCTCGGCCGAAAAGACCTTGATCCGCGATGCAGCGTTAACTATTGCCGAATCTTTGCCAGATTCAAGAACGACCAGAACTGACGCAACGAGAACTGTCAGTAACCCTGCTAGAAATGTCGCTTTCTTCATGGCCTTATTCTCCTGTAGGCTGTTCCATATCCCTTTTTCACAGCTCTTAGGATAGCATAAAGGCCGTAACAATTCATGACAGTTGCAGTGAGGTGAGCTCAGGCATGCTCAGCTGTGCCGATACTTTCAGGGGCATTTTTAGGTTGAACCGATGCCGGTTATCCTCAATAATAGCCAGGTTCAGATTGCAGCCCCCGGAGGAACAATGAAGACACGTTTGATGCTGCTGGCGCTAACCACCTTTACGGTGTCCACGGCCGCCGCGGAGATGTACACCTGGAAGGACTCGAAGGGAACCACCTTCTACACCAACAGCCTGCACGAGATCCCGGCGCGCTACGTCAAAAGGGCCAGGGTCCTCGATGTGGCAACCGGGAAAAAGGGTGGACCGGCCCTCGAGCATCCGGGTACGGCACCGGTGGCGGGCGGCGCATCCCCTCAGCAGCAGACACCACCATTAGTGCAATCGGCGGTCCCGCAGCCACAGCCTGCCGCGCCGACAGCCTCGCCCCTCGCAGCACCGGTTCCCGCCCCGGCGACCGCCGGCGCCGCGCCGGCGCCTGGGGCTCCGCCCAGCGCGGTCTCCGCCGCACCTCAGCAGCGTTCGCAAGTGGGACGCCAGAGAGCACCCCGCAGGCAGCGCGGTTCCGGCGAAGAGTGACCCGGAGGATAAAGGAGCACACATGATCAGAACAGTATTGGTTGCGGGCCTGCTGCTGACAGCGGGCGCCGCCCACGCGGAAGACCTTGTCTGCCAGGGGAACATCTTCAGCACCCAGGGGGAAGGGATAATCGCCAGGAAACACCGCTTCGAGGTAAGCGGGATTGCCGGCGCAGACGTCGGCGCGGTCCTGGAGCAGTGCCGGAAAATAGCCCTGGAGCGGCAGGGACGAGCCGCAAGGAAAAACCCGGGCGGGAGCTTCCGTAGGATGTCCGAGGTGGAGCTGGACTGTACGCAGGGATCGGAGAAAACACAGATTCGCCGCATCATCCAGACGGAACGCTAGCCGCCGGACCGGATTTCAGCCCGCTACGGGCGGAGCCGCGCAAAAGACAAACACATGAAAGGGGCCGCTTTACGGCCCCTTTTTTTGCTCTAATGGAAACAGCAGTTGCCACCTCGTTGCCCCTTCCATGTCAGCCGTAAACTTTACATCGCCATTCCAAAGCCTTACCACTACACTCCTCTCTCGTCTGCCACAAAACGGCAAAATTAAACGGCCGCTCCACTTTTTTTCTTAGAAAAGGCTGGTAGAACAATAACGTGCGGCGCCGTCCGGTCCGCAGCCGTCTCACCCCAAGCTGTAAGAACAGGAGATCATGATGAATATCCACGAATACCAGGCGAAGGAGATACTGAACGCGTTCGGGATCCCGGTGCCGCGCGGTCGGGTGGCGCTCACCGCGGACCAGGTCGAGCGCGCCGCCAAGGAAATGGGGGGGCGCTGCGTGGTCAAGGCGCAGATCTACGCGGGCGGGCGCGGCAAGGCAGGCGGCGTCAAGCTGGTGCACCACCCGGAACAAGCCCAGGACCTTGCCAAGGAGCTGTTCGGAAAGACGCTGGTGACCCCGCAGACCGGTCCGGAAGGGCTCAAGGTTAGGCGCATCCTGGTCGAGGAGGCGGTCGACATCGCCCGTGAATTCTACCTCTCCATCACCCTGGACCGCGGCACCTCGCGCTACATCCTCATCGCCTCGGCGGAAGGGGGGATGGAGATCGAGGAAGTGGCGACCAGGAGTCCGGAGAAGATCCACACGCTGACCATCGACCCCTTTACCGGGCTTCGATCGTTCCAGGCGCGCCACATTGCCCTGCAGCTGGGGCTTTCCGGTAGCGTCTGCGAGGACTGCGTCAGCCTCATCCTCAACCTCTACCGCGTCTGCCTGGAAAAAGACTGCTCTCTCGTGGAGATCAACCCGCTGGTGGTGACCCGCGCGGGGTGGCTCATGGCCATGGACGCGAAGATCACCTTCGACGACAACGCCATCTTCAGGCACCGCGAGTACCCCGACATGATGGACTACTCCCAGTTGGACCCGCTGGAGATCAACGCGGGGAAATACGACCTCGCCTACATCAAGCTGACCGGCACCATCGGCTGCCTGGTGAACGGTGCGGGGCTCGCCATGGCGACCCTGGACGTCCTGAAGGAGTTCGGCGGCGAGCCCGCCAACTTCCTGGACGTAGGGGGTGGGGCCACCCGCGAGAAGGTGGCCGAGGCGTTCAAGATCATCCTGCAGGACAGCGACGTGAAGGGGATCTTCGTCAACATCTTCGGCGGGATCATGCGCTGCGACGTGATCGCCCACGGCATCATCGAAGCGGCCAACGAGGTGAACTGCACCCTACCCATCGTGGTCCGGATGGACGGGAGCCAGGTCGAGGAGGGGAAGAGGCTTCTGACCGAGAGCGGCCTGAACGTCCAGTGCGGCGACAACCTGGGGGACGCGGCCGCGCGCATCGTGAAGATGCTGGCGGGGTGAGGGGACCCCACGTTCAGCGGGATCCCGTAATAGCCCATACTTTAACTGGAGAGTTCATATGTCGATATTGATCAACAAGTCGTCGAGAATCGTGGTGCAGGGGATCACAGGCCGCAGCGGGCTCTTTCACACCCAGCAGTGCCGCGAGTACGGCAGCAACATCGTGGCAGGGGTCACCCCCGGTAAGGGGGGGATCCACATCGAAGGAATCCCCGTTTTCAACACGGTAGCCGAGGCGGTGAAGTACACCAGCGCCAACGTCTCCATGATCTTCGTGCCTCCTCCCGGCGCCGCGGACGCCATACTTGAGGCGGCCGCCGCCGGCCTGGAGCTAGCCGTCTGCATCACCGAGGGGATACCGGTGCGCGACATGGTGCCGGTAAAGGCGGTTCTGCAGCAAAGCAAGATGCGCCTGGTCGGCCCCAACTGCCCCGGCGTGATCACCCCCGGAGAATGCAAGATCGGCATCATGCCCGGTCACATCCACAAGCCGGGCAAGATAGGGGTCGTCTCCCGCAGCGGCACCCTCACCTACGAGGCGGTGAAGCAGCTCACCGACATGGGGCTCGGGCAGTCGACCTGCGTCGGCATCGGGGGGGATCCCATCATCGGGATGAACTTCGTGGACGTTTTGAAGATGTTCAACGAGGACCCCGGGACCGAGGGGGTTTTCATGATCGGCGAAATCGGTGGAGCGGCGGAAGAAGAGGCGGCGGTCTGGATACAGAAGCACATGACAAAGCCGGTGGCGGCGTTCATCGCCGGGGTGACCGCGCCTCCTGGCAAGAGGATGGGGCATGCCGGCGCCATCATCACCGGCGGCAAAGGAAAAGCCGTGGACAAGATCCGCACCCTCACCGAGTGCGGCGTCACCGTCGCGGCAAGCCCCACCAAGATGGGAGAGGCGATGCAGACGGCGATGGGTGCGAAGGGAAACAGCAAGAAGCAAAAATGAGCGACAGCGCAGGACCCGTCAGGTCCCCCCTCCCGCCCCGAATGAAGGGCAGTTTTTGCTGCCGGCCCGCTACGGTATCTTCCCCTCACAGGGGACCTTGGTCTGACAGAGACCGCAACCTGTGCTGGTGACCTGGTACGTCTCTGCTACCTTTGCCGGAATGGTGCCGTAGACGTGATCGCGGCAGATCCTCTTGTCGTGCCCTTCCTTGGAAAGAGCGCCCACCGGGCAGCGGCCGATGCAGGCACCGCAGGTTCCGTCGCGGTGCCACAGGCAATTGACCTTGTGGTGCAGGTAGGGGCGCGGCGAGGGCTTGAGGGGCAGGTCCGTGATCACGGTTCCCAACCGGTGCGCAATGCCGCGCTCGGTGATGAGCCCGTCGTTCAGGCTGAAGGTGCCAAGCCCTGCGGCGTAGGCTGCATGGCGCTCGGACCAGGACGAGGCGATGCCGACCGGGGTCTCGCCGTATTCGCGCCAGGCGGGGTGCAGCTGCGGCGCCAAGGCGCGGTGGCCGCGTTCCTCCAGGAAACGGACCAGGTGCCGGCGCAGCGAGGCGTTGAAGGTCTCCCCGTGCTGCCGGGTTTGCGCCCAGGCCCGCGAGGGGTACACCGTCTCCGGCCTGTTGCTGGCGCGGGTCGCCTCGGTGATGGGAAGCACCCAGCAGATCACGGTGCGGGGATGCCAGGGTTCTCCTGCGTCGGCTAAAGCCAGTTCGTGCGGGGTGAGGTGAAACTCTCCGATCACCGACTTGTATTGCCTGAACAGAGCATCGTCCGCGGCGGCAAAACCAACCAATGGATCATCGAAGTAGCGTTCCCCTCCCTCACCGAACCGGTTGCCGGTATCCTCCCGAACGAAGCGGCCTATCTCTGCAGGGATGATCCCGTCCATTTGCACCCTCCTTAAATTCTTCACATGGCTGACGGCGCTCAAGAATACCATGTTTTGCAGGTGCCAGGACGCAAACTTTTCCCTGTTTCCTCCCACGGCTAAAACTGCTGCCGGCACGCCTCGAATGCAGATTATTTTCCACTAATCCGCCGCCTTTTGCTCACGTGACCCGTCAAGTTTTGCCGCCGCCCCCCGATAAGTCAGAAGGTAACAAAACATTGTTAGCAGTACTGTTTACACGTTGGCGCACCACCGGCAAGGAGAAAGGCATGAACCAGATCTGGAACTATTACCTCGACCTCACCATCAAATTCAGGCTGAGCCTTTTATGCATCTGCTACAGCCTGTGCCTCATCGCCACGGCGGTCGCGGCGCAGGCGGACTCGCCGGTGATCAAGTTCGGCTCCGTCACCCTCTTCATTGCCCTGGGGGGGCTGTTCGGCTGGATCAACATCTGGTCCATCAGGACTCCGCTTGCCAGGACCGTCGATTACCTCGAGACCATGGCACACGGGGATCTGAGCGAGCAGATCGTGGTAAACCGCCATAACGAGATCAGCCAGATGCTGCACGCGGTGAAGAAACTCCAGGAGTCGATGCGGGGGATGATCGCCGGCATCAAGCAGACCGCCGACCACCTCACCCTGGCGTCTTCCGAGTTGAGTTCCACTTCGCAGCAGATGGCGCAAGGAACCGAGCACGCCTCGCGGCAATCCAATTCCGTCTCCTGTGCCGTGGTCGAGATGGCGGGGGTGAGCAACGACATAGCCTTAAGCTGCCAGCAGATGGCGGATCGCGCCGGCAGCACCAACAGCGCCACGAGCAGGGGAGAGGAGACCATCGTCCGGATGACCGCAGTGATGGGGGAGATCGAGCGGATGGTGATCGGCACCGTGGACGCGGTCAAGGCCCTGGGGGCCAACTCCGATAAGATCGGCGATATCGTAGTGGCCATCGAGGACATCGCGGACCAGACCAACCTGCTGGCGCTCAATGCCGCCATCGAAGCGGCACGCGCCGGGGAGCAGGGGCGCGGCTTCGCGGTGGTGGCCGACGAGGTGAGAAGGCTCGCGGAAAGGACCACCGCCTCGACCCAGGAGGTGCAGACCATCATCCAAAGCCTGCAAGGAGACGTGAAGAACGTGGTGGGGCTCATGGAACGGAGCGCCGACAGCGTCAGAAGCGGGGCCGAGGACGTGCAGCATTCCAGCCGCGCCATAGGGACCATCAAGGAGCAGATAAACCCGCTTCTGGAGTACGTGGCACAAGTCGCGACCGCGGCGGAAGAGCAGTCGGCGACAACGTCAAACATCACCGGCAGCATGAGAGACATCATCGGGGTGGTAGAGGAAGCGGCAAGCGGAGCGAGGAATTCGGCCCGCGCCGCCGCAGAGCTGGCCGCTTCGGCGCGCACCCTGCAGGAGATGGTGAACCGGTTCAAAACCGTCTAAAACCAATTGACGATTGACGATGGACAATTGACAACGAAAAGCCGAAGCCGCGTCGTGCATTGATTCGAAATGGCTTCGGGAGCAAAGACAAAGGGGGATGCCGCTGCAGTCAGGTTCGCGGTCATCCCCCTTTGTTTTTCCAGGTTTTAGTTGTCAATTGTCAACTGTCAATTGGTTTACACATGGAACTTGCGGGCGAGATCGTTGTCTATCACGTAGACGCAGATCTCCTTGGCGAATTGCTTGGTGTACTTGAACTTCACGGAACTGAGGTTGTTGATCAGGAAAGTGACGTCGTCGCGGATCCTCTTGTCGTAGGTCTTGAAGGCGTCGGTGTCGAAATCCTTGATGGCGCGCCGGAAGTTGGCGTTCTCCAGGAACGGCTCCAGCACCTTTTCCTTCAGGTTGAAGACGTAGCGGTCGTGCAGCGACTGGAACAAAGCCGTATCCTGAGCCCGCTTCCCTTCCACCATGATTTCCTGGGTCAGGGTGCGGCCGGTGTACTCCCTCTGGGTCTCCTGCCGGAAGGAAAGCCGCGCCTCGTCCTCGGCCTTGGGCCCTATCAGCCGTCTCTCGATCCCCGCCAGGAAGTCCTCGGTTATCTCCAGTTTCTCGCCCGTGAAGCGGCAGACCTCGACGGCGCCGGGCTCGAAGTTGACGGCGAACATGTAGTGCAGGATGTCGCGCTCGATCTGGGACTCATTGTAGTAATAGAGAGCCTCCTTCACCTCCTGGAGCACCACGTAGTCGTAGTTGTGCACCAGCGACTCCATGAAACCTTCCGGGATAGATTCCTTGAGCTCCTTGTGCCACCTGGTGAAGAAGGTTGAGAGGTGGCTCATGGTGATCATCTTGTCCTTCCTGGCGTAGGCGGCGTAAAAGTCGGAGAAGATCCTGATCGACTCGCGCCCGGAGAAGCCGTGGTCCCCCTCGTGCTCGCTCTCGGCGATGATTTTCTTACGCCTCTTGGCGGTGAGCCGCTTTCTGTCCTCTTCGGTGAGCCACTCGGGTATGTGCCCGGTGTAGATCTCCATCTTCAGGATCTGCAGGTTCTCGTCGCAGTAGAACCGGTACTTCTCGGGGTCGCCGATCCATTCCAAAAGGGCATCGGATTTCACGTTCATCCGGGTCGAGATGATGACCCGCGCGAAGTTGTGCAGCACCCGGGGGAGAAAGCTCGCGTCGATGTGCTTGCCGAAGATGTTGCGGTAGATCTCCACTTCGGTGTTCAGGTCCATGACGTACGGGATGTTGATGAACTCGATGCGGTCCGAGAAAGACTGCACCCCCTCGATGCTCCGCTCGTCCTCGGGGTTCATCAGGGCGATGAAGAGGCTCCTCACGTTCTCCTCGATGTCCTCGACCTTGTGGATCCCCTCGCTGATGATGTTGTGCAGTTCCAAAAGACGCTCGGCGTTATGCGACTTCACATCCATGAGGGCGTAGATCCCGTTGTTGGTCTTGGCGAAGTTGGAGAAGATGTACTTCACCTCGTTGCTGTCGCCCAGAAGGAGATCGATCTTCCTCTGCAGCATGTCGTTGGTGAGGATGTTCTGCTTCATCGACTTGTCGCCGGGGTTGAAGACGGTGATCCCCTCCCCGAGCCTGCGGTTGAAGCGGTAGGGGCGGACCTTGATCATGCGGAAGAGGTCGGCCGGGTCCTCGAGCCTAGCCGAAAGCGCCTGGAAGATCGAAGTGCAGATGGTGCAGGGGGAATCGCGGAAGACCCAGTCGTACTCCTTCTCGGTGAAGAGCTTCCACTTGAAGGAGTCGTTCTGGAACAGGTCGTCGAAAAAGGCCCTGCGCTGCGCCTTGTCGATCATGAGGATCGGCGAGTCGTGCGACGGGCAGGGAACCTCGACCACGTCGCCGCCGCGCAGAAGCGCCCGGGTGTCGATATGCTCGTGCGTCTCCAGCTCGTACTCGTCCAGGAGGTGGGAGAGCTTCTCGACGAAGGCGCCCGCCTGGTGCTCCTTGAAGCTCCCCAAGACGCGGCGGTCCAGGTGCCACACCACCTCGTAGCAGGTCCCCTGCTCGGTGCTCGCGTACTCCTCGAACTTCATCAGGATGTTGTTCAAGAAGGTGCTTTTGCCGGAGCCCGGGGGGCCCTCGAAGATGTAGATCTTGTTCTGGCGGGCGCCGCTCTTCATGGCGGCCACGTGGTTGATGAAGCGGTTGGCGAACAGGCGGTCCGCGAAGAAGGGGCGGTCCGAGTTCTCCACGAAGAGCTTGCGGGTGTCGTAAGGGACGAAGTTGATCGACTCGGGGTCCTCGGGGTACTCGTCGGTCCCTTCGCTCACGTAGTTCTTCACCATGTCGTGGAAGAGCTGGAAGATGTTGCGCATCACCCTCTCAGGCTGCTCGGTGGCGAGCTGCATGAACTCCTCGAAGGACATGTGCGCCGCGTTCTTGTGCTCCACGATGGTGCGGCTCAACTGCTTTATGACTGTCTCTAGATCTGGCATGAGCTTATCCGCCTGTCACAGTACCTGCCGGCTCAGTATCTTTTCCTTCATGGTGTAGACCACGCGCTGCCAGGTGATCTCCGCCTCCTCGCCACCCTCCTTGCCGGCGGTGCCGCGGGTCTGTTCGATCACCGCCTCGCTCGTTTCAAGCTGTACCGGCGCCCCCCAGAGGTACTCTATCCCTACCATGGTGTTGGCGATGTACTCCGATACCAGCTGTTTCCCCTCGAAGTGGTGCACGAGGTAGAGTGCGCCGTCCTCGCCCCGCTCCGGGGCGATCTCGATGTGCGGCGGGTGGTACAGCGAAGCGAGCACCATGTCCCGGTACTCGCGCGCGTCCCGGCTCTTCACGTAGTACTGCCAGACCATGCGCTGCGGATCGAGCCTTTTGCCGGTGACGAAGAGGTCGTAGCGGTTGGTGAAATCCTGGTCCACGAATTCCTTGATGAAGAGGTAGTCGCAGTAGTTGCTCCTGACCTTGAACAGGAACTCGTCACCCTGCCCGGTCCCGGCGTCGAACTCCTTCCTCTGGTTGGCGTCGGAGAGGCGGTGGAAGTCGTACCCGGTCTTACCCTTGTCCCCAATCTCCTTCAACTGGTACATGAGGCGCATGCCGAGCGCGTACGGGTTCATCCCGACCCGGGGCATGGAGGTGACGCCGGCGTGCACGCGGGCGAAGTCGACCTCGTGCCCCTTGATGCGGTCGTCCACCAGGAAGAGCTTCTCGTGCCAGTAGCTCGCCCACCCCTCGTTCATGATCTTGGTGCGGATCTGGGGCTGGAAGAAGATGGAGGTTTTCCTCACCACCTCGAGCACCGAGCGCATCCAGCGGTTCTCGTCGCGGGCCAGGAACTCCGAGTTCTCGATCAGGAAACGGAGCAGGTCGCGCCGCTCGATTCTCTTCACACTCCGGCTCTTGGCGAAATGCGCCTCCATTTCCGGGTACTTGGCCGTAACCTCGGCGAAGAAGATCCGCTCCCCTTCCTCCTTGTCCTGGAGGACCGCCTCGTTGTACCGCGCCACCTCCTTCAGGTACTCGGCCACCGGCAGCTTTTTCTCCACCTGTAAAAAGACGTCGAAGTAGTAGTCGAGCCGGCTCGAGGTGGCGGTATCGGGGGACTTGAAGAGCGGCGACAGCTCGTCGTGGTAGGCGACCAGGTTGTCGATGGAGCGGGCGAACTCGAGGATGTAATCGACCCAGCGCCCCTTTTCGGCGCGCAGCTTGGCGATCACCCTCTTGTCCGAAAGCGCCTGGCCGGTGAAGTCGTACTCCCAGGTGTGGCGGAAATAAAGGTTGTTCTGGAAGAAATCGATGTGGCCGAGCACGTGGTAGAAGATCATCACGTTGAGCCAGTCGGGGTTATTGTCGTTGTAGAACGAGATCGGGGGACGGGTGTTGATCACCGTCTCGTAGGGGTTGTGCGGGTAGAGCTCGTACTCACCCTTGCCCCGGAGCACCTCGACGTCGTGCACCCAGTAGTCGTAAAGGGTCGGGATCATGACCTTGGGGGAGAGCTCGATCAGGTCGCGGTTGGTGACGATGTATTCGAGGCTCTCGTCGGTGAAGGAGAGCCCGGCGGCGCGCGCCCGCTCCTTGCACCCTTCCATGATCTCTTTGGTATGTTGGTTGATCAGTTCCATAAAAGCCTCTAAAAAACCAGATTAAGAGGAGACCCTGATTTAAGATTAAGTAAACCCTGCTTCACCTCTCAATCTGCCTCACCTCTTGACCTTAATCTGCTTCACCTCTGCCTCTAAGAGATGAGCTTCTTGATCCCCTCGATCACCCGCGATTCCTCGGCGTCCTCGTCCATAACGTCCAGCCGCAACAGGTCCGGCTTGTCGCGCAATAGCCCCGAGTTCTCCAGGTAGCGCGCCACCTCGGTCCACTGGGTTCCCGCGTGCTCGGCGATGGTCACACCCATGCGGCTCACGTAGGAAAGGATCTTGACCAGCTCGGGGATCGACTTGTCTCCGCCGGTGTCCCAGTCGTCGCCGTCGGTGCCATGGAAGACGTAGATGTTGTAGTCGGCGGCGAGATTCTCCTTGGCCACGATCTCGTTGACCAGCTTGTAGGCGCTCGCCACCTCGGTCCCCCCGGCGACCCGGGAGTTGTAGTAGGTGTCGAAGTCGGGGACTTCTTTCGCCTCGGTGTCGTGCAGGATGAAGCGGGATTCCACCTGCCCCGCGTACTGGTACAAAAGCCAGCTGTAAATCATCACGTGCTGGGTCGCTACCAGCTCGGTCACCTTGCCGGCCATGGAGCCGGAGTAGTCGCGCAGGAAAAAGACCATCGCCTGCGGCTCGTAATCCTTTTCCTGGGAAAAGATCCGGTACACCTTGTCGCGCGGCGAGATCAGGAAGCGGGTGGGGTCCATGTCGCCCGGGTCCGGCACGTTGCCGAGGGAGATGTTGGTCTCCACGATCTTCCTCAGGGTCGCCTTCTTGTCCAGCACCTGCCCGGAGCCGCGATTGCGGTCGGTGAGATCGTAGATGTAGCGGGTGAAGGAGCGCTTCTTCCCTTTTTCCTTCAAGTTGGGGAGCTGGAACTGCTCGGTCAGCACCTTGCCCAGCTCGTAGGCGGAAGCCCCCATCTCGTGCGCTTCCCCTTCTCCCTGGCCCGGGCCCTGCCCCGGCTCCTCGCCGGTCTCACGCACCTTCTGTTCGCCGATGACCTCCCCTTCGTCACCCTTGCCGCTCCCACCGGTGGAGCCCCCCTCTCCGGGAGGGCGGATGGTCGGGTCGTGCAGGAACTTCTCCTCTTCGGTGGAGGGGACCACCACGATCTTTCCCTTCCCGCCTTTTCCCGGCTTGATCAGCCTTCCGACCTTGATCTTCCTGGGAAAGCCGTCTTTCTCCCGCTGCCGGTCCCGTTCCAGGAGCTCGTCCAGCGCTTTCATGTGGCACTGGTACGGGTTGGGGACCCTCCCCTGGTCCTGCAGCACGGCCAGGTCCTGCCAGGAGTAGAGGCTCTTGGAGAAGTTGGGGAAAGGACCGCTCCGGTCGGTCGTGGGGACGCCGCGGGTCACCGCCAGCTCGTCGCGAAAACGGGCGTAGCGCTCGGGATCCAGACCCTTATCCTTCAGTTCTTCGAGGTATTTTTCCAGATCTTTCATCCGCCTTTGCCTTCAGGCTACGGTGGACAGGTCCGCTTTTTGACCTCATCCGCCTTCGCCTTATCGGGCTACGGTGGACAGGTCCGTTTGTTGACCCTGTCCGCCGTCAGCTCGCTAGCTTCAGTCTCTAGCCCCTAGTCCCTAGCCCCTGTCGTTAGCTCTCGTCCTCCTGGGTGCAGAAGTACTCAATGGTCTTCTGGGCACAGGTGCGGCAGTAGCCGAGCTTGCCGAGCATGGTGACGATCATCCGGTCGTAGAGCTTCTGGTTCTCCTCGTTGGTCCGGTTGGCCAGCGCGCCGATCAGGCTCCCCGCGCCGGCTATGTCTGATTTCAGCCGCACGTCGGTTACCGCCTTCACCAGCTCGAGGTTGTCCATGAAGTCGTAGCTCGGGTCGACGGAGATCTTCTGGCCGTAGATCTTGCGGATCGAGGTCCTGAACGAAGCGCGCTGTTCCTCGGTCTTCAGCCCTATCCGCTCCTCGACGCTCTTCACGTAGCGCTCGTCTATCTTCAGCGCCTTCAGCTCGCCGGTCTGGGGATCCTTGTACTTCCACATCCGGTCCGGCCCCAGGTTCTCGGCGTCGATGCCGATGATCATGTTGACGTAGTTCTGCACGTCCTTCTTGATGGCGAAGGGCTCGTCCATGTAGGCGTTGAACATCTCGGTCATGATCCGCTCGCGGTAGAGCTGCTTCCCGGTCTTCAGGTCCTCCAGGTACTTTGCGCGCTCGTTGGGCTCCACCACGTAGTCGAGCACCACCCGCTCCAGGCTCCTGAAGACGTCGTAGGCGACCATACAGCGCCCCTCGTTGGTCTCGGAACTCTCCTTTAGGATCTGGATGCTGCGCCCGAGGCTCCTGTGCCCGAGCCCCCGTTGCCCGAAGCGCTTGGTGATGTCCGGATCCTGCCCCAGCGTGTCGATCACCTCGGCGAGCGCCTTGATGCTCTTCTCGCCGGCAACCTCTCCGGCCGCGAGCTTCATGGTCTCGATCGGGGTGAGCTTCTCGCTCCTGGGAAGCCTGGTCAGCACGACGCCTACGGACGCTGCGTAGTTCAGGTTCGGGTCTTGGTGCAAAAGCTCGCGGGTCAGCGTGGTCTTCGAGTCGCTGCCGATGGCGTAGCTCGTGAGCCCTTCCTGCATGCGGTAGTTGGTGTTGTGCGAGACGTAGCAGATCCTGCAGCGGTCGACGATCGGCGCCTCTTCCTTCTCGGCCAGGAAGCGGTTGAATTCGGAGTTGTTGCTGGTGGCGATGATCATGGAGTCGATCGGCCACTTGTAGCCGTCGATCTCAATGGCGCGGTTTTGGATCACGCCCAGGTACACCTGCACCAGGTCCTTCTTGTTCTTGAAGATCTCATCGCTGAAATGGATCCCCCCCCCGGCCACGCGAGCCAGCGCCCCGCGGCGCAGGTCGAAGCGGTACGGGTTGTTGGTGTCGGAGAGGTGCAATAGCCTCTGAATCGATTCTTCCCCCAGCAGATCCACCGCGGACGAGGTGATCTTGTCCTTTGCCGGGTACTTCCCGGTGAGGGTGCCCAGGCTCTCGCTCATCGGCACCGGCGTGATGGCGATGCTCTCCAGGATCTTTTCAACGTCGTTGTCGAGGTAGTTCCGGATCTCGTTCAGGATATAGCCGGAGCTAGCGCCAAGCGGCCGGTAGTTCCGGTAGAGCGTGTCCAGCTCGGCGTCGGAGAAACCTTGTTCCGCGATGAAGCGGCGCCCTTCGTCCAGGTCATCGAAGAGGTTCATCGCGAGGATCATTGGATCCTCGTAGGTCTCGGAGTCGATCTCCCGGATCCTGCCGTAGTTGCCAAGCCGGTCCATGTTTAGGAACCTGAAGCTGTATTTGCGGTTCTTCCCTTGGAGGAAGTTGCGGTACTTGCTGCACAGGAACTCCACGAAGAAGGTCTTGCCGTTACCCGGCTCGCCCACCAGGACGAAGGCCATCTCCTTGCTGGACCCACCCTCGGCCGCATCTTTGACGAAGGAGACGAAACTGTTGATCTCGTCGTACATCCCGATGGTGTGCTTGCGGCCGGTCCTGAATATGTTGAAGTCGTAGGTCGTCTTGCCATTGACGACCACCTTTTCGAAACCCGGCTCCAGGATCATCCGGATGATCCCCTGGAAGGCGTTCTCAAAGACCCTTTCTCCCGCCTTGACGGCGGCCAGGTGTTGACGGAGCGTTTCGTTCTTCGCTGTCATGGTGTCCCTCCGCGTTCTTTACGTGTGGTGCGGTCTCTCATTGATTTTGACATCCAGGAAAAATTATACGCCGGGCGGATATTTTTTGGCAAAGGCTTTACTGGCCGGGCTTCTGGCGGGTGACGCCCTTCAGGAAGCGAGGCTTCAGCATGGTTAAGCGAGCCTACTGCCGCAAATACATTAGAATTAAGCTAATGTATTGTACCCGGACCTGCGTCATGTGCAAGAGGAGGGGACCGGAATGAGACTGCAAAATCAACGGCCGGCACACCGACCATTGAGTCGTTGCGGGCCGCTTTTCTTTTCCCCTTCCTTTGGTACCATTGAGCACTGTTGGGCGTGATATTCTCTAATTAGAAGGTTGGGCAGGAGGCATGCATGAAAGGAAAACTTCTTGGAGTGGTGCTCGCGGCACTGCTGCTGGTGATGGCTGGATGCGGCGGGGGACACGACGATCGCCCGCTGATCGAGACTAGGATACCTAGCGACGTGGCGGTTGACGCTGATATCGTCAACGCCGGAGGGGTGCTGACCGTGACCCGGGCTTCCACGGTCAATGGCATCTTCGCCGGGGTAGATCCCGGCAACGACGACGTCTACCGTGCGTTCCTGCACTTCCCGCTCACCACGGTCCCCTTTAACGCCAGAATCCGTTCCGCCGAACTTGGCATCGTGATCAGGAGCGTAACGGTGCTCCCGCCGACTGCGACCATACCGATCTGGATCGAGCTGGTTTCCTTCGACCCTCCCGTTGTAGCCTCCGACTTCGACCGCACCCTGCTGCTGCCGCTGGAAAGCGTCAGCATCTCCCCCCCGATCTCGTCAGCGGACGTGAACCGCGAGGTGGTGGTCGACGTGACCCCGCTCATGGTGGAGGCCCAGTTCAGGGGGCTCAGGTTCTTCCAGGTCCGCATCTTCCAGGAGAGCGACTTCACCACCCCCGTGCCGGGACTTATCGAAATTGACGAGTCGACCCAGGAAAACGCGCCGCTGCTGACCGTGGTGTATGATTAGCGGCGGTCCTTGGAAAGGGGCTGGCTAATAGAAATAGCGGCTCACGTCGAGGTCGTAGAGGTAGGGGTCGAGGGTGGCGGAGATGGTCCTGAAGCAGCTGGGAAGGCCCAGGTCGATGATCTCCCCCTCGACCTCGTGCCCCTGGGCGTCGGCGATGATGCGCACCTTCGGGCTATCCCACTGGGTGGGGTCTGCGCTGTTTCCGACCACGACGGCCAGTTCGTTGCTGTCCAGAAGCAGCAGCGAGCCGATGGCATGGATGCCGATGCAGTTGATAAAGAGCTTCAAAAGAGGCTGGTCGTACACCGTCCCAGCCTGGGCCAGCATCACCCTGAGCGCTTTGTGGGGGGGATAGGCGTTCCTGCCGCAGACCCGGGACGAGGTGAGCCCGTCGTAGCAGTCCGCGATGTTTATGATCCTGCCGAACAGGCTCAGCCTCTGGTAGGGAAAGCGCGGATACCCCGAGAAGTCCGCCTGCAGGTGGTGCTCGAAAATCCCGGTGATGATCCGGGAGGAAAGGGCATCGAACCCCTTCAACTTCATCACCTTCTTCACGCCGTAAAGGACATGGTTCTCCATGATGCGCCGCTCCTCACGGGTGAGAGCGCTCGGCTTGTCCAGGATCTCCTTGGGGACGTCAGCCTTCCCCAGGTCGTGGAACAGCGCGGCGAGCCCCAGTTCGCAGAGATGGAACTTTGACATGCCGAGCCTTTTCCCCATCACCAGCGAGAGGATGCAGACGTTGGCCGCATGGTGCTGAGAGGAGCGGTCGTGGGAGCGCATGGTGCTAAGCCCCAGCAGGTCCGACTCGTGGCTGAAGAGCAGGTCGATCATCTGCTGCACCACCCGTTTCGACTCCCTAAGCCTCAGGCCCCGCCCGGCCGCCACCTGCGCCGCGACCTCGTCCATGGCCGCCAGAACCTTCTTGTAAAGGGGGCGGGCCTTGAGGTTGTTCTCTTGCAGCTGCACAGAGTCCGGAATCAGCACCTCGCCATCGCGCAGGACCTCCACCTCGATGTGCCCTACCATCCTTTGCTGCATCCCATCCAGAAGCGAAGTGTAAAGGTCGGGGAGCTGGGCCGCGTCCACCTCCTTCAGGGCGTACACGAACCGGCGCAGGTCGTCGACCGTGACCTCCGGCATGAAGGAGAGCCTCCCCAGCAGGTGGCGCTTCATCTCCTCGATCACGTGGCGCGGCGCCTCGAAGTTGGAGATGTCCGGTTTCAACCGCAGCTCGCCAAGGTAGAGGTGCCCACCACGGAGTCTCAGCGAGGCCTCCTCGTTTCTCCTGGTGATCTCCCGCACCACCTTCAGCAGGTTGGCGAGCGGCAAGTCTAGCGCTGCGTGTCCTTCGCTGTAGTTGCTGGAGGTCTTGAGCAGTATGAAGAGCTGCAGGACCAGTGCCTTGCCGAGCTTGGCCATCTCGTTGTTCAGGCTGTCGCGCCCTTTTTCAAGCTGCATGTTCATACCTCGACGGCACCAGCGCCCCTCTTCCTCCGGACCGCATCGAAGGCGGCCAGGGCCTGGTCCAAGATGTCCCTGATCTCGCCAGAGCGCCTGTTATCCCGCGCCTGCTGCAGGAGCTTCTTCGCCTGGGCGCTTTGCATGCGCAGCAGGCCTGCCACCGCCAGCTGTGCGGACTCCTTCTCAGCCGCCTTTTGAAACCAGTACTTTCTCAGCAGCATGTCCCTGAACATGGGGAGCATCTCGTCCCCCCCCAGTTCACCCAGCGCCTCGTACACCGCTTTTTTCTCCGCAAGCCCCCTCGTCGCGAATTCATCCGCCGTGGTCAGGGCAAGTACCGGCTTAAGCGCGAAGGGGAGCTTCTCCCGGGCCAGGATCTGTACCGCCTTGATGCGAAGGGCGCTGGAGTCGTCCCGCAGGTACTTCACGATGTACGTCTTCGCCTTCAAATCGCCCGAGCGCTCGAGATATCCGAGCACCTCGCGCCGGATCCTCGCCTCCTTGTGGGAAATCAGCCTGATGATCATTTCCAGGGCTACCGGGGTTCCCACCAGGGAAAGCACGAGCACCACGTTGCGCACAAGGTACCAGCGCGGATCGTCCAGGAAGGGGGTGAACACCCCAGGATCCTTACAGCCGAGCTCAACCAGTACCTCGATGATCACCTTGCGCACCTTGAGTTTTTCCACCCGTCCCAGGAGCTCGCAGATGGCGCCGAGCGACGGGAGGCCGAAGATGAGGAGCAGTTCCTTCAGGTCCTGGTTTGTCACTGCATCGCTGCCGTCCAGGGTCTCCTGCAGCACCTGCACCGTCTGCAGGTCTAGGATCCGGGCCAGCGCGTCGGAGAGAAGCTTCCGCTGCTCCGGCTTCGTGCTCCCCAGCTTCATCAACTGATCCATGAAGCGGATCAGGCGCAGCGCGTGCCCGATCTCCCCGGCGAGAAACATGTTGCTGGCGAGGTTCCCCATGATGCCGACGAAATCCCAGAAGATCTCCGGTTCCTTCACACCGGCAAGGATCGCGGAGAGTATATTTATCACGTCATCCAGGCCGTTTCTGCGGGCCTCGACCTGCCGGGCCTTCCGGAGCCACTTCTCCTCTTCTCCTGTCAGCATGAGCAGGTGCTTGGGGATCATCCTCGGCTGGGAGGGGATCTGCTGCGCGAGGGCCTGGTAAACCCTCGTCACCGCCGCCTGCTGGGAGCCCGGCTCGGTCAGGTCCTCCTCCAGGTGCCCCTCGACGAAGTCCTCCTCCAGGAGGTAGCGCAGATGCGGGAGGTCCCTCTCCCAAAGCTGGGTCACCACGTCCTCGTCGCTCGTGCTGAGCTCGAAGCCGACCACCCCGAGGAAGGCCATCAACTCTCTCGATTCGATTCCCGGCAGAAAGAAGAGCGTCCTGATGCCGTCGGCGTAGATGCGGCAGGCCATGCTCTCCTTGGGGTCCTGGTTCTGGTAGATGTCCCTTCCCTTGTAGCGCAGGATGAACGGTTCGACGTCAAGGACGAACTCCCCGTACGACTCCAGGTGCCCGGTCATCCTGCCGTCCAGATCGTCCATGAAACCGATCAATATCGGGTTGTTGGGGAGGTAGATCCGGAGCGCTTTGGAGGCCTTCACCATGGCGATCATGACCAGGTTGGCCGAAGCGTACTCCTCCCTGGTTACCCCTTCGTATCGCCCTCCCGGGTTGACCATGCGTTCCTCTATATTCCTGTCGTATCTGTTTTTTTGCGGCATGTGCTCATTAATGTGGAAACGGTGTGACGAAAACCTGACGCTGGCCGACCGAAATCCAAGCAAGTATACGCGGATGCAAAAAACGTGTAAAGCCAGAGAATTAATGAAAGAGGAAAGGCCGCTCGTTCAATGCGGCGGTGGCCGAGGCGTAAATCGCCGGGAAGGTGCTCCTTCCCGGCCTCCCCACTCCTGGCGGAGCTGATCCTGAAGATAAAAAAAGGGAGCCGGCACTGGGGCCGGCTCCCTTTTTTGCTGCGTGTTTTGGCGCAGGGATTACATCATGCCGCCCATGCCACCCATGCCACCCATGCCGCCCGGCATTGCCGGCATCGCGGCCTCTTCCCTCGGCTTGTCGGCGATCATCGCCTCGGTGGTCATCATGAGACCTGCAACGGAAGCGGCGTTTTGCAGCGCGCTCCTGGAGACCTTGGTCGGGTCGATGATGCCGGCCTGGATCATATCGACATAGACGTCGTCGGCCGCGTTGTAGCCGAAGGCATCCTTGCCGTTTTTGACCTTGTCGACCACGATGGAGCCGTCGACGCCGGCGTTCTGGGAGATCTGACGGATCGGCTCTTCGAGAGCGCGCTTGATCACGTTGACGCCGAACTGCTGTTCCGGGGCGAGCTGGAGGTTTTCCAGCACCTTGAGGGCGCGCAGGTAAGCCACGCCGCCTCCGGGGACGATCCCTTCGTCGACAGCCGCGCGGGTTGCGTGCAGTGCGTCCTCGACGCGCGCCTTCTTCTCCTTCATCTCGATCTCGGTGGCAGCACCGACCTTGATCACGGCAACGCCGCCGACGAGCTTGGCCAGACGCTCCTGGAGCTTCTCGCGGTCGTAGTCGGAGGTGGTCTCCTCGATCTGGGCGCGGATCATCTTGACGCGGCCCTGGATGTCTGCCTCGGCGCCGTAGCCGTCGATGATGGTGGTGTTGTCCTTGTCGACGGTGATCTTCTTGGCCTGGCCCAGCATGTCGAGGGTGGTGTTCTCAAGTTTGAAGCCGACTTCCTCGGAGATCACCTTGCCGCCGGTCAGGATGGCGATGTCTTCGAGCATGGCCTTGCGGCGGTCGCCGAAGCCCGGAGCCTTGACTGCGCAGACGTTGAGGACGCCTCGCAGCTTGTTGACCACCAGGGTTGCCAGCGCCTCGCCCTCGATGTCCTCGGCGATGATCAAAAGCGGACGGCCCGATTTTGCGGTCTGCTCGAGAACCGGGAGGAGGTCCTTCATGTTGGCGATCTTCTTGTCGTGGATCAGGATGGCGACGTTTTCCATCGCGGCTTCCATGCGCTCCGGATCGGTGACGAAGTAGGGGGAGAGGTAGCCGCGGTCGAACTGCATACCCTCGACAGTCTCAAGGGTGGTTTCCATCGCCTTGGCTTCCTCGACGGTGATTACCCCTTCCTTGCCGACCTTCTCCATCGCCTGGGCGATGATGTCGCCGATGGTCTTGTCGTTGTTGGCGGAGATGGTGCCGACCTGCGCGATTTCCTTGTGGTCCTTGATCGGCTTGGAGATGTTCTTCAGCTCGGCGACCAGTGCTTCGACAGCCTGGTCCAGACCGCGCTTGATTTCCATCGGGTTGTGGCCTGCTGCGACCAGCTTGGCGCCCTGGCGGTAGATCGCCTGTGCCAGCACGGTTGCGGTGGTGGTGCCGTCGCCGGCGACGTCGGAGGTCTTGGAAGCGACTTCCTTCACCAGCTGTGCGCCCATGTTCTCGAACTTGTCTTCCAGCTCGATTTCCTTGGCGACGGTGACGCCGTCCTTGGTGATGAGCGGCGCGCCGTAGGACTTCTCGATGACGACGTTGCGCCCTTTGGGGCCCAGGGTCACTTTAACGGCATCTGCCAGGGTGTTGACACCTTTGAGGATGCAGTTGCGTGCTTCCTGGTCGAACTTGATGATCTTTGCTGCCATAATGTATATCCTCCTTGGGATTTAATGAATTAGGCGAAATTGCTCTGGACGCCCGGGTTGTCCGGGGCCTGTGATTACTTCTCGAGTACGCCGAGGATGTCGTCCTCGCGCATGATGAGGAAGTCCTCCCCTTCGAGCTTAACTTCGCTTCCTGCATACTTGCCGAACAGCACCTTGTCACCCACCTTCAGGTCGATCGGGTACACCTTGCCGTCCTCGCCCCTCTTCCCGTTGCCGACTGCCACCACTTCGCCCTGCTGCGGCTTTTCCTTGGCGGTTTCCGGGATATAAAGCCCACCGGCGGTCATGGTCGCTTCCTCAACCCTCTTCACGATGATACGGTCCTGCAGCGGTCTAAGATTCATGCTTGCTCTCCTTTCTGCGAGATCCTCGATCTCCGGTAATTGAAAAAAATATTAGCACTCAAAACTGCTGAGTGCTAATTGCCTGCTAAATATAAACAGCATGATCCCAAAAATCAAGGGCAGAAGGAAAAATAAATTCGCCGCCGGCGCGGGGCGTGTCACCACTTCCTTTTGGCGAGTTCCTCGGCGTAGAACTTCTGGTAGAGGATCTCCCATTCCCGGCTGCCGGGAACCTTGGCCTGGCTGTAGGAGGCAAGTTTCGCCCTCACCGCCTGGTCGACCTGTTCCATTATGGAGAAGAAACCCTCGATGGAGCCTTTGATGGCCTCCAGCGCGCGCCGCTCGTCGGGGAAGTCGGCGAGGTCGTCGCGCCAAAGCTTGTCGTGAATTCTGTGTGCGATATGGGAGATGCGGTCTTCGCTTATGTGCATGTGGGGCTCCTTTTGTCTCGGCCGCGTCGGCGGGTTAGAGGACGATCTTCCTTTCCTTGGCCAGTTTCTCCTTGATCATCCGGAGCATCTTGTGCCTGTCGATCCCCTGGCCGCCGACCGCCTTCAGGGTCTGCTCCAGCAGCGCCTCGGCGTCGCGCTCCAGCGCCTCCTCGAGCCTCAGGTCCTCGGCTATGGCGGCCTTGATGCCGGCCAGCACAGCCCCCCGCCCCTGTTTCTGCTCCACGAGTTGGGCACGTTCCAGGTCGCCCAGCACCTTTTCCGCCAGGCGTGCGATCTGCTCTTCCTTAAGGCGCATCTATCCCTCCCGGTCGCTGCGAAAATTGGTGGGCGCATTGTACGACAAAGCCCCAAAATTGCAACCCGTTTGCCGGGCGATTTCTCCTACAAAGGATTAGAGAAATCGCCCTTGATTTCTCATTTTGCCGGTACTACAATGCAGCCACTTACTTACTTGCTCTCTCTGCCCTGTCCGTGAGGTTTTTAACGCCCCTGCGGAATAATTTATTGAACGGGTGACTGTTTCGACCGTGGTGAGCTGCCCCATTGCGCGGGAATTGCCTAAAGCGGTCTACAGGAGCCCACCTGAATGGGAACTCGCTGTGAGGCCCCCAAGCCAACGGCAAGGCGGAGAGAGTAGTTGCAGGAAGCACTAGGGGAACCGGACCGGGTCCCCTATTTTTTTTGACTTGCGCCGCCGCATTAAAGGTTATATAGCAGACGGGAACCCCACCATTCAAGGAGCCCGCGCCATGACACCGCACTTCCTGCCTGCCCTGGTGAACCCGCCCTTCGGCGACCCCGGGCTCTACGTCGACTTCCTCTTCGCGCGCCGGGCACTCCTCTTCGATATGGGTGACCTTGGGCCGCTTCCCGCGCGCAAGCTGTTGCGGGTGAGCGACATCTGCATATCGCACACGCACATCGACCACTTCATCGGTTTCGACCTGATGCTGCGCCTCATGCTGGGGCGCGACAAGGAGGTGCGGCTGTACGGCCCCCCCGGCATCCTGCGGCAGGTGGAAAACCGTCTGGGCTCCTACAGCTGGAACCTGATCCAAAGCTACCCCACCGAATTCGTCCTCACGGTAACCGAGCTCCATCCCGGCGGCAGCGCGCAAAGGGCAAGCTTCAGCTCCCGGCGTGTCTTCGCCCGGGAGAACCAGCAGGAGCTTACGCTTTCCGGCGGGGTCGTGCTGGACGAGGAGAACCTCCGCATCCGCGCCACCTTCCTGGAGCACAGCATCCCCTGCCTCGCCTTTGCCTTCGAGGAAAAGCTCCACGTGAACTTCATGAAAAACCGGCTGGCCGAGTTGGGGCTGCCGGTCGGCCCCTGGCTCTCGGAGGTGAAGCGCGCGGTGCTTCGGGGGGAACCTAACGATACCCTGGTCTACCCAGCGGCGCCGGGGGAGGAAAGCGTCGGCCGCGGCTGGAGCATAGCGGAGCTGAAGGAAAAGGCGCTGCAGGTGGTGCCGGGGGAGAAGATCGCCTACGTCACCGACACCGCCTTCACCGATGAAAACCGCCGGCGCATAGTGGAGCTCGCGCGGGGCGCCGACTACCTCTTCATCGAGGCCGTCTTCCTGCACGTCGATTGGGAGCGTGCGCGCGACCGGGCGCACCTCACCACCCGGCAGGCGGGAGAGCTGGCCCGGGAGGCGGGGGTGGCGCGGGTCTTCCCCTTCCATTTTTCCCCCAGGCACCTCGGGGCCGAAGCGGAGCTGCGGCGCGAGGTCAACGAGGCGTTCGCGGCACCCACGGCCGCCCCCCTCCAGGGGGAGGAGAAGGCCTAGAGTCGTAGCCTGCCCCGTCCGCCGTCGAATGCGCGCAATGGAAAAGGGGGCCAGTTACCTGAGCCCCCTTCGATACCGCAACGATCTTCTTATTACCTACTCGAGCCTTAGCGCCACGAACAGGGAGGCGTCGCCGCGCCTCAGCAGCATCTTCAGATACCCACCCTTCTTCGCAGCCGCGATCAACTTGCTGTAGTCGCTAACTCCGGAAACTCGCACCCCGTTGATCTCCCTGATCAGGTCCCCCTCCTGGATGCCGGCGCGGTCGGCAAGGCTGTCCGCCTCCACATCGGTCACCACGACCCCCTTGTCGCCGCGCACCCCCAACTGCTGTGCGCGCTCCCGGGTAAGCTCCGTCACCTTCACCCCGAGCCGGTCGCTGGTGACTGCGCTATCCTCGTCGTTGCCTTCCTTCAGCTGCTCGATGGTCACCGGCAGCGTCTCCTGGCGCCCCTCGCGCTGCACCACCACTTTCACCTTCTTCCCGACCGGGGTGGCGGCTACGCGGCGAGGAAGCTCTCCCATCTCCTTGACCGGATGCCCGTCGTACTCGAGGATGATGTCACCCCCTTTGAGCCCCGCCTTCTCCGCCGGGCTCTCTTTCATCACGTCGGCTACCAGCGCCCCCTTCTCCGTGTCTAGCCCGAAGGACTTGGCAAGATCCGGGGTCACCAGCTGCACCGAAACTCCCAACCAGCCGCGGGTCACCTTCCCGGTCGCCTTCAGCTGCGGGAGGATCTCCTTCGCCATGTTGACCGGTATGGCGAACCCTATCCCCTGGCCGCCGGCGACGATTGCAGTGTTGATGCCGATGACTTCACCTTCGGTGTTGAAGAGCGGGCCGCCGGAGTTGCCTGGGTTGATGGAAGCGTCGGTCTGGATGAAGTCGTCATACGGCCCGGAGCCGATCACACGCCCCTGGGCGCTGATGATGCCGGCGGTAACGGTCTGCGAGAGCCCGAAGGGGTTTCCGATCGCCATGACCCAGTCACCCACTTCCATCTTGTCGCTGTCCCCCAAGGGTGCCACGGGGAGATGCCCCTTGGCGTCGATCTTCACCAGGGCAAGGTCGAGCTTGTCGTCGCGCCCCTTCACGTCGCCCGCGAACTCCCTGCCGTCGGAAAGCTTCACCTTGATCTCGTCGGCATCCTTCACCACGTGGTTGTTGGTGATGATGTAGCCGTCATCGCTGATGATGAAGCCGGTCCCCAGGTTCCTCTGCTTTTGGGGACGCTGGTGCGGCCCTTCGAAAAACTTGTCGAAGTATTCCTGGAAGGGGTCGTGCCCGGGTGCGATCTGCCGCTTCTTCACCGCCAGGGTCTTCGAGGTGCTGATGTTGACCACCGCGGGTTTCAGCTTCTTCGCGAGCTTCGCGAAATCAGGAGTGAGCACCGACGCGCCCGCGACGGTCGAGAAAATGGAGGAGAGAAATACGCTAAGTACCAGAAATCTTGCTACGATTGCTGCCTGCATGGCGACCTCCTGGGAAATTTGAGTAGAGTTAAGCTAATACTGGCCCCAAGGTTTGTCAAGACTCCACCCGCGCGGCTTTTGCCCCGTGCCTGGCAACCTGGCCCCACCCTCAAAAAAAAACGGACCGCCAGGCGTGAGCCAGGAGCGGTCCGTTGTTCATGAAAGGAGCGTGACGCGCCTTATTTACTCTTCTTCCTTCAGGATGTAGCCTACGCCCCTGACGGTGTGGATCAGCTTCTTGTCAGCTTCGCGGTCGATCTTCTTCCTCAGGTAGTTGACGTAGACGTCGATGATGTTGGTGAAGCTGTCGAAGGTGTAATCCCAGACATGCTCCGCGATCATGGTCCTGGTCAGCACCTGGTGCGGGTTGCGCATGAAGTACTCGAGCAGGCCGTACTCCTTGGCGGTGAGATCGATCTCCTTGTCCTTGCGCCATACCTTGTGGGTTACCGGGTCCAGGCGCAGGTCGGCGAAGCGGATCTCGGCGCCGCGGTCGAGCTCGCTTCTCCTCATCAGCGCACGGACGCGGGCCAGAAGCTCGGCGAAGGCGAACGGCTTGGTCAGGTAGTCGTCGGATCCGGAGTCGAGGCCTGCCACGATATCTTCCACGGAATCTTTGGCGGTCAGCATCAGGATCGGAGTCAGGTTCTTCCGCTCCCTCAGCTCCTTAAGGACCGAAAGGCCGTCCTTTTTGGGGAGCATCCAGTCAAGCACGATCAGGTCGAACGGCTTCTCGAGCGCAAGCTTGAGACCTTCCTCTCCGTCCGCGGCCGTATGGACTTCGTACTGCTCCTCCTCCAGACCGCGCTTGATGAAGCTGGCGACCTTCTTCTCATCTTCAACTACCAAAATTCTCATGTTGATTTCCTCTCTTTGTTAATATGTCGACCTCTAATCGTGCCTAATATCACCATGAAGTCTGCTTAATATTTCCGCCGCAGACTCCTCCACGGATTTGTTGGTCACGTCTATCACCAGCCATGCGGGGTGTGCGCGGTAGAACCTGCGACAGTAAGCAAGCTCCTCTTCCACCTGCCGGTAGTCCGCGTAGCTTCCGCGCGGGCTCTGGCGCAGGTTGCGCAAACGGGCGCTGCGGATGTCCACCAGCCGCTGCGTGTCGATAATCAGGCCGACCACCCTCTCAGGCTCTACTTCCTCCAGCTCGGTCGGGAGGTCGATCCCCTGAATGATCGGCACGTTGGCTACCTTGTACCCCTTGTGAGCCAGGTACATGGAGAGCGGCGTCTTTGAGGAGCGGGAAACGCCGATCAGGACTATGTCCGCCTTGTGCAGGTTGCGTGGTTCCTGTCCGTCGTCCTGCTTCACGGTGAAATCCACCGCCTCCATGCGCCGGTAGTACTCAGAGTTCATCTCGTACTGCAGGCCCGGCAGCTTCTGCGGCCGCATCTCCAGGAACTCCGCCAGCTTGTAGAGAAGAGGGGTAATGAGGTCCACCGCCTCCAACTGCCTCGCCTCGACTTCGTTCCTGACGAACTGCGCCAGCTCCGTGTTGACCAAGGTATAGAAGATGATCCCCGGCGCCCGGTCCACCTCGTCCAGCGCCCGAAGAACGTCCTCCCGGTTCCTGATCTGCCCCATTCGGCGCAGGCGGATGTCGACATCCCTGAACTGGGTCAGCGCGGCCCGAGCCACCCGCTCCACCGTCTCGCCGGTAGCATCCGATAAAAGGTACACATGGTACATCTTAATCACCCCAAACTCCTGCTCTTACTGGGGCTTATCGGCATCCCCACCAAATTCATTAGATATATACCATGTTTTTTTATTTTAGGCAAAACTAAAATTTAATGGGAAAAGTTTCTGGAAGTCCTTATCGGCAGCCCCCGGAAAAATTTTAATTATAATTACTGCCGCAGTTTTATCGGATGTCAAGGTTTTCATTGCCATTTCCCTTATTTTTCTGCTACTTTATGCCGATATTTTGTCTAAGAAAAGGAGCTGCAAACTCATTATGACTACTGACTGGGCTGAAATCGCCTGTGAAGTACCCTCCGAAATGGTCGACACCCTGGCCGACTTCCTGGTGGAGCTGACCGGCAACGGCGTCGGGATCGACAACCTGCACCTGGACACTTTCTCCCTCGACACCCTCGAGGACACCCCCTTGAAAAGCGTGAAGGGTTACCTCCCGCTTGACGACTCGCTGGAGGAGATGCGCATCCGCGTCGAGCAGTTCCTGGCCCAGACCGGCCCCTCCTTCCCCGGCTACGTCTATGCCCCTCCCGTGGTGACGGTGATCAGGAACGAGGACTGGGCCAACAACTGGAAGGTCCACTTCAAACCTGTGCGCATCGGGCAAAGGCTCGTGATCAAGCCGACCTGGGAAGAGTACCGGAAGCAGGAGGGGGACCTGGTGATCCAGATAGACCCCGGCATGGCCTTCGGGACCGGCGCCCACCCCACCACCAAGATGTGCCTGGAAGCGCTGGAGCGGATCTCTTTTGGCGCCAGCGGCGGCAAGCTCCCCGGCCCGGTCCTCGACGTCGGCACCGGCTCCGGCGTCCTCAGCATCGCGGCCGCCCTTTTGGGCGCGGAGGAGATCGTCGCGGTCGACATCGACCCCGAAGCTGTCCGGGTCACCATCGAGAACCTGGAGTTGAACGGAGTAGCCGACCGGGTCGCCGCCTCCACCACGAGCCTGGAACAGCTCCCGGGAGGTTTCCAGGTGGTGGTCGCCAACATCCTCGCCGAGGAACTGGTGCGTCTTGCCGCCGAGCTCACCGCCCGCGTGGCGCCTGGCGGATGGCTTATCCTCTCCGGCATCCTGACCGAGAAGGAGGAGTTCGTCTGCGCGGCGTTCACTTCCCTGGAACTGGTGGAAAACCCGAAGGAGCTGGAGTGGTCCTGTCTCAGCTTCAGGAAGCCCCTGTAGCCCATGCGGAGCTTCTTTCTCGGCGACAACGCCGTCTGCGGCGACTGCGTGACCATCACCGGTGAGCTTTACCGCCACATGGCGCGCGTGCTGCGCCTCAAGCAAGGGAGCGAGGTGGAGCTGATCGAAGACGGGGGCGCCCGTCACCAAGGGACGGTCGAGGAGGTGGGGGCTAAAAGCCTCACCGTGCGCATCAGCGCCAGCGCCGCCGCTCCCAAAGAGGAGCCGGGGCTGCGGGTGACGCTGCTGCAGGGTATGCCCAAGGGGGAGAAGCTAGACCTGATCCTGCAGAAATGCACCGAGCTGGGGGTGGCCGAGGTAGTCGCCTTCGACGCAGCGCGCTCGGTCGTCAAGCTGCGCGGGGATAAAAGTGCTGCCCGCTTGGCCCGTTACGAGAAGATCGTGCAGGAAGCCGCCCGGCAGTCCGGGCGGGTTTCCTCCCCCAAGGTGGCCTTGGGGGGGACCCTCACCGAGGTGCTGGCGGCATCAAGCCACGAAGTGAAGCTCCTTCTTTACGAGGGGGAAGAAAAGACGACCCTGCATGACTGTTTCGGCGCCTTCGCCGCGCCGCAAACCGTGGCGGTCGTGGTGGGACCGGAGGGAGGATTGGCCCCGGAGGAGGTGCGTCAGGCGCTGGCGGCGGGGTTCACCCCGGTGACGCTGGGAAAGAGGATCCTGCGCACCGAGACCGCGGGTCTCGCCATGCTGGCCATACTGCAGTTCCACTGGGGGGACATGGGGTAGCCGCTCTCTAGCGCAGCGCCACCGCCAGTGCCGCGATCGCGGTCAGAAGCGACACCGCCGTGGCGCTCATCAGCATCTTCTGCCGGGCCACCACGACCTTCATGGTCCTGATGGTCTGCTGCAGGTGCCCCGAGGTCTCCAACAGCGCCTGCTCCAGCCTGCGGTTTTCCTCCTGCAGGTGCCTGAGCCTCGCCTCGATGTCCCCCCCGCCCTGCCCCCGGAAGCGCCCCTTGGCTCGCTCGGCCAAGTCCACCACCGCCGGTATGTTCTCCATCACCCGACCCCACGGGATCCTCGTTGCCGCTACCTTAGCGATACCCCAGATGGTTGCGATGTTCATATCCCCTCCCGCTTGACCTTAGCCAACCGCTGAAAGCGCTCTGTTATTGGGACCTGCTTTTCTACGCGCCCCGCTCTTCTCCCCGGCTCATGCCTGCCACTTCCAGGAACTTCTTAGCCAGGAGCGGGCCCTGCGCCGACTCCTCGTGCTTGAAGAAGACGAAGGCGTCCTGCCAATTCTGCCTTGCTACCAGCTCCGCCCAGCGCTGCAACTCCTTCTCTGCATACTCGGCGCGCCTGAGCCTCAGGTACCCCCAGGTCGCCGTCGACACCGCAGGCGTCTCGACCTCGTCTTCCAGGTCGGCTATGCAAAGTGCCGCGTCGTTGCGCCGCAAAAGCTCGAACACCTCGTCGTCCATCCAGGAGCGGTGCCGGAACTGGAACGAGGCGCGCGCCCCCGGCGGCAAGAGCGCCAGGAAGTCCCGCAGCAGGGGGAGGTCCTTCTTCAGGCTCGGCGGGAGCTGGAAGAGCACCGGCCCCAGCCGCTCTCCGAGACTACCGGCCACGTCGAAGAGGTACGACACCGAGTCGTCCACCCCCTTCAGGCGTTGGAAGTGGGTGATGCGCTGGGGCGCCTTGAGCGCGAACTTGAAACCAACAGGAACCTCCTGCGACCAGGATTGCAAAAGGGCCAGGGTCGGCATGCGGTGGAAGGTGTTGTTGATCTCGACGCTTCGAAACACCCCGCCGTAGTATTGCAACATCTGCCGCTCCGGGAGCTCCGCGGGATAGAAGATCCCCTTCCATTCCTTATACGAGTAACCGCTTGTTCCGACGTAAAGGGACATCCCGCGCCTCCTCCGGCCCAGTCTCCTGACCGGCGCCACAGCACCATATATATACAACAGTAAGGGGCGAGGACAAGGCGCTCTAATCTAAATACGAAAAAAGGCGGGCCCCCTCGAAGGGAGCCCGCCCGGTAAGCTTCGCAAGCCGGAGTCAGGAGATGAGCGAGGCCAGCTCGTCCCCGAACGCCTCGCGCTGCCAGCGCTTCAAAAGGGTTAAGTTTTGGGAGCCAGGGTCCGCCAGCGCCTCCAGGAGGGTGTTGTTGGCGACCAGCCCGATGCCAAGCCCCAGCTGCGCCGACTTCGCCTCGCGCCAGACTTTCAGCCGCTTCACCCTTTCGTCCTGCAGCCGGTCCAGGACCGGACGGCGGCCGGACTGCACCTGCGGCAGCTTGTCCTGGGGGACCGCCAGACCGTTCGCTATCGCCTGCAGCAGCCCGCGTCCCAGCCTCTCGATCAGCTTCGAGGACATGGTGTGGATGCCAACCAGCTCGAAGTTGTTCCTCGGCTGCTTTTCGGCCAGCTCCCGCAAGAGGTCGTTGCTGAGGATCCGGAACGGTGGGACGTCGGCCAGGCGCGCCTTCTCGTCGCGGAAGCGCAAAAGCTCCTCCAGGACGGCGAGTTCGCGCGGCTTCATCTTGCTGGCCCCCTTGAAGCGCAGGCACATCAGTTCCCCCTCGCGGGAAGGGGAACGGACCCCTGCCACGAGCTCCGACTCCTCCTCGACCCAGGCGAGCCTCCCCTTCTGCTTCAGCTCCGCCTCCAACTGGCGGTAAAGCTCGATCAGGAGGGAGGTGTCCTTCATGGCGTAGTCGAGCATCTCCTGGGAGAAGGGACGCTTGCTCCAGTCTGCCTTCTGGTAGCGCTTGTCCAGCTCGACCCCGAACCTCTTCTTCAGAAGCGCCGCGAGGCCGAACTCGCTCTCGCCCAGGAACTGGCTGGCGATCATGGTGTCGAACAGGTTCACCACCTCGATGCCGAAATCCCGGTAAAGCGAGCGCATGTCGTAATCCGCGCCGTGGAAGATCTTCTTGATGGCGGGGTTGGCGAAGATGGGTGCCAGCACCTTGACGTCGAGGGGGGCAAGCGGGTCGATCAGGCGGTCTTCCGATGAGGAGGAGACCTGGATCAGGCATACCTTCTCTGTATAGTGATGGAGGGAGTCCGCCTCCAGGTCAAAGGCAAGGACCGACTCCTTGGAGAGCCGCTCGACGAGTTCGTCTAAAGTCTTTTGATCGGTGACCAGATGTGCCGCTGCTGGGTTTGTCACATTATTTTTCTTCTGCAAAAGTTCCCATCCGTTTCTGCATCTTTTAATGCTTTCATGGTTATCGATGAGGCCGGGGTCTGACTGTCACCATGACAGCGCCCAGCCGCAAAGATTACAACCTTTTCACTTTCAGTACAAGCGGAAGGTGCCAGTTAGTGCAAAATTTTCTTCCGGCACAGGGAGAAAGTCCCTTGCTAGCGCCCGGGCCCCAGTTCGCGCAGCGCCATGACAGTCCGCTCCATCTCCTCCCTCGAGCCGATGCTGATCCTCAGGCCGTGGGCCAGTTTCGGGTCGGTGAAGTGCCGCACCAGGATCTTCCTGTCGTAGAGCCCCTGGTAGATGCGGGTGCCGTCCCGGTCGGGGGGGCTTGCGAACACGAAATTGCCGCTGGAAGGTATCACCTGGTAACCCAGCTGCTCCAGTTCCCTGGTGAACCAGGCGCGGGTTTCCTTGATCTTTCTCACGCACTCCAGGAAATACGGCTGGTCCGCGAGCGCCGCGGCG
>MTLD01000298.1_pt1 | contig 76877 bp, 69 predicted proteins | sample 1982471 | NCBI WGS metagenome assembly MTLD01 (sample SAMN05712604, study PRJNA340218) | biofilm metagenome | isolation source: sample SPM anode biofilm adapted to -50 mV | place: USA | collected 2012-02-03
TCTCTGGCAGCAACCCTGACCGTTGGATATATCGACTACCTGACCGGAGCCCACATCTCGATGATGCTGCTCTATGCCGTGCCGATTCTGTCAGCTGCGTGGTATTGCGGAAAATTCGAAGGGGTTGCCGTTGCCGCAAGCGCCGCAATCTGTTGGTTTAGCGTCAATTTCATATTGCATCATGGCCCCGCAGACGAAGCGGCCCTGTCCTGGAACGCCTTTTCCCACTTCGCCATCTTTTCACTTTTGGCATACACGGTTTCCCTGCAAGTTGCTTTAAAAAGAGTAATTGTGCGCGAGCAACAAAATTCGCGGAGAGACCCCCTGACCGGCCTGCTCAACAAGTGGGCCTTCAGGGAACAGGTCGAGAGTGAACTGGTACGGGCGCGCCGTTATGGTCACCCTTACTCGTTGGCATTTATCGACCTGGACAACTTCAAGGAGGTGAACGACACCCATGGCCATGCGCGGGGCGACCACCTGCTGCAAAATATCAGTGAGACGATCCAGCAGGCAATCCGCAGGACCGATTGCGCGGGACGTGTTGGCGGTGACGAATTCACCATAAGTTTTCCGGAAACCGGTCCCGAGCATATCCAACAGGTAATAGACAAGCTCCTGCTGGCGTTGGATATCATGACCAGCCAGTCGGGCTGGCAGGTGACCGCCAGCATAGGCGTGGTAACTTACCTAGATATCACTGACACTTATGATGCCATGCTTGGCAAGGCTGACCGGCTGATGTACACTGCCAAGAATAAAGGCAAGAATGGGGCTGAGTATCTGGTGATCAGCACAGATGATCATGCCAAAACATGAACCGATTCAGACAGGGAGAAAAGTGATGCAGATGATTATAAAACGAATTTCAGGGATCATTCCGTTTCTGGCAATATTTGCCGCTCTTCTGGCCATTACCGGCTGCGCCCGTTACGCACGGCAGGTATCTATCGTCTATGAGCCGGTCGTATCGGCCAAGGGAGGTTCGGGCGATCTGTACATCGTGATCCCACCGGATCAACAAACCCAAAACGACAAGATCAAGTGGGTTATCGGCAAGGTAGAAAACGAGGACGGCGACAAAATCGACGAGGTGATGAGCCCCCACTCCGGCTACGAACTGGTCCAGGACGCGCTGGGTCAGGAACTCCGCAAGGCCGGATTCGGCGTGATACCTACCTCTGCGCGGCCGGATGCGAAATCTAACGCCATTGACCTGATCAAGGTCAATCTTTCCCTGGATCAGGTTTCAAGCCTTACCGATATCAAGGCCACATGCCGCCTGGTCGTTTCTCTCGATGTAATTAAGAATGGCGCCTTGATCAAAAAGCTGCAGTACGATTCAACCTTCAACAAGACAGATATCCAGGATCGCAACCTTCTGGCTAGCGGCCTTCTCCGGGACACGCTCCAGGCCGCCATGCAGCGGGCGGTTCCGGATATCATCGCGGCGCTGGCCCAGTAAATTCATCCTGTAATCTGCAGATGACAGCCAACATTCTCTGGCAGCTGACTCCTCTTGAAATCAGCGCTGCCAGAGGATATGGGCAGCTTCAAGAGGTACGGCCACGCCCGGGCGGTGGGCCAGCACACGGGCGACATAGTCATTGGCAGGCCTTCGGGCCGATACTTGGGCACGGTACATGAAGCCGTTTTCAGCACCAACCAATGGCTGACTCTGCAACATCTCCTGACGCACCGGTGCACCACCGTCAATCCCATCGGCATAAAGTTCCACCCGGACGGCATCGGGCGAGATACCATCCAGATACAATTGTACTTCGAACAGATGCAGTTCCCCTTCGCCGCTGACCTTTACCTCCCCAAAACGCAATTTGCTCCAATGCAGATCCAGGGCACGCTTCCACTCCACCACCCTGACACCTTCACCGCCATGATCGGCAACACGCTGGCGATACGCTGCGGCGGCCGGCAGGTAGTAATTTCCGGTATATTCACGCACCGTGCGATTGGCGGAATACTGGGGTGTCAGACTTGACATGCTCGCCCGCATGCGTGCCACCCAGCCGACAGGAATGCCGTTCTGGTCGCGGTCATAAAACTCCGGGATCACCTCTTGCTCCAGCAGGTTGTAAAGCATGTCAGCTTCGGCTGCATCCCAGGCCGGATCATCGCCATGTTCACGGCCGTCCCCCAATGCCCACCCCACCTCCGGCGAGTAGGCTTCCGCCCACCAACCATCAAGTTCGGACAGGTTGAGTCCGCCGTTGACCAGCACTTTCATGCCGCTTGTGCCGCTCGCCTCCCAGGGTCGGCGCGGCGTATTCAGCCAGACATCCACTCCCTGCACCAGGCGTTCCGTCAGCAGCATGTCATAATCCGAAAGAAACACCACATGCTTTCGTGCCTCCGGGCGCCGGATAAAATGGGCCCATTGCCTGATCATGGCCTTGCCGGCCCCGTCCGCCGGATGGGCCTTGCCGGCAACGATGAGCTGCACCGGACGCTGGGGATTGGTGAGAATGCGCAACAGGCGTTCCGGGTCATGCAACAGCATGTTCGGTCTTTTGTAGCTGGTAAACCTGCGGGCAAACCCCAGTGTCAACACATTGGCATCGAAAAAATGCCTTGCCTGCTCAACCTCCTCAGGCGTGCCGCCGGAGGCGGCCAGTTGCCGGGCCAGACGTTCACGCATATAGTCAACCAAAGACTTGGTGGTGGCTGTGCGAAACTGCCAGAACGTGGAGTCGGCCACACAGGTCATCAGCCTCTCCATATCCTGCGTTGCTCCCAGCCAGCGATCCCTGTTGCAGGACTCGGACCAGAGCACATCGGCCTCGGCAGATTCCCAACTGGGCATATGGACCCCATTGGTGACATGGCCCACCGGCACCTCGATTTCCGGCCAGCGGGGAAAGAGCGGTTGGAATATCTGCCTGCTCACCTCGCCGTGCAATCGGCTGACACCGTTGACCGCACCGCTCCCCCGTAAAGCCAGGAAGGCCATATTGAAGGGTTCCTCGGAGTTGTCCGGATTCAGGCGGCCAAGGGCGAGCAACTCCTTGAAGGATATCCCGAGCCTGCGGGCGTATCCCCCCAGATACTGCTCGATCAGGGCGGGGCTGAAGCGGTCGAAACCTGCCGCAACAGGCGTGTGGGTGGTGAAGATATTGCCGGCCCTGGTAATGGCCAAGGCAACTTCAAAGGGATGGCCGGTCTCCTCCATGAACCGGCGCACACGCTCCAGAACCGCAAAGGCGGCATGCCCCTCATTCAGGTGACAGACCTCCGGCTTGATGCCTAACGCATGCAGCAACCGCCAACCGCCGATGCCCAAGGTCAACTCCTGCTGCAGCCGCTGCTCGGGGCCGCCTCCGTACAGTTCGCTGGTGATACCTCGGTTTGCCGGAAAATTGGCCGGGTCGTTGCTGTCCAACAGATACAGCTTTACCCGGCCGACCCGGACCTGCCAGGCGCGGACCCAAAGCGAGTAGCCGGGCAGGTGCACCTCCAGCCGGAGCCACTCTCCGTTGGGCCCGCGAACCGGCATGATCGGCAGCTGTCCCGGGTCATTGTACGGGTACAGGGCCTGCTGCTCTCCATCCTTGTCTATCACCTGGCGGAAATAGCCTTGCTGGTAGAGAAGCCCGACGCCGATCACCGGCACCCCAAGATCGCTGGCAGTCTTGAGCTGGTCGCCCGCCACATTGCCGAGCCCTCCGGAATAGATGGGGAGCGCCTCGCTCAACATGAACTCCATACTGAAATAGGCGACGCAGGTCAGGGGAGATTGGGCATGATGCTGTTGGAACCATGTCGTTGCGCTTTCCTCGGAGCAGCAGACCTTGACCAGGGCATCAACCTTCCTGCGGAAATCGGGGTCACTCAAATATTGCTGCAACCGGTCCCTGGAAACTGTCTGCAGCACCACCCACGGGTTGTGCGTGAGCCCCCATAGCACCGGGTCGAGTTGCCTCCAGACTTCATCGGCAGCATGATTCCACGACCAGCGCATGTCCATGGCAAGCTGCGCCAGCGCGTCGAACCCCTCGACCTCGATGGGCAGGAAGTTAAAACTCGGGCTATGAAAACCTTTTTGTTCATCCATTGGTTTGCCTTTCTCAATTGCGGCTTCCGCAAATTCTGTCAAGTGGCGCAAATCTGAAAACAGACAAAATTATAGCAGATGCCCATCAGTCCGCATCTATATTCCGATGTGGTTGTGCCTTAAATGTAACGCAGGCGCAGCTCTTTCGATCAGGTGGCAGGTCGGCTAAAACCGGATGCAGGAGGTAATGGTGGCATAGAAGACGCCGGCGGGGTGTAGGCGAGTGGCAAGTTACGGGTTGCGTATCATCTCAACCCTTCGGTCTCTTTCCTGAAGCTGGCGAATTCGGCTTCCAGGACAGATAACAACTCCGGCGCCCTGGAGAGGTCACCGGCAATGGCAATTTCGTCCAGAATGGTGGCGCTGGCATAGATGCGCGCCGCTGCGATATTGGCGGCGGCACCTTTTATGGAATGGGCCTGACGATGAACCTGGTCAGCATCGTCCGCGGCCAGGGCCTCATGGAGGTTTTCCAGGCTAGTTGTCACATTCCGGCAAAACATTTCCAGGAAACGAGGGAACAAATCCTGCTTGCCTCCCAAACGCAACAGCAGTTCTTCGCTGTTGAAGACTGGGATATCCACCTCGACCGGTTGATCCGCAGGACTCGATGTTGCAGACTCCGCGCTTGAACACTGGACCTGTTTCGGTGCGGTTGCCCCCAGGCTGTTAATTGCCGCGACAACCGCATCGGGCCTGACCGGTTTGGATATATACGTATCCATGCCGGCATCAAGACATTTCCGGCGATCCCCCTCTGCGGCGTAGGCCGTCATGGCCACAATGGGGATACGCCCTCCCCTTTGCCGTTCCAGGTCCCGGATGGCGCGGGTTGCCTGAAATCCGTCCATGACAGGCATCTGGATATCCATGAAGACCATGTCGAAGCAACCAGTGCGGAAGGCCTCCACAGCCCTGGCACCGTCTGCGGCAATGGTCACCCGATGTCCCTGCTTCTCCATGATTATACGCGCCAGCTCCTGATTGATCTCCACATCGTCCACCAGGAGGATGTGGAGATCCTGCGGCCTGGGAACGCCAGAAGCAGCCTGTTCCAGGGCAACCTGCATGAGCAGCGGCGAATCGGCCGGAAGCGGCTCAAACGGGATGTCCAGGGCAAAGGTGCTGCCGACCCCTTCCTGGCTCGCAACCGTGATGCTGCCACCCATGATTTCCGCCAAGCGGCGCGAGATGGCCAAACCAAGTCCGGTGCCGCCAAAGGAACGGGTTGTGGAGCTGTCGGCCTGGGTAAAGGGCTGAAAAACCTGGCAACAGACCTCTTCCGACATGCCGATGCCGGTATCCTTGACAACCAGCCGCATACCCACTCTACCCGCCCCGCTGTCTGTCAGTTGCAATTGGACGCACACCTCTCCCTTTCGGGTGAACTTTACGGCATTGCCCACCAGGTTGATCAGGATCTGGCGGAACTTGCCGCCATCGCCTACCACAATGGCCGGGCACTCGGGCGCCACAGTCGCGGAAAATGTAATCCGGTTCCGTCGAGCCTCCAGTTCCAGCGGGATAAGGGCGTCCTCCAGCAACTCGCGGGGATTGAAAGGATGGGGGTCCAGCTCCATGCGTCCGGCCTCTATCTTGGAAAAGTCGAGGATGTCGTTGATGATCACCATCAGGTTGTCGCCGGAGATGGAGATATAGCGCAGATAGTTGCGCTGGTCGTTATCGAGCTTGGTATCCGCCAACAACGCCGACATGCCGATGATGCCGTTCAATGGTGTGCGAATCTCATGGCTCATGGCAGCCAGAAAATCGCTCTTGGCCCTTGTGGCCGCCTCGGCCTGCAACCGGGCCGCCTCCAGCTCTCCGGTACGGTCCCTGACCTTGAGCTCCAGGTTTTGCATGTGATCGCGAAGCATGTCGTAAAGGGTGGCGTTCTCCAGGGCATAGGCGGTATAGGTCAGGATGGTGGATAAGGCATTGAGGGTGGCAACCTCGACATTGCCGTGGGTTTTGGGGAGAACGGCGGCAAACATCCCCCTGATGCGGGAGTGGGTCGCCAGGGTATGCAGGGTCAGGGCCCGTGTGCCGTCATTGGTGGAGGTGATCACGGCATGGTTCTGATTGATGGCCCAGGCAAAGGTGCCGTCCATGATCCTGGCGTCGATCTCTCCCTGGATATCGGCCGAAGCGGCCTCTGGTTCGCAAATGGCCAGATCGAAGCAGCCATCGTCGTCAACGGCGAGAAAGGCCATGGAACTGTACGGTATCAGCCTCTTGATCTGGGTAAACGCCGACAGGACGATCTGGTTGCTGTTGCTCTCCCGCGAAACGCTGGACTGAAAGTCGCCACAGGCCGCCAGGATGTCAAGGATCGTGACGTAATTCAGGTTGGTTTCTTCCAGAAAACGGACCCGTTCCTGAAGCCGACTCAACTTTTGTTCGAGGCTGGCCTTAGTCACCGGCATCTTTTGCCTCCAGAATCTTTACGGTTTCCGCAAACTGCTGATCGATCTGCTTGACCAGCGACGGAAGGATATGCGGGGTCATGGTCAACCGCTCCCAAGCCTGATGATCGAGTTGCGGCACCAGCACCTCGCCGCTGCTGCCGAATTCCAGGGCATGGGCAATCAAGTCCGCCAGGTGGAGAATGGCTGTTTCGCGCGGATACTGACCGGCCCGGGAACAGCGATGGTGGAACTCCACCGGTTCGGCCACCCGGGCCGGGATCTTCCAGGCACGCAACAGGCTGCCTCCGACCTCGCCATGGTCAAAACCGAGGCGCTCCCGTTCCACATCATGCAGCAGTCTGCCTTCCGAGCGGCACACCTCGATCATCTCCCGGCTCGGACCAGGGGCGTTGATAAACATGACCAGGCGGCCGATATCGTGCAGGATTCCGGACACGAAAAAACGCTCCAGGTTAGTTTCCCGCTGGCTGGTGGCCAGAATGCGCGCGGTAAGGCCGCAAGCGATACTGTGCTTCCAGAAAAGCTCCATGGTTATCAGGTCTTCGGGGATGCCCTTGAACAGGCCAACAACGGACACAGCCAGAGCCAGGTCGCGGACCTGCTGGACACCGATGATGGTGACCGCCTGGGTGATGGTGTCGATCCTGGAGAAATAGCCGAAGAGGGGACTGTTGGCCAGCTTGAGGATGCGCGCGGTCAGCCCTTGGTCCTCGGAGATGAGTTTGGCAATGTCGGAGATGGAACTGCGGGGGTGATTGATGGCCTCGTCCAGCCGCTCATAGAAAAGCGGCAGCGAAGGCACGGCCGAGACGCCGTTGAGCAGGGAATCGATAGTCAGCGTGCCTGTTGAATCAGGAGGCATGACCCAGCCTCCTCTGTACGCAGAGACGCATGAGCTCCCTGATGGCGGGATGTTCAGGATCGTTATGGACGAACAGGGCGGCAATGGCACTTTCTGCCTCGGCCAGCCGTTGGGGATCGATATCGTCGCCGGAAAAGGGCTGATCAGCCACACCGGGATCGTCGCCGGCGATGTCCGCCTCGATCACCCCCCAGGTACGGAAGATTTTGAGATGTTTTTCCGTCAGCTCATTGCCGGCCGGCAGGAGCAGCCTGCCGCTGCGGTCGCACACATTGCTCCTGAGCGTCATGCCCGGCGCCAGATTGTCTATTGTGACGATAGCCACGCAAACCTCCGCAGGATGTAACCTGGGCCTTCACCGTATCCGATTGGCAACCCGAGTGCTGCAACAGGCTGACAGCTGTGAACCTCTTCTCGGCCAATCAACATAGCACCCCGGACAAGTTCCGGTCAAAGCATTTTTCAAAAATCCTGAACAACGAAAGGGGGTTACCGGCAACATCATTAACCGACCCACATCAGGCGCAAGACGTGCCAACATCAAAAAACCGGCCAAGCCTTCCATAAATTTATCGCTGCGACTCAGGATGATTCTAACAGGTTTGCCAGCTCCCACAAGGTACCCCTTCCTTTAAGATGAATGCAAATTACACGGCAATAACCACCCTTCTTATTTCCTGATGAACACTAATCTGCCGCTATTGTCATTCCGGCAAGCTTTAAGCCGGAATCCAGATGTTAAACTGATTGAAAAACATGGATCCCCGATAGAACCATTCGGGGATGACACCTTATTGCGGCAGATCAGTACTAATCAGGTCTTATTATACCGCTCCCTATCCCGGGCTGCTCTCCGTCTCGGGCCACAGCGCATCCTTGAGCCCGGATTTGCGGTCTATCCTCCTTGACACCGCCCCGACAAATACCGCCTCGTCACCCCAGATTTCCACCTCATTCTTTGCCCGCGTGATGCCGGTGTAGATCAGCTCTCGGGTCAAGGCCCCGGTATCGCGGTCCTGCAGGAGCATCAGGACTTGGTCGAACTCCGACCCCTGACTTTTGTGGACCGTCATGGCAAATACGGTTTCGTGCATGGGCAGGCGCACCGGCGACACCTTCCGGATGGCCCCGTCGGGAGCGGAAAACCAGACGCGGGGCTCGCCATTGTTCTCTTTATCCGGCAGGACAATCCCGATGTCGCCATTAAAGAGTTTCATTTGGTAATCGTTTACGGTAACCATCACCGGTCTCCCCGCGTACCAGCGGTTATGGCGCTCGATCAGCCCCTTTTCGGCCAGGATTTCCTCCACAAGTCCGTTTATTCCGGCCACTCCGTATGCTCCCTGTCGCAGCGCACAGAGGATCCTGAACCTGTCGAAGCGTTCCAGGGCCTCTGACGGCGAACTTGCAGCGAGATAGGCGCCGTAACCGTTGACGATCCTTTCCGCCATGGCCTTTTTGAGCCGGTCCGGCAGGGGGATATCATGCCATGAGCACCCGCCGTTGTCCCGTCTGAGCAGCACCAGGGCGTTTGCCCCATCGCCGGCATTTACTGCCCCGGCAACAGCACCGATGCCGCTATCGGCACCAAAGCGGTAGTTCTTCTTCAGGATCACCAGAGAGTCGGCCAGGGGGCAGGAGGCATCGGAGGAAAGCTCCCCATGGACTTTCTCGCCCGCAACCCTTTGGACAAATGCCGCAAATCCGGCGGAAAATGGCTCCGAGCGCCCGCCGCCGCAGATGTCGCCAAGCGCGGCACCCGCCTCGACCGAGGCAAGCTGGTCCCGGTCTCCGAGAAGGACCAGTCGGGCATCCTCCCTGAGTGCCACAGCCAGTTTGGCCATCAGGGGAAGCGCCACCATGGACGCCTCATCGACAATGACCACGTCGTGGGGCAACAGGTTATCGCCGGAGTGCCGAAAGCGCACCGAACCTGCACGAACGCCGAGAAGGCGATGGATGGTCGTGACTTCATCGGGAATGAGCGCTTTGACGTCCGGGCCGCAATCCAGTTTTTCCTTCATCAGCCGGATCGATTCCTTCAGCCGCGCAGCCGCCTTTCCTGTGGGCGCGGCCAGGGCAATACGCAGGGCCTTCCCACTGGACTGTTCCAGCAGCAGGGCAATAATCTTTACCACCGTGGAGGTCTTGCCGGTTCCGGGTCCACCGGAAATAACGCAGAACCGTTTCCGCACCGCCGCCATTGCGGCGATCTTCTGCCAGTCGCCCCCCTCCCCTGCGCTGCCTGGAAAGAGCCGTTCCACCCCCTCGCCAAGGAGTGATTCATCGAGATCATTGGCAAAAAGCCCGGATTTATCCAGGATGACCCGCGCCAAGTCGTGCTCGTATCGCCAGTAACGGTAAAGGTAGAGCCGGCCTGCGCCATCGAGGACCAGTGGCCGGAATTGGCCGGGGGCGCCGACAACCGCCGCACCTGCCAGTTGTTCCCGCAGCTCACCTGTTGCCGGGAGCTGCTGCCTGGTCCCATCAACCAGGACATCGCCCTCGGCAATATCGGCCAGGTTCAGGCAGATATTGCCGCATCCCACGGCATAGCTTGCCAGGGCAACGACAAGCTCCAGCCAGGGTGGGCCACCTTTGGCCTCACGCTGGATAAAGGCGGCAAAGTGGCGGTCAATGGCGCTGGGTTCAAAAGGGATCGTCACGGCTCTATCCTCCGGTCCGGATCAGGCATTCCGTCAATTCGTCGATCATTGCCGCCGGCGGGGTATCCCGGAATATGCCGAATTCTTCGCCCCGTTTCCGGCTCACCCCGCGGAGAAACATGTAGAGCACTCCGCCGAAGTGGGTTGTGTAATCATAGCCGCGGACCCGCAGGGAGAGGTATGTGTTGAGGGCCACGGTATAGAGAAGATACTGGAGGGGGTAAAGCTTTTGCACCATCGCCTCCTTGAGCGCCTCCCTGCCGTAGTCCTCAATCCGGTTGCCCAGGTGGTTAGACTTCCAGTCCACCAGGTAGAATCTGCCGTTGTGCTCAAAGACCATATCCATGAAGCCTCTGACCATCCCCTCGGCGGGCCTGAACCGCAACGCCCGCCCAATGGCCTGAAGATCCACTGTTGCATGGTGGCCGCTCCACCCGTCCAGGCAGTCCCGCAGAATGGCCGAAGTAACGAACCTTAGCGGAAAGAAGAATTCCAGCTCCGCAAGCCATCTCCCGGGTCCCAGCCCTGACAGGACAAAAGGGCCGTCCGGCGCAGCCAGCCGGGTGGTCAGGACATTGTCGATCATGGTGCGAATGCACGGCAGCCACTCATCGCCAAAGCCGTGCTTCTTGAGTGAATCAACAACCAAGGCATTGTTCTTGTCTGAGGCAAGCTCGGCATAATCATATTTTTCGAAGATCTCGTGGAGAAAGATCCCGGCATGGGCGCCCCGCGGGAAGTTGAAAAAGCTCAGCCCCTGGGGCTCCTGGTCGGCCAGGATAGACACCTCTACATTGCCGCCGGACTCATCCCGGTCCGGCAGTTCGCCAGGAGCGACATCATGGGCCGCAAAGGAGGTGAAACTCGAAACCCGCCAGTTGCGGTCGATGGTGCCGGAGAATTGCCGGCACACGGGTCGTGTCCCATCATGGCGGAGCGGCGCATAAGGAGGCGTCCCCTCCGGATCGGGCAAAGGTGAGACGGCAATGGCACCCTGCCCCTCCGCTGCTAGCCCCTCCAGCTGTTCCACCACGGCAGCTGCCGATAAATTCTTTATCTCCCGGGCCAGGCTGCCGACCGGATCGCCGGAGGCGCGGGTCGTGGCCGAGGCATGGAACAGGTAGGCCAAGGATGAAGTCTCGGGCCGGTTCCGGCCGGTGCGATCGACAATCTTCCCGGCAACCAGGTAACATCGGAACTTTGCCCTGGTAAGCGCCACATAGAGCAGCCGCAGGTTTTCGGCCAGCGCCTCTTTCCGGGCAATTATCTTGTGACCATCCATATCGGGGGAACCGAAATCCTTCACCAAGTCGAAGCCCTCGTGGAAGGTGAGCACCCCGTCATCGGTCATGGTCCCGCCCCAGAGGAAAGGACAGAAAACTATCGGATATTCCAGCCCCTTACTGACATGGATCGTCAGGATCTTCACCGCCTTTTCATCGGTTTCCAGGCGGATCTGGTACTCATCGGCCCTGTCTTCACCGCTGATCCGCTCGCCGAACCAGGTTGCCAGCCCCTCGGTCCCCAATCTCCTCCCATGGCATGCGGCATGAAGGATCTCGAAGCAGTGCAGCAGATTGGTGAGACAACGCTCGCCGTCGGGCCGCCGGAGCAGCCGCCCCCGCACGCCTTCCATGGAAAGGAAGGCCTGGACCATGACCATGAAACCCTTCTCCTGCCATGCCTGGTGATAGTCACGGAATTTACCCAGCCATTCTTCCCAGAGCTGCTCGTTTTCCTGCAAGTGGGCGATGTCGTCCCCGGTAAGTCCAAGGATGCCGGTCACCAGGGCGGCCCGGATCTTCGGCTCGCTTCCCGGATCGGCCAGGGCCCCAAGCAGCGTGCAGACCTCGCGGGCCTCGTCGGTGGTGAAGATGCTCCTGTCGCTCCGCATCACGCTGGGGATGCCGAGGCGTTGCAAGGCATCCTGGATATAACCGGCCTGCCTGTGGCTGCGGACTATTACCGCGATGTCCTCGGGCAGCACGTGGCGGCCATGGATCAGCGCCCTGCCCTGTTGGCCATCGTGGAGCAGCCGGGCGATTTCGGCGGCAACCGAGCCGGGAACGACAGTGTTGGCCCGGCCAACATTACTGTCCTTCCCTTCCCCGTCGGCCGGCACGTACCATAGCTGCAACGGAGCGTTGTCCCCATGGGCCAGGGTCAATGGCTCGCCCGCTTCCTCCCGGCCGGATTTCACGGGCAGGCTGCCGATGCTGTCGAACACGAATGGTTTGCGGTCATTCCTGAACAGAGTGTTGAAGGCATCAAGGAGACGGGGCGTGGAGCGCCAGTTGCCGGTGAGGGTGAACCTTTGGCCGTCGTCCACATCGGCCGCGGCCTCCAGGTAGGCAAAGATGTCAGCTCCCCGGAAACTGTAGATGGCCTGCTTCGGGTCGCCGATCAGGAAGAGCGGCGCCCCCGGGTCGGAATAGATCTTGCGGAAGATGTCGTACTGGACCGGGTCCGTATCCTGAAACTCGTCGATGAGGGCGGCCCGGTACTTCTGCCCCAGGGTCGCGGCCAATGCTCCGCCCCTTGGCCCGTAAAGCGCGTCATGGAGGTTGGTCAAGAGATCGTCGAAGAAACGGATATTGCGCTCCAGTTTCCGCGCCGGCATCCGCTCCCGGGCAAAGGCGATGAGTTCGGACCGCAGGGCCAGGAAGCGCTGCTCCACATGGTGCCGCAACACCTCGCATTGGTCGAAAAACGGGTGTGCCAGAGGGGCGCCGGTGGGCTTCTTCGCGGCCAGGATGCCGGAACGGCACAACTTGCCGAAACCGATGAAGAGGTCATAGGGGTTGTCGCCGGCAACAAAGGCATCCATGGATTCGAAAAGCAGCGGCAGGACATCGAGGTGGAAAACATCCTTGGACCTTGACAACCCTTTGTCGGTCCTGAGCAGGGTCATGACCTCGGCCTTGTGTTCCTGCCACATCTGCCGCACCGCGGCAAAGGCCTGCCGGCACTCGTTCTCCAGAGCCGGAAGCCTGGTCAGGTCCATATCAGGGAGGATGCGCACCTTGGGGTTGCCGAGCATCCCCTTGAGAAAGGCGACGAAATATTCGGGCGTCAGCTTGTGGCGCAGGGCATAGCCCAGCAACGGGGCAGATTCGGCAAAAAAATGGCGCCGCCAGAAATCGTCCACCACCTCCTGGAGCAGATCGGCCTGGTCGGTGACCAGCTCGGTATCATAAAGGGAACCGCTCTCAAAGGCATTATCCTGCAATGCCCGCAGACAGAAACCGTGAATGGTGAAGATCGAGGCCAGGTCAAAGGATTTCAGCGCCAGGTCGAGCCGATCCCGTGCCGCTCCGCTTCCCGGCCCCTTACCGTTTATATTGGCTTGGAGCCCCTGGAGGAAAGCGTCCTTGGTCCCGGCGCCGTCAAAGACTTCCAGGGCCTCGCGGATACGGCTGCGGATGCGGTCGCGCAACTCCTCGGTGGCAGCCTCGGTATATGTGACCACCAGGATCTGCTCGGGCTGGAGATTCTGTTCGATGACCAGGCGCAGGTAGAGACAGGCTATGGCATAGGTTTTCCCCGTACCGGCGCTCGCCTCGATCAGATTCCTGCCACCCAGTCTCACATGCAGATGATCCAGTTCGTTCATACCGCCACCTTTGATCTGCGATCAATCATGGGACAGAGCAGTTCCAGGGCCAGCGGCCCGAACTCCCCGGAAAGCGGATCTTCCTCCCGGCCGAAGCAGAGCCGGAAACAGGGGTCCTCCCCCTCGCCCGTGTACTTGTGGGCGCTTTCCCATTTTTTGCGGGCCTTTTCCACATCTCCGCCGGACAGTGCATATTCCAGGGAGGTTGCCGGAAAGAACCTGAGGGGCATCATCAGTCCCTGCCAGTAGCGGGCCAGGATGGAGTCGAGAAGATCAACGGCGTTGTCTACCGGGCCAAAGGTTACGGTGGCATCCTTCATGATCAGGCGGCTCTCCCTGGGGAGGCCCTTTGGGGCAAAGGCGTTGAGCAGCAGGTGTTCGATCCAGGCCCGGATCTCGTCCTTCGCCTTCAGCTTTGCGCAGCGATAGGCGATCTTGCGCTCCGGCCACAGACCATCCAATGTGCCAGAAATCCTGAAACCGCCCAAAGCTACGTCCAAGTGCCAGGGCTCCAGCGGTGTGATGCCGGCGGTCTCCGCCGCTATCCTGGCAACGAGTTGGTCGGTTTCCTTCACAGCGGCCGCAAAGACCATCTCCCCCTGCCGGGCAGGCGGCAGAATCCCGCGACAACGGGCAATGGCCAGAAATTCCCCTGCGTCTTCGCCACGCAGGCGTCTTTCCAGCAGATCCTGATTCAGGTTGTAAGCGTCGAGACCGGCGACCGCAAAGGGTTCACGTCCCTCAAGTGGAGTGGAAACCTCATCAAACCTGATCTGAAGCCTGTTCTCCAACAAGAAACCTGCCGGGTTGGTGAAAAAACGGAGCAGTTGGGCGAGGGAGATTTCTCTCATCTCCTGGGGCGGATCTTTCATGGGGACAGCCATGAACGCGGTCTGCTGTCCGGTACTGTCGGCGGCCTCGACCAGGGCCGCGCAGTTCTCGCTCGAATAACTGAACAGCCGCGGCGAGCCGTCGAAATAGCCCCTGCTGAACGCCTGGAGGCGGTGCCTGATTACCAGCATTTCCGTTGTGTCCATACCATCGGAATAGTAACCGCGGCCGATGGCGTCCAGGAATTCGCTGACCAGGACCGAGGGCGGAATCGTGCTGTTGTCCCTGATACTCTGGCCGATATAGCTGATATAGAGGTACTGCCGGGCCGACAGGATGCATTCGAGAAACAGGTAGCGGTCTTCGTCGCGCAGCGACCGGTCGCCGGGCCGAGGATTGCCGGCCATCAGGTCGAAGCCGGGCGGGCGGCTCTGCCTGGGAAACACGTTGTCGTTCATCCCCACCAGGGCGACCACCCGGAACGGGATGCTGCGCATGGGAAGCATGGCGCAGAACGTCACCCCCCCCGTCAGGAAGCCATGCCCCTTTTCCTCCTCGCCGAGACGGGACAAAAACCACGACCTGACCAGCGGGAGTTCGATTTTCTCAGTAAATTCCGCCTTCCCGCCCAATTCTTCGATGGCGTCCACCACACCGGCAACCGTTGCCAGCTCAAAGGCCGAATCGTCATCCGCGGCGATAAAGTCGGCCAGCAAGGCACGCAGTGCCTCGCGCCATTCACCCAGCGTCCGTTTGGCGGCCAGGTCCCTGGCCAGCCTGACAATCCTTTGCATGAAATCGACAAACCTGCCGAGTGTCTGTGTGCTGTCACCCTCCATCTCATCAAACGGGAGCATGCCGTCGAACAGCTGTTCACCCTCCTCGGGCATGGCATAGCCCAGCAGGAGCCGGTCAAGGCCGGCAAACCAGGAGTTCTCCCCATAGGCCGGGAGTCCGAAACCGGCCCGGTGCTCCTCGTCGATTCCCCAGCGGGTGCGCGTTTCCACGATCCAGCCACGGATGGTTTCCAGTTCCCGCCCGTCCAGGCCGAAACGCCGGCGCACCGGCAACGACTCCAGGATGTCGAACACGCTGGCAACGGTAAGACGGCTCCCCGGTAGTCCCAGCAGCTTCAGGATCACACCGGCAACCTGCCCTTCGCTGGCAAGGGTACGGTCGGCAATGGAGTAGGGAATTTTCCTGTCCTGGTCCCGACAACCCTCGAATACCATGGATATGTATGGCGCGTATGTCTCGATATCCGGTGTCATCACCACGATATCCCGAGGGGTGAGTCCTTCTTCCCGTTCCAGCAGGGCAAGAAGATTGTCGTGGAGGATTTCCATCTCCCGCATGGGGCTGTGGCAGGAATGGACCTGCACTGACCGGTCGGCAGCGGAGATCGGCCGCTTTTCCTCTTCAACATCCCCACCGTGCAGGTTGAGGATGTCGGACTGGATGGCGGTCAGCAGCAGACCTTCTCCAGGGTCGGCGTACAGGTCATGATCGTCGGCCGTGACATCGACGCTGTCCATGACCATGTTGGAAAAGTCCCGGGCCAGTTTTCCAAGGGAAGCCAAAAGCGGATTGCCCTCCACCAGGTAATCACGCTCCCCCGAACTCCGGCGCGCTATTTCCCTGGTGGAGACGATGTCGCCCCAGTATTCGCGGCAAGGGCTGAGGAGGAAAAGGTTTACCTGAGCGTCCCTGGCCACTGTCGCAAGGATGTCCATGTGATAACGGGGAAGATAGGATATGCCGAAGACCGTAATCCGTTCGGGCAGGTCTTTTCCCCCTGGCTGTCGTTCCACCAGCAGATGTATGAACTCCTGTTTGAGCCGGGCGCGATGCTGCCCGGTGCCGCTGGAGGCCAGGTCCCGCCAGAGGATTTCCTGCCATTCGCCACCCATCCCATCTTCCCATTGGAGGAGCATTTCGGGCCGATACAGAGTGTACTGGTCAAAGGTATCTGCGATTTTTCCAGCCAGCTGAAACCGCTTGAGACCGTCATTGTCTCCTTCAAGGTAGTGACGCAGTGGGGCAAATTCCTGCCGCTCCAGGTACTTCGGAAGGAGCCCCATGATCTTCCAGGTCATGACCGCGGAAGAATAGTAAGATGCGTCCGGAACGTTTGGGAGCATCCGGCAGAAAAGCTGCCATACCATCTTGTTCGGAAAGGGATAAATGCAATTGGCCCAGATGCCGAGCCGGCCGGCCAATTCCATGGCCAGCCAGCGCTGCATCCCTTTGCTCTGCACGACAATCAGCTCCGGGGTGAACGGCGAGGCAAGCGGCTCGGCAAGAACGAGCGCAAGTGCGCTGACAAGATTTTCCATCCGGTTGCTGGTGTAGATCTGAAGGGACATAACCGATTCCTTTTACAGGTTTCCACGGAGGATGCAACGATTACATGACAGCTATAACATAATTCAGCAGGAGTTTTCACCAAAGAGGTATGTGTAATCCGGTCACTTGTCTGTAAAGAAAATAAAAAATAGTTGCCATATGCAAACAAACAGTTGGCTGCAGACTCATGTTGTGGCAATAAAGAAAATTAAATTTGTTTATCGCGAATGTCGGGGATTCAGAATTTAATGCGCACTTTTTTCATGGGGGAACATGCCGTGGGCTTGTTAAGGCTTGTGGTACTTATTTGGGTACTGTCGTTAATGACGGTTATGCCGACATTCGCCGGATCACTTGACGACTACTACCTGGCCGCGTTTGGCGAGCAGTCCGCCGGCGCTTCGGGAAAGACCACCTCGTTGCAGACCGAAACGGCTGCACTGCCGGCCCAGTGCGGCACACCTCTCAAGCATGGCCTGCAGCGGGATTGGAGCTTGCTGCTGCCAACTACCCAGAAGGTGCTGGCCAAACAGTTGGCGTTGCCAACGCTGTCCGGAACCGAATTCACCTTCATCTCAGCCAATGGCCATTTCAAGATTCATTACACGAATTCCGGCAGCGACGCCCCGCCACTGCTGGACAATGACGCCGATGGCACCCCGGACTGGGTCGAGACGGTGGCCGCCACCATGGAATATAACTTTGCGGCCTACACCGCGCTCGGTTACCGGGCCGCACCCACTATCGGCAACGCCCCGTACGACATCTATCTGCGCAGCCTGGCGCCGTTTGGCCTTTACGGCCAGACCACCTCCACCCAACCTTACCCTTCGCCCGGATTCGCCAACGCCTATGCCAGCTTCATGGAGATCGACAAGGATTTCCAGGCCAGCATCTACCAACCTTACACCCCCCTGCAGAGTCTGCAGATAACAACCGCCCATGAGTACCAGCACGCCATCCAGTACGGCTATAATCTTTATTTCGACATCTGGTATGCCGAGGCCACCTCTACCTGGTTGGAGGATGAACTATATGATGGTGTCAATCAGCTTTATAGCTACCTGCCGGCTTGGTTCTACCACAGCACGCTCAGCCTGGACACAGCCGTAGATGGTTACGCCACCACCATCGGTGCGGGCTATGGCCGCTGGATCTTCAACCGTTTCCTGGCCGAACAGCACGGCGCCCCTTTTGTCCGCACCGCCTGGGAAACACTGGCCACGCTGGATTCCGAGAGCGGACAGGATATCCCCATGGCGCCTTTACTGGAGCAGTTGCTGTCCGGCTCGCCCTTCAACACCACCCTGGGAGCCGACTTCCTCGCCCTTGCCAAACGGTTTTACACACGGGCCTGGACCAGCCATGGGGACGATATATCCAAGATTCACCTGGCAGTCCCTGTTGCCACCTACACCAGCTACCCGGTCAGCACCAGCAGTGTGCCGGCACCTGCTGTCACCTTGCCCCATTATTCGTTCGCCTATTACAAATTCACCCCGGTCGCAACCGACTATGACTTGAGTATTGCCGTAAACAAGAGCAGCGGCATCTCCGCAACGGTATTCAAGAAATCCAGTGGCATGATCAGCGAGATCCCGGCAAATCCCGATGGGGCAACATTCACGGTGACTGGCTTCGGGAGCCTTAATCCCGCCAGCGACGAAATCATGCTGCTCCTGGTAAATACAACCGCCACGGACGGCCTTGGCGCAAATTTCAACGCCAATCTGTTTTCCTTAGTGGTCGCTGGCAGCTGTGGTCCTGCCAATGGCACCACCATCAACACCATCCCCACCAGCGGACTCTGCACTGCCGGCACACCTTCCGAAGTGAGCGGCACCGGCCCCTGGCAATGGTCCTGCCTCGGGATTAATGGCGGCACCACGGACTCCTGTTCGGCAAGCATTCAAAGCTATGCGCTGTCAATAACCCTTGATGGCACCGGAGAGGGCGCTATTACCAGCGATCCGGCCGCTATCGCCTGCACCTCGGGTTTATGCCAGGCCTTATTTAATTACGGGACCCCTGTGAATCTGCTGCAGGCGCCCAATGCCGTATCTACCTTTACCGGATGGAGCGGCGCCTGCACCGGCTCCGGTGATTGCAGCGTCACCATGAATGCGCCAAATGCAGTCACCGCCACGTTCACCCGTGCCCCCAACGCCAAGATCGGTTCGAGCGGCTACAGCACCCTGGAGGCAGCCTACGCCGCAGCAGTAACCGGCAACGCTATCCTGGCCCTTGATACCGAGCTGGCGGAAAACCTGCTGTGCAACCAGGGCAAAACCATTATGCTGAAAGGGGGCTACAACGCCTCCTACAGCGGCCTGAGCGGCCTGCCCACGGTGTTGAAGGGCACACTCAAGATCACTACTGACAGGCTCAATGTGAATGGTTTGGTGATAAAACCGTGATTGCCGGAAACACGATTTATCTCTGCGCCGAATGCCAGCGTTTTGTAACGATAATTATTTTTGACAATTAGCAGTCATTATGTAAATATCAGTTATCGTTATGACCAACAAAAGAACCACAACAATCTATCCTTCCTCCGCCAGGGAGTTGAAGGAACTGGGCCAGCGCCTCAAAGACGCCAGACTGCGCCGCCGCTTCTCCATGGAGACGGTCTGTGCCAGGGCCGACATTTCGCGCCCGACGCTTTATAAGGTCGAAAACGGAGAGCCTTCCGTAGCGATTGGGATCTACGTGCAGGTATTGCGCGTTCTCGGCCTGACAGGAGACCTGTCACTGGTTGCCAAGGAAGATGCCCTCGGCCGCCGTCTCCAGGATGAAGCCCTCACCGAGCGGAAGCGCGCTCCTCGGCGTAAAACCCCAATTGGCAATGAAAATGGCTAAAAAAGCAGCAAGGGAACAGTTATGGGTATGGCTTGATGACCCAAGCTTCGGCCCATTGCAGCACATTGGTACCTTTTCCCGGGGCGATCGCGGCAGCGTGCGCTTCGCCTACAATCAAACCTGGCTAAGGCATGCCCGCGCCTTTCCCCTCGATCCTGAACTGGATATCACTTCCGGTGAATTCTTTCCCGGAAACTCCAATTTCGGCGTGTTCATGGATTCGTGCCCCGACCGGTGGGGCCAGGTGCTGATGCAGCGGCGGGAGGTGGTCGAGGCCAGAGATGAAGGACGGACGCCACGGACGCTGGGGCCATGGGAATTCCTGCTCGGGGTTCAGGACTGCACACGCATGGGGGCGCTGCGTTTCAGCCGGCCAGGGGAGCAAGTCTTCCTGGCAAACGAGGCTTTGGCCGCCCCGCCGGTCGCCAAGCTCGCTGAATTACAGGCAATTGCCTTTGAACTGACCAAGAAGAAGCAGGACGATCCCGGCAAGATCAAGGAATGGCTGAAAGTGCTGGTTACTCCCGGATCGTCACTAGGTGGTGCCCGCCCCAAGGCCAACCTGGTTGACGATGAAGGGAATCTCTGGATCGCCAAGTTTCCATCGTCCGATGACGATTATGACGTGGCTGTTTGGGAGAAACTTGCGCAAGAGATGGCGCAGATGTGTGGAATATCCGTGCCGGAAGCTCGACTGGTCAGTATCGGCAATGGCTATCACACCTTCATGGTCAAGCGCTTTGATCGTACCGGCCATGACCGGCGTTTCTTTGTGTCAGCCATGACCATGCTCAAACATATCGATGCCGAGGATGCCAGCTACCTTGAACTGGCCGAGTTCATAGCCACTTATGGTCAGACGGAGTATATCGACCGCGATCTCGAGGAACTGTTCACACGGGTTATCTTCAACGTGGCTATGGCCAACCGGGACGATCACCTCCGCAACCACGGGTTTCTGCGTTCCCCTGCCGGCTGGCGCCTGGCGCCAGCTTTTGATATGAACCCCTCTTTCAGAAAAGAGGAACACGTCCTGTCCCTGAATTTTTACGACCGGCTGCCTGATCTGGAAGTCGTGATCTCGACTGCGGAGTATTACCGGTTGGACACAAACCGGGCGCGGGAGATCATGGAAATGGTGTGCGGGGTGGTGAGCGGCTGGGAAGGACGTGCAAGGAAACTTGGGTTATCGGCAAGAGAGTGTGCGGAGGCGGAACACCTGTTCATCTGTAAAAGTGGCTAGGCCATTGCGGCCCAGCCATTATAACAACTCACATCACCACGGCAATGCCAGATGGCAATGTGGAGTTTTTTTCCTAACCCTGATAAACAGGATAAGTGCGTTAACGAAGTTATTTTCTGCCTGAAAATTGCAGAAAACAACTTCTAACTTACTAAAGTCCTTTCAAATCCTTGCCTGCCGAGAATTTGCCGCTCTTGGATGCGGCGATCTTGAGTTCTGCGCCTGTCTGCGGATTGCGTCCAACCCTTGCGGCCCTTTCAGACACACTGAAGCTGCCGAACCCGGGGAAAGTGATCTTGTCACCAGCCTTGAGCACCTCTGTCACTGTCGTGACGAAAGCATCCATGGCCTCTGCCGCTGCAGCCTTGGTTAAACCGGTTTTACCTGCTACCTCTGCAACGAATTCCGCTTTTGTCATATTCTCTCCTTGAAATTGAAATAAGCACGTAGTGCTCGTGTGATAATAGCATTGTAGTCACACTTATCAAGCCTAAAACCACCACAGTCGGCTGGTTCTATAATCAAACCACCGCCCTGGCACAGGCCCAGGCGTTCATCGCGAGCGGATTGCAACCGTAAGATCACAAAGCACCCAGGTTAAACCGGAACTGGCGACCCGATGGCATCCCGTCAAATCCAACCCAAATCTGGATACTGCGCAAAAGAAAAACCCCCGATCTCTCGGGGGTTTCGATACTGCGGCGGGCTTCTATGGACTAGCCTGGATTTTCTAATGGTGCCGGAGGCCGGGGTCGAACCGGCACGGGGTTGCCCCCGCTGGATTTTGAGTCCGATTTATTGGAAATCCAGAAAATAACCGTGTGGTGTAACTCTGTGTAATTGTGCCTTTTTGATTGCCCTGTGTGGTGGTTGTGTGGTAAGACTTTTCCTGGTATTCTGAAAATTTGCTACCAAATTGCTACCAAATTTTTATGGGGTGGTCATGCCTTTGTTGAGGTTGACGGAAAAAACCATTGAACGACTGCCATTTGCCAACGAGACCGAAATCTATTTTGATACTCGCTTACCGGGCTTTGGGGTGCGAGTCGGAAAGCGGAAAAAGGTTTATATCGTTCAGGGCCGGGCGAACGGCAAATCGTTCAAACGATCATTGGGTCGTGTCGATGTCGAGGACTATGAACAGGTACGGACCCGGGCCGAGGGTATCCTGAAGGCGGCCACCAAAGGCATTATGCCGGGATCGGCATCGGAGCTTCTGGAATCTCAACAGCCGAAGGCGATAACCTTACGGAACTGCCTGCCTGACTATTGCGTAATTCGCAAGAAAATGAAGGATCGGACACGGGAAGAATATGCCGAAGTGCTGGTGCGGCACGTGGATGATTGGTTGGACCGTCCCATGGAACAGATCACGCCGGCCGAGGCATTACAACGCCACGGTTCTATAAAAAGCAAAGCCCAGGCTGATTATTGTTTTCGGATCATCAGGGCGCTCTATAATTATGCCATGGAGATCCATGACGAGACGATCACCAGGAATCCGGTCAAGCGGCTGTCCACGCTGAAGGCCTGGCACCGCGTAAAGCGGCGACAGACGTTTGTGCCGCCGTCATCGTTGCCGGAGTTCTTTGCCGCTACCGGGAAAAATCCGGAGTTGGGATTGGTGGCGGATTACTTGACGGTGTTGCTGTTTACCGGGATACGCAGCAAATCGGAGATCGCAAGACTTGCGGTGGAACATGTCGATTTCAAAGAGCGGGCCATTAAGCTCTACGACACCAAGAATCATGAAGATCTATATGTGCCGGTCAATGCATCGGCACTGGCGGCATTAGAGCGCCGCGCGAAAGATGCACACAGATTGGGATGCCCGTATTTATTTTATGCCTTTGAGTCACAACCGGCCCGGTTCGGCCATATCAAGCCGCTGGTGGTAAAAGGCGAATTCAAACCAATGGCTGGCGATCTCAGGAATACCATTAAAAACATGTTCGCCGGCACAATGCTTGAAAAACTGACCCCGCATGATTTACGCAGGACGTTTCTGACCTATGCCGACGAGCTCCTGATTTCCAATGTAGTGCAAAAACGGCTGGTGGGGCATGCCATCCCTCAGGACGTTACGGACGGTTACAAGGTCTTGACCATGGATCGCTTGCGCAAAGAGGTCACACGGATCGAGCGGTTTATTTTGAAGCACAAAAAGGGGTAAATAATTATTGGGTGTTGACCCTGACCAGATAGGTGAACGTATTTGAGCTACCGGCCCTGAAGTGATATTTCAACTCAACCCATTTGTCATGGGTAGGTGGGCACATCAGTTGAAATGATACCGTTTGCCCTGCAGGTATCACCTGGTTGTTGGTAAGGCCGGAAAAGAACGGGACCACGGCACCGGTCGAATCGGTTGCCGCCAGATCCTTAATAACGAAATCTGCACCGACAGCGGTTAACTGATAGGCATCGACCTCAATGGCTTTTGGGATGCCTCCGCCCCCGCCCACGAATAGCATTTGTTGGTGCATGGGCCGCAGATAGGGGAATGTTTGCGGCTGTATACCGTCCTTGACACGACAAAGGGTAATTATGGGGGCGGGAACTGCCATAGGTGATTTCTTCACCTCCTTGACGATACTGGCTTTGGTAATAATGTGTTTTCTAGGAATACTTGTGGGTGACAGGATGACTGGAGCACCAGAAGAAACCGGTAGCGCCGCCGGAGTTGGCGTGATCGCAGGAGGGCCTGCCTGTTGGGTGGTGGCGGCACCACCAAATCCCAGCATTGTACCGAACTGTAGCGGCAGACCGGCCCGACCGGTTACATAGGAGCGATAGCCGAGCAAGACAAGGGTGATGATACTTACCAAGTACAACGCAGTGTATCCGGCTGAATGCTTTACGTAGCTTGGTAGCCTTACGTGTTGCATACGATCTTCCCCGGAAACGGTTTTCCGGAATTTCAACTTTATTGACCTGATATTGTTAAAAAACAATAAAGCATCGGCCCAAGATAGCGCGTCAGGGAAAAAATGCCTACTGATTTGGGAACTGATAGAATATGACAAAACAACAAACAAACAAGCTCGTATTACTTCGTTCAAAACACCCAGATCGTCAATGTAGCTTCCGCCGCCCAATCTTTCTGGGACAAATATTCTGCCAAACCAGTTCATGAATTCTATAAAAAAGGGAGAAACCACATAAAAACAAATCAACAGGGACACGATAAAAACTACTATATAACCAAATGTGTGAAAAACACTTGTTCGTTGACCAGTCACCTTAAGCCCTCGCATTAGCCTTTTGTTTGATCTGTAGAATCCCAATTCACAAACCATAATAATTATAGTATAAGAACGCATGCCTTCCGCAGACGGGAAAACCGAAAGGGTTCACCTGCGGCTGACCAAAAGGCAACGGGAGCTCTTGGAGGCATTGGCGGCAAAAAACCATATGTCCATGACCGATTTCATCTGTCTGCTGCTTGAACGCGAAGCCAAGAAAATGACCTGATCCCCCCGCCTTTGTTGTCCGAATCATCGAGTTCAACCTTTTTTGTACGCACAACATTAAATTACTTTTTTCAGGCTGATATGAATCGTGTTATATCCTGTCTCAGCGATCCACTTAAACCGAGAAAGGAACACGAAAGATGCAAGACTATGCCAAGATGTACCCCAGGAAGTACCAGGAACCGGACGCCGAGGAGATAGTACGGCGAATCAAACTGGTACTTAGAAGCAATTTTACCCAGGCGATGATGCTGACGCTGATCATCGGGTTGATTGAATCTAAGCGGTAAAGGCAGTCAGGGCGTTCCGGCGCCCTTTTTAGTATGTCTCTTGACAAGCCCCTCCAACAATACTCTGTTTAATTCCTTGTTTACCGATTCCCGCTCTTCACCCTCTGAAAATTGATTGACCCCCCGGACTATCGTATCGAGATTCGGAATCCTTCTGATGATTTCCAGCAACTCCGCATCTTCGGGTGAAACCGTTGAACGAAGACCGGGAACATTTGCAGATAACATATCCCCTTTATCTTCACCCTCCCCTGACTTTAACCAAACTGAGTTTACACCAAAAATTTGTGCGAGCTTTTCGATGAGCAAGTCACTCGGGTTTTTTTGAAAATTATCTGTCATGGCTTCAAGTTGGCCTATATATGCAGCGCTTACGCCAGCCTGGCGAGCAACTTCCACCTTAGACAAACCACACCGCTCTCTAGCTGATTTTAAACGCATACTAAACTCAGTATATTTTTCCATTGACACTTTCATAAACTCAGTTTATTTATAATATTAATATCGAGCTGCAAGGTTGCAGGAGAAGCCCGTGAAACCCAAACCAAGAATCAAACGATTCCGCAATAACTACGGCAGGGGCGTCATGACTACCTATGTTACATATGGCCCGCTAAGGTCCTGCACACTGGTGTATTTCCTTTGCCATCCAATAAAGGTGATACGGGCCTGGTCAAGAGTCAAGGACGCCTGGGACTGCGATTAATTCCGAACAATCGTCCGGGTGCAACTTCGGAAACCAGTAATAACCAGGCGTTGTAAAGGTTCGCCGGCGCATCGGAAATAATACGCACCTTCATGGAGCAAGAATGCCAAACGAGAATAACTATAGCGAACAGGTACAAACGATGGTGCAAAACCTTGCCGAGGTTATTGCCGAGTCGAATCGTCAGGCCCGGTTAAAGATTGCGGCCGCTAAACAAGCCGTAAGTGCGGCGGCTGCTTTATCTCCCGTACCCCGGCGATCTGGCGTAGCAATTCAATCATGTCCTTGTTGGCTTGGTCGCCTTGCAACAAAAGCGACAAGGCCTTTGACGATTCTGTTTGCAGCTTGTTGTAGAACTCGGACAAAGGCTCTTCGGCCACCGCAATCACCAGATTGATAATAATGCACTCAAGGTTCGCGCATTTAACCTGTAATTCCTCGATTTGATTGGCTTGCAGTTTTATCAAGTCACCATATTGCATAAGTACATCAGCTGTAACTTTATCCATGTTTCACAACTCCTTGGTTTTAGAGGTGACCCCATGCCAGCACTGCAACAGATGATCGACCAAGCCAACCGCCGCACCGCCAAGGGCAATCAACGCCGGTTTGCCCAGAAGGCCAGCGACAGCCAGATGCTGGACAGCGTGACTCAAACGGGACGGTCTTTCCTCGATGGCTACCATGTGGCGGTCAGAAACGGTCTGGATGTGGGCAACAATCTGAGAGCCGTCATCCGCGAACTGGAAACCGCCGTCAGTTTGGCTGAACGCCGGGGCCGGTGATGCTGTCCGGGAATTCTATTTTGATGAATCTCACGATTTCCAGAAGTTCATCCGGATTGTCGAGGTCGATCAGGAGCAGCGGCCGGGGAATACGAAAATGCCGGGCCATTTCGGTTAATGCCTCCAGGCGTGGCTCAACGTCGTATTTGGTCCATTGATGGATGCTGTTCTTGGTGGTGTTCAGTGCCTTGGCGGCAATACCAATGGATGTCTCGCCAACCAGGTCCGTCAAAAGCTTTTTGTAATAGAGCATTTAAGCGCTCCAAGCGTCAATTATTATAATAGCAATATTATACAGCATGCCGAGGTGATGCAATGAAAAAAGAGAGAACGATAACAGTATTGCGAGTTGACCCGATCCTTACCCGTATGAAGATCGCGGAGCAATATGGTTCGGTGTCCGAATATGCCCGCCGAACATCGATGGTGGCATCGACACTCCTGAGAATCCTGAGTCCTACGGAAAGCAGCCGCCTGCCCCATAATCCCTCCATACGCAGTCGCTACCAGGAAATGCTGCGTAAAATAAAGTCCGATGGCTTGCTGGTGGAATCACCTCCACGCGAATCACGGGAAGCGGCGTAACGTCACCCCCGTGTAATACTACGATAATAATAATAGTTGACGGTGTACAGGTGAAATGGGGGCCTTTATGAGGGAGCGGGTTACGGTGCCGGGAGAACGAATCAGTGAGTGTAAATCATATCGGGAGGCGCTGGCATTGTGTTTTTCTTTGGCCGGGTTGCCTTTGGCTGAGGTTGCCTGGGATTGCGGCTGGCGGGACGGGGGTAAGGTGTTGTCACGCATTCTGCGGTTGACCAACGAGGGTGATGATGTGCGCCACATGCCGGGAGACAAGCTGGTGCCGTTCATGGTGGCGTGCGGCAACATGGTGCCGTTGCGGTGGTGGCTGCTCCAGATCGGCCGGCCGTTTCCTGAGGTTGCGGATGACCTGCCCCTGGCCGAGGAGGTTATTCATCTGCGCCGGAAAGTGGCGCAATTGGAGCAGAGCGTGCTGACCCGGGCGGACCTGCAGGAGGTATTGCGGGAGTTGCAGACGCCGGTGGTGCGCCGCCGGGTCCATAAATCTAAGTCACGGTTCTCGCTGCGGGGCACCTTCATTGTTCCGGCATGGATGCGGGTCGAAGCGGCCGAGATGGCCCGTGACATGGAAAGCGGGTCGTAATGACAACGTCAGAACTGTTACGGGCCTTAGCCGATGAGACGGAGCGCCGGGAACATGCCGAGCAGCGGATTGCCGAGCTGGAAAGCCAACTGCAGCAAACAACACAGGCGAAGCCGCCCGCCACGCTGTTGAACGTGCAGGAAGCGGCCCGGTATATCCGGCGGCATCCGTCCTGGTTGCACAAAGATCGCCTGGCATCTCCACCCCGCATTCCCTATATCCAGGAATGCGCCCGCGGCCCGGTGACGTACCGGCGTGCCGATTTGGACAGCTATCTGGAACTACGGGTGCGCGGGAGAAAGAAGACGGCATGATGGCCACGAAGCAAAAAAAGCATAGACGGTTGCCGAGAAAACAAGAGGTGCCGACCGGCGGGGTGCAGTGTGGCAACTGCCAGGTCTATATGTGTCAAATAGAGACTCAGTGCGCCAAAGAGGAGTTTTGGGCAATGGGCCGGGGCGAGGTGTATCACTGCCCTGACCGGGAACCGGATTGGCGGGAGCGGATGTGCACCTAATGCCGCCGGGCTGGAAATCGATTATGCCGGTGTTCTGTTGTTATTGCGGGCAACAGTATCAGAGCAAGGACGGTGGCGGAACGTCCGGCATCTCCCACGGGATTTGCATCGAGTGTTTTCAGAAACGTTACGGAACGGAGGTGGGACAATGAAAAAACTGACCTGGAAGCAAAAGTTGCTGGGGCTCTGTCTGTTCCTGGCGTGCGGGATCGCTCCGAATGATGATCCGCCCCAGTCCCGATGGGACGCGAATGATGTGGCGGCTGTTTGCGTGGCAGACGCTGGACAGATGAAGTGTTGTCACAAACCATAACCGAAGGGACTGGACCCTATTAATACATAAGGAGGATGTATGGCGGAAAATGAGATACCTGATGTGAGTTTAGCCAATCTGATGGGCGGGTTGTGCGTAGAGCGGTTCGATGATGAGATCCGGAGGGTTTTGGCCAATATCGCGGACCCGAATACTCCAGCAGCGGCCAAACGGAGCGTGACCTTGACGGTGACCTTCAAGCCGGACAAGCAACGCGATACCGGCAAGGCGGAAGTCTCAGTCAGTACCAAGTTGTCACCAGCGGAAAAGGTCGAAACCAGACTGTTCTTTGCCCTGACCAAGGACGGCCCGGTGGCGACGGAGTACAACCCGCACCAGCCGGCATTACCCAATATGCCCACGACTACCGGCGCCAATGTGGTGCTATTCCAACAAGGAGGAGCCAAGTAATGTTGAAAGCGTTTGTTGAGAAGATTGCGGCGATGGCTTTGCCGCAGCCAATCGAACTGGAAAGCAGGCCGTACACCACAGCCCCGGTATTCCCGGTAAAGACACCGCTGCCGGATGAAATGCTGGTGCATACGTTGACCGGCATCAAGGATTACTTGAACGATAACCCGGACGGCCTGGATTTGGATCATGTCCTCGTGCAGGTGCTGGAGCCGAAGATCGTCCGGGTCAAGTCCACGCTCAAACCCCCGTTCGAGGACCGGGGGGCATACCTGCTGGCCAGGCATGATCAACCTGAATTCCCCTTTGGCAAGTATCTGGATATCGAGACCTTCATCATCGAGATGCAGGCCAAGTTCGTTCAGGACGACATGACCGGCCGAATTTTGCAACTGGTGGGCAACCTGACCGACGGCGAGGTGCGGACGTTTGCCGATGACGGCGTGACCCAACAGGTAGCGGCAAAGAGCGGTATCGGCAGAGTGGAGAACGTGTCCGTGCCTAACCCGGTGACATTACAACCCCGCAGGACGTTCCTGGAGATCGAGCAGCCGCCGGGCACGTTTGTCATGCGGTTGAAATCGAATGGCGAACGGCCTCACGTGGCCCTGTTCGAGGCGGATGGCGGCGCCTGGCAACTGGAGGCCATTAAGCGTATTCGTGATTGGTTCCGGCAGAACGAAAACGTGCCGGCGGAGATAGTGATTATCGCGTGAGTCCACCTCCTTCTCATGCGAAACAGGGGCAGCGGTACCGCCCCTGTCGTCCCGGCGTGGCTGTCGGGGCCTGATGATGCAGCCAACGAATACCCAGACCGGAGAATAGCATGCCAATCATCAAACTATGCGAAAAGTGCAACCAGCAGGCCGAGTTCCCGACCAATCGGCATCGCATATGCCTGAAGTGCCAAGCCGTGAACCTGGCGGAACATCGCGTGCAGCAACGCAAAGGGCGGAGCTCTGTAGTGCGCGAGATAGGCCGGATGAAGCCTGTACGCCGGGTGGCGCCGGATAGGGTTGCGGAGCGGCACGTTGATGCGGCCATGGTGGCTGCCGGGGTGCATTCAATGTTGCGGTGCCTGGATATTGGGCCGTCGGGTATGGTGCGGCGGTACCGGCCGGGGGATTCCGGGTTTGATCAGTTGGCAGCGCAGTACGGCAGGCGCTGATGAAGGCTTTTTGTGATTTAGGGCATGCCTGGTATGCCCAATTCAGCAGATCGGTCTGTCCGCATTGCGGCGGCCCGGCACGGGGGGAGCGGGACATGGAGGGAGTGGAGCTGGCAGTGGCGGAGATTTCCGCCGGGGTCAACCGCAGCGTCGTCAAACATGGCGACTGGTCGGATTATAGTGTCGGTCGGATGATCTGGGTAATCGGCCTGGAGTTTTGGGAGGTGCTGTGGGCCGTACTGCGGCGGGATATCCACGGTCCCCACGGGGTGGTCAACGAGTTGCGGGACCTGGCGGTGACATGCATCAAGGGGATGACCCGGCTGGGCCGGTTTGATCTGCGGCAGCAACTGGCATCAGGCGTGGTTATCGGCAAGTTTTACATTTACCGCCTGCAGCGTGACAATTTGATCTGGATCGGCATAGAGGGCGGCGAAGGCATGGCGTTTCCCGAGGCGGCCTTTATGGCAGCAGTGGCGGATTGTGAAAATCTGGAATCCGCGGTTTGCGAGTTCTTCTGGGAGAACTTCTGATGACGCCGGCCTGCCAGATGTCCAGCTATCGGGTGAATCCGCAAATACGTTTCAATTTCGATGAGCTTTCAGTGGATAACTTCGCCGGTGGTGGTGGCGCCTCCACCGGCATCGAGGATGCCCTGGGCAGGGCTGTGGATTTGGCAATCAATCACGATGAGGGCGCCATTGCCATGCACGAGGTCAATCACCCGGGCACCAGGCACTTATGCGAATCGGTCTGGGCGGTGAATCCCCGCGAGGTGTGCGAGGACCGCCCGGTGAGTCTGGCGTAGTTTTCGCCCGATTGCAAGCATTTCAGCAAGGCAAAGGGCGGCAAGCCGGTTGAAAAGCGCATTCGGGGTCTGGCGTGGGTGGTCCTCCGTTGGGCGGCCACTGTCCGTCCCAGGGTAATCTTCCTGGAGAATGTAGAGGAGTTCGTGACCTGGGGGCCGCTGGTTACTGATGAGGATGGCCGGTGCTATCCCTGCCCGAAACAGAAGGGCCGCACGTTCCGGTCTTTTGTCAACGCCTTGCGCTACCATGGCTATGACGTGGATCACCGGGAGTTGCGGGCCTGTGACTATGGGGTTCCGACGATCCGCAAGCGGTTGTTTCTGGTGGCCCGGTGCGATGGACAGCCTATTGCCTGGCCCGAACCGACTCACGGCGACCCCAAGAGCCCAGCGGTCAAGTCCGGCAAACTGAAATCGTGGAGAACAGCAGCAGAGTGTATTGACTGGAGCATCCCCTGTCCCAGTATCTTTGAACGCAAGAAACCACTGGCAGAGGCCACCATGCGCCGAATCGCCAAGGGAATCATGCGATATGTGATCAATAATCCGGAACCGTTCATTGTTACCTACTACGGCTCTAAGGGGCCGGACTTCCGGGGGCAGGACATCAAGGAACCGCTCAAGACCCAGACGACCGAAAATAGGCATGCACTGGTTTTTCCCTATCTGACTGAACACGCCAATGCCTCCAACCAACGCAATATGCCGGCGGATGCTCCGTTACGCACACAGTGTGCCCAGGTAAAGGGCGGACACTTCGCCCTGGTTTCCACCTTTCTCGCCAAACACTACGGCGGAGTTATCGGCCATGGGGTGGACAAGCCGATGGGCACGATAACCACCGCTGATCACCATTCCGTTGTCACTGCCAGTTTGACGCGCAACTTCGGCAAGTCAGCCGCCACCGATTTGGCCCAACCGGCCCGGTCCATCACCTCCAAAAGCAAGGACAGCCTGGTCACGGCGCACCTAGTCCGTCAGTTCGGCCAGAGCGTCGGAAACACCCCCAGCGGACCAGTCGGGACCATTACCCCCGGAGGTCTGGGCAAAACAGGCCTGGTTACCTCCAGTCTGGTCAAGCTGCGGGGCACGTGTAAAGACGGGCAGCGGGTCGATGCTCCCTTGCACACCATCTCTTCCCAGGGGCAGCATTTCGGGGAAGTGCGCGCGTTTCTGATGCAGTATCACGGCATGAGCGAAAGCCATGAAATAGGGAAGCCGATTAATACGATCAGCACCCGGGACCGCTTTGGGCTGGTGACTGTCCGTGGCGAGCAATACCGGATTATGGATATCGGCATGCGGATGCTGACCCCTCGGGAATTGTTCCGCGCCCAGGGATTCCCGGAGGATTACGTAATCGACCGTGACGCCCACGGCAAGCCGATCACCAAGACGGCACAGGTGGCGCGCTGCGGCAATTCGGTCTGCCCTCCGGTGGCAACGGCATTGGTACAGGCGAATATGGCCGAACAAGCGACACAAAGGAAGGTGGCGTAAATGAAGTGCAAAATCGGCACACGGGAATGGTCGGATTTCTCTCTCAATATCGGCTTGGGATGCAGCAATGATTGCCTGTACTGCTACGCCCGGGAAAACGCACTGCATTATAAGCGGCTCCAGTTTGCCGAGGAGTGGCCGACCGAACGGTTGACCAGGAATGCCGACATAACCAGTTTTCCCCGCAAGCGGGACAATACGACGATCATGTTCCCCACCACCCACGATATCACCCCGTTTTACCTGCCCCATTACTTGCGGGTGGCACGCCTGGCCCTGGAGGCGGGCAACCGGTTACTGATCGTCAGCAAGCCTCGTCTGGATTGTGTCCGTGAGCTGATGGCGGATTTAGCGCCGTTCCGTAATCAAGTCGAGTTGCGTTTCACCATCGGCACCATGGATAAGGCCGCATCCCGGTTTTGGGAACCGGGGGCGCCGGAGCCGGGTCTGCGGGTACAGGCGCTGTACGAGGCACAGGAGGCGGGGTATCGCACGTCGGTCAGTATTGAACCGATGCTGGCCGGAACTGGCGGCACCCTGGAAGTAGTGGAGGCAGTGCGGCAATTTGTGACCGGCTCCATCTGGATCGGCAGAATGAACAAGATACGGCAACGGGTGGATTGCGCGGTACCGGAAATCAGGGCGGCCGTGGAGGAGATCGAGCGCCTGCAGGCGGATAACCGTATCCTGGAGCTGGTGGCACAGGTGGAGAGCAATCCGGAGTACAGGCCGCTGGTGCGCTGGAAGGATTCCATTGCACGGGTAGTCGAGAGGGCGCTGCGGTAACGGATAGCCGATGACCGGACGGCTTTATGTTCCGGTCGATAGGCGAGTTATACCCGTCGCAATTCTTCATCACGGAGGAAATCGTGCGCAAAAATGAAATTATTAAACAGGCCGTTGACCGCTTTCTTTGCTGGAGGCTGCCGGATGATTTCGGCCCTGACGGCGGAATCTCTTTTGACCGTAGTGGTCATAAGTACGAACCAGTCGGAACCAACTTGCTGACAGCAACACAAGCGGAGCAGATGTTTTTACACTGTCTCGGTAATGTTGAGGACTGGTTGACGCAAGTCGGTGACGATATCCACGCCAACAAACTCCGCCATGGTTGGAAAGTCACGACTTCCGAGGATTGGGAGGACCAGCACGAAATACCCGCTGTCCTGGCCCTGATTCATTCGGAGGTATCGGAGGCGCTGGAAGCATTCCGTAAAAGCGACCGTCCCAACTTCGAGGAAGAACTTGCCGACATCGGCATTCGTCTGATTGGCCTATCTCACGGCATGGGAATCGACCTCAAATCTGCAATTCTGGCAAAGGTTGAGAAGAATAGAACCCGCGAACATCGTCACGGTGGGAAACGGGTATAACGGGGCGGCGGATGAGCAGCTGTCCCGCGCAGCGGGGTGACTGCCTCTATCCGTTGGTTCGACGCCCCGGAGGGGCGCTCGCAACCAATGCAACACAGTGTGTCTGGGGTCGATTCAGAACCTCGCCGGGTTTGACGTAGATGGTTGGCCGGAACGGCCATAAGGGGGTTGTCTATGAAGTATGTCATACCGATACTTGGGTTAATTATGATGGTTGTTGGCTTATATTGTGTGGGAAGAGGTGGTTTTGCCATTGAGGGTGTCGCTATTGTTTTTGGCAACGCCATCTGGATCAGGGGGGCAAAATCATGAGGTATCATGCACCAACAAAGGGGTTCATCATTGACCAGCAGGATTTGGAGTTTTTTGCTCTGTCGGTGCCGTATGTAATTAAGCAGATCCGGATCGCCGCAGGATTGCCGCTGGATAAGTACGAGATGGAAGGCGGTTTTTTGTCTCCAGCCGATCATGCTATGCGGGGGGTCCTTGAAATGGCTGATAGATTAGGTATTGAGGTCGGTGCTAGATGGGGCAATGAACTGGATGTTAGAAAGGCCGGATAGTTTTTAACCGCTTTTATCGGGCAACGCCCGTGGCGAGGTTTTGAATTGGCCTTAATCAGCTGCTCATCCGCCGCCCCGTTCGTTGCCCCGGAGGGGCGACGAACGGCTGCGGCATGACCAGCCGGGGCTTTATCCGGCCTGGTCCGGGCCGTGGTTAGCAAGACTAAGGGGGGAATCGTGATACTGGGAACATTTGAACTCGGCTATGAATACGTGACGCTGGAAGTCAGGAAAACAGAGGCTGGCGGAGCTTTTAATTGCTGCCATGCTGACCACATGAGGCCTTGGATAAAGGTCGGTCTGGATTACGCGAAGTTTGAGAAGGTAGTCGGTTGCCTGGTGCATGAGGCGCTGGAATTTGCGCTTTCTCGCTTGCAAGCCCGCTTTTCGCCGTCGCTGGAGTTGGCGTGTGACCATAGTGCCTACCTGTTCAGTTTCAACCATGTGGTGCTGTCTGAGGCATCATTTATGGTTGCCGAATATGTGACAGCGGCCATGCCGCACCTGAGAGAGGCATGGGAAAAGCGGGACGAACCGGATGAGGTTTTGCCATGAAGGTCGAAATGCCAAACGAGACAAATGTTATCAGCATTGAGGTTGTCCGCCGTAGCCGGATCGAAAAGAAACTCCGGGCGGAATGTACGCACATCCGCACGTCCGTCAATGTGGAACTCAACCACCTGACCTGTCTCGACTGCGGAGCGCACCTGAACGCAGTGGAATGGATTGCTCAGTTGGCCGAGGAGTGGGACAGGATTCAGCGCATGACCGCGGAATATAGGGCGGCTGCGGAGAAACACGAACAGCGGACCCGCACTAAATGCCGCCATTGTGGGCAATTTACGCCGGTGTCTTGCTAACGGCTGGCGGATGACCGCCAAGGAGGAACGAGTGGACAACGAAAAAGATGCAATTGACAGGGGAACCGGAACGGAGAGGAAAGGGGCGGTCGATCCGCTAGTTATCTCAGTCCTCCCAAGGTTCAACATCAACGACCACGGGACAATGACCGGTGATGATCATGGTTTTTGGGTTCGCTACGCTGATATTCGGGAGGAACTTTTCAGGGCCGAAGAAATGCGTCTCTGGAACAGAGCAATGCACGTTTCCGGATTCTCCGAAGAAGTTAGGCCAAAACTGTACAAGCAATTTGACGCGGAACACCCTCCGTTCTGGAGGAAATCATAATGCCAAGGTGCGACTGCTGCGAAGAGGAATGGGAAGATGCCTTTTTCTGCAAGAAATGCTCTTCCAAGGCCGTCACGATGACGGAAACCGTGCCCGATACGATGTGGGATTACGATGACCGTACACCGGAATACATCGAGCGGGACTACACCACTACTCTTGACGTGTGCATGAACTGCTGCACATGCCATTTGAGATAACGGCTACCGGCACAGCGGCGGGTTCATCGCCCGCTGCTGCCCGGTGGTTATAATTTCGCCGCCTCCGATAGCGGCAATCACGGGAGGAAGCAGTATGCAGAAAGATAGTCTTGGTGACAGGATGAAGCACAACTATGAAGATAGGTATCGGTCTTCTCTGACGCGGCGCACACCGGCTATCATGCGGCTGGATGGTAAGGCGTTCCATACGCTGACAAGGGGAGCAGAAAAGCCCTTTGATCCACGTCTTTCCTCGGCAATGCACGCTACCGCCGAAAAACTGCTTGATGAGATTCAGGGTGCAAAGTGCGCCTATGTGCAGTCGGATGAAATCAGCATCCTGATAACCGACTTCGACAAAATCAGCACACACGCATGGTTCGACTACAACGTGCAAAAAATGGTTTCGGTTTCCGCTGCAATAGCTTCAGTCGAATTTTCCCAGCGGTACGGCAGAACGGCTCACTTTGATTCCAGGGTGTTCAATGTTCCTAAAGAGGACATTGTGAATTACTTCCGATGGCGGTACATGGACTGGTTGCGGAATAGTATTCAGATGCTGGCGCAGTCGATGTTTTCGCACAAGGAACTTCACGGCAAAAACTCTGCGACTCTGCACGAGATGTGCTTTCAGAAGGGTAAAAACTGGGCAGACCTCGCGCCAGTCTGGAAAAATGGGACTTTCTACGCCAATGACGGGCAGTGGGCGGATTTCAACCTGATGAGCGCAGAAGATCGAACAAACACATTTATCGAATCCGTACTCTATCCGCAAGAGGAACAGTAGCTCGGAGAAATTATAACGGTTCAAGCATCACCGGCCACAGGCCGAGTGCATGCGGTGGTTAGCGATTGGGGGCAACGTGGGGCAGGCAAGCAGACGCGGGACATTTGAACAACGGAAATCGGCGGCAATCCAGCTAGAACAAGAACGTCTGGCCGCCATAGAAGAAAAGCGCCGTCTTCGCTATCAGCAGGATCAACAGGCTTACGACACTATGGTCTGGTGGCAAATTGAAATGAGTGAGCGGCGATACTACCAGCGCATGAAACGGAGAACAAATACGCAAATGGCGCTCGCCTCACTCTTTGGCATGGCTTACGACGGAGGATGGGGCGGATTTGGTGCAATATATCGCTAACAATGATTCTACCGCATTGAATGCAATATATCCGGCGATTGACGGGTAGTCTATAAACCAATTTTTACGGGAGGTTATCATGGAGACGGCGGCTAATATTCAAATTCAACCCTTGCATACAGCCAATGGCCCGAAGCCTGAGCCGAAGGCTATCCAGATGCTCCGTAATGCTATTCGTGTCCGGCATCTGGCCTACACTACCGAAAAAACTTATTGTTATTGGATACGCCAGTTTAGTTACTTTCATAATAAAAAACCGCTGTCACAGATGGGTGGGAAAGAGGTTGAGGAGTTCCTGAGTTATCTAGCCAATGTGCGCAGGGTTTCGGCCAGTACCCAGAACCAAGCTATGAATGCCATCATATTTTTTTACAAGAAGGTGTTTCCGGTGGATTTGGGCAAGATTAATGCTCTACGGGCCAAAAAGACAAGGTATCTGCCAGTGTTTTATACAAAGGAGGAGATGAAGAGGATTATGGCGCAGTTTCGGGAGGGGAGTCCGGACTGGATCATGGTCAATTTGCTGTATGGTTGCGGAATGCGGTTGTCTGAGTGTCTGAAGGTGCGGGTGAGAGATCTAAATTTTGAGTTGTGCGTCGTGACGATCCGGCGCAGCAAGGGTGATAAGGATCGGGTGGTGGCGTTGCCAGAGAAGGCGCTGTCGCCGCTGCAAGAACATTTGAAGGATGTGCATAGACAGTATCAGTCGGACAAGGCCGAGGGTATTCCTGTTTCAGGTATACCGCCAGGGCTGGCGAAGAAGTACCCGGCCATTGCTACGTCCTGGGAGTGGTATTACGTGTTTCCGTCCCGCAAGCGGGCGCCTGATCCGCAGAGTGGCGTTCTTAAGCGACATCACTTGCATCCGTCCGATCTGCAACGGGCAGTCAAGGCGGCGGTGGTGGCGGCTCAGGTGACTACGCCGGGCGGGTGCCATGCCATGCGGCATTCTTATGCGACCCACTTGTTGCAGGCTGGTTACGATATCCGGACCATCCAGGAGTTGTTGGGGCATGCGAGCGTGAAGACGACGGAGATTTATACCCATGTGCTTGGCAAGGGGTCGAGCGTGCGGAGTCCGGCGGATATGCTGTGATTTTATATAGTGATGTGATTTCTGTATGTGAGGGATTTAGATGGCTGTTGATATCCGGATTTGTACGTCGTTCCCTGGGCATAGAAAGACCCTCAAATTATCCAGGCGGCTGGGTGATAGTGCCGTATTGTCGCTGCTGCGCCTGTGGACGTACACGCGAGAATATCGCTCTGACGGCATGCTGTCCGGCATGGATGTGGAGGATATCGAAATTGCTGCGGGATGGACCGGGGAATCGGGACGGTTCGTGGCTGAATGTTACGACATCGGTTGGCTGGATCGCCACAATGACGGAACGTATGAGTGCCACGATTGGGCAGATCATCAACCGTGGTCAATCGGAGAAGAACAGCGGAGCGACGTGGGCCGGTTCAAGCGCCTGAAACAGATCGCGCCCGACGTACATCGGCGGATGGAAAAGGACGGTGTTACAACTATTTCCAAGGAAGATTATGAAGTAATTCGTAAATCACAACGGGCAACTGCCGGGCAACTGCCGGGCAACGCCCGGAAGCCAGCCGGGAGCCAGCCGGCTCCTTTCCTTTCCTCTCCTAAACCAGAACCAAAATCAAAAGAAAAAAGCCAGTCAGCTAAAGAGACTGAGGTGGTAACTCCACCAGCAGCGGAGTCACCAGCGGTTGCAGAGAAAGCGGACGGGCAGGCTGTGACCGAATCCCCACCTCGGCGAACCGAAACCGAAAATCGGTTGTTGGCTGCGGCCCAGGCGATTAGATCGGACCTGGAGCGGAAATATCCGCTGCTGGATTTCGAAATCGAAATGGCGGAGTTGTGCGCAAAGTTCCGAGACCGGGCGATTGGTGCTGATGCGGAATATTTCGTGCGGCGCTGCTTCCGCACTGCGGAGGAGAATCGCAAGAACCGGGCAAGCCCGGAAAATCCGGTTGTTGAAGGGATTAGACAGGCTAATCAACTGGCGGTGCACGGTTTTGCCGGGGGGGATCAGGGCCGGTTGCGTTTTGCCATGGTAATGAACTGGCTGGCGGAAAAATACCCGCTCAAGGGCTCGCCCCGCCCGCTGTCCGTGACGTTTCTGCTGGACTACTACGAGGGCCTGGCCGATGTGGAGATCGAGGACGTAGAGGCCGGTGCCCGCTGGCATCACAACAAGGCCAGCCGTTTTTTTCCCCAGACACCGCCGGTGCTGCGGGAGTCGATACAGGCGGTAGTGGCGCAGCGTGCCCGACGGAGTTTTGAGGCCAGTCACCAGCATGTGACCAGCGAGCCTGAGGATGCCGAGGAGTTGCGGAAATATTACCAAGATACCATCGATGGCATGCAGTTAATGGGCCTGGACACCACTGGCTGGTATGTGGACGAGACCGGTGATCGGCCGCGTTTGGTGACGCGGGTGTGGTAGGGATGGATAAAGTCGCAGGCCCGATTTGTCAACTACTCGTCAACTATAATGCTTGACGCATTGTTGAACTTCTGCTAATAGGGGCATATGGGTGAAAAAGTTGGACATACTGCTGCTGCGGATTTGTTGGATGGGACTCCTACGGCAGTACCAGGGCAAACTGTGTTGCCTGGCATGCAGCAGCAAATGGGATACGATGCTGCTGAGCTTGAACCATGGCAGGAGCAATTTTGCTGGGAGTATGTAGAAAACGGCGGCGTGGCATATCGGGCATATTTGGCGGCAAAGCCCAAAGTGAAGGAAAGCACTGCCCGGGTTGAAGGCAGTAAACTCCTAACATTACCTAACATTGTTGCGCGAATAGATGCCATCCGCAAGGAATTGCGGAATAGATACGCGGTTACGGCCGAGGACTTAATCGAGCATCACGGGCGTGTGATCAAAATAGACCGGCGCCGGTATTTTAAAGCCAATGGTCAACGCATCCCTATCCATGAACTGGATCACGAACTGGCGTCCATCGTAGATATAGAACCCACCTTAAGTAAGGACTTCGGCATCGTTATGTTGCCGATTGTCGCCAGCCGCGAAAAATCAAAGGATGCGCTGGCCCGTATCATGGGCCTGGACAAGTCTAATATGACGGTTAAGCACTCCTTCTCCGAGATGTCCGACGAAGATTTACAGAAAGAAGCGGATCGCCTGGCCGATGAAATAGTATCGAAGCGGGCCACCCATGAATGACTGCGCCCGCCTTCTGGCCATACAAGAAGAATTGAAGCGACGGCGCTCACGCAAGCGCTTCTTTGATTATTTCCCGGACACGGGACCATTGCGGCGGGATCTGTACACGAAACACATCACCTTCTTTCGTGCCGGCGCCCTGTACCGGGAGCGGGCCGCCATTGCGGCAAACCGGGTCGGCAAGACGGAAGGCATGGGTGGTTATGAGATGGTATGCCACCTGACCGGCCTTTATCCGGAGTGGTGGGATGGCAAGCGCTTTGACCACCCTATCGATGCCTGGGCCTCTGGCGATACGGCAGAAACCACACGCGATATCATCCAGCAGAAACTGGTCGGGCCTCCGGAGAAAGAGGAGGAATGGGGCACGGGCCTGATACCCGGCGATCTGCTGTTGGGATATGAACGCCGCACCCATGGCGTCAAGAATTCCCTTGATTCGGTCATGGTCAGGCACGTATCCGGCGGGGTCTCGGTATTGGGTTTTAAGTCGTACGAGCAGGGCCGCAAGAAGTTCCAGGGGACTGCCAAGCATGTTATCTGGAACGATGAGGAACCACCCGAGGATATCTACGACGAGGAACTGCTGCGGACCATGACCTGTGGCGGGATCGTGATGAACACGTTCACGCCGTTGTCCGGTATCACTAATGTGGTGTTGCGTTTCATGCCCGGCGGGAAAATGCCGGATGAAATGTTGGTACGTTTCACCATCCAGGCCGATTGGAATGATGCCCCTCACCTGGACGAAAAAACCAAAGCGGAACTGTACGGCACCCTTCCGCCCCACCAGCGGGACGCCAGATCAAAGGGTATCCCGGTTCTGGGTTCCGGAGCCATCTATCCGGTTGACGAGGAGTTCATCAAGGTGCCGGATTTCATTATCCCGGCCCATTGGCCCAGGGCGTACGGCATGGATGTGGGGTGGAACTGCACGGCCGCCATCTGGGGGGCGCTGGATCGGGAAACGGAAACCGGCTACCTCTATGCATGCTACAAGCGAGGCCAGGCCGAGCCACCTATTCATGCGTCAGCCGTCAAGCTAAGGGGAGATTGGATCCCGGGCGTGATCGATCCGGCATCCCGGGGCGGATCACAGAAGGATGGCGAAAAGCTGTTTAATTTGTACCGAGACGAAAAACTAGTCCTTTCTCTGGCGGATAATGCGGTCGAGGCCGGGGTGCAAGACGTCTGGACGGCGCTCTCTACCGGCAAGCTGAAGGTATTCAAGTCCCTGGCGCCGTGGTTCGATGAGTTCCGGATATACCGCAGGGCAGACAACGGCAGGGGCACCATTGTGAAGGTAAACGACCATTTAATGGATTGCACCCGCTACTGGTGGCGATCTGGTCGGGCGGCGGCAATCTGCCGGCCGGTACCAACCGGCAAGGAAATAATTGTCGGAGTCAACAGGGGACCCAGCGCCATGTGCGCATAACTCACAATAGATTCACCTACTCCCTTTGGGCGAGAACACACCCCCCGGAGACCTATCATGCAAATCGATACCCAGGCCGCAGCCAGCGGCCCGCAGGCGCAGCAAACCGAGTATGAGATAGCCCGTTCGCAATTGCAGCGTTTCTGGTTTGCCTGCCAAAACGGTCATGAAGATTACGTGTTCCGCAATCGTCGCAATTATCGTTATTTTCATGGCGACGGCGGTCAGTGGAGCGACGACGACCGCACCTTCATGGAGTCCGTTCAGGGCCGGAAGTGCTTCGAGATCAACCTGACCAAGCAGGCGGTGCTCACCGCCGTGGGCGAACAGATTGCCACCCGGGCCGATGTCGCCTACAAGCCGAAGAAGGGTGGAGCCTCCGCTGATACCGCCACGGTCCTTTCCAAACTGGTCAAACATTTCCTCGATGAAAATAATTTCCATGTTCTGGAAACGGATGTATGGGAGTCGGGGCTGATTGCCGAACGTGGGTATTACGATATCCGCATGTGTTATGACGGCAACCTGAACGGCGAGATTAAAATCACCGCTCCGGACCCGATAACCGTGGTGCCCGACACCTTTGCCACGGAATACGATCCGCGCGAATGGCCCGGCTTCCTGCGCTTCATGTGGCTGACCCTGGATGAAATCGCCGGCATGTACGGCCCGGCAGCACGTGCAAAGGCAGAGCAGGACTGGACCAACTACAAAGACCGGCCCTTTACCGATGATTTCCCGGTTGATAATCTGTCGGACCGCAATTACGGTTTCGGCACCTCGCCGGGCGGGTATTACCAATGGTGGGCCAAGGACTACGGGGAACTGCGGTTGCGGGTGATCGAGCGCCAGTACTACGTGCGGAGCATGGCGCTGCATTACGTGGATATGAAATCCGGCGATACCAAGATAGTGCCGGATACGGTCAGCCTCCAGCAAGCACGCCAGTTTGCCGCCACCAACGGCCTGCTGCTGCAAAAGATGGAAGGTAAGCGGCTCAAATGGTGCGTAACCACAGCAACCACGGTGCTGCACAACGAGTGGAGCCCGTACGAGTCGCCAACCATCATCCCGTTTTTTTATCTCTTCAACAAAGGCCGCACCGGCAGCATGGTGTCCGATGCCATTTCCCCCCAGGATCTGCTCAACAAGTCAACGTCAGCCGTAGTCCACTACATGACCAGCCTGCCCAACTCCGGGTGGAAGGTGGCTAAAGACTCACTCACCAATATGACCACGGCGGACCTGGGCACGGTAGGGATGAAGACCGGCCTGGTGATCGAGTACGACCCGAAGATATCCCCCAATGGCCCGGAAAAGATCACCCCCAACCCGTTCCCCACCGGCATGGATCGCATGGCGGAACGGGGCGAGCTATGGATCAAGGGGGCCACCGGAATGAGCGACGCCGAACAGGGCCTCGACTCGCCGGAGATATCCGGGGTAGCCATAGGCCGCAAGCAGTTCCAGAGCAAGCTCCAGCTGGCCAAGCCGCTGTCCAACCTCCAGTTTACCCGGACTATGGTGGGCCGGAAAATGATCGAATTAGTTCAACAGTTCATGACCAGCGAACGGATCTACAAGATCACCGAAAACGACGCCTATGGCCGGCCGCAGGAAAAGACCGTGGTCATCAACCAGGTCCACCCATCCGGGGAGATCCTCAACGACATCACGGTGGGCGAATACGAGGTAGAGGTATCCGAACAACCCATAGCTGCCACCTACGAAGAAAGCGAATTCCGGCAGCTGGTGACCATGCGCAAGGAAATGGGGGTTGCCATACCGGATGACGAGATTGTCAGACGTTCCAATCTTTCCAATAAGAATGAACTGGCAGACCGCTTGGCCGATCCGCAGGACAATGGCGTTCAGGCGGTGCAGGCATCATTGCTGGCAAAACGGGTCGAGGAAATGGCCGCCAAAATTGACCTGATCAAGGCCAATAGGGATAAAGTAATCGCCGATACCACCAATACGAATGTTCAGGCAATGTACGGGGCAACAAATGCCGCCAAGGAGATAGCCGCAATACCGACCGTGGCACCCATTGCCGATAAAATGATGATGTCAGCCGGGTTCAAGGACCACGACCGGCCGCCGGTAATCCCGCAAGGCATAGCGCCTATTTCCGCTATGCCTGACATTCTGGGTAACACGTCCCCGAACTTTCCGCCCCAGGCGGATCACGGGTACAACGCAGGCATTGAAGGCGGTGCGGTTGTTCCAAAAACTGATTGACTTTTGCAGTTCGTCAATTATTATGCTTGACGAAATAACCTTTTGTCATGAGGAGGCAGCGCAATGAGCAGGAATGCAATAGGACCGGATCAGGGATGGCAAGTGGAGGATGATCTGAGGACCTTGTGCCGGGCCAAGGAGATCCGGAAAGATCCCAAGCGCTTCAAGGCGTGCCAGTAAATGGCTACAAAGAAAATGCAAGAGATGGGCAGTGTTGCAGGTGATTTAGTCGCCAAATAATAAAACAAACCGGGGAGAAGAGCATGCAAATGAAAGGGCAAAGCAAACTCAGTAAATGGTTCAGGTCAGTCATCCTGTTTCCGTTCAGCATCATGATGGGCGACATGACCGCCGAAATTGGTGAGATACCGCCGGAAACCCCCGAAACACCTCCTGCACAGGAAACCCAATTATCCCCCGAAGATGCGGCAATTGCCAGGGGCGACGTCATTGTGCAACCGAGTGTGGAAGCGCTGGACGCGGATTTGCTGGCCGAGATCGCCACGGGCGAACAGCCGATAACCACTGAGGTGCCGGAAGAGAAACGAGAGGATGGCCAGCACATCCCCCGTGCGCGCTTCAACGAAGTCAATGAAGAGAACAAGACCCTTAAAGCCCGTTTAGCCGAACTGGAAACCGGCAAGGAAACGCCGGCACCGGCAAAGGTCCCGGCCCCGGAAGACCCAAAAGCCACGTTGCGGGAACTGCGGCATCAATACCGGACCGCACTGGTAGAAGGGGACGATACGGTGTTGGATGTGCTTGAAGAGAAAATCGATGCCAAGCTGGTGGAGATTGCCAGGAACGAAGCTTCAGCTGCACTGGAACAGAAGACTACTCACCAGACCATTAAGGAATCGCTGGATAAGGTGGCAACCGCCGCATATGAACAATATCCATTCCTTGATATTAAGTCACCTGATGCGGATATCGATGCAGTAAACGCCGTGCGCTTTCACCGCGATCAACTTATGGCGGACGGTGTACCAGCGGCCGAGGCGCTGCAACAGGCCATAAACGAGAAAGGTCCGAAGTTTGCCGTAATCCTGGGTAAGCCATTAGTGAACATGGCCAATGCTGAGCGGATCAAGACTGAACGGGAAAAGGCGGCCCAGACAAAGGCCGCCGCCACCTCTGTGGCACAACCGGCAGCCCTGCCGAGCAAGGGAAGCATGGAAACACTCAAAGTCGATGTCAACACCCTGTCTCCGGCTCAAATGAAGGCCCTGCCCGAGGAGGAAAAGGCCCGCCTGCGAGGGGATACCCTGTAGTAACACCGTTGTAAGTCTTGCCCACTCACGGGCAGGGGCCGCCTCCCTCAAGGGCGCTGCCGTCCTGAATGCGACGTTAATCCGTTCCGCAGCCATCGCGAAGCCATGCCAGTGACCGACGCCTCTGTAAAGTGGTCGTTTCCGCCTGATGTGCCGGGCGTTAAATCCGCGCAAATCCCAGCAGTCAAACACGAAACGACAACCACATTCACAGAGGAGATACGTCATGTCCACATTTTTCAGTTGGATCAAGGCCGTCATACTGTTCCCCTTCAACATTTTGATGGGGAACATGACCAATTTCGGGCAACTCGACCCCGACAAAATCAGGTTCATCCAAAAAGAGATCCGGCACGAGACCGAAGCCAGTTCGTTCCTGTTGCCCCGTTTCTGCGGCAAGGGCCAGAACTTCCCCATCGAGAAGATCACGGAACTGCGCCGTATGGAGGGTGGCGGCGAAGAGTGCATCATGACCCTGGTCAACCATCTGGTTGGCGATGGCGGCGTCGGCTCGGTCGGGGGCAAGCGCGAGGGGCGTGAAGAGCAGATGTTCAAGTCCCAGCAGAAGGTCCAGATCGACGAGATCTTCAACTCGGTCCGCAGCCAGGGCAAACTGGCCGAGCAGGGGAGCGTAGTGCAGTTCCGCCGGGAAGCCAAGCCGGCGCTCCAGTACTGGCACGCAAACCGGACCGATCAGTTGATCATGCTGACCGCCTCGGGCATTTCCTATGCCTATAACCTGGACGGATCCCTACGGGCCGAAGTTACAAACCAGGCCGGCGAGAAAATCAGTTCCGATTTTCCCAGCCTCCGTTTTGCCGCCGACATCAAAGCCCCCTCTGCCAAGCGCCACCGCCGATGGAACGGAACAACCAAAGCTCTGGTGGCCGGCGACACCACCGCCATAACCACTGCCGACGTGCCCTGCTACAAAATGTTGCTGATGGGCAAGGCCTATGCCAAGACCCACCGCATCATGCCGCTTCAGGCTGGCGGCAAGCAGTGGTACGTGGTGCTGATGCAGCCCTACTCCCTGGCCATGCTGAAAAACGATCCGGACTACAAGAGCGCGGTCATTACCGGCGGCGTGCGGGGCGACGAAAACCCGTTTTTCAATGGCGCCATCCCGACTATCGATGGTCTGCTGCTGGTGGAATACGAGTATGTCTACAACACCACCGGGGCCACGACCCGTTGGGGCGAAGGCGGAGATGTCAACGGTACCCGCACCCTGCTGCTGGGCGCCCAGTCCATCGGATTTGCCGACCTGGATGCTGGCGGTGAGCCGATCTACGTGGAAAAGGCCTTCGAGTACGGTACCCAGGACGGCATCATGGTATCCAAGTACATGGGCATCATCAAACCCCAGTACTACACCACGTTTGACCAAAGTACCGAGGATTTCTCCGTGCTGGCCATTGACCATTACATGGAAGATTACAGCTGATCCACTGACCGGATTTCCTGATACGACGGGGTGGCGTCCCGGTTCGCCTGATTGAATTCAAGCCCCGTCACCTGACTACTAGAAAAGGAGCACGCCATGGCGTTTGAAAAAAACATCAGCCGTAAAATCGGCTTTATCGCGGAAATCCTCCTCACCTTTGCCGATCTCACCTCCGGCTCGGTGCTGGAAGTGATTGATTGCCAGTCCGGCACGGTCGTGGACGAAGTTATCCCCGTGTTGGATAAGACCTTTGACCCTACGAACACGGCAGTGATCGAGTTTGGGATCAGTGACGACACCAACAAGTTCGTTGCCAGCCAGAATATTTTTACCGGGCAGACCCTGGGCGGCCGGGCCGGTGACGTGACTGGCCGGGGCTACCGTTTCAGTGAACCCGGGGCCATTGTCGCCAAGTACACCAGCGGCGGAGGCACCGCTACCCAAGGGCAGATACGCTTGATCGCCCACCTGCACTACGAAAACGAATCAGAGTTCGTCGTGTCGTAGTGCCGTCACAATAGATCATTTAACCAGGGAAGGGGCCTGACGCCCCTTCCTCATCCAAACCGGAGGAAGAATCATGGCAAAACATCTGACTATAGAAAAATACAGTGTGCTGCCCGGACAGGAGCCACTGCGACTGGCTTCGATAGACGGCCACGTTATCATCATCGGTGAAACGGCCCGTTTAATCCCAAAGCAGTTCGAGAACGAGGCAAAGGGCAAAGGAGCAGTTACGGAAGCGCAACTGCAGGCATTGGCCGACCGCCTGGGAACGCCGGTACAGGTACCGAGCCCGGACCCCACCGTCATAGTGCCTGCCTCTCCGTCACCGTCTGACCAACCAGACCTGACCGGAACCTTTACACCGTCCGGCCCCCCTGATCCTAAACGGGCCGAGCAGATCCGCCTGGCGGTGATCGATATGCTGAATGCCGCCAATCCATCGGATATCGACGGCCGGAACGGTAAGCCTAAGATCGATATACTCCGTAACCGCCTCGGTTTCGAAATCACTGTGGAAGAGCGTGACGCGGCCTTTGAAGCGGCCAAAGGATAAGCTATGAACATCGAGGGCCTGGTCAAACGTTTTCGTACGGAATTCCTGGATGATGATACAGCCACCCAGGAAACCCATTATTTGTGGAAAACACCACACATCATCGCCGCCCTGGCCAAAGCCGAACGGGATCTGTGCCGGCGGCTGTTCCTGCTGAGCGATTCGACCACGCCCGAGATCTGCCAGATCACCATTGCAGCGGGGACTGACGGCGTTTTTCCGCGCAGCTATCCTATGGATGAACGCATTGTGCGGATTGAACGCCTGAAGTTCCCCGGTGTGACCACACCCATTCGGCAGACCACTTCCGCCTGGCTGGACCAGAGTGACCCGGGTTGGGATGAGATGGAAGGCACCCCAACTCGGTATGTGATCGATACCGATTGTTACACCATTACCTTCAACCGCCAACCAATCAGCGGCGGCATTGCCCAGATGATGGTCAAGCGCCTGCCTCTCACACCGATCAACGAAAAAGCCCAAAACGATGTGCCTGAAATCCGGCAGTTGGATGACGAGCTGATCCATGGCGGGCTGAAATACCTCTATCTGCAGCCTAATACCGAGGGATATGACTCAACCCTGTCGGATAGATGGGGCAAAGAGTTTGAGGCGGACATCAAGCGCATCACCCAGGACCGGGCAGCCATGAATCCGCAATGCACGGTCTGCCGGCCTGAGAGGTTTTGATTTTATCCAATAAGGAAGGAGATGTATATGAGAGGCGAGCTAGTACGCACCGGCAATAAAATAGATTACCCGAATGGTACGCCGATCCAGGCGCACTCAACCGATCCGGAATGTTGTCTGGGTCTCAAGGTTGCCGGGACTGTTTTCAAGAAGAACCCGACGGCGGAAGAGGTGGCGGCGGGTGTGGTTGACATCGCGGATTGGCTGGATATTGTGTTCGACACCAAGGATGCCGACGGTAACAGCACGTTTGTGGCGGGAGCGAAAATTACGTTCAATGGCAATGCGGCGCAGTACGAGTTTCTTGAAGACGGGGCCAACCGGCACGTCATTCACCCGAACACGACGCAGATTGTGGCGAATGTGGACGTAACGATATCCGGGATGTAAAGCCCGTAAAGGCGGTTTGAGAATGAGACAGTTGAGAATATTCCTATTGTCGATTGTGGCGACATTGCTTGTATGCAATAGCGCACATGCTCTGAAATCAGACTGGTTCAATCCTGACTGGTCGTTTTCGGGCAAGAAGAAAAGTGTCTGCTATAACGCCACCGATCCGGCATCGCCGGCGGTCCTGGCATACAGCCCGTCGTCCCTGGCGTTTGGCAATGCCACGACCAGCAGCACGCACACACTGACCACGACATTAAGCAACACCGGCGGCAGCACCGCAACCGGGCTGGCACAATCCGGCCTGTCGGCCCCGTTCTCGATCGCATCCACAACCTGCGGTTCGACGCTGGAGGCATCCGGCAGTTGCACTACGACCGTTCAATATGCGCCTACGGACACTGTTGCGTCATCGGGGACCTTGACCGCATCGGCGACGGGGATCACTGCGGCTACGGCGGGGGTTAGTGGGACGGTGAGTGGCCAGATTGTTACTGTCTCAAGTACGACAGTTACAGGAGACTTAGGCAATATTTACGATACGTTGACAAAAGGGCAATCATTTAAAGCACCCATCACCGGGCATTTAACCGCTTTCAGATTCAAATCCGGCACATCCCTTGGCACTGCGCCAGTGGCAGTTGTTAGATGCGGCACATCGGCTGACTTGACTATGGCCCTCGAATACACGGTGGCAATTACCGCTGCGAATACTGTTTATGGAGTCATTCTTACAACCCCTATCGCGGTGACAAGTGGGCAAACTGTTTATTGCGGGGTTAAAAACTCTAAAACCACCTACACAGATCGTATGAGCATCCAGTATGCTAATCCGGGTACATATGCAGATGGTGCTGAATACCAGGCATCGTCATGGAATTTATCAGGGATATCTGCATATGATCTATATTTTGCGGGGGATTTTCAATGAGATATCTGATTATTGTACTGATGTTATTGTTGCCTATAACAGCCAATGCAACTGTAATTTTTGAGTTCAATGGTGAAAGTGGCTACCAATATATGGGTAGTGCGAATGCACATCCTGGTGGGGGTTATTTCTCAGCAATGGGCGGCAGCATATCCGCACCGGAAGGGACCTATGACTCCTCCGCATGTACCCCCGACACCACTAATTACCATTACTCAGTGCTATCTAGTGATGTCGCAGCGCAAGGCGCATCGGCGGGATCTACGCATGCAATCAAAACTCCATATTTGGGAGTTTGCCCAAACCAGGCATTTCAGAGGGACACGACAATAATTAGTACTCCATTATTGCAAGAGTACTGGATAAAGTGGAATCAGAAGTGGACGGGTAATTTCCAGGCGAGTGTCCAACAAAAATTTGCTAAATTCTATTATTCTGGTGACACATTAGAAAAAACGATGTCTGGTTATTTTGTTATGCGTCCTGCGGGAGTGGGCGCTACTACGTCTGGACCATTTCAGGCATATTTTAATAATATCGGTGAATTGCTAGATAGAGAATGTTCTGGGTTAGGTCCGGATCAAACGTGGATTTCTCCTGTTGGACCATGTTCTCTACCTAACCATTCCTACGATTCTTCAGCAGCGACTACAACTCCAATCACATTTGATTTGGACCGATGGTACACCATTGAACTGCATTCTAAAATGAATTCAGCCAATGATGTGGCCGATGCAGTGCTAGAAATTTGGGTTGACGGGGTATTACGATTACAGCTAACAAACTTCAAAATGCGTGACGGCGGAGGCGTATATAACTCTCCAGGTACGGACCATTTTGAATTTCAACACATCTATTACGACCGATCTAGTTCCAACCAAACCACCTACATGGACAATATTATTATCTCAACCACAGCTATTGACGGGTTACCCTCAGACACCACCGCCCCGCTCGTCACATCGTTCACCTGCACCAGTGGTAACAAACTCCGCGACATAACCTGCACCGGTACTGCCACCGACAACGTGGGGGTTACCGGTTACTGCCTAACTACCGCTGCCGACAGCTCCGGCTGCATCTGGCAGACGGCTGGCGTGTTCCGTCACAAACCAGCGGCCTCGGGGGCCTACACATACCATTTATTTGCCAAGGACGCGGCCGGTAATGTCTCAATCACCACCGCCGGTTCGGTTGCGTCGAAGGTAGTGGAAACCTGTGGCTGCAACTAGACCGGCGATCAGCAACAGAGCCGTTGCAGGTTCCGGTACAGGTGGCGCCGGATCGGGAATGACGATAAGCGACCAGATCCCGGTTGGTCCCATATTAAAGGAATACACGCCGTTGTTTGCTAATTGCTCGGCTGCGTAGTCGATAGCGTAAATGTGGTCAGAAAAGATTTCGTGCATGGAAGCCATGATGTTTTTATCAGACACCAACTCCACATACCAGGATGCAGGCAAATTATCCGCTCCCACGGCCCAAACATTCAACACTGCGGCGATGCTCATGCCCATTGCCAGCGAGCCCCGGCCATCGTTGATCGTCAGAGACATCACCTCGCCGGCGATATTGGACGGGCTGGTATCCAGCAAATGGTTGGAAAGGATATCGACGGTGATGTAATCGTCAGGCGTGTAGGGGTTGCCGGACCCGTTGAAGGTATCGAATGGGTTGCCGGTGTAGCGGTAGTCGTAGGTTGTGGCAGAGGTCACCAGCGGTGCACATACGATGAGGATGATCATTATCAAGTTTTTCATGTCGTACTCCCGATTTGAATGTATTAATGATGCAAGCATATAAAGTGCCGGTGCGTAACATGCTGAAAATGTTGTGTTTTATTTTAGGGGGTCAGTGGTTGTAAATTTATTCGACAGTGAGGTAACCAGATGCCAACCTTCAGATTTGCCGGCATGAATACCACGGCGAAACCGGCCGCCATTGATTGCTTTAACCCCAAGAGCCGCCAGTACGGGCAATGCGTGGATATTGTCAATTGTGACCTGGATGAAGAGCATATTGCTACTCGCCGCAGGGGGAGTCTTCGAGTGGCGGAAGGCGATGTCACGGCGACATGGAGCGATGGTATTAAGGCTTATTGCGTCACGGGCGGGCGCCTTTGCTCGTTCGATGGCACGGTGCTCACGGTCCTGTCCACTACGGTTTCGGTGCTGGCCGAATGTGAATTCGCTGCGGTCAATGATGTCGTGGTGTTCTCGGACACGGTTGTATGCGGGGTCATTGAGGGTGCTGTCGTCACCCGGATTGATAATGCCGACGACTGGGCCGGCGTCGAGGACCTGGCGGCCTGGGTGGCCAGTCATTACCCGGCTGATTTTCAGGCGGACGCCAGCAACTTCGGGGTGGATGCCTTTAAACTGTCGGCCCGGCCGGGAAGCTGCCTCTGTACCTTCAATGGAGCCTTGTACTACGCCATTGATAACTACGTCTATTGCACCAAAACCTTTGATGTCGAGCATGAGGATATCCGGGCCAATGTGGTGGCCGGTTATGCCGATCCGGTGACTATGATCGCCCCGGTGGCCGATGGGCTCTACATCGGAACTACCACGGCCACCTATTTCTTATCTGGCGGCGGGTTTGTTCTGGATGACAAGACCGGCGTGGTGACCGGCGGTTTCACACAGCGCCAGGTAGCTGGTTGGGGGCCGATCCGCGGCACGGCGGTACCCGTGGACACCAAGTATCTGCCGGTACTGCAGGCGATTGACCTGGCTGTTCTGTGGGCCACCCCCATGGGGATATGCGCCGGGGTGAACGGCGGGGCGGTTGTCAACCTGTCCGCCGGCAAGATCACCCTGTCGTCAGCAGCCAGGGGCAACGCGCTGTTTTTCGACAATGACGGTGTGTACCAGTATCGGGTGTGCCTGACCGGCGAGACGTGGGTGCTCAATACAATAACGCTTACCCATTGCCGGCACCTGTACGCCGGGATCACCAACCTGTTTGGACTGGGTGATGCGTGTTATGCCGGGAGCAGCCGAGGCCTGTACCGCCTCACCGGGGACAAGGATTTCGCTGGCGAAGTGGACGAGGCGGATATTGACGCCTACATCCTGACACCGGCCAGCACGTGCGGGCAAAAGACGCTGATCAACGTCAATCATGCCTATGTCAACAGCGAGTGCGCGGACACCATGGCGCTGGACCTGTTTGTCAACCAGACCCTGGCGGCAGAAGATTACCGTCTTGATTTCTACATAGAGAACGGCATGCACCGCGGCGGAGCAAAATTGCCGCGTGGAATTCGTGGGAATACCTGGCAATTTCGCATTAAAAACGTCGCCGGCTGCGACTTCACCATCTCCGGCCTGGAACCGGTGGTGAACGCAGCGACAAAACGAACTCATTGAAGGATACCGGAAAGGGGTTGAATTATGGCATTACGACTGTTTGATTATGGTGGGGAAGATATCCTGAAAGTATATTTCGAAGGGGCCTCACGCCAGACTACGTTTAGTCTGCTGTTATTCACCTCACCCACAACACTGGCTGACACAACGGTACTGGTGGAGGCCGCAGGTGGTGGCTATACCAGGAAAGCCATCGCGGCCGATGGTAGTGCCAGCGCTGTTTCCTGGACAGCCGCCTATCCTGGCGGGATTCCCATCATTCAGTGGGGCGAGGTCGATTTCGTATTCACCGGTCCACTGACCAGCAGTGCCACCATCTACGGTTACGCCCTGATCAAGGGAACGGCCGGGACACCGCATACCCTGAATGATGTGATTTTTGCCGAATTGCTCAACAATCCCTTTAAACCGATGAACAATGGCGATAAATTGACGATCCAGGCAAACTTCAAACTCGGCAACGGCACTCCGACCTAACGAGGATTGCCAGATGCGTCTGCTTGATACTACTGGCGGGATCTGCCCCAACGAGATACGAGGCCAGGCCCGCCAGTTGTACAATCAGGCCGTGACAGCGGAACAGCGCCCGAGTCGCCGGGCCGTCCCCTGCCCCAACCCGGACCGGCAGGCGGATCAATTTCTGATCATTGTCGAACTGGCAGCGGTTGCCGATAATGATCGGGTCCTTATCATCAACACCAATCCCTTCCGTATCGTCTCCGCAGTAGAGAATACCGTGATCTGGACCGGTGGCACGGCGCCGTTCACCGTGTCCACCTGTGACCTGTACCAGGGTAAAACCGGCACCATGGTCAATGTTGACCTGGATTTCTATACGATCGAGCCTGGCATTCCCCGTGAGTTCACGGTGATGAAGATCGACGACATAGACGGCTGGTGGGCCGCTGATGATGAGCCGGACATCAGCGGATCATCCCAAAAGTATGTCGGTGTGCTGATCACGGATGCCCTGGGCCGGGAACTGTTTGCCCCGTTTGGGGGGCTACTGCGTGACGGCACTGAGGTGTATGGCAACTTCGGGCCGGGGACTTGGTGCGAACCGACGTTGCACTGGATCAACCCGGACCCCATCGTGTACGGCATCCCCCTTTCCGCCACCCAACTGAATGCCTCGGTAAACATCCCCGGCACTACCGAACCGCTGCCCGGTACGTACAGCTACACCCCTCCGTCCGAAATGATCCTGGATGCCGATACCTATTCGCTGGCGGTGCTGTTCGAAGCGGACGATGCCGACCATTACCATCCGGTCACCATGGTCGTGTCCCTGGTGGTGAATAAGGCCGATCAGTTCTTCAGCGGCGGCGGGGTATCACCTAATGGCGATTTCATGTACGTCGGGGAAATAACCCAGACTGCCATTTACGATTATCATATCAGTGGTAACCCGTTGACCATCACCGGCACCCCCGGTGTGGTCGAAATCACGGACCGCTGTGTGCTCTATGACGACCCGACGCCCGGGCATGAGGACTATCCGGTCACGCACTTCACCGTGTCGTGCCTTGCTCCGGGATCGGCATCCGTGGTGGAAACCCTGGAGGGGAGCAAGAACTATAATCCCTATTCCAAGACATTCAGTTGGGGCGACGCTCTGACCGGTACGATGATGATGACCGGCAGCGGCGGTGCTGTGGTCGGCGGCGAGGCAACGACGGTACAGTGGGGTGGCGTGTTTGTGGGCGCCGGCGGGGCGGTTGGCGCCGGTGAGGCAAGTGTTGGTCGGTATAACTTGGTCATCGGCGGCTACGGGGCCTGCTGCGGCGGGGCGGCGGTAGTCATAGTCAATGGCCCGTTCGTCGGAAGTATGGAGGCGGTGGCCGGTGGCGAAGCGGTCCTGAAGGTGAGTAATCGGTGCACAGGCAGCGGGGGAAGCGTGGCAAGCGGAGCGGCGATGGTTACCAGCAATGCTCTGTTCGTGGGATCTGGTGGAGCTCTGGCGGCTGGCGTGGCCATAGTGACCGGCAATCCTCTGTTTGTGGGCAGTGGTGGGGCACTGGTCGCCGGGGCCGCGATTGTGGCCGCTAACCCCCTGTGCACCGGTTTTGGTGGCGGCCTTGTCGGTGGGGACGCCGTGGTGTCAGGAGCAGTTACATATGTCGGTACTGGCGGCATCATCGCAGCCGGCGAGGCGATCACCAATATTTTGCAGTTCAAGGTAATCATTGGTCAGGGGGGCGCCGTGGCTGCCGGGACGGCGGTGGCGACATCGCAACGCGGCGTGCAGATCACCCTACTGGGCCTGTCTCAGACCTATGACGGCTCGCCGCATGAAGTCACAGCCACAACCGTTCCGGCGGATCTGCCCGTCACGATCACCTATGACGGCGATGATGTGCCCCCGATCGATGCCGGTCAGTACCATATCGAGGCCACCTATGATGATGGAGAATATACGGGACAGGCCAGCGGTACCTTGACTGTGGCCCGGGTGCCGCTGACGATCAGCGCCCAGAATACCAGCAAGACCTATGACGGATTTTCGTGGTCCGGTGGCAGTGTCACCTATGCTGGTTTCATTGCCGGTGAGACCGCAGGGGTGCTGTCTGGAATCATGACCTATGGTGGCACGGCCCAGGGCGCCGTCAACGCCGGGACGTACAGCATAGTGCCTTATGGTGTTTACTCTCCCAATTACAACATAGCCTTTGTTTCCGGGGTACTGACCGTCTACCAGGCGCTACCGGACATCACCTTCACCCTGCCGGCTGCGATCACAGAAGGCGAGATCTTATCCCAATACAAGGCCACCTCCAACATTGCCGGCATCACGTTCACCTATCACGACGGCAGTCCGACCGGAGCGCTCATCGATATGGACGGTCCACAGGTCTTCAATACGGGCCTGGCAATCTTCGCTGTCACGGACGCCAGCCAGAATTACGCCAGCACTTCGGCCTGGGCCGGCGTGGTGGTAATGGGACTGCCGGAAATCACCTGGGATTTTGCCTTGGCGGCTGCAACCTATGGCTATCTGTTCACCGAACTGGACCTGACCGCTACCGCAGTCTGCCACGGGACGGTTCTCGAACCGCTGGTGTTCACCGCAACCGACAGTAACGGTGCCATTATGCCGTTGACGGTGGGCACAAAACTGACCGGCGGAATGTATGTCCTGAAGGCGTCATACGCCGGGAGCGGACTGTATGTTGCCAACTTTGAGATGAAGATCTTCGTGATCAATAAGGCTGATCCGGTCCTGACCTGGATCAGCACGTTTAAATATTTGCGCTACCCGTATGTTCTCACTGCCAGTGACTTGAACGCCACCGCCGATATCCCGGGGACCTTCGTTTATAAAGCATACATAACGATAAATCGCATTACTAAAGATACTGTCATTTATGTTGGCTACACACTCCCACCCGGCCAATATTATTTCAGAGCGATCTTTACGCCGGCCGATAGTGTCAATTACAACGTAAAAACCATTTACAGTAATTTGTACATAATCGAAAAAGGTCTGATTACTACGGCAGTGTTGTGGACAGCAGGCGCCAACACTGTAGGCGAAGCGGGCTGGTCGTGGGTTACCGGGAATGTGTCCGGTGGTTCGGTTTACTATTATTGCGCCACCGGCTGCGGCACGGTCATCGGAGAGGTGAATGGGGACACCGGCGCCTTCACGACCATCGGAACAGGCACGTACAGCCTGCATGCCACCATAGCCGAGACGGATTATTATTTTGCAGCCTATTTGACCAGCAATGTGGCCACGGTCAAGGCCGCTCCGGTGCCGATATCCGTCACCTTCGCCACCACTGCTTACGTTAATGGTAGGGTTGATTTCCACGGAGGCAGCGGTCAGTATACGGTTGCGTGGTCAGGTGGCTTCACAGGCATGTCGGTGCAACTTAATTCGGGACTGACCACTTCGACATACATGCAACTGGTCGCCATCAGCGCCTACAATTGTTATGCCCCAAGCGGTTATTATACTATCGCGGACACTAACGATCCTTCCAACAAGCGCATCCTGTATTACTCGGAATGGTTCCCCCTGATTACCAATATCAATCCGCGCATCGGCGCTTGTATCAGTGATCCGGACACCGAATATACGATTGCGGAGACATGGTGGGATTTCATATCAAACTACTATTACGGCACTATCAACTTCCAAAGCGGCGGAGCAGTCTCAATTTACAGTTATGTTCCAAACGGGACAGGTGAAAGCATTTTTTCAGGCAGTTACACATATAGCAATAATGTTGTAACCATTACTTCTCTTTGGCTGGTTCTGGGTAACACTAATTATTCATCAAATCTACTGGGACACGGGACGGTGACAGGCACTGGAATCTGGTATTACACCAGTAACATCGGTGATGTGTGGACCATGACATTGGCCTGACGACAACGGGGTATTATGAAAAATATAGCGAACAATAATGATAAAATAACCGGCCTGGGCGATGTCGTTGCAGCAGTAACCCATGTGACGGGCCTGGATAAGGTAGCTGAGAAATACACCGAATTGACCGGCAAGGACTGTGGCTGCAAGGCCCGGCAAGAACAACTAAACCGATTGTTTCCGTTCAAATCAGGAACCTTTGAAACTAAAGAATAAAGGAGATCCACCATGTCAACCGCAAGCGATATATTCACCAGTACCGCAAGTTACCTCCAGGCCGCGCAGCAAGCGGCCGCAACAGCGATCAATAACCTGAATAATGCGGCCCTGGGCTGGTCTGCCGTTAGCTGGACCTCGATCAGCGCACCGTCAACCAGCACCTATGCCCTGTTCACGGAATTGGATGCCACGATAAAGGCAGCATTGGAGGCATTTGATACCACGTTGGCCGGGATAAATCCACCCGTTCTGCCTGCTGCTCCTGGGACTGCCGGGTATATATCCCCGGTTTGGAACGATACGTTCTGGACCAATCTGAAAAACTCTCTGACCGTGTTTACCGGCAATATCACCAGTAGCGACAACGTGGACACGGTGGTCACCAAACTCTCCAGTGAGACCGACAAACTGCAAGTTGCCCTCTATGCGGCTGAGCTGGAGCGCAAGCAGCAGGCCCTGCGCGATGCCTTCAGCGCCGCCAACAGCGCCACGGGCGCCAGGGGCTTTACCATGCCCAACAGCATGACCACTGCCCTGAAACTGGCGGCCCAGCAGCAATACATGTTTGACCTGTCCCAGGCATCGCGGGAATTGGTCAAGATGATATTCGATTGGGCCAAAAGCAATTACCAGTTCACCGTCTCCAAACAGATTGAAGCCCATGGCGCCGATGTTGATTTCAATATCCGCTATGCCGGAGTACTGGTTCAGGTATTCGACACCTCGGTTCGGGCCGTGCTCGATGAATACCGGACCAAGGTAGTTAGTGAAACTGCCAAGATGGACCAGAAAATCAAGGAATACGGTATCCGCCTGGATGCGGTAAAGACCAATGCCGGCGTTGTCGAGGCAGCTGACCGGATCGCGGCCAGCAATTTTGCCACCCAAGTGCAGCAACATGCCACCGATGTGGCCAAGGCGGTGGAAACGGCCGCCAGCAATGCCCGCAACAAGATAGAGGCCGCCGTTACCGCGGTCAATGCCGCTGCCAACATGGTGGCCAGCGCCAGCCAGATCAGTATTGGCGTTCTGAATGGTTAATTATTTACGTGGCTGTTTTTTTGGGATATAACGTCAATTATTATGATTGACGAATGAGTGAGATAACTGGAGGTGCGGCATGGCATCACAATTACGGGACGAACCAGGTACTGTTGCGGCTTCTATAACGGCCCTCAAGGATAGCTTTCCCAACTTCAAACAGACGGCGATAAAGGCCTATAATACGATCTTCCCTTATGACCCGAACGATAATAGCCGGGGAGCAACGGAAACGGATCTGGCTGCGTCGCGGCGCGCCCTCCAGTCAACACCCGGCGTGACGGCGTCAACGGTAAAAGCGCTTGCTAATGGCATTACCGCATTACCAGCTGCCGCCATCTCGCCATCGCGGTTGCCGACCGACGGAATAACGATGCTTCCCTCTCACGGTAGCAATGATTCGCAACCAGGGAATACCGCCAGCGCCCCACTCGATCACAATGGCAACCCTATGCGAATCGGGCAAAGCATTACGTTCACTCCGTCCCGCCGGTCCGCTGCGCGCCGCAAGGCGCCGCTCTCTGGTCCCGCAACACAAGGGAACCCAAGCCTGGATAGTTCCGTAGCTGGCACCGCAACGACACCCGTCATAGCCGCGCCCATGGCATCCGCCCAGGACAGGACCTATGAATACAAAGTGCCGGGTGTAACTGATTTGACTGAGCAGCAACTTGCCGCCGGCCTATCCGGCGATAATGCCGCCTTCGATGCCTCCAGGAAACAAAACGGCATTGGCGCGGTGCCGGTCGGTCTGACTGCGGACGAGATCAAGAATTACCAGATTGCGGACAACGGCGGCATCGCAACCATGGATGGCAGAACCTTTGTCCTGCCTGCACGCGGGTTGGACGAGGAAAACAAATTTCAGGCGCAAAACACAGGATCTGCTCAACCGGCCGCTCCAATTACCGCCCCCCTGCAACAAGCCACCACCTACGGTGATAGTACCGGTGTCTATCAACTGGCACCAGGCCAGAACCCGCCCCGCGATTGGTCAAAGGCCGATATCACAGATATTTATTCCGCCAAAATTAACAGCAAACTAAATCGACAAGCCGCCGAAACCCGTCAGGCCGATGCAGCAGCAACCCACTACGCCAATCAAGATGCCATGGGTATTTCGGAGCTACCGGCTAAAATAGATCTACAGAAAGCTCAGACCAGAAATTACAACACGTTGTCTGATACCGGTATCGCCGTAACCCCATACAATATTGCTTATAAACGCGCTGAAACCGATAGGCTTAACTTGGGGATTCAAACCGATAAAGAGTTGCTGCCGCTGATAAAACAAGAAAAACAGGCGGATATCAGATCAAGGAACGCCGCCACCGACCTTTCCCTCTACAAGGCATCCCCTGAAGGGATGGCGACAGCCAAACAAGTGGAAGATCAAAAAGACTTCAAGTCTCGCAATGAGTCGAACTACAAGTACATCCAGAATTTATCTCTGCCACAGGGGTTCGAGGGGCAAGACAGCCAACTGGCGAATATGCTGACACAGCATCAGGATCAGGCGTCTGGGACCGGAATATATTTTAACCCAGGCACGCCGGCCCGGGCCGGAATCTTTACCAGGCGTGACATTTTCGAGCCGCTGTTGAACGGTTACATCGCCAAAGGATATCCGGAAGCAGACGCCTATGCGGCAGCCTTTGGCGCTTTAAAGGCACTGGGGAACATGTCGGGACAGCCGCTATACAAACCGTTCCCGGCCCTCGGCAATCTGCCGCGCCGCCATACCAAGGCTGACGATACCGCCATGCTATATGGCAATTAATAATATGAAACGGAGATAACTATGGCCGTTACCGATAAAATGGACTTTGGATTGGGAGCTGTCCCGCCGGAGGCTTTAAATGCGATCATTACAAGCGTCCCGCAATATGTCCCGCCCCCGCCCCCGCCACCGGAGAAACGCAGTTTCCTCGGCGAGGTAGTCAATCAGGGGGTTGCCGGACTTATGGTTGATCTGCCGCAACAGATCGGCAAGGCCATGCAATACACCGGCAACCCCGGCGACTATCTCTATGAAAAGGGTAAGGGCATTGCCGACGCCGCTGAAGAACGCGGCAAACGTCCTGAATACCAGCCGACACATGACGACGGTATCACCGGCGCCTTCGGCCAAGGTGCTCGCATGATTGCCCCATCGGTAGGCGTGCCCCTGGCTGTGGGCGCCGGCATCGCCGTCCTGCCGGAAGCCATTGTTCCTGCCGGCACCGCAGCGATTGCCGGCATGGCATCGGGAGTCATCCCTATTGGCATGGCCCAGGGGCAGCAAACCTATGAAGCGGGGCTGAAACAGGCTGGCATCAAACCGGAAGAGGCAACTCTGCCGGAGAATACCGACAAAGTGGGCAAGATCAAGCAGGCCGGTCGGATCAACGCGGCAATCGAGGTGGGCGGCGAACTGCTCTCCGATGTACCGCTGTTCAAGTTCATGAAGATTTTAGGCGGAAAGAAGGTTGTCGGCAAAACGGCAGGGGAGGTGCTGGCCAATATTGCCAAACCGGAAGCCGTCAAGACGTTCGGTAAGGACCTGCTTAAGACCTACGGCGCCGAGATGTCAACCGAGTTTGGCCAACAGGTAGGCGAGGCGGCCATCGAGAAACAATATGGCATCCGGCCCGATGCGCAGCCATGGCAGGAAGGGGTGTCGGTACTGGCCCCCACTGCCGCCATGACAACCATGCTCGGCTTGGCCGGTGTACCTGTGCATGCCGTGAATGCCCGCAACCACGGGAAACTGCTCAAGTCGTTGACCGATCCGTCAGTAAATGCCGATCAGCGGGGCGCCGCTGCGGAGGCGGTGGCGCAACAGCTGCAAACGGTCAACCCGCAAGCAGCGGATATCTTCCGCACAAACAGCCTGCATGCGATTGACCAGTCAATGCCCATCAGTCTGGATGATTCGTTTTTGAAGGAAGGAGCCATCAATGCAGCACAGACAACTAGCAGTGAGCAAGGTGCGGAAGATCGAGGCGGAAGTACTGGAGTTGCTGACCAGACTGGAAGCGGCACAGTTGCCACAGGCACAACAGATACTTACGGAACTGGAGGAGTTGGAGGGACTGCTGATCTGACCGCCCGACTGCTCAACGATAGTGCACCGCTATCACCCGGTGATGTCCCGTCCGGAACTTTGGCCTCAGCGCTTGCCGCCGGCGGCATCGACACCGTGTCCAATCCGCAACAGGCGGAGCTGTCGCAGGCAATTCAGCACAATAGGGATCTTTGGCAATCGGGCCGCCGTGGCTTGATGCAAGACGTTGGTATTAGTGACGCACAGTTTCATACCCAGTTGTTGGGTCAATTCCGCAAGGCTCAAGGAGCAACCAATGGCACGGAAAATAATTTGCCCGCAGTGCAAACAGGGCCGGCCCCGGTGGTGGAACAACCAATGGGAGTGCCCGAAGTGCGGGGCGAAAACACCGGACGGGCAAGTGATAATCAAGGATTCGGAGGATTGACTGACAGCCTGACCCATATGCCGCAAGAGGCTGACGGACAGGCGATGCCGAACGATCAGGAGGCCTCGCTGACGGCCTCAATCGACCAGGCGGCCCACGAAGCGGCCCCCTCCCTCCTCAATGACCACCCGGAACCGACTGCCGGCCAGATCGAGGCGGGCAACTACAAGAAAGGGCATGTCCGCCTGCACGGCCTGGACATCTCCATCGAAAACCCGGCAGGATCCAGCCGCCGGGGGGTTGATGAAACCGGCTCGGAATGGGAGACAAAGTTAAACCATCACTACGGCTATATCAAGGGAACCATTGGAAAAGACAAGGACCATGTGGATGTCTTTATCAAACCAGGCGTAACCGAAGACCATGCCGGCCCGATTTATGTGATCGACCAGCAGAATCTCAAGAGCAAGGGTTTCGATGAGCACAAGGTAATGCTGGGTTTTGCATCCAAGGGGGAGGCTGCCCTGGCATATGCCTCCAACTATGATAGTAACGCAGCTGACAGAATAGATGCCATTACAGAAACTTCTACCGAACAATTCAAGCAGTGGTTGAATGGCGGCAATACCCGTAAGCCGTTCTCTGGCCAAATTGTTGGTGCCAACAATATGGTTGTCAAAAGCAAACCGACAACAGGCCGTCGCCAACTGGACACCTCGAAGGATAATCTGTTGACCGCCATTGCCAAGCTGGGCGGTGTCAACCGGGCCGAGATCGACCAACAGATGGGCAGTGGCAAAGATCTGGCCCACACTCTGAATATGATGGCAACCAAAGGCGCCGGTCAACTGTTCCATGTGATCCACACCAAAGGGAAGCCGCTGGATACCATGCGCGAAGCCCTGGTTGAACATGGCTACCTGCCAGCTGATGCCGATATCAATACACTGCTTAACCGCCTGGATGATTCAATGCGCGGAACGGTTTACCATTCCACTGCCAACTCCACGGCAGGAGAGGCAGCCTATGATGACGCGGTGCGGCGTCTGGCAGAGCAGTATCAGGAACTGGATCGACAGGAAATAGCCGATAACCTGCAGGCGATAGACGATGAAGTGGAAAAGCTGGCGGAAGGGACAATCACAAAGGAGGTATTGGATGAAGCTCTCAGTTTCTTTGACCAATTCATTGAGGAAAACAGCCAAGAAGTTGCCACCGGAGAAGCGCAAGGGGTATCTGAAAGCCTTGCGGAAACAGTTCAAACAGAAGTTGCGGGAAAAGATGGAGGACCAACAGTAGTAGTAGCCCAACCCAAACCGGATCAACCGACGGACAGTGCCACTATCCCAGCGACTACCGAATCAACAAATCCCTCCTCCCGGATCGCCGATTTCGTACTTCGAAAACTCAAGGCACGGGGAAAGATCACCTACCCGGCGCTGGTGCAGGAGGCGGGCCGGGCTTTCGGCTCGAAGCTGTCCGAGGGTAAATTCAGCGTCAAGGACGTCTACGATGCCATGGAGCTGGGGATAAATCGGCGCATCGCCGAAAACGCCATGACCATGGACGGCCATGGCGACCTGAAACAGGCACAAGCAGCGGTGGCCGATCTTCAGGCTATGCTCGATCTTCTTCCCACACAGACCAAACGCACGGCAGAAATGGAGGAATTCCAGCAGTTCTCCACCCCGCCCCCCCTGGCCTATACTGCGGCCTGGACCGCCAACATCGGCAAGGCCGATACCGTGGGCGAACCTTCCGCCGGGGTGGGCGGTCTGGCCGTGTTTGCCAAGAACGCCGGGGCACGAGTGGTGGTAAATGAACTTTCCCCACGGCGTCTGGAGTTGCTGAAGCTTCAGAATTATGATAAGATATTTAATGAGAATGGCGAACAGATCAACAACATTCTATCAAAGGACATACAACCAACCGTAATATTGATGAACCCGCCCTTCTCCTCGACCGCAGGCCGGATGCAGGGAGAACGAAAGACCGCCAATGGCGGGGCTCACATTGAGCAGGCCCTGAAATGGCTGGCCCCTGGCGGCCGCGTGGTGGCAATCGTCGGCGAGGGGATGACGGATGGCCGTCCTGCTTTCCGTAAATGGTGGGACAAGATCAAAGGGGAATACACGGTCCGGGCCAACATCGGGGTGGAAGGCGGCGCCTTCAAGAAGTACGGGACCACCTTTGGCACCCAGCTACTGGTAATAGACAAGACCGGACCAACCATCAACAAACCAATAACCGGACAGGTTGCCACGGTGGCGGACCTGTTGCCGCACCTGGAGGGTATCCGCAATGAACGTCAACAGACAACGGTTGGACGAAATCAGGCAACTGAACGGGGAGCCGATCAATCAACAGGCAGCGAAGCTGCTGCGACAGGTCAAGGAGCCACCGTCGGAACTGGTGTTGCACGTCCTGCAACTGGCGTTGTGGGGACTGGACAACGGGATAACCTTTCATCACGTGCAGTCGGAGAGCCCGACAACCAGCCTGGTGCAGTCACGGCTGGAGGACGCGGCGTACAACCTGGAGCCACAGGCGGCAATGGACCTGCTGGAAGATCAAAAACTGCCGAACGATCCGAAACAGGCAGCCAGTCTGGTACTGGATCAACTGGACAGCCGCTTCTCGGCGACAGTGCCGAATTATCCGTAACCACCAAGCAGGCGGAAAAGGCCACTGGCAAACTGACCGATTCGGTGTACGAACAGTACAAGCCGCAGCGGCTGGAGATTGCCGGGGCCAAACCCCACCCGACCCCCCTGGTGCAGAGCGCGGCTATGGCTTCGGTAGAACCGCCTGCCCCTACCTATACCCCCAAACTTCCCAAGAGTACTATCACCGATGGTAAACTCTCCCTGGCACAACTGGAAAGCGTGGTGTATGCCGGCCAGGCCCATGAACAGTTGTTGGCCAACGGCCAGCGCAAGGGGTATTTCATCGGCGACGGTACTGGCGTCGGCAAAGGCCGCGAGATATCCGGCATCATCATGGATAACATGGCCCACGGCCGTACCAAGGCGATCTGGGTCTCCGAGAAAGCCGCCTTGGTCAACGATGCCAAGCGCGATTTCAAGGGGGTGGGCGGTGATGACAAACAGATATTCGACCTGTCCCGGACCAAGGTAGGTAACCCGGTGGCTGCCGACCACGGCATCATGTTCACCACCTACGATACGGCCAAGTCGGGCCTGGAGTTGAGCGGCACCGATAAGGTGGAGGTAAAGAAGGGCAAGCAGAGCCGTCTCGACCAGATCGTGAACTGGGTGGGCACGGACTTCGACGGGGTAATCGCCTTTGACGAGGCCCACAACATGGCGAACTCCATCGCCATGAAGGGTACTCGCGGCATGCGCAAACCCTCCATGTCCGGCCTGGCCGGGGTGGAATTGCAGAAGCGGCTCCCCAACGCCCGCATTGTCTATGTCTCGGCCACTGGCGCCACCAATGTGGAGAACCTTGGCTATGCCGAACGCCTGGGCCTGTGGGGCGAGGGTACGCCCTTCCCGCGCAAGGCCGATTTCATCGGCAAGATCACCGATGGCGGCGTGGCTGCCATGGAGCTGGTGGCCCGCGACATGAAGGCCATGGGCGGTTATATCTCCCGGTCTCTCTCCTATGATGATGTGGCCTATAACCGCATTGAACACAAACTGACCCAGGCCCAACGCGAGGTGTACGATGAATTGGCCGGGGCGTGGCAGATCGTGCTGAACAACATCGGCAAGGCCCTGGAGGCCAGCAGCGGCGACCTGTGCAAAGATGCGAAGTCATCAGTCTACTCAAAGTTCTGGGGGGCACAACAGCGGTTTTTCAACCAGATCATCACCGCCATGCAGATGCCTTCGGTTCTGGAGGCGGTACAACAAGACCTGGATAACAACCGCTCCGCCGTGCTCCAGCTCGTCAATACCAACGAGGCGATCCAGAACCGCCAGATCGCAAACATGGGCGAGGACAGCAGCCTGGAAGAGCTGGACATGACCCCCCGCGAAAACCTTATGCAGTACCTCCAAAATGCCTTCCCAACTCAACAGTACGAGGAGTACACCGACGAGAACGAGAACGTGCGCAGCCGGCCGGTACTGGACGCCAACGGCAACCCGGTGCAGAATGCCGAGGCGGTGGCCATGCGAGAGGCGCTGCTCGACAAACTGGGCGGCATCCGCGTGCCGGACGGCCCCCTGGAAATCCTGCTCAACCACTTCGGTACCGACAAGATAGCCGAGGTCACGGGCCGTAACCAGCGGGTGGTATACAAGGAGATCGACGGCGTGCGCCAGAAGGCCATTGAACGCCGCAGCCGTACCATTGCCGAGGCTGACGCCGACAGTTTCATGAATGGCGAGAAGCGGATACTGGTCTTTTCCGATGCCGGCGGAACTGGCCGCAGCTACCATGCCGACCTGGGGCACAAGAACCAGCAGCAGCGCAACCATTACCTGATACAGCCGGGATGGCGGGCCGATAAAGCGGTGCAGGGCTTCGGCCGCAGCCACCGCAGCAATCAGGCGGTGGCGCCTATCTTCACTCTGGTCTCCACCGACCTCAAGGGGCAGAAGCGGTTTATTTCCTCCATCGCCCGGCGCCTGGATCAGCTGGGCGCCCTCACCAAGGGGGAACGCAAGACCGGCAGCCAGGGATTGTTCACAGCCAGCGACAACCTGGAGAGCGTCTACGCCCGGGAGGCCCTGCAACGGTTCTTCCGCGAGGCACACCGGGGCGATGTGCCGGGGATCGACTTTAGTGAAATGTTGAACAAGCTGGGACTGACCCGGGTATTGGATGCCAATACCGGCACCCTCAACGAAGACGCCCTGCCGGAGATCCCACAGTTCCTCAACCGCATCTTATCCCTGGATATCGCCTACCAAAACAAGGTATTCGATGCCTTCCACGAGCGGTTGGTGGAGAATATCGACTCCGCGGAGCGTCAAGGGCGTCTCGATACGGGATTGGAGAACTACCGGGCCGACAAGGTGAAGTTTATCGGCGAACAGACCGTCTATACCCAACCCGGTTCCGGCGCCGAGACCAGGCACGTGGAACTGGAGACCTCCCACAAGAACCACCGCATCACCTTCGAAGAGGCGGCCGCAAGCCGCAAGTTCCTCGGTTTCTACCGCAACGAGCGCAGCGGCAAGGTGTGGGCGGCCTTGGATCGGGGCACCGATACCGACGCCCGGGGCAATGTGCGCGAAGTGGTCAAGATGATCGGACAGGCGGGAAACCAGGCACAGATGACCGATAAGAGCGACCTGGAATCGCGCTGGCAAAAGAAGTGGGAAAAGCTGGATGACGACCAGGCCCGGCAGTTGTGGGATGGACAATACGCCAAGACACCGGAGTATCGCACCGAAAAACTGCACCTGATTACCGGGACGATCCTGCCGATCTGGGACCGCCTGCCGTCCAGTGGCGGTTCCATGCGGGTGTACCGGGTGCAGACTGACGACGGCCGACGCTACCTGGGCCGGGTGATTAACGAGGACGCCATTGGGGCCGTGCTCCGTAATCTGGGCGTAACGGTCAAAGCGGGCACCTATAAACCGGCCGAGGTGGTGGGCAAGATCATTGAGCAGGGTAGCGTGGCGGAACTGGCTAACAGCTGGCGCATCAAGCGCAGTCTGGTTTCGGGAGAATACCGGCTGGAGTTGTCCGGGGACAACCTGTGGAAGTTCGATGCTGAATTAAAGAAAGTAGGTGGCTATGCCGAACGGATCCAGTTTCAGACCCGTTATTTCCTGCCGACAGGCGAAGCCGGTGTGCAGGCAGTAGAGTCCCTGACCAAGAGCCGGCCGATTGTGGAGGTGCAAACGCCGGCAGGAAACACGAGATTTTCTCTTGCCGGCTCCAATCCCGTTGGCGGAGTAACCAAGCAGGCCGCCCTCGATGCCATTGCCCCCTTGCGACAATCCTGGCGGAATGCCCCTAACATCAGTGTTGTCCAGTCTATCGATAATCTGCCGGACAACCTGAAAGAAGAGATCCATTCCATCGGTGCCGAAGGCTTGGTGCGCGGAGCGTTTGATGAGGGCAAGGTCTACCTGGTAGCGGACAACCTACGCACTGTTGGCGAGGCAACCGAGATCCTGATGCACGAGACCGTGGGTCATTATGGCATTCGAGGTCTAGTTGGGAATCGCCTCAATATCGTGCTGGCACAGGTTGCCCATGCGGCAGACAAAGAAATGTTGCAGGAGATCGCCGACCGTTACGGCTATGATCTAACCGATCACGAGGACCGGTTGGCGGCTACAGAGGAGTACTTGGCCCATATGGCGCAGAATCCGGACCTGCACCCTACCCTGCTGGCCCGTGCCGTGGCAGTGGTAAAAAACTGGCTGCGGGCCATGGGTATCGACCTGAAATGGACCGATGCCGATATCCAGCACCTGATTGCATCGGCACGGGGTTTTGTGGAGCGCGGCAAGCGGGCATCGGTTTTTGATGGCTCACGTTTCATGGTGGCAGCGTGGCATGGTTCGCCGCATGACTTTGAACGGTTCAGTACGGGCAATATCGGCACAGGGGAAGGGAACCAGTCATACGGCTATGGGATGTACTTTGCGGGATCGAAGGAAGTGGCGGAGCATTACAAAAATATGCTGGCCAAGAACCAACGTTCTTTTGACCCAGAACTGGTAGACGCAAAAGCAGGTCTTCGGGATGCTCTGGCCGAGGTTGATAATCTTGGATTCGATACCTTTGGTGAGGCACTGGCTACCCTGCGGCAGTATCCGGATAGCTGGACGGATATGTACGAGGTGACATCAGACGAAGCCACTGCCATCAACAAGTTTCTTCAGAAGTATGAACAGCGCATTAAGGAGACATACGGCAAGCTCTACAACGTAGAACTCTCCCCAGAAGAGGATGAATACCTGTTATGGGATAAACCGCTGAGTGAGCAGAGTGAGAAGGTTAAAAAGATTCTTGCTGATGCTTGGCTTGCACATCCTGAAGCACATGTAAAACAACTTGGAATGCAAATTTACCATGAGACAGCCAAAGAAAAAGGATGGGAAGAGGGAGTTGTTGACAATAAAGCAGCCTCCGACTACCTCCACTCCCTTGGTGTCCGTGGCATCAAGTATCTGGATGGTTCAAGCAGAAACAGTGGCTATAAAGTGTCACGCATTTGGGAAAATGAAAATAAACCCAATGCGCCGCAGTGGAGAGTTACATCACAGAACGGATACAATGAAATATTTAAAACCGAAAGCGATGCAATCGTGGATGCAGAAAATAGGAATGCCAACAACCTTGATTATAACTACGTTATTTTCAACGACGCCGATGTGGAGATTAAGGCCAAGTATTCCCTTGCTCCGGATGATGCGGCCATCGTCCGTCATGCCGCCAAGATCGATGCACCGAGCAAGGTGGTGGACATGACGCAACGGGCCGTTGATCTGGCCGGTTCGTGGCTGCCCCCCAAACTCAAGGCCCAGATCGGTAAGTTTCTCTCCAACCCTTGGTATGGTTCCGAAGGCAAGCCGCTACGCCGGGCTATCGTCATGCTCAACGTGGCCCGTGCCCATCTACGCAACAGCATCATCCACGATCTGTTCAAAACTAGTGACGGTTATATTGGGATCGAGGGAATAGACAACACCCTCAAAACGATGACTCCAGAGGAAAAGGGGCAGTGGAACGCCCTGATCAAGCAAAGCGATATCGACAACGAGTACTACACGGACAAGGAATTGCGGATGGATATAAGCCCCATCGGTAAGAAGTTATCCGACAAGGTGATCACCGCCTACCGGCAGTTTCACCAGGTTATCCAGGCCGCCAACCGGGTGCGCTTCGCCAAACTGCAGGAGATCGCCCTGATCCCCTATGCCAAGCAGCCGTGGTTCCCGGAACTGACCGACCTGCTGGAATTCCGACATAGTCTGGACGCTGGCCTGGATAAGATCCAGGTCGGTCACCTCAATAAACTGATTTCTTCCACCAAGCGCTGGACTGATGCCGACCTGAAGAGTGACGCCAACCCAATCGGCAAACCGATCGATAAAAAGGTAATTGCGGCCTACAACAAATTCCAGGATCGGCTGGCCGCTACCTCAGCCCCGGGCCTGGTCCGCATGGCCTATAAGCACATCACCGAATATCGTGGCAAGATCGATGAGATCCGTAACGAGTGGGGCAACCTCAAGGGGTATGCACCGCGCAACAGGAAGGACGGCGATTGGCATGTGTCCGTGTACCGAACCGATGACTCCGGCGAGCGGGTCAAGGTCTATATGAAGCCGACCATGACCGAACACGGGGCGCAACAGGAAGTGGCCAGGGTAACGGCAGACCTGCCCAAGTATCTCAAGAGTAACTATGAAAAGGGTGTGGCCTATAAGGTGGAGTATGAACGCAACAAGGCCACACCGTCCGAACTGATGAGCGAACGGGGCAGCGAACTGGCTATTGAATCGTTGCTGAACGAGGCCTTTGAAAAAACCGGCATCTGGAAGACAGCGGCCGTGGATGTGGCCGCCATGAAACGGGCAGTGTTGGAAGAGTTGACCCATTCGATCATGGCGCAGGGATTTTCCCGGCATGGCATCTCCCGTGAAGAGCATCTGATCGAGGGGTACGATGATCAGAATTATGCCGCCACGCTGAAAGAATATGTGTCCGGCTTGGCTGGATGGCTGTCTAAAATGCAGTATGCCGTGGAAGTGACCCGTGATGCCGATACATTCGCCCAGGGTAATCCCGATGACAAGGTGTGGATCCACAAGTATTACAAGGATTCAATGCGGATCAATAACTACCTAGATGAGATCATGGGTACGGCCCGGTCCATTGCCTCGGTCTACTATCTGGGTTTCAAGGTCTCCTCGGCCATTCTCAACGCCATGCAGAACTACGTGCTGGGCCAGGCCGAACTGCACAAGATGCTAAAGGATGGCAAACGGCAGGGGAATGCCACGCTGATGTTGGCCCGAGCACAACATGACGTTTTGAAAGACCGGTTGACCGCGGAAGAGCAGGATATGCTGCACCGGGCGGTGCGCGAAGGTCAGGCCCAGGCCCAGGCAGTGCAAATGATGAGCGGCACCAAGGAGATGGGTTACGGCACCAAGTGGCGCAGCTTCACCACCATGGCTATGACCCCCTTCCAGTGGGTGGAACAAAAGATCAACCGCGAGCCGGCAATCCTGGCCGCCTATCGGGCCTTCAAAACCACCAAAACCGGTGAATTCGACGCCACGGCTTTTGCGTGGGCGGAGGAATTCAGCTACAACACCCACTTCCTGATGGGCCGGGAAAACTTGCCGGAGTTGGTCCGTGACCTTGGATCGCTGGGAAAAACCGCGTACCTCTTCCAGGGATACACCCACAACTATCTCCACTGGCTATACAACCGGGCCAAACAGGGGGAATTCGGGGTGATCGCCCGTAGTTTCGGGGCGCTGGCCGCGCTTGGTGGCGTCTTTGCCCTGCCGGGTGCCGATGACCTGGATAAGTGGTTGGAAAAGTGGTTCGGTAAATCCTACAAGCTGCAATTCAAACAGTTCCTGCATAACAACACCAAGCAATACGGCTCGCTGGGAGAGGCCATCGAAGGCTTCATCAACTATGGTGCCCCCTCAGTGGCCGGAGTAGATATGTCACGTGCCCTGGCGGTCAATATCCCCTTTTTCTCCGATCCGGACCGCTCGTTCGGCGAACGGATGGGAGGGGTATGGTCCGGTATTGCCCAGAAACCGGTCCTGGCGGCAAAATCCATTGGTGCCGGATCTTATGAACGGGCCGTGGAGAACCTGCTGCCTGAATTCATCGCCAACCCGCTGCGGGCCTACCGGCAGACCCAGGGGGCCACAACCATGTCAGGCAAACCTATCTTTGACGAGCAGGGGCAGCAGCTGCGTTATACCCCGGGCGAAGCAGTCGAAAAGATGCTGGGTTTCCAACCCAAACGGATGACGGAACGGACCCAGTTGAAACAGACCGAACGGGACCTGACGACCTATTGGAATGATGAACGCCGGGACGCCTTGGCCCGGATCAGGACCGCCAAGGACGGCGCAACTATAGGGACCATCCAGCGTGAGTTCAATAAACGCCTGAAACAATCACAGGCCTTCGGTCCAGTGACCCTGATTACGTTGCAGTCGGTGCGACGTGCCCGGCAACCGTCCAAACCGAATAAAAAGAACATGTCCTTTGAACAAAATTACTTGAGTAATTAGTATATTTGTTGCATTATCAAGCCGTCAATTATAATGCTTGACGAGAGAAAACGGAGCCTGTCATGGACTACCAAATCCTTACCGGGAATATCTCCTCACTTGGTGAGACAAAAACGAAGGGCGGCAAAGTCACCATCAAACCGGCAGTGATCCCCCAGATCGTGCAAGGATCGTTCATCGCTACGGATAAGCAAATTGCCGATGTTAACCCCGAAACCGGCGCCTTCTCGGTGCAGATAGCTCAAACCGCTCGAGTAAAGCTTGATGCTGTGGACGGCAACGGCAAAACGGTTGCCAACGGTCTAGAGATCCACATTACTGACGACGCCGCGGCCGACATCTCTATGTACCTAGAGTCGGTTCCACCGGAACCACTACGCAACCTGTATATCAACGCCCAGTTGTCGGCGGAGAGTGCTTATGAAAGTCGGTTACTGTCCGCCGAGAGCGCCACGACGGCTGGCACTGCGGCGGCCACTGCCACTGAATCAGCCGGGCAGGCAAGTGCCAGCGCCCAATCGGCGGATAGTTCTGCCGCGGATGCGAAAAACAGTGCCGATGATGCCAGAACCTTAGCACTGCAGGCGTCATCGTCGGCATTGACGGCGACAACAGCCGCCGTCAATGCCGATACATCTGCCAGTCAGGCTGCGGCGGCATTAATTGACATCAATAACGGATTGGACAGCAAGGCCCCACTAAATTCCCCGGAATTTACCGGGACACCAACGGCACCTACAGCGAACAATAACGATAACAGCACCCAGGTGGCTACTACTGAGTTTGTAAAGAACAGCTTGGATACTCGCGCACCGCTTAATAACCCGATATTTGCGACGGATATTACTGTTAATGATTTGATATTAGGTAAAGGTGCTGGTTCAAACAACTCGGATAATAATTGTTTCGGCGTGGGTGCTTTAACTTCAAATGACTCGGGGTATTCATGTATTGCAATAGGTTCTTATGCGCTCACATCAAATACTACAGGCTATAAAAATATTGCGATAGGCTCACATGCAATGGACCAGGCTGTGAGTGCACATAGTGGCATAGCCATCGGGTCTTACGCTTTAAGCCATGGAGGGTCAGGGGCAAATATTGCTATTGGGGACAACGCACTGTCTGTATGCCACAATGCAGATAATGTTGCTGTAGGTATAGATTCTGCTAAGTTCATAACAGGCAGCAACAATGTGGCGCTGGGCAATTCCACTCTCTATAACTCGGTTAACGCACACTACAACGTTGCAATAGGCAAGGCGTGTTTGTGGAGCAATACCACTGGTTTATATAATACCGCGGTGGGCCATTATGCGTTCCAGACAAATAGTACATATTCTAATTCCACATGTTTGGGAGCAAACTCAGCCGTTACAGGCAGCAATCAAGTGCAAGTTGGGGACTCTGCAACAACTACTTACGTTTACGGCACAGTGCAGAACCGCTCCGATGCCCGTGACAAAACCGATATCGAGGATACGCAACTCGGCTTAGCCTTTATTCAGGCCCTGCGGCCTCGACAATTTCGCTGGGACATGCGGGATGATTACAAACCCCCCATGCCGTCTCCTCTTCCCCCACCACCCGATCCGAAAACCACCACTGCGGATGAATTGGCCGCCTATGAACAGGCCCGCGCCACCTGGGATTCCGCGATGACTGCCTGGCAAAACGCCTGCGATCTCTCCACCATTACCCATGACGGCACCAAAAAGCGCGACCGTCTGCACCAGGGCCTGATTGCCCAAGAGGTGAAAAGCGCTATGGACGCCCTGGGCGTCGATTTTGGCGGGTACCAGGACCATACTGTCAACTCTGGACAAGATGTCCGTTCCTTAGGCTACAACGAATTCATCGCTCCATTGATCAAAGCGGTTCAGGAACTGGCCGCCGAAAACGCCGCATTGCATGACCGGGTAACAGCGCTGGAAAATACATAACGGAGGTCCATATCATGGAACGCTTGGCGAGCATAATGGCAGCACTCACCATAAAAAAGGCCATGCCATTTATGCTACTGAATATCGATGGCATTCCGCGGGTGAACAGGGCACGGATTTTTGAGGCGATCCTCATTGCCGCAATTATCACGGTTGGCACCAGTTACGTACTACTGCAACGCCTCGATGAACGGTTCAAGTCGTTTCAAGATTCCAATACTGCGGCTCATAACGACATAAAAGGCGAAGTCAATCACTTACGCGATATCGTAGAAGATCAGATGATGGGCCGGCACAAATAAAACGGAGCGAGGGATAAACATGGATTGGTTTAAACTGGCTTTATCTGAACCGGACGGGACACCCAGTAGTCAGCGTTTGTGTCTGTTTGTCCTATTGGTGTTCACTTTGAATCTGATCAGCTGTGCGTTTTACCTGTGTGGACGTCTCCCGGATGTTCCGCCGTCGCTGGCTGATCTGATAGAGTGGCTGTTTTCGTTTGCCGTAGGTGGCGTGGCACTGGGGAAGGTTGCGGGCGCCGTGGCGAGTTTCGGTAACAAGAACGGAGCGGGCAATGCAAGTAATGGGACGTGAGATTAATCTAAAAGATATTGGTGTGTTGTTCGTGTCCATTTTGGTGATAGTGGCGTTCGGACCCGATTTGTGGTTTAGATTTAACCCGCAGCGCCCAGTTTCCGTTCAGCCAGTGGTAGCCAAAGAAGCGTCGGTTGTGGCCGGCGTGCCGAAAATCACCGTCCAGGGGCCGAAGCGGTTGGAGGTTTACGAGCGTGACCAGATCGTAAAGAAGATGCGCCCGCCGGCAGAGGTTGCTAGCAACCAGAGCAATCAATTTACCAGCTCGGCCGAGATCGAGCCCATGCCCTATGGTGGTACTGCGGTCTCGTTCACCAACACAACCAGCGGCAAGTCCGGCATAGTCCTTACAGCAAAACCCCGGCCGTTTTTTGAGTTTAAGAATGTCCGCGAGATCGGGCTGTATGGCGGTGTCTCTCCCAAGGGGTCCGCCGGCATGGTTGACAGCCGGTGGACGTTTGCTCGGACCGGTTTCGTCAATTGGGACGTCAAGGCGGTCGGTATTGTCGCCCCTGGTTATGATCCGATAGGGCTGGCACTGGTGGGCGCCCATGGGGAATTTTGAGTAGCAGTCAAAAGAAAGGAAAGTGCGATGGTAAAAAATGAGCAAGTAAAAGCGATTGTTCGGCGCTGGGCGGTTCCGGTTGTTTTGTTGTTATTGCCGGTGGTGTTGACTGTTGATGCAGAACATCACTACGGTGACTGGTCCCAGATCCGCGTTCTGTTGATGTTCCTCTCTATCCTGGCCGGGGCGGCCTGGGCGTTTTTCCTGTTACTGTCGGAGCAGGAGGGCAAGGGCTTGCTGCCGGACTTCCATTTGCTGCCGTACCTGGAGAAGGCCAAGGAGGGACCTCTATCATCGGCGCTGGTTATCGTAGGGTTTTTCGTCATGTTCTGTACGTTCCTGGTCGTGGTGGCTGGCCTGATTTCGCCAAGATAAATATGTCCAGGGTATTGATCGGCATAATCCTTCTGGTGGTAAGCAGCTGTGAGCCGCTCTATGCCGCCACGGTTCTTGATCGTGCCCGGACGTACCTGCCGATTCTCTCCAACGTGATCCAGAGCAACTGGCCTGCAGCGCCCTGCAAACAGATCACGGCCGGTAAGACCGAACAGGAGAGCTCCTGGAGAGAGCGTGCCACGCTCAAGACGCCACGGGAATTGGGTCGGGGACTCGGGCAGATCACCATTGCATACAATGCAGACGGCACGGAACGATTCAACAACTACCGCAACGCGGTCCGGATGCAGGCGCTCAAGGAATGGGACTGGCGTAAAGATCCGTACAATGTCCGCTATCAACTGACCTACTCCGTGCTCACGGATCGGGCAAATTTCGTTACAGTGCGGAAATACGCCGAGAGCGACACCCAGGCATGGAAGATGGCCCTGGTCTGCTACAACGCCGGCAGCGGTCGATGGTTGTCCCGCCGGCGCAATGCACTGAGCAAAGGGATACCGGCTAATCGCTGGGATAACGGCCTGGATCGGGCCTATGCACCAGGAGAGGCAAAACTGCTCTACGGCCGACCGCTCTATGAGGCAGTGAACGAATACCCCCGGGTGATCTTCCAACGGGCAGAAAAGTATAAGGGGAAATTGTAATGGGTGATGTCCGCCATCTGGACCAGAAGAGTACCATTGAGTACCTGGAAGACGCTCTATGCCGGGCAAAAGAGGGTGAGTTGCTTGAGGTGGTGATTATCGGCAACCAAAAAGACGGCGGCACCTATGTCTGCGCTTCCGGCTCGTACAACTACCACGAAATGGCCGGCAAAATCCTGGATGCAGCGATACTGCGGCTGGGGTACCAAATGCGCTGACCAAACGGACAAGACTGAGAATCGAAAGGGCCAAAGGTTTTACTTGGCCCTTTTTTATTTTGTTTCCGTCTGTTACTATTCTGCCGATCTGCTACCAAATTGCTACCAAAAATACTAACAACAAAAGCAAAAGGGCTTGTGATTGATTTCACAAGCCCTTGTTTTTACTTGGTGCCGGAGGCCGGGGTCGAACCGGCACGGGGTTGCCCCCGCTGGATTTTGAGTCCAGTGCGTCTACCAATTTCACCACTCCGGCGATGGGAGGTAATATACTTCAAGGAAGATGAAATCGTCAAGGACAAAGCTGAACTTAGGAACAGATACTTGAAAAAGGGATTGACAACCAAACTGTCATCTGATAAAAAATGTGTTCAATTTGATGTGGGGGTGTAGCTCAGCTGGGAGAGCGCTTGAATGGCATTCAAGAGGTCGACAGTTCGATCCTGTTCACCTCCACCAAAAAAAATCAAGGGGCTAGGCATTTTGCCTGACCCCTTTTTTTCTTGTCAGTTAGCTATAGTTTCAATTCCGTACAGCTTCAAATTTCTACCGGTAAATCAAGTGAGTTGTTATCTTCCAAAACCATTTTTCAAGTAGTTTGGCCTATTCCAGATAAACGTGGGCGCAACAGTCCTCTTCCTCTGGGACAGGTTCTATCAA
>MTLD01000309.1_pt2 | contig 76321 bp, 77 predicted proteins | sample 1982471 | NCBI WGS metagenome assembly MTLD01 (sample SAMN05712604, study PRJNA340218) | biofilm metagenome | isolation source: sample SPM anode biofilm adapted to -50 mV | place: USA | collected 2012-02-03
CTCGCGGATGGTTGAGTATTATCGTCTACCACATGTGCTTACTTGACTTTAAATCCAGCACAATAAAACATCATTTTTTTAAAACAATCAAGTGTTTTATTTATATAATGATATAGTTAATATCTATGAATTAACTGGCTTTGGATCACAGCATAATTTTACTTCATTTGAAAATCTGCCTCCAAATCAATCAGGCACCCATACAACCTTAGCAGAAGAACACGCTGACACCACATGAATCAATTAGACACAAATTAACACATATTAGTGCATGGCGTACATTGCAAAAATGTCGCATGAGAGAGCCTGTCAGGCTATAGGTCACAAGCCCACACGCCGATTGAATTGGCTAAACAGACAACTTGAGAACTCCTGAAACCGACTTTTTTAAGATTTGGCTTTGAGCACCTGATGTATTCTGCCTAAAACCGTACAAAAAGACACTGTAAGCAATCAATCAATACAACTTGACTCAATTTGATACATACGGTATCTCATAAGCACACCACAAATGGAGTTACCGTATGCCACCAAACAGCACCCCCGAAGGCGCAGTTAATTCAACCGCTAAGAAAACAGGCAAATCCGTTGCGAGCAACATTATGGAAGACACCCCGCTATTCGCCGGGCTTGATGATTACAACCTGAGCCAGGCCCTGAGAAAAAAAGCGGAGACACCAAAAGCTGATAAGGCAAAGGAAGTAAAAAAAACAGGGGCAAATAAGGGAAAACCTAAAACAATCGTCAAAACTGCGTCTAACCGCGCTCCGAAGAAGCAAAAGTCGCAACCGCTGGACCCGAATGCGATACTGCTTTCGGTAAGTGAAATGTGTACACTGCTCAAAATTTCCAGGGCAACATTGGTCAGGATGGATAAGTCAGGAAAGCTTCCCGGAAGGATCAAAATGGGCGGTTCCGTACGCTTTCACCGCGAAACTGTCGAAACTTGGCTACAGAGCCTGATAGAAACAAATCATCCCTAAATCCCCTATAGAGCCAACAAAAAGGCCGTCTGGTCAGCTTTATGCTGCCCGGACGGCCTTTTTCAGTTTATATATTGCTCATCTAGGCGTTGATCTTCCGCGCCGCCTCAAACATTGCAATTCCGCCAGCCACCGAGGCATTCAGCGAGTTAACCCCACCGTACTGAGGTATCGACATCAGTACATCGCACTGCTTGCGCACAAGAGGGCGAATCCCCTCTCCTTCTCCGCCCACAACCAGAACAGTGTTGCCGGAAAATTTGACATCGTACAGAGAAGTGGAAGACTCCCCTTCCAGACCGTAAACCCAATAGCCTGATTTTTTCATAGTTTCAAGCGTCTGGGCGACGTTGGTAACCATAGCAACTGGAATGGTCTCAATCGCACCGGCGGAGGCCTTCTCAGCTCCGGCAGTCACGCCGCAGGCACGATCCTTGGGGATGATGACGCCATTGACACCGGCACAAGCCGCCGAGCGGATCAGAGCGCCCAGGTTGTGAGGATCCTGGATTCCATCCAGCACCAGTAAAAAACCGGCCGTACCGGATTGGGTGATGGTCGCCAGCAGATCGTCCAGATCGGCGTAGATGAACGGTTCGACTTCCAGGGCGATACCCTGATGATGCGAAGAGGCACACATTTTGGTCAGGTCGATTTTATCACGGCGATGAACCGCAACGCCCCGCTCCTCGGCCAGCTTGATGATGCTTTCCACACGATGATCGGTTGCATTGGTCTGAACATACAGGTTGAAGGCACCGCGCGTGCCGCGCAGTGCTTCCTTGACCGGGTTAACTCCGAATAACAGTTCACCTTTCATACTGCACCTGCGATGATCTCTTCTGCTATCAACCGGGCGGCATCGGCGGGGTCGCCGGCCTTGGCGATCGGTCTGCCGATTACCAGACAGTCGGCTCCGGCCTGGACTGCATCCGAGGGGGACATGATCCGCTTCTGGTCATCCACAGCCGCAAACGAGGGACGAACACCAGGTGTCACAATCAGAAAATCCGGGCCGCAGGCTTCGCGAATCAGCGAGATTTCAAGCGGAGATGCGACCACCCCGTCCATACCGGACTCTTTTGCAAGTTTTGCCAGACGCACAACCATATCCGACACCGAGTGCTCAATCCCCACCTGCCGCAATGTTTCCACTGTAGATGAAGTCAGTATGGTAACAGCCAGTAGCTTGGGGCGCACAGCTTCGCTGAACTCCTTGCGCACTGCATTGGCGGCGGTTTCCATCATTTCTGCGCCACCAAGGGCATGCAAGTTGGTGAGTTGAACACCAAGTCCGGCCGCCGCGACCATCGCCTGTGCGACAGTATTGGGTATGTCGTGGTATTTCAGGTCGAGAAAAACCTGGCCGCCATGGCGCTGGACAGCTTTGACAGCTTCAGGGCCGCAGGAGGTGAACAGCTCTTTGCCAACTTTGAACATGCCGACTTTTCCGGACAGCAGCTCGGCCCAACGATCAATTTCGTTCACCCCCTTTACATCAAGGGCGAAAATTATTTTTTTGATTGCTTCTTCTGTTTTCATAGCGTTCTCATTTCATGAATTCTGCCGCAGCGGCAGCGATACCTTCGGAGTCAATACCAATGTCTTTACGTAACTGAGCCTGGCTGCCATGTTCGATATAGTGGTCCGGAATACCCAGACGTTTAACTTTCACATTCTGCATGTTGTTGTCATACAGAAGTTCCAGAATCGCGCTTCCGAAGCCACCCTGCAAGGCATTTTCCTCAACAGTTATGATACGGCCGGTTTTGCGGGCGACCGACAGTATCAGATCGCCATCCAACGGTTTGACAAAGCGGGCGTTGACAACGCCGGTGTCAATCCCGTTTTTCCTGAGAACCTCTGCGGCCTGCAAGGCCGGAAACACCGTAGATCCAATGGCAATAATGGTCAGGTCTTTGCCGTCAAGCAGCTCTTCGCCTTTGCCGATTTCCAGCGTTTTTATTTCGCTGTCCATCGGCACACCATAGCCAGCGCCACGCGGATAACGCAGCGCCATTGGGATATTTGAGTAAATGGCGGTTTTAAGCATCTGCCGCAGTTCATTTTCATCTTTGGGCGCCATCATGGTCAGTTGCGGCAAGTGCCGCAGATAAGAGATATCAAAAACGCCATGATGGGTCGGCCCATCGTCGCCAACCACTCCGGCGCGGTCCATCGCAAGTGTAACCGGCAGTTTTTGCAGGCATATATCGTGAAAGACCTGATCATAGGCGCGCTGGAGGAAGGTCGAATAAATGGCCGCTACCGGCCTGAATCCGTCGGCTGCCATACCGGCAGCGAAGACCAATGCGTGCTGCTCAGCAATTCCAACGTCAAAGAAACGCTCCGGAAAACGCCGGGCAAACCCGTTCAGGCCTGTGCCGTCCGGCATCGCGGCAGTAATTGCAACGATTTTGGGATCTTCCTCAGCCAATTTCACTATCGTCTCGCCAAACACATCAGTGTACGATTTGGTGGACGCCTTGGCCGGAACCACACCGGTTGCGATATTAAAGGGGGCCACACCATGATACTTGTCTGGAGTTTCCTCGGCAGGCTTGTACCCCTTCCCCTTGGTGGTCATGATATGCACCAGCAACGGACCGTCCAGTTCGTTGATGTTGTTGAATACTTCAACCAACTGCGGGAGGTCGTGTCCATCCAGTGGTCCCAGGTAGTCAAATCCGAGGGCTTCAAATAGAGAGCCGGGCGTCAGAAAACCTTTCAGCGAATTCTCGGCACGCCGCGCAAAGTGCAAAATATCGGTGCCGATAGCCGGAATATTTTTAAGCAGCCCTTGCATCTCTTTTTTCAGGTCGCGGAAATATCGACCGGTCATTTTGCGGGAGATGAAGGAAGAAAAAGCGCCCACGTTTTTGGAAATTGACATCTCGTTGTCGTTGAGAATGACGATCAGGTTCTTTTTCAGATGACCGGCCTGGTTGAGTGCCTCAAAAGCCATGCCACCGGTCAGCGAGCCGTCACCGATAACGGCTATGGCATGATTTTTAGCCCCGGCCATATCGGCAGCCGCAGCCATTCCCAAACCGGCTGAAATCGAGGTAGATGAATGCCCCACTCCAAAAGCATCGTGCTCCGACTCGGAGCGCTTTGGAAAACCGGAAATCCCCTTGTATTGGCGCTGGGTGTGGAATAAATCCCGGCGACCGGTCAGAATTTTATGGGTGTAGGCTTGATGACCCACATCCCAGATAATTTTATCAAAGGGGGAATCAAAACAGTAATGCAGGGCGATGGTAAGTTCAACCGCCCCCAGGTTTGAACCCAAATGTCCGCCGGTGGCGGATACCTTTTCCAGCAGGAACTGACGGATTTCTGCCGCCAGCTCTGGAAGTTGCTCCGGTTTGAGTTTTTTCAGGTCCGACGGTGAATTGATATTTTCAAGCAACATGATTAGTACCTCTTTTCTCCACTCCTAAGCTGCGCGGCCGGAGCACGGCAGGAAAACAAAAACAATCCAATAATGACTACACGTAGCCGTTCTGCCGAAACCAGTCAACCGCTCTTGAAAGGGCTTCCTTGATAGGCGTCTGCGGCAATCCCAGTTCCCGAACGGCCTTGGATGAATCAAAATACATAAATTTGGCAGCCATCTGCACGCCGGCCAACGGAATTAGCGGTTCTTTGCCGGTTATGCGTGACAACCCCTCGTTTAGATAAGCAGCCAGCAGAATCGGAGTATAAGGCAGGCGAATCTTGGGTGCCGACAATCCGGATATTTCCTGGAGCAGGTCGAATATATCACGCAAAGTAAGATTGGCGTTACCGAGTATATATTTTTGCCCTACAACGCCCTTTTGCTCTGCCAGAAGATGACCTCTAGCACAATCTTCAACGGCAATGATATTAAGTCCGGTATCCAGATATGCCGGCATTTTGCGTTTCAGAAAATCAACAATGATCTTGCCGGTCGGCGTCGGCTTGATATCACGCGGGCCAATAGGTGTTGACGGATTAACAATCACCAGCGGCAACCCGCGGGTGAGAAACTTTTCAGCTTCCCGTTCAGCCAGAAATTTGCTTTTTTTATACGGCCCGACCATATCGTCAAATGACACCGGCGACATCTCGCTGCCCGGCGTACCATCACCGGGATTACCCAGTGTGCCGACACTGCTCGTGTAAACCACTCGCGAAAGTCCGTTCTGTAATGCAGCTTCCAAAATGGCGACAGTGCCATCCACATTAATGCGGTACATATCCTCAGGGTTGCGCGTCCAGAGCCGATAGTCAGCCGCGGCATGATAAAGAACATCACACCCCTTCAAACCGCTCCGAAGGGTGTCATGGTCCAGCAAGTCGCCCTTCCACAATTCAACCTCAAGCCCGTCCAGGTTGGAGGTATCGGCGTTAGAACGCACCAGCACCCGGACCTCACGTCCTTCACGAAGCAACTCCCGTACAATGCTTGCGCCTATAAAACCGGTTGCGCCGGTTACAAATGTCTTCATATATAAAAAAGTGGAAAGCCCCGAACATTTAAAGTCCGGAGCTTTGATGTTTGGTAAAGGGGCATTTGCCCGGTTAAAAACTACTGTTTATCGACGCTATCGGCAGTCAGCCTGCGGTATTTCCCAAGCGCTGTCAATGGAAAGCAGTTCCGGTAAATATGATACTTGATCATGAAGAACTTGGGAAAACCGGTTCCTGTAAAAGCGTCCTCATCCCAGGTACCATCCTGTTTCTGAGTGGCCAGCAGATACTCGACACCGCGAGCGGCTGCGCCGGATTTTGCCTCGCCTGCTGCAAACAGAGACAGCAGCACCCAGGCGGTCTGAGAGGCGGTGCTCGCCCCGCAACCCATCAGAGACCGGTCTATGTATGACTCGCAGACCTCACCCCAGCCGCCATCCAGGTTCTGCTTGGATTTCAGCCAGTTGACCGCTTTCTTGATGTACGGCTGGCTCATATCCTCGCCAATGGCTTCCAGACCACACAACACAGACCAGGTTCCGTAGATATAATTGACGCCCCAGCGTCCCCACCAGGGGCCTTCCGGTTCCTGTTCCCTTTTGATAAATTCAAGACCTTTGGCTGCTGCCGGATGACTTTGCGGGTACTTGAAATTCCCCATCAGCTCAAGCATGCGACCGGTCAGGTCGGCTGTAGGGGGATCAATCAGCGCCTCCAGGTCAGCAAAAGGAATCTTGTTCAGAAGATGCTTGGTATTATCCTTGTCAAAAGCGGCCCACCCCCCATTTTTGCTCTGCATGCCGAGACACCAGGCAATACCGCGGTTGATGGCCTGTTCCTTATGCTTCTTGTCGCGAACCTTGATATCCTTGATGGCCAGCATGACAAAGCCGGAATCATCCACATCGGGATACCAGTCGTTCAGGAACTCAAAAGCCCAGCCGCCCGGCTCAAGCTCAGGAGCCTTGATCTGCCAGTCACCTTTGCGACGGACTTCCAGGTCCAGCAACCATTGGGCAGCTTTGGTCAATGCAGGGTGGTCGGTCGGTACGCCAGCCTCCTGCATGGCCACCAGCGCCAGCGCAGTGTCCCAAACCGGAGAAACGCAGGACTGCAGCAGCAGACTTTCCTCATCTTCGATGCAGAAATTGGCCAGTGCTTCCAAACCTTTTGCCACGGCAGGATGGTCATTGGCATAACCCAGGCAGTGCAACGCCAGGATGGCATTGAGCATGGCCGGCTGAATGCCGCCCCAGTCACCGGTTGTTTCCTGATGTTCAAGAATCCACTGTTCCGCAATCGCAATTGATTTCTTTTTGTAGGGCCTGATCGGCGACGATTCATATATCTTCAGCAGATGGTCCGCCCCGATAAAGAAGTTCTTCCAGGTCAGGATGCCGTCTTCACGCGAGAAGGTATAATCGGTCGGTCGCGGAGGACGAACGAAAAGCTCTTGAACGCGCGCACTGGGCGGCAGTTTGCGAACCGGCTTTTCCGACATCACAACCGATAGCGGGATAATGGTGGCTCTGGCCCAACTGGAAAATTCGTACAGATTAAAGTAGGCCCAGTTGGGAAGTAGCATCAACTCGACCGGCATGGATGGAACGCCCAACCAGGAAAATTCGCCGAAAAGTGCCAAAAAAATCTTTGTGAAGACACGGGCTTTGAGAATGCCACCATTGGCGAGAATGAATTCACGCGCTTTGCTCATTTCGGGGCAGTCGGCAGAATATCCGGCCAGCTTGAGAGCAAAGTAAGCTTCAATAGTTGCGGATAATTCACCGGCTCCGCCATGCCAGATTGACCATGAACCATTTTCAGTCTGCTTGGAGAGAATGTTCTTGGCCATTTTCCGTTCACGGACCTTGTCAACCATGCCTAGAAAGTGGAAAAGCATGATGTATTCGGATGTGATCGTTACATTGGACTCAAGCTCCGCCCACCAGTAGCCATCCGGCAACTGTTCCCTGAAGAAGAAATCGCGGGTACTTTCAATGGCCTTGTCGAGAGGGCTTTTGGAATCTCCGACCATCTTTTTCCAGATTGACGGGGGAAGATGATGTACCTTACCGGCGGCTTTCCTGGTTTTTTCAATGGCCGGAGCGGCGACCTCGGAATTAAACGATGTAAGGGCGGTTGATATCGGGTACTTACTGGAATTCATTTAAAAAACTCCTCACGCGATTCTGGGGCAGCCGCGTGTGAAAAGGTTCAATCAGCATGAAATGGGACTTAATACCATATAACTGCCAAAGAGTATATTTTTTTTCATATTATCTGACACACGATTGCAACAAACCCGGAAAGAAATGGAATTGAGATTTGCCACTTACATACCTGGTATGATATACAAACGGATATTTATAACCTAGCAGACATCAGGAGTCGTCACATTATGCTGAACGGAAAACAGAAACGTCATCTACGGGCCCTCGGACACAAATTGAAGCCCCTCATCCAAATTGGTAAAAAAGATATCGAGAAGGCCATAATCGAAGAAACCAACGCGGCGCTCGACCACCATGAGCTGATCAAAATCAAGATTCTTGAAAGCAGCCTGCTTGACAAGCACGAAGCATCAGAAGCTCTGTCCGAGGCATGCAATGCCGATGTTGCCCAGATACTTGGCAAAACTTTCCTGCTTTACAGACCGTCCAAAACGCCGACTATCATCCTCCCGACAGCCGATAAACCAGCCAAGATCAATAAGGCATGAAAATAAGGTCAGTTCTGTTTGATCTCGACGGCACTCTGGTAGATTCGCTGGGTGACCTGACGGATGCTGTCAACCATGTCAGACAGGCCTTTGCCGAACCGCCGCTGACCACTGATGCCGTATGCACAATGGTCGGTAAAGGCGCTATCAACCTGCTACAGCAGGCCTTGCCCGAGCACAGCAGCTCTGACATTGAGCATGCCCTGCAGCTATTCCTTGTGTACAATGCAGCTCACATCGCTGATAAAAGCAGGCTTTACCCTGGTGTAATTGAAATGCTCGAGACCTTGCAGGCCAAAGATATTCGCCTGGCGGTGGTTTCCAACAAGAGCGAAGCACTAAGTGTGTTGATCCTCAACGCCCTGGGAATACAGGATTACTTTGAAAGCATCTCCGGCGGCGACACTTTTCCGGAGTGCAAACCATCACCGCTCCCTTTGCTGCGCGTTATCGAACAGCAGGGAGTTACAGCGCATGAGTGTGTTATGGTCGGCGACAGCATCAACGACATTCAAGCCGGAAATATGGCTGATATTGCAACGATCGGATGCAGCTGGGGCTACGGCGGCCGTGAGGAACTTAGTCACTCTAGGTTTATTGCAGATTCATGTGATGACATCATCAGCGCCATAACGAACCTGGAGCAAGCAGTTTGAATGGCTGGACCGGAAAAATACTCAGAGTTGATCTGACTGATAGTTCGCACACCATAGACGAAATCCCGCGACAACTCCTGGAAGAATATCTGGGCGGTCGTGGGCTGGGTGTCCGCCTGATGCGTGATCATTTCCACCTGGACCCGTTTGATCCCGCCATGCCGCTGATTTTTGCGGTCGGCCCCCTGTGCGGCACTTCTGCTCCAACTGCGGCCAGAATGTCTGTTGTCTCGCGTTCGCCGCTGACCGGCACAATCTGCGACTGTTCCGCCGGGGGACGTTTTGCCTGGAACCTTAAGGCCAGTGGCCTGGATGCGGTTTTTATAACCGGCAGAAGCCCGCAACCGGTGACATTGGCAATCGATGGAAACAACTTGGAGATCATACCGGCAGCTGGTCTATGGGGCCTGAATGTATCTGCCACTGTGACGGCGCTGAAAGGACGAGGCAGCGTGGCCGCCATAGGCCCGGCTGGTGAGAACTGCGTCCTCTTTGCCTGCATCATGACCGGAGAAGGCAACTCAATCGGCCGCGGAGGCTTGGGAGCCGTCATGGGGAGCAAGAACCTCAAAGCTGTGACTGTTAACGGAGATCGAAAAGCGGAGATCGCCGACACTGTTCTGTTCGACAAGGCCCGTCGCGACATAATCAGACTATTCAAAGCCTCGCCGGTCATCTTCGGCCCGCTGGGAATCGCTGAATTCGGCACTCCGGTACTGGTAGACCTGATGGCCCAACGCCGCATGGCACCAACCGCCAACTTCAGGAAAACTTACTTTGAAACCTCGGGCAACTATTCCGGCCCGGCCTTGAAGGCCAGTTGCGGAGCCAAGAAAGACGGCTGCTACGGCTGTCCGATCCAGTGCAAAAAATCATCGGCAGACGGCGTACATCTGCCGGAGTACGAAACCGCCTCCCACTTCGGAGCACTCAACAACATTGACAGCCTGCAGAGCATCGTTGCCTCGAATCACCTCTGCAATGAACTGGGACTGGATACGATCAGTGCCGCCGCCACCCTTTCCGCCTGGGGTGAAATCAGGGGAAATTTCCCGACAGAATCCGAAATCCCTGATTTGCTAATGTCGATCGCCACTAAGAGTGGTGACGGGAATATATTGTCTCTTGGCTCGAGACGACTTGCAGAACGGATGGGAAGAGCGGAACTTTCCATGAGCGTTAAATCGATGGAGCTGCCGGCTTACGACCCGCGCGGCGCCTACGGCATGGCGCTGGCTTACTGTACCAGCGCCCGTGGCGGCTGTCACCTGCGCGCCTACCCTATTTCTCACGAAATACTGCGGAAACCGGTGCCGACCGACCGTTTTTCATTCTCCGGAAAAGCACGCATTATCACGATTGCGGAAGACACCAACGCCACCGTTGATTCGCTGGTAGCATGTAAATTCGCCTTTTTCGGGGCCAGCCTGGAAGAATACGCCGAACTTCTGACCGCAACAACCGGCATCGAATATTCTCCGCAGCGTCTTAAGGAAATCGGCAGGAGAATCTGCCTGACGGAACGTTTTTATAACTGCTCCAATGGTTTTTCACGAGCGGATGATGTCTTGCCGGAACGTTTTTTCAGTGAAGCCGGGTCAAGCGGTGATGACATAAGAATCAATCCAATCGACCGGTTGCGTTTTGATGAGGAACTGGACAAATACTATCGCATACGCGGTTTGAATGCGAACGGCTGTTTTGATGATCCGGAGTTTTTGGAAAAGCTGCCGTGAGCATCTTGAACGCCTTCAGACGCAAACCCGCCGCAGATAAACCAACCGGCAACCAGGGCACAGGCGCGCTAGGCGAAGAGGTTGCGGCTAACTTTCTGATCGCACACGGCTACCGCATTCTGGAGCGCAACTTCCGCTGCAAAGGCGGCGAAGTGGATCTGATTGCGCGCTCTCCCGGCGACAAGGCACTGGTGTTTGTCGAGGTCAAGACCAGACGCACTCTAAGCTACGGAGTACCGCAACTTGCGGTAACCCCCTTCAAGCAGCGACAGATTTCCAAGGCCGCTCTGACCTGGCTTTCGAAAAAAGCCCTTCACGACCATAACGCCCGGTTTGACGTGATAGCGATTCTGTTGCATAGTAACGAACCACCCCAGATAGAACATATTCAAAATGCTTTCGACCTGGCTTATTGAGGAGAATTCATGAACTTTACTGCCGTCCTGGCTCAGATCAAACCTAAACTGGGCTGTATCAATGAAAACCTGGCGCTCATCGAAGAGCGCATTCAAAGTGCAAAACAGAGCGGGGCTGATCTGGTGGTATTCCCGGAATTGGCACTGACCGGTTATTTCCTGAAAGATCTGGTGCCAGAAGTTGCGCTGCGACTTGATTCCCCGGAAATCGGCCGCCTGACAGAATTGTCTCTGGATATATCGATTGCGATCGGCTTTGTTGAAGTAACGGATGACTATCGCTTCTTCAACTCATCCATTTATCTGGAGAATGGCACTGTAAAACATCTGCACCGCAAGGTCTACCTGCCGACCTACGGACTGTTCGACGAGCAGCGTTACATGGCTCGCGGTGAACGCTTCCGTGCTTTCGATACAAAGTTCGGCCGAATGGGGATGCTGATCTGCGAAGATATGTGGCATCTTTCTGCTTCCTACATCCTGGCAATGGATGGCGCAACCACGCTGCTCTGCCTTTCCAGCAGCCCCGGCCGCGGTATCAGCGGAGATTCGCTCGGCTCGGCCGTGGCCTGGCAGCAACTTACCTCCACAACAGCCATGTTCCTGAACTGTCGGGTTTTGTACTGCAATCGGGTCGGTTATGAGGATGGCGTCAATTTCTGGGGAGGTTCCGAATATATCGCACCTTCCGGCGAATCAGCGGTTCGCGGAAAAATACTGGAAGAGGATTGTGTCACCGCCATACTGGATGAAGGATCTCTGCGCCGTGAACGAATCTTTTCTCCTATGCTGCGGGATGAAAACCTGTTTATTACATTGCAGGAACTCAGACGCATCGAACAGGAAAGGGGGCGATAATGAGCATATTATCAGCTAACACGCAGTTATTGCGGCAGATACTGGTCGGTTTCGTACGAGATGAAGTACAGAAAGTTGGCGTTAAAAAAGTTGTACTCGGTCTGTCTGGCGGTATTGATTCGGCACTGGTGGTTTTTATCGCCGCCGAGGCTCTTGGTGCCAAAAACGTCCATGCCATCTGTATGCCCTACAAAACCAGCAATCCTGAAAGCGAGGCTCATGCCCGGCTGGTTGCAGATGCCTGCGGGGTCAACTTTTCGGTTGTGCCGATAACCCCGATGGTCGATTCCTACTTCGATATGTACCCGGATGCAGACAACATGCGGCGCGGCAATAAAATGGCCCGCGAACGAATGACGATCCTCTTTGACCACTCCGCCCTGTTGCTTGCACTGGTGCTTGGCACCAGCAACAAGACCGAACTTTTGCTTGGTTATGGAACTCTTTTCGGCGACATGGCCAGCGCACTTAATCCGATCGGCGACCTGTACAAATCCCAGGTTTGGCAACTATCCGAAGAAATGGGGATTCCACGCGAAGTCATTGACAAAAAACCGTCAGCGGATCTTTGGGCCGGCCAGACTGATGAAGAAGAACTGGGCTTTTCCTACCGTCAGGTAGACGAACTGCTTTACCGGATGGTCGATCTGCGTATGACCAGAGACGAACTGGCTGAAGCGGGCTTTGAATTGGAATTTATCGACAGTATTTACTCTAAAATCCAGAATTCTCACTTCAAAAGGCGGCTCCCGGTAATTGCAAAGGTCTCCAACCGTACAATTGACCGGGACTTCCGTTATTCAAGGGATTGGGGCAAATGAAATCAAACAGCAACAGCACCATGGTTTATAGCAGCGATTCCGGTCGTATTAAAAAGGATAATCCAGCAATCAAGCCCGTTTCTCAAACAGCAGATGGCATAGTTCGCCTGAGGCGCGAGGTCAAAGGACGTGGCGGCGGAACGGTCATTGTTATTAGCGGTTTGCCGCTAGCACCGCCACAGATCAAGGAGTTGTCAGGAATACTGAAAAAAAAGTGTGGCTGCGGCGGGACGGTAAAAGACGGGGTTATTGAAATCCAGGGAGATCACCGCGATCTTCTGCTGAATGAATTGCAGGCACGCGGCTACAAAGTCAAACTGGCTGGCGGGTAGTTTGCACACGCTAAAGCGACCTGATTCTGTGGTAGGTATCAATCGTCTTGGAGTAGACATCCATAACGGCTTCGTATGACAGATCAAGAGATTTCATCTGTTCTGGGTCCAGCTCGCCTTCGCAATCGGTCTTAACCACCTGATCAGATATCTGAATAATATCTATCATGTGGTTGGTAATGCCGCCCAGATTCTGATTGTGATGATAACGGATCAGTTGCTGAATCGATTCCGGATAATTCCATTTTTTGGCTATCATGGCCCCGATCTCGGCATGCCGACTCGTAAGCATCTCGTCCAAAAGCTCCTGCTCGATATTAAAATCCTTGGATACACTGAGGATCACAGTTTTGCCAAGGTCGAGCAAAAGTCCGACCATAAAAGCTTCTTCGGAATCAAGCCGACAGAGGTTGGCCAACCCGCTGGCCATAAACGCGGTTTTCAGCGAAGCATCAAGAATGGCTTGCATCTGCTCCTGTGGAACATCTTTAAATTTCATGGATCTGACCTGAACAGCTGTCACCACATTCATAATCTCGCGCATTCCCAACTTGACAATCGCAAGCTGCAGGGAGTCTACCTGCCCGGTTCCGCCGTAGAAGGCGGAGTTTGCAATCTTCAGGATACTTGAGGTAAGAACCTGATCCGTCATGACCAGTTTTGCCATATCCTGAAAAGTAGCGTTGTCACTCTGCATGAGAGATGTTAGCTGCATGACGACGCCCGGCAGGACCGGAAGTTCAAAATCCTCGTCATACAATCGTTTATTGATCGCCTCGAAAGCTTCGTCCCGCTGGCGTAAATCCCGATTCATTTCATCAAGGACGCGCACGGCATCAAAAATAGCCCGTCCGGTTTCCAGCTGAATTGGTCCGTTGATCACAGCATCAGGAAGCGGAGTCGTGACTGAAACCGAGGCATTGCCACAAGAAATGACATCAACCAGAAGCATCTCAACCAGTTTTCCAAAGCTCTCACTCAGCTCCCTGACAGTAATTAGATTATTGTCAATCAGATAGCGAGTGAAAGAAACGTTGCTGTTTCGACTCTCTTTCAATGCGAAATAAGCTTGAGGCCCACTCATTGAACCAGCTTTTACTAGAAACTCACCCAGCCGTTTTCCAGGTTTCGGAGAAGCGGCGAAAATGATCTTGCCCGACTCCATGTAAAAAGTGATGTCATCTTCATTTTCCTGAGATACGTTGACCGCACACGAGATCCGGTTCATATCAATCCACTGCAGGATATCATGAATAGGCATAAAGCTCAGATTTGCTTGCAACAAAACAGCCACGTTCTCACCTTCCCACCCAAATGATAAAACTTTCTTAAACAGATTGGCGAAACAGATACAAAACCGAATAAACCGCAGTTTTTTAAACTAACACAGCACCGACTCAAGATCAATATGCCAACCGGATGTCGAACTAAACAGCAGAAGCCCCCGGATTACGGGGGCTTCTGAAGACAATGCGAACATGCACACATGCTGTTTTGCTTTTGTTACTCACGCACAAAAGTATCTATGTCGGTTTCGTGCACCATCCCCATCAAACGTGCATACTCGGACTCGATCATCACATAATGGTTATGGGTTTCTTTTGCATTCAGCTCATAAACGGCCTTTATCTGAGGATCATCAACAGTGGAAACCATTTCCAGCAAGGCTTCCTCCAGCTTTTGCTCCCTTTCCATGGCTGCTTCCATCGCTTTTTTTTCATTGAAATCTTCAGAGATCAAACGAGATATTGTAGATACCCAGCTTGACTCATTATCCGGAGGCATATTCATGAATGCATCAAGTGAGGGAATATCAGAACCGGTATATATTTTGTAAAAATGGCCGGCATGTTCACGTTCCTCTTTGGCCAAAAGGTCAAATATCCTTCGTGCATCAGGATCCTTCATTTTTTGCGCACCAAGCTGATAGAAGTTCATTGCGTTTTTTTCGGTCTGGATCGAACGTTTTACAGCTTCTTGAATATCAATACTCATGTATGCCCCCTTTTAGAAATGAATTTCTCTAAATAATACTTCTTTAGTCCTATTTGTCAAGCCATTGATTATTTGGACACGCTCCAAAGCGGTTGACAGTGTCCCGTGGCGGCGTGTAAAAGAACCAGACATTTTTACAAATCAACGGGAGGATTAAATAAATGGCAATAGAACCGAACAAAATTATTTACTCGATGATGCGGGTTAGCAAATTTTATGACAAGAAACCGGTCATAAAAGATATCTCACTGTCATACTTCTATGGTGCCAAAATCGGGGTACTGGGACTGAATGGCTCCGGAAAATCGTCATTGCTGCGAATAATGGCGGGAGTGGACAAAGAATTCAATGGTCAGGCCGTATTATCACAGGGCTACACGGTCGGTTATCTGGAGCAGGAACCAAAACTGGACGAGAACAAAACTGTCAGGCAGATTGTTGAGGAGGGTGTTCAGGAAACCGTTGATCTGCTGTCCGAGTTCAACGGAATTACCGACAAATTTTCTGAACCGGATGCCGATTTTGAAAAGTTGTGTGACCGGCAGGCTGAGCTGCAGGAAAAACTTGACCATCTGGACGCCTGGGATCTGGACAGCCGACTGGAAATGGCCATGGATGCTTTGCGTTGTCCTGACGGAGAGACGGAAATCAAAGTGCTGTCCGGCGGCGAGAAACGCCGTGTTGCTCTCTGCCGTTTGCTGTTGAAAAAGCCCGACATTCTGCTGCTTGACGAACCAACCAACCACCTGGACGCTGAAACCATTGCCTGGCTGGAGCATCACCTGCACAGCTATCCCGGCACTGTCATTGCTGTAACCCATGACCGCTATTTTCTTGATAACGTGGCTGGCTGGATACTGGAACTGGACCGCGGTGAAGGCATACCCTGGAAGGGAAATTACACTTCCTGGCTGGAACAGAAACAGAACCGTCTTGCAAACGAGGAAAAGCAGGAAAGCGACCGTCAGAAGACGCTGCAACGCGAACTGGAATGGATTCGAATGTCTCCCAAAGGTCGCCATTCAAAGTCACAGGCTCGTATCAGCGCCTATGAAGAACTGGCGTCAGACACCGGTGAAAAACGATCAAAAGAGTTGGAAATTTATATTCCGGCCGGTCCTCGCCTTGGCGATATCGTCATTGAAGCCAGTGACGTAGCCAAGGGTTACGGTGACCGGCTTTTGTTCGAAGATATGAACTTCAGGCTGCCGCGTGGTGGAATCGTCGGCATCATCGGCCCCAACGGCGCCGGCAAGACGACCCTCTTCCGTATGATCACCGGACAGGAACAGCCAGACTCCGGATCATTCCGCATCGGGGACACGGTGCAACTTTCTTATGTGGACCAGAGTCGCGATGCGCTGAACCCTGACAAGTCAATCTGGGAAGAGATTTCCGAAGGGCAGGAAGTAATCCAGCTAGGCAAAGTGGCGGTTAACTCCAGGGCGTATGTTTCACGCTTCAACTTTTCAGGCAGCGACCAGCAGAAAAAAGTCGGAATGCTCTCCGGAGGCGAGCGAAACCGTGTGCATCTGGCCAAAATGCTGAAAAGCGGCGCCAACGTGATACTGCTTGACGAACCGACCAATGATCTGGACGTCAACACCATGCGAGCACTTGAGGAAGCGCTGGAAAACTTCGGCGGATGTGCCGTAGTCATTTCCCATGACCGCTGGTTTCTGGATCGTATCGCCACACATATCATGGCATTTGAAGGCGATTCAAAAGTCGTCTGGTACGAAGGAAACTATTCGGAGTACGAAGAAGATCGCAGAAAACGCCTGGGAGCTGCAGCGGATATCCCGCACCGCATCAAATACCGCCAACTTACCAGGGCATAAAAGAAGAAACAACGGACAAGATATTGACCTCCGGCTTTTCAGCAATCGCCGGAGGTTGTTTTTTGATCTGTAATGAACTTATAAACGGGAATGTTCCAGACTGGCTTTCATGAGATCTGCAAATGCCTCGCGCGCCTCCGGGTCTGTGATGGCTGAAGCCTGTTCATCAATCCAGGCGAGTTGCTCAGCTGTTAGCGGTTTTTTTTGGGGGGGATCCGTGTCGGTATAATTATCCGTTTTTTGAACCTTACCGGCTTTGAGCAGTATTTCACTAACAACCTCACCACCCAAGTTATTATTGAGTTTGTCCTTTATCATGCCGGTCATGAAACGGAGTTCCTGTATCCACGGCGCACTTGAAACTGCGACTGTAAGGGTGCCGTTGATTATTCGTAGCGGTTGGGCACGTGCCGCAACAGTTTCCCCAACCACATCAGGCCACACCCTCCAGATTTCAGCCTCGCGCAACCGTTCGGCCAGGCCAAGTCCGTGCAGACTTTCCTGGATGAGTCCTGACAACGGCCGGGGGAAAGGCATTCTAGGACGTTTTGCCATCTTGATGTTTCCTGCGGTTTATTACCCCGCCTATGATCTGTCCTGCGACAGAACCTCCCAGAGTAAGCGGGATAAAGTGCCAGCTGACACCGGCCTTCAACCGTAACAGTACGATGAACGGAATTGGCAGATGGATCAAGAGAAACCACATGGATGAATACTTGGGATAGTTTTGACGTAAATAACCACACGGCACGCTGAGTATAAACGAGAAGATGATGAGCCCGATAACCAGGATTGTACCTTGCATGAACAACTCCTTTTCAGGCATAGTAGAAAGCCACATACTTTTTGTCAATCAGCTTTCCAATATTTCTTTTAGTAATCAGGATTACATATGGAGAAACGAACAATGGTTCAAGATGGTCAGTTACTGGCTGTGTTCAACTCGGCACACCGCGTTATGAAGGCCGAGAGTGTTCTCAAGGCGAAGCGGCTTCCTGTCTTGCTTATTCCTGCCCCAAGGGCTCTTTCGGCCGACTGCGGTTTGGCGCTTCGTTATGATGAGGAAGCGTCCGCTGACGTCATGCAGACACTCACTGATGAGAACCTGTTGCCGGCTTTTATCTGCCGACGGTTGGCGGGTGGCAAATATGAAACCATTTGGAATGAAGACGGCTCAGTTCCATCAAATCTGTGAGGTCATATCATATGAATACAATCGACTGCCGAAACATGCCCTGTCCTGCTCCGGTTATAACTGTAAAAAAAGCATTGGAGCAGTACGGAGAAGTCCAGGTCCATCTCGACAATGGCGCTCCTCGTGAAAACGTAACACGCCTGGCGGTTAACAGAGGGTATCAAGTTCAGGAACAACTGCGAGATAATGATTGTACATTAACAATCACTTCCGGGATTCGGACTAATGAAACCGTGATTGAAGCGAATCCGGACGATACCGTATTTTTGATAACGTCCGACCGACTGGGTGACGGGCCTGATGATCTGGGACGCCTTCTGATGAAGAATCTTATTTTTACCCTGCTTGAAAATCGTAACCTCCCAACCCACATGCTGTTTTTGAACAGCGGAGTCCGCCTGACGACAGAAGGTTCCGACGTTTTGGAAGCGCTGGACAAACTGGCTGGGATGGGAGTTATAATTATGTCCTGCGGTCTCTGCCTCGACTTTTTGGGGATCAAGGACAAATTGCGCTCCGGTTCCACAACCAATATGCTGATGACCGTCGAGACCATTCTTTCTACAACAAGGGTAATACGGCTTTAAAAACAAATAGTTCTTGACAGTTGTAACAGCTAGCATTTATATTGATCCCCTTTTGGGTCATATCTTTAGCAGGGACAGTAATATCTACGATGTTTGACAGCTTATCCGACAAACTTGAATCAGCCTTCAAAAAACTTCGCGGACTTGGTGTAATGACCGAGGACAACGTGAAGGATGCGTTGCGAGAAGTCCGTCTGGCGCTACTTGAAGCTGATGTAAACTTCAAAGTTGTCAAAGATTTCATAGAGAATGTCCGCCTTAAAGCGGTCGGCACTGAGGTGCTAACAAGCCTTTCTCCGGGTCAACAGATCGTCAGGATAGTACATGACGAACTCGTTGCAATCATGGGGGGGGGAGAAGACAATTCACTCGACCTTGCAGCAAAACCACCTGTCGCCATTATGATGGTTGGCCTTCAAGGTGCCGGTAAAACCACAACCTGTGGAAAACTTGGCAACTTGCTTAAAAAGCAGAAGCGCAGACCGCTACTTGTACCAGCGGACGTTTATCGTCCGGCAGCCATAGAACAGCTCAAAACAGTCGGCCGCCAGCTTGGCCTTGAAGTATTCAACTCTACTGCAGATCAAAAGCCGGTCGACATTTGCAACAGCGCCCTTCGATTCGCTGAATTGAATGGCTATGACGTTGTCATAATGGACACCGCCGGACGTCACCAGATTGACGACTTCCTGATGGATGAATTGGCTGAAATCAAGAACGCCGTTCAACCACGTGAAATATTGTTCGTTGCCGATGCCATGACCGGTCAGGAAGCGGTCAATGTTGCAGGTGGGTTTAATGACCGTCTCGACATAAGCGGTGTTGTTCTCACCAAGCTGGATGGTGATGCAAAAGGCGGAGCTGCCCTTTCAATAAAAGCAGTCATTGGCAAACCGGTAAAATTTGTCGGATTGGGCGAAAAACTCGACGCACTTGAAGTATTTCACGCAGACCGACTTGTTTCACGAATACTCGGAATGGGCGATGTTCTTACACTTGTGGAAAAAGCCCAAGCCGTATTTGATGAAAAAGAGACTGCGCTTCTTCAGAGTAAAATGAAGAAGAACCAGTTTGACCTTGAAGATTTTTTGGCTCAAATGCAGCAAATAAAAAAAATGGGATCGATGGAATCGATCATGGGCATGATCCCCGGCATGGGTAAGATGATGAAACAGATGAAGGGTGCCCAGCCCAGTGAAAATGAAATCAAAAGAATTGAAGCGATAATTCGTTCAATGACTCCTGGCGAACGAGCCAATCACAGTATCATAAACGGCAGTCGTCGACTTCGCATATCCAAGGGAAGCGGCACAAGCGTGCAGGAAGTCAATCAATTATTGAAAAGGTTTACTGAAGCACAGAAGATGATAAAGCAGTTGCAGAAACTCGGCCCCAAGGGTCTCATGAAGGGCCTGGGCGGACTCGGCAAAGGAATGATGCCGTTCGGATAAAAACCAAAACCGCAATTCGGTTTATACTAACATCGCAGAAGGATAAATTAGGAGGAATTACAAATGGCAACAAAAATCAGGCTTGCTCGCGCCGGCGCAAAAAAAAGACCTTTCTACCAGATAGTAGTTGCTGACGAGCGCTGCCGCAGAGACGGCCGTTTTATCGAGAATGTCGGTACATACGATCCGACCAAAAACCCGGCTGTTGTAAAACTGAATAACGATAAGGCGCTCGCATGGCTTGACAAGGGTGCACAGCCTACTGATACGGTTCGACAGATTCTGAAAAATGCAGGCTTGCTTGATAAGGTGGCTGCACCGGCCGCATAAGTATCCAGATCCCCCGGTCCGCCGGTCATTCAATATGAGCAGAGGATACCGCCATGAAGACACTTGTTGAAACCATCGCGAAGGCACTGGTAGATGATCCGGCCCAGGTTAATGCTACCGAGGAGACAGAAGAGGAAACTCTGGTCATCAAACTGACCGTCGCCAAGGAAGATATGGGACGAATTATCGGCAAGGAGGGACGAACCGCCAAGGCGATACGAACCATTCTTAATGCAGTTTCCACCAAGGACAACAAGAAGGCTATCCTCAAGATTGTAGAATAAATGAATGATCACGACGAACTGATTCCGGTAGGCAAAATAAGTTCTACTCACGGCATCAGGGGACATTTAAAAGTATTTTCCTATTCAGGAAACATTGAAAGTTTGCAGAGCTCGGAGACCGTTTTTCTTAAAATGAAAGACGGTCTGCTTAAAGAATTTTCAATACGGGGTGTATCCACCCATGCTGGAGGTTTCATTCTTACCCTCGATGACTTTACCGATATAAATCAAGTATTGTCCTTAGTAGGAAGTGAACTTTGTCTTAAACGATGCCAACTACCCGAACCTGGTGAAGATGAATATTACTGGCGTGACCTGATGGGTCTTACTGTTTTTACAGATCAAGGCATCCATATTGGGAAGATCGTAGATATTTTTGAAACCGGCAGCAGCGATATTTATGTTGTACGCGATGACAAAAAAGAATATTTGATCCCGGCAATTGCTGATGTGATATCCAAAGTTGATATTCCTGGAAACAAAATGGTTATCACACCACTGGACGGCTTGTTGGATCTATGAAATTTGACATATTAACACTCTTTACAGGTATGTTCTCCGGCCCTTTTGATGAAAGCATTATCAAGCGGGCCAGAGATAAACAGCTCATTGAAATCACGTTGCACAACATTCGTGACTACGCCTTTGATCGCCATCAGACTGCTGACGATGCACCATATGGAGGTGGAGCCGGAATGGTTATGAAAGCCGAACCTCTGGCGGCCTGCATAGAGTCAGTCAAGGCAAAACAGCCGAACTCGGCTGTTGTACTGACCTCACCTCAAGGCCGTAAGCTAACTCATAGCGTTGCTTCAGAACTGGCAAAAAGAGACGGCTTGATTATCGTTTGCGGACGATATGAGGGAATCGACGAAAGAATCCGGACTCTTTATGCTGAAGATGACATCTCTCTCGGTGACTTTGTTTTGTCGGGTGGTGAAATTGCAGCGATGGCAATAGTGGACGCGACGACCAGACTGATACCTGGCGCACTTGGAAGCGATGACTCGGCTGCATCGGATTCTTTTGGTGATGGGTTGCTTGAGTATCCCCAATACACACGTCCGCCACTTTTTATGAATTTGGAAGTTCCAGAAACGCTTCTAAGTGGAAATCATGAACTTATCAGGAAGTGGCGCCGTAAAGAATCGTTGCGTAAAACCAGTCAATTACGTCCCGACTTGCTTTCTGATCTCTTACTGACTAAGGAAGACGCAAAGTTTATTAAAGAAATCATGCGAGAGGATGCCAGTGACACATAACAATCTGGCTATCGCTCTTGTGCACTACCCGGTATACAACAAGCACCATGAAGTAGTTACAACGGCTCTTACGAACCTTGATCAGCACGATATAGCCCGATCATCCCGGACTTTCGGACTTGACAGGTTTTACATTGTGACTCCCTCCGAAGAGCAGCGTCGTCTTGCGGAGCGCATCAGCGGTCACTGGCAGGATGGTTGGGGTGCGGATTATAATCCTGACCGTCGTACGGCCTTGGAAATAGTGCGTGTATGCCCGACTTTGCAGTCAGCTATCGCTGATTTTCAGAATGGATTTGCGAAGACGGTCAAGGTTGCCATAACCGGAGCAGCACAGCGCCCTGGATCAACTTCATTGTCTGATTTCAGACAGTTGCTGGAAGACATTGACCAACCATTTCTTTTGCTTTTAGGGACTGGCTGGGGACTTACTGACGAATGTTTTGCAGAAGCTGACTATATTCTTCAGCCAATTGCCGGAAACGGAACTTATAATCATCTTTCAGTACGCTCAGCCGCCGCAATCATGCTAGACAGGCTGAGGGGCACGCTTTAATAGAAGGCAGACTAACTAAAAACAAGTAGCATCATACAGGAGGAAGGTAAGCAATGAACACCATCGATTTTTTGGAATTTGAGCAAATGAAAAAGAACATCGTCCCTTTCAAGGTAGGCGATACTGTAAAAGTTCATGTTAAGATTGTTGAAGGCGACAAACAACGTATTCAGGCATACCAGGGTGTTGTTATTGCCCGTCAGAATGGCGGTGTCCGTGAAACATTTACTGTGCGCAAAATATCCAACGGAATTGGCGTAGAGAGAATGTTCCCGTTACATTCTCCAAGCATAGAAAATATCGAAATCATGGTTCGCGGTCATGTTCGCCGCGCCAAGCTCTACTATCTGCGCAAACTGCGTGGCAAGGCTGCCAGGATTCGCGAAAAGAAGTACGTACCTGTTGCCAAGTAAATCAAAAGCCCCGCAAAAGCGGGGCTTTTTTTGTAATTAAGAAGTAATTTTGCCCTTAACTTACCAACACGATTGACGACCGGGATATTTCATGACTCAACAGGAAAGCCTTTTCGACCTCTCTACAACAGACAAGCAGACCTTTGAAACAATGGCAAGATCACTGGGGTTCAATAATATCGCCGGTGTTGATGAAGTAGGCCGGGGACCGTTGGCAGGCCCAGTCATGGCAGCTGCAGTGATTTTACCGGAAGGATTACTTATTCCTGGCGTTGATGATTCAAAAAAGCTGTCTCCTCTAAAACGAGAGATGATGTTTGATATTATTACTTCTAAAGCCGTATCTATCGGCATTGGATCTGTAGAGCCAGAAACCATTGACAGTATCAACATCCTGCAGGCGACCCGTCTGGCAATGCTGAATGCTGTTCAGCAGCTTGACCCGCAGCCGGATTACCTGTTGATAGACGGCATAACACAGATAAATTCCATCATTACGCAGAAGACTATCAAAAAAGGTGACTCATTGAGCATCTCAATTGCAGCCGCTTCAATCATAGCCAAAGTAACCAGGGACAGATTAATGGTCAAGCTGGATCAGATCTATCCGGGCTACGGCTTTGCCGGACACAAGGGATATGGAAGTGCACTGCACCTGGAAGCGATCAAGCGACAAGGCCCCTCTCCCATCCACCGCCTGACTTTTGGTGGAGTAAAAGAGCATGTGCAATGTATAGGTTTTTGAGTTAGAGCGTGTATTTGCTTACATACCTGTCAAAGTAAGTAAGGAAATAATCCCCAGACTTTCACGGGCAATGCTGCCTGAAGTTCACGCGTTAGGTATTAAGGAGATCGCTCTGGCTGAGTTGGAAGTCATTGTGGAATATGCAGGAGAGCTGGAGCTTTAGACTTAATTGCGATTAGCGTTTGAGATATCGGTCAACAGCCCGGTTATGTTCATCCAGAGAACGAGAAAACTGGTGGGTGCCATCCTGACGGGCGACAAAATAAAGGTAGTCGGTCTTTGGCGGGTACAGCGCCGCCCGAATCGCTTCACTGCCGGGGTTTCCGATCGGCCCCGGAGGAAGTCCCTTATTAAGATAGGTATTGTAGGGCGATTGATGCTGAATATCAGCCTTTGTTACTTTGCCGGAAAATGCACGAACGCCATAAACCGCAGTAGGATCGCTCTGCAATGGCATTCCTATTCGCAAGCGATTGTGAAAAACAGATGAGATCAGTGGTTTTTCTTCGGGTGAAACCGCTTCTTTTTCGATAATTGACGCCAGTGTAATTATCTCATGCCTCGACATCCCCGGAGCAGACAACCCGTCTTTGGTCAGTTCCGCATACTTTTTTTCAAACTTTTCTATCATTTGTACAACCAGCTGTTCTTCACTTCCACTACGTGGCAGATTGTAAGTGGCTGGATAAAGATACCCTTCCACACTCCGCACACCGGTTCCGAGCTGTGAAGTAAGGCTAGTATCCCGACATAATTTAAGAAATGAATCCTTTTTGAACAAACCCTTCTGCTCCAGCAATTCCGCCGCCTGAAAGATAGAATAACCTTCCGGCAAAGAAAATTTGAGGTAATCCACATCACCATTGACAAGTTTATTCAAAATCTGTTGCGGCGTCATACCATCGTTGAAGCGGTACTCACCTGCCTTGAGCTTATGCGCCTTATCTCTCAGGCGTGTCATCAGGACAAAATGCCATGAACTGTGAATAACACCAGCTGATTTTAATTCGGTCGCCAGCTTGCGGATACCGCCACCGGGAGGAAACGAAATATCACGAACGACTCCACCGTTGCCGGGAGAATAATAAAGACAAATCAGGTACCATAGCAGGACAAATATCAAACAGAGACGAACAACTGTAAGGACGAGGATTTTAGGGGAAATGTTAGAGGTAAACATGGGCGCATTATGTTGTTTATTCTGCCGTGAGTCAAGTCCGGGGTGCCGCCTTGACAACCCCTGTCGATACTATTACAACAATAAAGACTATTATCGATAGAAAAGGGACTTAAATGACAAAAGATCTCTGGCCAAAGTGCAAGGGGCTTGCCCATCAAGCCGCAGTCAGACAACATATTGCCCAAGAAAGCAAGCTACATGGCGGCAAATCACTGTATCCTGATCCTATAAACCTGCCATTCAACTATTCATCCATATCCGACGATTTTACATTCAGAACTACTGAAGATGTCCATCCAGACAAAGATTCTGTCTGGGCTATAATTCAGGGCAACAGCGCCGTAGTTGTTGAAGGTGCAACTGGGCCAAAACTTGCTTGCGGTCAACTCCCCGAGTGGTTGACCTACCATCAGACGCCTATTTTTATCGGTACTTGGCGAGGCAAATCACTCCACGCAATCTCTGTCAGCAGTAGTCTGCAGCTGCAGCCACCTTTCGTGGCAGAACCATTCAACACATCCGGTGAACAGCTTGATATCCAGACACTGACACTGGCGGGACTAGCCAGGCAAATTCTGCACTGGGAGCGGCAAAGCAGCCATTGTTCCTGCTGCGGTGCCGAAACAACAAGAATTAGCGGTAGCTGGGGAAAACACTGCAACTCGTGTAAAAACGATCATTTTCCTCATATCCACCCTTGTGCAATAATACTGGTAAAACGTGATAATCAACTATTACTGACCCGCAAGGCGGAGTGGCCGCCGGGAAGATACAGTCTGGTAGCCGGATTCCTGGATTTCGGAGAATCGCTGGAGGAGTGTGCCATCAGGGAAGTACGCGAAGAGACCGGCATTGAAATATGTAATGTTCGCTATGTTGGGAGTCAAAACTGGCCGTTTCCATCTCAGCTTATGGCCGGCTTCGTGGCTGACTATGCCGCCGGGGATATTACTGTTGAAACGAAAGAGCTTGAAGATGCCCGCTGGTTCCCGATTGACGCCCTCCCTGCCCTGCCACCGTACAGGAGTATCGCCCGCTGGATTATAGACAACTTCAAATAGCCCAACCAGCACCTTAAATGAGACATTTTGAGATGTGGCACTAACCAGCATCCTCCTGATTTCTTGTAGATATACACTGGCACACTCTTAGCAGTACATTTTGCAATAGATAAAAACATCTCAATGACCGCCAAAGGAGACCAACGTGAAACGTATATTAATGTTATGTCTGCTATTTTTGCTGATCATTCCTGCATTTTCACTGGCTGCAGTCATCGGCCCGGCCAGAGTCAGTCTGATTGATGGTGAGGTCATGTTTCGCACGCCGGATTCCGATGAATGGATCCCGGCCGCCATCAACACTCCGCTTGATGAAGGGGATGCAATCTGGTGTTCAGAAGATTCAAGGGCCGAGATTCAGCTGGCTGACGGCAGCCTGATCCGGATAGATGAAAACTCTCAGCTTGATATGCTGGCCTTCGAAGACGGTTTTACGCACCTGCATCTGGCAAGCGGCAGAGCCTATGTCAGAACCTCCCAAAGACTGGCCGTCAATGCTCTGCAGATTGACGCCGATGACACCACCGTTCTTCCTGCCGCACGAACCAGACTGCGCCTGGATATGTTCCCGAACAGCCAGGAGGATATATCTATTTTCAAGGGTTCCGCCTACGTGGAAGGCAACGGAAACAGCACCAGGGTTCGTGCAGGTGAGCATATTGTGCTTGAAGAAGATCGCAGCGCCGTTCTGGCGCTCAATCCGCCGGACAGTTGGGAAAACTGGAATATGGATCGGGACAGGGATCTATCACGTTCTGCCAGATCCAAATCGTATCTGCCGGAAGAGCTGCAAAGTTATTCAACCGAACTGGACTCAAACGGCAGATGGGTTCGCGTACCGGAGTACGGCATGGTCTGGCGACCGGCAGACATTAACTCCGATGACTGGGCCCCTTATCGCAGTGGCCGGTGGATCTGGAAGGGTGATGACTATGTTTGGGTTTCTTACGAAAGCTGGGGCTGGATTCCCTATCATTTTGGCCGCTGGGCAGTTGTAAGCGGCATCGGTTGGTGCTGGGTGCCGCCACTCCGGGGAGATGTCTACTGGGGTCCCGGTTACGTCGGGTGGTATCGAACCGGCGGTTATGTCGGCTGGACACCGTTGGCGCCAGGAGAGCCTTTTTACGGCCGGAGACACTATGGTCGCAATAGTATCAACATAACAACTACGACCGTATCGAACAGAAATGTAACCTACAGAAACCGTAACGTACGCGGCGGGATGACCGTTATTCCTCAAAATGACTTTTTGAGAGGCAGAGTAGTGGCTGAACCGGCACCAAGAAAGGGATCGGGGCCAATATCAGTCTCCGTATCGATAGGCAGCCCGCGTCTGCAACCTTCACGGGAAACGCGCATGCCGATCATTAAACATACTCCTCCGAGATTTGCCCCTCCGAAAATAGAGCATCGTGACAACCGAGAGTTACGTCAGCGTTTTCCACGCATAACACCCGAAACAACACCACAGCCTAGACAACGGCAAACTTCACCTGTTGCCCCCTCCCAACAGCAACCGGCGACAAGGACAATTCAAACTGCACCGTCAGAAAATCGTGCCAATCAGGCACCACAACAGCAAAATACGCCGCGGCAAAACAGTGATCGCCGGACAGCACCCTCTGCAACACAGCAGGTTCCTGCTCAACCAGCACCAACCGTTTCAGGGTCTGTGCCACAACAGAACGAACCGCAACAACGAACAACAAACCAGCCGACACCACGCTCAGATCAATCAACTGCACCGGCACCTGCTCGTGGCGAGCAGCGACAGAGAGGTTCCGTACCAGAGGCAACGACAGAACCTAAAAGCGCACCCTCACCACGGGCTGAACATCCCAAGCGGGAATCGCGCCCCCGAGAGTTTAAAGAGAAAAAAGTTTGGAGAGTAGATGTGCCAGACGAGGGCAGAGACCAGGAACCGCGGGAAAGAGGAAATAGAGATCGCGGTGAACGCCGAAGCAGATAGATGGAAACATTTGTGTGGCAAGGGATCTTGCCACCCGTTTTTTCAATTCGCCATTACATGCTCGGCAATGATTCTGGCGATCTTTTCCGGAAAATTCCGGTCATCATCATTAAACTAACACCTGCTTTCAATAAAGAGCAACGCCGGGTCTTCCAGATAATCTGACACTTTACGCAGAAACAGGGCTGCTTCGGCGCCATCGGTTACCCGGTGGTCAAAAGTGAGCGATAGTGGGAGAATTTTGCGAATTGCAATTGTTCCCTGATGCACCCAGGGCCGCTCAACAATACGGCCGCAGCCGAGAATTGCAACATCCGGCCAGTTGATGACCGGCGTGGCGTAGCTCGCTCCAAAATAACCATAGTTGGTAATGGTGAAACTGCTTCCCCGCATTTCCTCTATCGAAATAGTACGCGATCGCGCCTTCTCACCCAGTTCCTGAATGTCCGCCGCAAGCTCCAGGATGCTCTTTCTCTCCACATCGCGGATAACCGGAACCATCAGCCCCTCGGAAGTCTCCGCGGCAATGCCGAAGTTATAATATTTCTTGATGACGACAGTTTCAGACTCCTCATCGAGGGAGGCATTCAGACGTGGGTGTTCACGGAGAGCGTTCTGGGCGGCCTTGATGAAAAACGGCAGGAAGGTCAGGTGCGTACCATGGACCTCAACAGCATGCTGTTCGCGGGCGCGCAGTTCACAAAGGTCAGTAACATCAACCTCTTCCATTGTGGTGACAAAGGCAGTCACACGTTGGGAAACCAGCAAATTCCGCGCAATAGTCCGCCTGATCCCTCGCAGCGGAACACGTTCCACCGGTCCCGCCTCGCCATTCCCAGGCAGCGGCACAACTGAAGCCGACCGAGGCAGATCTTCGGGAGTGATGCAACCGCGTGGTCCGCTCCCCTTGACCCCATGCAGGTCAATGCCCCGCTCCCGGGCCAGTTTCCGCACAGATGGTGTGGCCAGAATATCGAGATTTTTCACCACTACATCGGCCTTAACTGGGTCATCTTCCGCTTCGGGAAGGGTCCCGACAATCCCGACTGAGCGAGGTCGTTCGGACATTTCGTCCCGCTCTTCTGCAATGGTCAAGAGCGCCTCCCCTACCAGAACTGTCTCACCTTCACTCCTATGAATACGGGTTATGATTCCCGCTCGTGGAGTCGGCACTTCAACCACCGCCTTGTCGGTTTCCACCTCGAGAACCGTCTGATGCTCCGCGACCCGGACGCCTTCCTTCACCAGCCATTTGCGCAACTCTACTTCGGCAATTCCTTCGCCCAAATCCGGCAGTTTGAATTCAAAAGGCATTTATAACCCCTTTACACTGTTTGTTTGCAAATCGTAGCGGCCGAACCCTTAATATCGCAATACCTCATCAATAGCCGCGGTTATCTGTTCAATCGAAGGAATGTAGTGATCGATAAGTTTAGACAATGGTACCGGTACATCGGGAGCAGTCACCCGCAGGATCGGCGCTCGGAGATCCATGATCCCTTGCTCTGCAACAGTGGCGGCAATCTCGGCACCGAAACCACAGGTTTTGGGCGCTTCGTGTACAATTACCACTCGACCGGTCTTCTTAACAGAGGCGAGCACAGCCACCGCATCGAAAGGGTTGAGTGTAAGAAGATCGATCACCTCGGCATTGTACCGTTCCACGGCCTTCATCACCCGCTCCAGCATACTTCCCCAGGCGATTACGGTCAGATCGCCACCTTCGCGGACCACGCGGGCCTTGCCGAGAGGTATGGTGTACTCTCCGTCTGGAACTTCTTCCTTGATGAGCCGGTAGAGTCGGGTCGGCTCCAGAAACAGGACCGGATCCGGGTCACGGATGGCGGCCAGCAATAACCCCTTGGCCGTGTAAGGACCGGACGGCACAACAACTTTGATTCCTGGCATGTGGCAAAAGAACGCCTCGCTGCTTTCCTCATGCAGTTCCGGAGCCTTGATCCCCCCGCCGTAGGGAGTCCGTACCACCATCGGGCAGTTATAGCGCGAGCGGGAGCGGGAGCGCAGCCGGGCGGCATGGACAAACAGCTGATCGAAAGCCGCGTAGGAAAAACCCATGAACTGAATTTCGGCCACCGGCAGCAGGCCGTAGGCGGCCATCCCGATCGCCATGCCGACGATGGCCGATTCCGAGATGGGAGTATCGATCACGCGTTCTGGACCAAATTGTTCCTGAAGCCCCTCGGTAACACGAAAAACACCACCGTCCCTCCCCACGTCCTCACCGAGAATGACGACCCGGTCGTCACGCTTCATTTCGCTGCCCAGAGCCATGTTAAGCGCCTGCACCATGTTTATTCGAGCCATGTCAGCCCCCTTCCCGTTGCCTGACCTGACACGGATTCAAGACAGCGCAGGTATGATCAAACATTTCGGCAGTCAGCGGAGGAGGGATCGCTTCCATGGTACGCACGGCATCATCGATGGTCGAGGTTGCAAAAGTTTTTGTCTGTTCCACGTACCCATCTTTCAGCATCCCTCGCAGATCCATGAATCGCTCCAGCCGCATAATCGGATCTTTGGCACGCCAGATTGCCACATCATCCGGGGAACGGTAACGGGAGGCATCATCAGCGGTGGTATGATCGGCCATTCGATAGGTAAGACATTCAATAAATGTCGGTCCTCCCCCGCTACGCGCCTTTTCGATCGCTTCCGTCGCAGCCCTGTGAACAGCGAACACGTCGTTGCCGTCCACCTGTACCCCTTCGAATCCAAACCCGATGGCCTTCTGCGCAAGAGACGCTGAAGCCGTCTGTCCCTTTAACGGAACTGAAATAGCCCATTGGTTGTTCTGACAAATGAAAACCACCGGCAACCGGAACACTCCCGCAAGATTGAATCCCTCGTGAAAATCCCCCTTGGAAGTGGCGCCGTCACCGAAATAAGTAACCACCACGACCGGGTCGCGACGATAGCGGGCAGCCATTGCCGCCCCGACCGCATGTGGAATGTGGGTCCCAACGGAGAGGCACATGGGGAAAATGTTGAAATTCTCCGGTGATACCTGGCCGCGCTCATCGCCCGACCAATACTGCAAGAGCCGCTGGATTGGATAACCGAGGGTCAACTGAACACCCATCTCCCGAAAGGAAGGAAAGACCCAGTCGGAGTGACGCAGAGCGAGGGCGCTGCCGATCTGAGCCGCTTCTTGACCCAATGTGGACGGATAAGTGCCAAGCCGCCCCTCCCGTTGCAGGGCCTGGGCACGTTCGTCAAATGTCCGCGTCAGGATCATCAATTCGTACATACGCCGGATCTCGGTTTCGGAGAGAACCGGCATCAGCGCGTCGTCTACATTCCCATTCTCATCGAGAATGCTGAGACGCCGGACCGTAAAAGTGGCAAGAATATCATTAGGCATGGCCATTTCTTTCTTTACAGATTCTAACAAGAATGAACTCTGTTATAAAGATTCTACCGTCCCACCACGCATTGTCAACGGGAATGCTTTAACATCCTAACGTATTCACTTAGCACCATTCTACATCAACAAAAATGGGGTCGTTCCCTTCCAATCAGTCTCTTAGTGAAGATGACTGGTTTGGAAGTAACGACCCCATTTTTAAATATTTTACCAACAAAAGAGAAGCCCCACTCTCGTTCGCTCGATAGTGGGGCTTCTCTACATATCCGCTTGAAACCTGAATATCAGGTCATGTTCCAGATCATCATTTCAAAAATATCTTTCCAGCTTTTGCCGATCTCATTGACAACGGTCGGCTCAAAGCCGCAATGCATCATGCATTGCGCGCAACGCGGGTCTTTGCCGACGCCATACTTTTCCCAATCGGTTTTTTCCATCATTTCTTTGAAGGTTGAGTAATGGCTGTCGGTTATCAGGTAACATGGCGCTTTCCAACCGCGTGGATTGCGGGTCGGATTTCCCCATGGCGTACATTCCAGTTTCTTTTCACCCTTCAGGAAACGCAGGTACATTGGTGTCGAGAAGAAACGGTGTTTCTTGCTCATTTCATAAACATCCGCAAATTTACGTTCGATATCGCGACGTTCCAGGAACAGTTTTTCACCAACAGCCTCATACCCAAATCCAGGTGCAACCAACAGACCGTCAACTCCGACCTCTTCCAGACGTGTGAATAACATTTCAATCTCTACCAGATCGGTTTCGTTGAAGATGGTGGTGTTGGTACAAACTCTGAACCCGAGTTTTTTTGCTTTTTTAATCGCCTCCATCCCGATTTTGAAAGCACCCTTGCGCTCCAGAATGCGGTCATGCGTTTCTTCCAAACCATCCATATGGACATTGATCGTAAAATTTGGGTGGGGTGTCATCGAGTCGAGTGCTTTTTCGAGCAGAATGCCATTGGTACAGAGGTAGATATGTTTGCCCCTCTTGATTACCTCTTTGATAAGTTCGTAAATGTGCGGGTACAGAAACGGCTCTCCACCGGTAATAGTGACGACCGGTGCCGGGCATTCATCCACTGATTTAAGACAATCCTCAAGGCTCATCATCTCCTGGATAGTATCGGCATACTCGCGGATACGGCCGCAACCAGAGCAGGCCAGATTGCATAGGTGGGTTGGTTCCAGCATCAGAACCAGCGGATATTTCTCTACCTTGTTGATCTTGTTGCTGACAATGTATTTAGTCAGGTCATAGTTAAGTCGCATCGGAAAACGCATTTAGTTTACTTCCTTTCGATTATCGCTGCTTTGCTTGTTTATTTTACACTTCTCTTTGCCGCAAGTATGTTTAAAATTACCATTCCCACATTTCCTTTTTATCCTTGCCGAGATAGGCGCGCTTGACCTCGGCATTTTCCATCAATTCATCAGCCGCTCCCTCCAGAATCACTTTGCCGGTTTCAAGCACGTACCCCCGGTCGGCCAATTTGAGAGCGGCCTTGGCGTTCTGCTCCACCAGCAGTATGGTGGTGCCGCTTTCCTGGCGCAGACGTTCCAGAACACGGAAGATTTCCTGCACCACCAGCGGAGCCAGTCCCATGGATGGTTCGTCCAGCAGCAACAGCTTCGGATTGGCCATCAGGGCCCGGCCGATGGCCAGCATCTGCTGTTCTCCACCCGACATGGTTCCAGCAAGCTGTTTACGGCGTTCCTCAAGACGGGGAAACAACTCAAATACCTGTTTCATATCCTTGTGTATTGTTGCTTTCCCTTCCCGGCTGCGATATCGGAGATAAGCCCCCAGTTCCAGGTTATCCTCAACAGAAAGCGGCTTAAAAACCTGTCGGCCTTCCGGAACCTGGGAAATGCCAAGTTTGACAATTCTGTCAGGCTGCAATGCTGACACAGGTTCTTTATTGAACAGTATTTCCCCAGCGGAAGCAGGAGTTACTCCGGAAATAGTGTTAAGAATAGTTGTTTTGCCGGCACCATTGGCACCGATCAGAGTTACAATCTCTCCCTGTCCAAGGTGAAGCGAAATATTTTTGAGCGCATGGACTTTACCGTAGTATGTGTTGATATTCTTCAGTCGCAGCATCAGTCATCATCTCCCAGATAAGCCGATATTACATCTGGATTATCCTGGATTTCACGCGGGGTTCCCTCGGCCAGTTTTCTTCCAAGGTTAAGCACAACAATCCGATCGCAGATATCCATGACCAGCTCCATGTCATGTTCAACCAACAGCACCGTGATACCCAGATCGCGAATGCGTTTGATCAATTGGCCTAAAGCAAGGGTTTCCTGGCTGTTAAGTCCAGCCGCAGGTTCATCCATCAGAATTATACGCGGTTCGACCGCCAGTGCGCGAGCGATTTCAAGAAGCCGCCCTTTGCCGAATGGAAGATTTGCTGCCGTAACGTCAGCCAACTCGGTAATGCCGGTGAACTCGAGCCATTTCATGGAAGCTTCGCGAATTCGGCGCTCTTCAAAAATACTCCAGGGCATCTTGAGTGCGCAGGAAAACAGGCCGCTTGAGCTTTTTGTATGCATACCCACCATGACATTTTCATGCACGGTCATACCGCCGAACAGCTCTATATTCTGAAAGGTACGGACCATGGAAAGACGCGCCAGGCGTTCAGGCGGCAGACCTGACACATCCTTTTCTTCAAAAAGGACCTTGCCGGAAGTCTGGGTGTAAATGCCGGTGATAATATTAAAAAGGGTGGTTTTACCAGCTCCATTGGGTCCGATTACACCGGTAATATCACCTTTGCGAATACTAAATGACACGTCTTCCAGGGCGGTAACACCACCAAATATCTGAGTGATGCCGACGACTTCAAGCATGATCGGCACCTCCCTTTGTTTTGAATACTTTTTTGAATAAATCCGGAATTCCACGTACAAGTCCACCAGGCATAAACATAACCATTATGACCAGCAAACCACCATAAATAATTATGTCATAGTCATTGGCAGAGCGCAGGAATTCGGGCAACAATGTCAGCAGGGCAGCTCCAAGAAAGGAGCCGTAGACGCTTCCCAGGCCTCCGATTACTACCATGGTTAACAACTCAACCGAGAAGTTAAAACCGAATGATGCTGGAGAAATAAACGTCATCGTATGGGCATACAGGCTTCCGGCCAGAGATGACAATACGGCCGAAAGTGCAAATACCTGCACCTTGAGCAGCCTGGCGTTGACACCGACGACACGTGCAGCCACCTCGGAATCATGAACGGCACGCAATGCGCGACCCACACGAGAGTTGGCTAGATTAATCGAGAAGAGAACTACTGCCAGTGTGAATGTCCAAATCAGGTAATAGTTTTTTACATCCGTATCAAAGACAATCCCGCCCAGTTCCAGGTTTGGAATTCCGGAAAGACCCGACGGACCACCTGTCAAATCGTACGTTTCGTTAAAGACAATGTAGATGATTATTCCAATGCCTAGAGTTGCCATTGCCAGATAATGGCCTTTGAGCTTCAGGATCGGAAATCCTATCAAATAGGCCAGACAGCCAACCGCTATTGCCGCAACAGGCATGGCCTGCCAAGGGTTCCAGCCATAGGTAACAGTCATAATACCGGACAGATAAGCGCCCAGCCCGAAGAATCCGGCATGCCCCAGTGAAATCTGGCCGGCATAACCGAGCAGCAGGTTAAGCGCAATTGCCAGCATCGTGTTGATGCCGACAAACACAAGTACATTCATCAAGTAGCCGCCCTTGAAGAATGACGGCATCAACATCACAAACAGGGAGAAGCAAATAAATTTAATCAGTTCACGTTTCATGTTTTCAGACCCGCTCCGAATCGGCTTTGCCGAACAGACCCTGGGGACGGATAAACAGAATCAGCAGCAGGATAATAAATGCGATGGCATCCTTGTAACCGGATGAAATCAGTCCGGCACCCAACGATTCCAGAATCCCAAGCAGCAAACCACCCACCACTGTGGCCATGCCGCTACTCATACCTCCGATAATGGCTGCACAAAAACCTTTCAAGCCAAGCATGACACCAACATCATAGGCGGTCATGGTCAAAGGGGCGACAATTATCCCCGCCATTGCACCCATTGCTGAACTGATCAGAAACGAAAAGAGGACCATCCTACGAACGTCAATACCAACCAGACCGGCGGCGCGACGGTTGTAAGCGCAGGCTCGCATGGCTTTGCCACTGATCGTGTAGTAGAAATAGTACTTGTTGATGATAATAATGATTACTGTTATGGCCAGTATCCAAAGGTGCTGTGGCAGGATGGTCGCACCGCCGATCGCGATTGGGTCATCTCCGCTGAATGATGGTATGGAATGAGTATCCTTGCCCCAGGCCAGCATGGCAAGCCCTCGAATCAGTATGCTGCCACCGATCGTGATGATGACCAGATTTATCGGAGTTGGCGCTTTGAGAGGACGGATGGCAAGCCGTTCGAACAGAAGACCGGCCACGGTCGATGCTACAACCGCACAAGGTACCGCCGCCCAGATTGGCAGTTTGAGAAGATCAAGGCAGGTCAGCGTAAACAGTCCCCCCAGCATCACAAATTCGCCCTGGGCAAAGTTGATTATGCCGGTAGCATTGTAGATGATCGAAAAACCGATGCCGATGAGAGCATAGATTGCGCCGGTCGACAGACCGGAAAGTGTGTATTGAAGCAACTGATCGAACTGCATTTCACCTCTGCTTAACAAACTGAGAGACACGGCGGACCGTGCCTCTCGGTAATAGTTTATTTGTTCAGACACAATTATTTCCTTAATCTGGTTAAGGGAATAATCACGAGCAAATAGAGTTGAATACTACTTCACAACAACCCAATCTTTGTTTTTCACTTCAACCAGCACGAAAGCATCCTTGCTGAGACCGGCGTGGTCTTGGGGCGAATAGTTGAAAGTGCCGCCAATACCTGCAAACCCCCTGGTTTTCTCAAGATTGTCCCGAATGGATTGTGGCGAATCAGCACCCTTTTCAACTGCGTTTTTAATCAACATGACTGCATCCCAGGCATGCCCCCCAAAATGGTCGCCTTCTGTTTTATAGTGTTTCTGGTAATCCTTTACAAAGGACATCAAGGATTTTTTCTGATGGTCAGAATTGGAAAGTTGATCTGCAACAACAACTTTACCGGAAGGGATCTTGATCCCTTCGGCAGCTTCTCCGGCCAGTTCAATGAACTTTTTGGACGAAACACCATGGCTCATGAAGATAGGGGTTTTTATATCCAATTGGCGAGCATTTTTTGCAATTACAGCCGGCCCGGGGTTAGTGCCCCAGCAGATGATTGCTTGTACATGCGAACCTCGTATTTTTGTCAACTGAGCGGTCATGTCGGTATCTTTGGGACCATAGGTATCATCAGAAACTATTTTAATTCCGTATTTGGCCGCCTGTGCTTTCAACTGCTCTCGACCTGAAGCGCCAAATCCGTCTGAGACTGACAGGATCGCCACATTGGTCTGTTTGCTCTTCTGAAGATATTCGTAAATTCTGCCAACTGCCAGCGAATCATTCTGGGCGGTTTTGAATATCCATTTTTTAACCGGATCGGTAATCTTGCTGCCAGCAGAACAGGAAATCAGCGGCACCTGCAGTTTTTCTGCGACTGGAATCACGGCCATTGTTTCTCCGGTCGTGCTGGGACCAATAATGGCCACGACCTTATCATCCTTAATCAACTTGGTGGTTAGCTGTACTGCTTTGGTGGCATCACCAGCAGTATCGTACACAACCAACTCCAGCTTGTGGCCTTTAACTCCACCAGACTTATTTATCTCATCTACAACCATATTGGCAGTATTTCGCTCCGGTTCACCAAGAAAGGCCGCCGGTCCGGTTACGGCAAACAGACCCCCAATTTTAATCGGAGCCGCAGCAAGTGCGGTTGTGGAAAACATTATCGTAACAGCGACAAACAGGTAAGAAATCACACGACAATTCATACATTAGCCCCCTGAAAAGTGATTTTGGATTACTTGATCAATGCCCAGTCGCCATTGCTGACTTTGACCATCTCAAAGGCTGAGAGATCAAGTCCATTGTGATCCCTGGCTGACATATTGAATATGCCAGAGATACTGACCAGTTTCTGAGTCTGTTCAATACCGTTGCGAATTTTTTCAGGAGTTGCTCCACTCTTTTTAATAGCAGCACTTGTCAACATCCAGGCATCATAGGCATAACCGCCAAAGGTAGAAGCCTCGGTACCGTAAGCCTTTTTATATGCCAGATCATATTCTTTCAGCAGCTTGTACTGTGGATCGTTTTTTGGCAGCATATCGTAAACGGCCAGTTTGCCGGCAGGCAGCATGACACCCTCAGCCGAATCGGCACCGGCCAGTTCGATAAATTTCTTGGAAGCAACACCATGGCTCATGTAAAGCGGAGTCTTGATACCAAGCTGTTTTACATTTTTTGTAATAACTGCCGGACCGGGATTGGTGCCCCAGCAGATGATTGCATCCGGCTTTATGCCGCGAATCTTAGTCAACTGGGAGGTCATGTCGGTATCTTTAGGCCCGTACACTTCATCGGCTACAATCGCAAACCCTTTTTGTTTGGCAAGTGACTTGATCTGCTCACGACCGGATGCGCCAAAGCCGTCAGTCACAGTCAGCAAAGCAATACTCTTTTGCTTATGTTTTGCCATGTAGTTCAGGATTTTTTCCGCGGCGACATGGTCGTTGGCAGGAGTTTTAAAAACCCAATGTTTGGTCGGTTCGGTGATTTTGATACCGGCGGCACAGGAGATCAGCGGAATTCTTTCTTTTTCAGCGACCGGAATGACTGCCATTGACTCACCGGTTGTACTCGGGCCGATGATAACGGAAACTTTATCGTCCTTGATCAGCTTGGTGGCCAGCTGTACAGCTTTGGTAGCGTCACCAGTGGTATCGTAGATAACCGCTTCCAGCTTCATACCGTTGATACCGCCTTTGTCGTTAGCTTCTTTAACCAGCAGTTCAAGAGTCTTTTTTTCGGGTTCACCCAGAAACGATGCTGGACCAGTCACGGCAAACAGGGCGCCGATCTTGACAGTACCGGATGCAAACGACATTGTTGCGTACATCAGAAGAGTACAGACCATACCGCAAACCGCAAAAATCTTTTTCATTGTAACCTCCAGTCAAAATGGTGCCTACATGCCGTAAAGGCGTTCACCTTCAAGAACATTAAAGTTTTCAGCTTTTAACACTGATATGGCCTTATCGGTTTCATCAAAACGGAAGATGATTACGGCATTGCCGGCGCAGCGTTCAACAAATGCGTACATATATTCCACATTAATCTGTTGTTTATCCAATACCTGCAGAATTGAAGAAAGACCGCCGGGAGTGTCCGGCACTTCCACTGCCACAACCTCGGTCATATTGACGGTAAAACCATTTTCCTTCAAAACAGTCTTAGCCTTCACTCCATCATCGACTATCAGACGCAGGATGCCAAAGTCAGATGTATCGGCCAGTGACAGCGTCCTGATATTTATGCCGGCCTCACCCAGCACTCGTGTAATTTCGGCCAGCCGTCCAGATTTGTTTTCAATAAAGATAGATATTTGTTCAACTTTCATGATTCCTCCCATGGGGACATGCATTGTGTTTGCCTGATTCGAACCGACACAGGACCTATCTTACAAATGGCGATTATCAGTTACCCGCTTGGCCTTTCCCTCACTACGCTGAATTGTCTTGGGTTCCACAAGTTTCGCAGTACAGGTTACACCCAGCATATCCTTGATTTCCTTTTCAACCCGTCGTGACAATGCCTGCAAAACCTTAATCTCATCTGAAAACAGCTGTTCACTTACCTCAACCTGGACAGTTAAAGTATCCAGAGTACCCTGGCGATCAACAATCAGCATGTAGTGCGGTTCAATCCCCTCAATACCGACCAGAACCGCTTCGATCTGCGACGGAAAGACATTCACGCCACGAATGATCAGCATATCGTCGGAGCGACCGCTCATTCGGGCTATTCTGGCGTGGGTACGGCCGCAAATGCATGGTTCGTAGGTCAGACTGGTAATGTCGCGTGTCCGGTAACGGATCAGAGGAATACCCTGCTTGGTGATTGTGGTAATGACCAGTTCGCCGCGTTCCCCTTCCGGCAGTCGCTCACCGGTCTCAGGGTTGATAATTTCGGGAATAAAATGATCCTCCCAGATATGCAGGCCCTTCTTGGCTTCCATGCACTCTATCGCAACTCCCGGTCCCATGATCTCGGACAGGCCATAGATGTCAATCGCAGAAAGGTTAAGCTTGCTTTCTATCTCGTCACGCATCGTTTCCGACCATGGTTCAGCACCAAAGATTCCAACTCTCAGCTTTAAATTTCTGAATTCAACCCCTTCGGCCTTCGCTTCTTCCGCCATAAAAAGTGAATACGACGGGGTACAGGTCAAAACTGTTGAACCAAAATCCTGCATGATCATTATCTGACGCTTGGTATTGCCACCTGAGATCGGTATAACCGACGCACCCAGACGTTCGGCACCATAGTGGGCGCCCAGTCCTCCGGTGAATAGACCGTATCCGTAGGCATTATGGATAATATCTCCCTTGTGTGCCCCGGCAGCTACGAATGAACGCGCCATCAGATCAGTCCAGGTCGAGATATCTTTATGGGTATAGCCGACCACGGTCGGCTTGCCAGTGGTGCCGCTGGAAGCATGAATACGGACGATCTCTTCCATCGGAGCGGCGAACAGGTCATATGGATATGAATCACGCATATCCTGCTTGGTTGTGAATGGCAGGCGCTGCAGGTCGTCAAGGCATTTTACATCTGACGGTTTCACGCCTTTTTTTGCAAAGGATGATTTGTAAAACGGTACGTTGGCATATACACGTTCAAGTACATTCTGAAGCCGCTTTAGCTGTAGTGCTTCCAGAGCCAGTCGTGGCAGCGTTTCAAATTCCTCGTTGAAGAACATACAACATTACCTCGTTGGGATATTATACAAGATCTGACGCAAAGCTTTCCTGGGTGTAGCCGTTTACGACAACATCAAGGTGACCATCGTTTGGACAGAACAGAAGTCCATGTATCGGAACATCCTTCGGTATCAATGGGTTATGCCTGATAATCTTAACCACACGTTCAACGTTTTCCACTGGATGGGCAAAGATTCCCAGCCACTGTTTCAGGTCTGGAATATGAATATCAATGATATCGGGTGAGATGCCACGACTCATCATGTCCCGCTTGATCGAATCGGCATCAATTTGTGCCATACCACAGTCCCTGTGGCCGATCACGATGACTTCGTCAACTCCAAGCATGAAGATTCCGGCCACCAGGCTGCGTATAATAGTTCCAGACATGGGATCCACGATCGTATTGCCGGCATTCTTGATAACCTTGGCCTCACCACGTTTAAGCCCCATGGCAGGTTCCAGGAAATCCACCAGCCTGGTATCCATGCAGGTAAATATCGCCAGCTGTTTTTGGGGAGCCTTGGGAAGCGGCGTAAATGCATCAGGCTTCACAAAGTTTTTGTTGGCGGCAATGATCACATCGAGACGTGTCATTTACAAGCCCTTCCCATCAGAAAAGCCTTCTTGTTTATTTCAACAGCCTTGGACGGCACCATTTTTTCCAATGCCTTTATCCAGAACTGCTCGGGGATATCAAGCCTTTTGGAAACAGCTCCGAGCAAAACCGTGTTGGCGGCCTTGACGTTGCCGGCCTGCTCGGCCATCTGCTGCCCGTCAAGCAGTAAGAGATCAGGGAATCTAGTTTTGATATTTTCCACCAGACCTTCAGGATAGACCTCATGACCCATCAGCACGGACGGTGGCGATATCTGCAGATCGTTGGCAACCACTGCGCCACCAGCCTTCAGAAGCGGAAGCGAGCGACAGGTTTCCATCAACTCGAATCCGAACAGAATATCCCCCTCACCTTCCGGTACTATCGGCGAAAAGACCTCTTTGCCGTAACGAACGTGGGATACAACGCTGCCGCCACGCTGGGACATGCCGTGAATTTCGCTTTTTTTGACGTCAAAACCGGCCAGCATTGCCGCTTCGGAAAGTATTTCGGATGCCAGCAAAATACCCTGCCCGCCGACTCCTACCAGAAGAATATTCTTTATCTGTTCGTTCATTTTTTACTCCCGATAGCATCAAACTTGCACAGCTGGCGGCAAACGTCGCAGCCATTGCAAAGCAGCGAGTCAATATGAGCCTTACCTTTTTTGGAACCATCGTCTGCCGGTCGCCATTCGATAGCAGGACAACCAATTTTGAGACAGGCACGGCAACCCACGCATTTATCCTCGTCCACGCTGTAGACTTGCCCTCTTTGATAGACATTCTCACGTTTGATCAATACACAGGGCTTGTTTGTGATTACAACCGATGTTTCCGGTCTTTCCATCTCTTCCGCCAGAACCCGTTTGGTTTCCTCCAGGTCAAGCGGATTAACTATACGGATATTCTTTACCCCGACAGCCTTGCAGAGCAGGGGGATGTCAACGGCGTGGGCCGGGTCGTCCATCAGTGTAAAACCTGTCGCCGGATTATCCTGCCTGCCGGTCATGGCAGTTATGCTGTTGTCGAGAATGACCACCGTAGCAGTCGAGTTGTTGTAGACCATATCCATCAGACCATTGATACCGGTATGCAGGAAAGTGGAATCACCAATAACGGCCACCACTTTTTTCTTCTCATCGTCCGACACTACCTTGGTTACGCCGGTTGCCATACCGATTGAGGCCCCCATGCAGACACAGGTGTCCATGGCAGAGAGCGGCGGCATAAAACCGAGTGTGTAACAACCGATGTCGCCGGTTACATAGGCTTTGAGCTGGTTAAGCGCATAAAACACTCCGCGGTGTGGACAGCCCGGGCACATGTTTGGCGGACGCCCTGGAAGTTTCTCCGGCTGACTCGCCAGATTCTGCGGGAGACCAAAAGCCGTGCGGAGACGCCCGGGTGTCAGTTCGCCGCACAGCGAGATAATATCTTTGCCGATTGCGTTGATACCCATAGCTTTGACCTGCATCTCGATAAATGGGTCCAGCTCCTCAACAACATAAATTTTGTCAACCTGGGCGGCAAACTCGCGAATCAGTTCTTGCGGCAACGGATGAACCATACCCAGCTTGAGAGTTGAAGCATCCGGCATGACCTCGCGTACATACTGGTAACAAACGCCGGAAGTAATTATTCCAACTGACTTGTCCCGCAGTTCGAAACGATTGATAGCCATTTTTGTCCCATCCTGAGAAAGCTTCAACAGGGAGGCTTCAACCATCGGGTGACGAACGCGGGCATTACCTGGCAGCATAACCAGTTTGGCGGGGTTTTTTTGAAGTTTCGGAGTTGGCAGGTCAGTGATCCGCTCACCAAGTTCTACTATAGACTTGCCATGGGAAATCCGGGTGCAACTTCTGAGCATGACCGGCATATCATATTGTTCAGAGAGTTCGAAGGCCAGCTTGGTGAATTCCTTGCATTCCTGCGAATCGGACGGCTCCAGCATGGGTACTTTGGCAAAACGGGCATAGTTGCGGCTATCCTGCTCATTTTGGGATGAGTGCATTTCAGGGTCATCCGCCACCACCAGCACCAATCCTCCCCTTACTCCAGTATAAGCAAGAGTGAAGAGCGGATCTGCCGCCACGTTGACTCCGACGTGTTTCATTGTACAGAGCGCTCGACCACCGCCGAAAGATGCACCAATAGCTACCTCAAGTGACACTTTTTCGTTGGGCGACCAGGATGAATCAATTTCCTTGTACTTGATGGCATTTTCGAGAATCTCGGTGGAAGGGGTTCCTGGGTAAGCGCAGGCCACAAGGCAACCCGCTTCATAAGCTCCGCGGGCAATGGCTTCGTTGCCGGATAGAATTTCTTTCATCAATTGGATCCTTGTAGCACTGTGTTGTAATGAAAATTCAGGTTGCGCACTATACTAAAACTGCCCGCAGAAAGCAATTTCTTTAAAAATGCGGGCATATGCCAACAACAATTTTACTCAAATCAAAACAAGCTCACAGCTGATTTTTTCTATTGTTATTAATCGACATGAAATCGAGATAGAGATTGGAAACATTTATCCTCTTCGCTTGACAAAATGATCGCACAGGAGAATAATCCGCGCTTCCTGTATACACAACCAAGAAGGGAACCTCATCCATGCGTATAGAAAGTGATTTCCTGGTAATCGGCAGCGGCATTGCCGGCCTTTCATTTGCACTCCAGGCAGCAGACCACGGCAGCGTCGCCATTGTCACCAAACGTGATATTTCCGAATCCGCCACAAAGTACGCTCAGGGTGGAATTGCCTCTGTATTTTCAGCGGAAGATTCCTTTGACGCACACGTGGAAGACACCCTGGTGGCAGGAGCCGGTATTTGCCATGAAGATGTCGTCAGAATGGTGGTAGAAGAAGGACCGCAAACTATCCGCAACCTGATTGAATGGGGGGTCAAATTCACAACAAGTGGGGAGAAATATGACCTGACCAGGGAAGGCGGACACAGCGCAAGAAGGATTCTGCATTCCGAAGACATCACCGGTCGCGAGATCGAGCGAGCCCTGGTAGAGGCGGCGCTCCAACATCCAAACATTCAGGTCTACGAGCATCATATTGCTATTGACCTGATTACGTCCGCCAAGATCGAGCGACTCCAGACTGAATCAAGCACAACAGAACAAAACCGGTGTCTGGGAGCCTACGCGCTCGACATCAACAATGACAAAGTAGTGACATTCTCTTCCAAAATCACACTTCTCGCCAGCGGTGGCGCGGGTAAGGTTTACCTGTACACCTGCAATCCTGATGTCGCATCCGGAGACGGTGTCGCAATGGCCTACCGGGCAGGGGCGACGGTCGCCAATATGGAATTCATGCAGTTCCACCCTACCACCCTCTTCCATCCATTGGCAAAATCGTTTCTGATCTCGGAAGCGGTACGTGGTGAGGGCGCCATTCTGCGCCGCCGTGACGGCACCGCCTTTATGGAGAAATATCACAAACTGAGGGATCTCGCTCCGCGCGACATCGTTGCCAGAGCCATCGATAACGAAATGAAAACCAGCGGTGATGACTGTGTTTTTCTGGATATAACCCATGAACCCGCCGACGTTGTGCGCGAGCGGTTTCCAAACATTTACCAGACCTGTATGGAATTTGGCCTGGATATGACCAAGGAGTGGCTGCCGGTTGTTCCTGCCGCACATTATCTGTGCGGTGGCGTTGCGGTCAATAATGAGGCAGAAACAGACATTCCAGGCCTGTATGCAATCGGCGAAGCCGCTTTTACCGGTCTGCACGGTGCCAACCGACTTGCCAGCAACTCTCTGCTGGAAGCGGCTGTTTTCGCTGGGAGAGCTTTCAGGCACTCCAGTGAAGCCCTAAAGTCGTTGCAACTGGACCAGCGCGATATTCCGGCCTGGGACAGCGGAATTGCCACCAACAGCGATGAGATGGTGGTTGTGTCCCAAAACTGGGACGAAATTCGCCGCACCATGTGGAATTACGTCGGCATAGTTCGCTCGGACAAACGCCTGGCAAGAGCTATGAACCGTATCAAAATGATTCAGGGCGAGATCGAAGAATACTATTGGAATTTCAACATCACCTCCGACCTGATTGAACTACGCAACATATCCACGGTGGCGGAACTGATTGTTTCCTGTGCCCAGATGAGAAAAGAATCGCGTGGGTTGCATTACACAATAGACTACCCGGAACGGGATGATCTGAACGGCAAGAAGGATAGCTTTATCAAGAAGAAATTCTGAGCCACAACACACTGATTTACCGTTGGAATTAATAGCCCTCTGCATTAAAAGAGGGCTATTAATTTTTATGACATATATGCTACTCTTACGAACCGAATTAATTCTATTAGTCCGATTAATGAGTTTCCCAGCCACTAGCAGCGGGGAAATTGTAACTTTAGTTGGTGTTTGAATAGCCACAAGGGGCGGAGACTTTATCCCTCATAGATTAATGTAATGCAACCACGAATTTAACGATAAATTTATTTGAAATGAGAGACTACATGGAAATAAACGAAATTCGAAAACGGATCGATCTGTTGGATGATGTACTGCTTCGCATCTTCAACGAACGCGCCCGACTGGCACTGGAGATTGGGCACGCAAAAAAAGAGCTGAACCTGCCTGTATTTGACCCGGCTCGTGAGAAGCGGATCTTCAACCGCATGAAGGAAGACAATCCCGGACCGCTGGACGATGAAGCTATTGTCAGAATGTTTGAGCGTGTGGTCGATGAATCGCGGCGACTGGAGAGAATCATGTCACATAAAGAAGATATTTAAGGAGAACGCTGGACATGCTGATAATTATGAAGAAACATGCTGAAGAAGAGGCTCTTGATTCAATCAAGGAATATCTGATAAATCATGATTTTGATATTCATCAATCTACGGGAGCCAACCGCACCATTATCGGAGTCATCGGGGACACTGATACTCTTAATGACCACGAAATTGAGGCTATGCCGGGAGTAAGTCAGGTGGTTAGAATCAGAAAAGATGATTAGCTGCTGTTTACAAGGAGAGGATTTATGCGCGATATGTTACTGCTGATTGGAATCCTGGTTATCTGGTTTGTAGTCAACAGATATATTCTGCCAAAAATGGGGATTCAGACTTGAATGTCCAACACCTGCTCTCCCGCGTCGCGGGAGGAAAAAAAAGAAACCGAAAAAGAATAATATTATGGCCGGGTTATTGCCCGGCTTTTTTTCTTGATGTTACCATCTCGTCAAGGACGACCAAATAGCCATCGGGATCAAAGCACCACATTTCCTTTATTCCGTATGGCTTTATCTCCAGAGGGTACAGTATTTCCAACCCCTCTTCCATGATGGCATCGTTGATCTCCTCGATATCTTCAACCTCAAAATGCAATGTCACACCAATACCTCGCGGAAACATGCTGAATCGAGTGCCTAGCATCGGATGAGACCTGATCACATCTGACTCTTCAACAAAGATTATTGCAATTCCGTCCATGTCAATAACCAGGTGATCCGGGGCCCCCTGTGCTGTCAGGGAGCGCCGCACCGGCAAATCAAGAATCCCCGCATAAAAGGCTTCTGTGACTACCAACTGCGAAACTACCAACTGTATTGAATGGCGGGAGAGATGGGGCTTCATTCAAATCCCTTGAACAGGATTCCTGCATAACCAGACAGGCGGGACAACCAGTTTGAGTAGATAAGTAAACCGATCAGCATCAGAAAAATACCGGTGATAATTTCAAACATCCTGATAAATTTCTTAAACCTGTTAAATACCGACAGGAATTGATGCAATGCCAGCGAAGATAGAAAAAAAGGCAGTCCGAGACCCATTGAATAAAGCAGCAATAAAATTATTCCCTGATAAACGCTATCTTCTGTGGCAGCCACAGCCAGAATAGCAGCCAAAATTGGCCCGATGCATGGCGTCCAACCTGCGGCAAAAGCAATTCCAACCAGAAAACTTCCCGCATAACCTGACGGTTTATGCTTGATTGATACACGTTTTTCACCGAGCAGAAATCTCAAAGGCATGAGCCCGGTGACATGGATGCCAAGCACCACCAGCAACACTCCGCCGATTTTTCTAATAATAGTTGCATTATGATTCAGAAATGATCCGATATAAGTGGCAGAAGCGCCAAGAAGCACAAATACTACCGTAAATCCACAGATGAAAAAGATTGAATGCAGAATGGTCTTCTGTCTTATGACGTGCGAAGGGTGCTCAGCCTGCAGATCAGCGAAAGATAGTCCGGTTATATAGGTAATATAAGAGGGGATCAGCGGAAGAACGCACGGTGAGAGGAAGGAAAGTAATCCGGCAATAAAAGCGCCTATGTAAGTTACATCATGGCTATGCACTCAGATCGCCTACTTGGTCAGACCTTCAAGAAAAGAGAATACTTCCGGTGAATCCCAAGCAAGGCCACCAATGACTTTCTTAACAACCACGCCCTGTTTGTCGATGACAAAGGATTCCGGCACACCAGTTATGCCGTACAGCTTGGAAGCGGTGCCGTCGGCATCAAGGTAGGCTGGCAGGCTAAACCCGCTTTCTTTGAAAAAGGATTCAACGTCTTTCTTGCCGCCTTCGTCAATCGACACTGCAACCATCTGAAATGGCTTGCCATTCATAGCGCTGTTAAGCTTCATCATGGAAGGAATTTCTTCGCGGCATGGAGGGCACCATGTAGCCCAAAAGTTGAGCAGAACAACTTTGCCCTTTAAGGTGGAAAGCTTAAGCGGAGTGCCATCTGCAACGGATACTACCGAGATTTCCGGAGCAGCGCTTTTTTCCTGAGCGACTGAGATTTTCTTCGCCGTATCAGTTTTGGAACACGCTGTTGCTGTCAAAAGCATACAAGCAGCTATGAGAAAAAAAACTCTACGCATGGTGCCTCCGGTATAGTTAAGCAGGGATCGCGGGCTATTTGTTGCGAGTGACTACATATTCGGCCAACTGGAGCATGGCCTCGCGCACTGGTCCGGCGTCAAACGTGCTCAGATGGGTTACGCAGCTTGAAATATAGCGACGTGCCGTATCAATTGTATACTCGATACCACCATACTGCTTGACCAGAGCTGAAACATGCCGGAACTCATCCAGCGACATTTCGTCTTTGTCAACAACCGCTTCTATATCAGCCCTCTCTTTTGCATTGCAATGCCTGAGGGTATGAATCAGCGGCAGCGTTATTTTTCCCTCTTCAAGATCGTGTCCTATGCTTTTGCCGAATTCTTCTTCAGTCGCGATGTAATCCAGAATATCATCCATCAACTGGAATGCTATCCCCAGGTCCATACCGAAATCCGCAAGCGCCTGCTGTTTTTCCCTGGAGACTGCACCTAGAACGGCGCCTGCTTCGCAAGCTGCTGACATAAGTATAGCTGTCTTGGAACGAACAACTCCGATATAACGCTCTTCGGTAAGATCAATCTCGCCAGTGCAGAGCAGCTGCATGACCTCGCCCTCTGCGATTATCGTGGTCGCCCCCGAAAATATGCGAAGAATATCAAGACTGCCAACTCCCACCATCAATGAGAATGACTTGGAGAACAGGAAATCTCCAACCAGAACCGAAGCTTCATTACCCCACAAAGTATTGGCAGAAGCAATGCCGCGCCTCAAAGTTGCACTATCCACAACATCGTCATGCAACAGTGTTGCCGTGTGAATGAACTCCACCACACTGGCCAATGGCACGGCTTTGTCACCACTGTGGTTGCACAGTCGTGCAGCCAGCAGGAGAAGAGCAGGTCGGACGCGCTTTCCACCACTGGACAACACGTATTCTCCAACCTTGCGGATCAGTGGAACGTCAGACTCCAGATCTTTGCGGAACTGTTGCTCAACAAGAATCAATTCTTCGCCTATGATGTTAAGTGCTGACTGCATCGTTATGGTATCCTTAATGTAAATTCGCGTCATACTAATGGAATGGATTCCTTTTTGTCAAAGCATTTCTGGCATTTCCAAAGTGGCTGAAGCGGGAGAATACTTGCGCAGCACATTTATCTTTAAAAAAACACTTGCGTTCTATTTGGAACATCTGTATAAGTTTTGGTTCTTGGTCGCCAGCTGTTTTTTGCCGTCCGAGTCGTGTAGTGAGTTAATCAGGGGGTTGTAGCTCAGTTGGTTAGAGTGCCAGCCTGTCACGCTGGAAGTCGCGGGTTCGAGCCCCGTCAACCCCGCCAAAATAATGAAGGCGCCTGATATTTTCAGGCGCCTTTACTTATATGCACGACCAAATGACTGCTTATTCTTCAAATCAGCTGTTCAGCTGCTTTCAAACTCGATTTTCTGCCGCCTTATCTTCTCCACCATGGTTGTCCGGTTTATCCCCAGCAACATTGATGCCCGTGTTCGATTACCACCCGAAAGCTTCAAGGCCTGAATAATCAGAGTTCGTTCAATTTCGGCTAGTGCCGCCGTCATATCAACACCCGTTTCATCCAAATCAATTCTGACTCCAGAGCTACTTTGTTTTCCCCTGACAATTCCAGCCGGCAAGTCATCACACGATATGACTGTTCCGTCAGACAGTGCGATTATACGCTCAACCAGATTTTCCAACTCCCGAACATTGCCTGGCCAGGAATACTTTTCCAGGACCTCCAACACCTGCCTGTTGACCGTCATCAGGGGGCGCCCCATGAGTTTGCAGTATTTTTCAAGGAAATAGCCAGCCAGGCGCATTATGTCCTGTTGACGGTCTCGCAGCGGCGGCAGATGTAACGGAATAACATTCAAACGATAAAACAGGTCTTCACGAAACAGCCCTTTGCTGACCATAGCTTCAAGGTCGTTGTTAGTCGCTGAAACGACTCTGACATTCAGTTTTATCGGCTTATTCGAACCGACCCGTTCGACTTCCTGCTCCTGCAAGACCCTCAACAGTTTATTTTGCAGATGAAGCGGCATAGTGCCAATCTCATCAAGAAAAATCGTTCCGAGGTTTGCTGCTTCGAACTTTCCGGTTTTATCCGTAATTGCCCCCGTAAATGCCCCTTTTACATGACCAAAGAGCTCACTTTCCAACAACGATTCAGGAATGGCTCCACAATTTACCGCTATAAAAGGCCTCTCCTTGCGGCTACCGTTATAATGTATAGCCCTGGCAACCAACTCCTTACCGGTACCGGATTCCCCGGTAATGAGCACGGTTGAATCTGTCTTGACAATTCGCCGCATCCGTTCAAAGACAAATTGCATCGCGGGCGAATTGCCGATGATGTTGCTGAAATCAAAACGCCCCTGCAACTGCTTGCGAAGATAAACATTTTCAGATAGCAACTGCTGCTTTTCAAGCGCCTTTGAAATAACAATCTTCAACTCATCAAAGTCGATCGGCTTGGTGATATAGTCGAATGCCCCCTCTTTCATAGCCCTGACAGCCGTCTGGGCGGAGGCATGTCCGGTTACTACAATCACTTCCGTGGCAGGCGACACATTACGCACACTGTTCATGACATCAAATCCGCTTTTGTCGGGGAGAAACAAGTCAGAAACTATAATCTGGAATTGTTCACCGGCAATTAGGTCGAGGGCATCTTCACCATTGGAGGTAGATACAACCGAGTAACCGGCTGATTGCAACAAAAGCGAGAGTGCTTCGCGGCCGGACTTGTCATCGTCGATCACAAGAATTTTTATCTCATCAGCCATCTGGTTAACCCCGGAAAGTGCAATTTCGGGTATTTAAGCGGCATTTAGTGTGAAAAGCAATGAGAAAATGGCAAATAAAAACCCCGCTCCTGCGGGCGGGGTTTTTACTAACTACCTGTAACTGCCAGGACTGATTGTTTAAGTCCATCCATCAAAAAGTCCAGCTCTTCACCGGAAATCACCAGTGGTGGGAATATTACAACCGTATTTCCGAGTGGCCTGGAAAAGACACCATGCTTGCGCGCTTCCTGGCAGACACGAACACCAATCTTCTGTTCCCAGGGATATGCCTGGCGGGAATCTTTATCTTTAACCAGTTCGATACCGGCTGCCAAGCCGCATTGGCGTATGTCACCCACATGTGGTAACTCCCTGAAGCCATCCAGAAGTTCTGTTAATTGTGATATTCTGGGTTGCATTGCATCCAGTAAATGGTCGCTTTCAAACAACTCCAGACTTTTCAGTGCCACGGCACACGCCAACGGATTCCCGGTAAAAGTGTGGCCATGGAAAAAGGTTTTCAGTTCGGAGTATTCACCCAAGAAAGCTCGATATACCTTAGAGTTAGTAATAGTTGCTGCAATCGGCAGATATCCGGCGGCAATCCCCTTTGATACGGCCATGATATCAGGCACGACGTCTTCGTGCTGACAGGCAAACATCTTGCCGGTCCTGCCGAAACCGGTTGCCACTTCATCGGTAATCATTAACAGATCATACCGGTCGCACAATTGACGAACACCACTTAAAAAACCGGCGGGCTGCACGATCATACCGCCTGCGCCCTGAATCAGCGGTTCGATTACCAGACCTGCAATGAAACCGGCATGTTCCTGCATGAGTAGTTCGAGAGCTTCAAGACATTTCAACCCACAGCTGTTTTTATCCAGGCAACCGAACTCACAACGATAACAGTAGGGAGCCGGCGCTTGTACCGTTTCAAACATGAGCGGCTTGAAGGTGGCATGGTAAATATCAATTCCACCGACACTAACAGCACCAAGAGTATCGCCATGATAAGCATTTTTGAAGGTGATAAATCGGCTCCGCTCCGGATGGCCGAGGTGTGTCTGATACTGATAGGCCATCTTGACCGCCACCTCCATGGCGGTTGAACCGTTATCGGAATAGAAGAACCGATCCAACCCGGGCGGAGTTATTTGGGCCAAGCGGGCAGCCAGAACAATGCTCTGTTCACTGGCCAGGCCCAGCAGCGTGGAATGCTCCAACAGGTCAACCTGAGCTTTTAGCGCCTCATTCAACTCCCGTCTGCAATGACCGTGCACATTGGTCCACATGGCGGCGACTCCGTCCAGATAGCGGTTGCCGTCCGTATCGATCAGCCAGCACCCCTCCCCTTTTTCAATGACGATCTGTTCGTCACGACCCCAGTCCTGCATCTGCGTAAAGGGATGCCAGACATGACGTCGATCCCACTCTCGCAGCTGTTCGGTAGTATAAGCGCTCATATTCCCAACTCTCGCAGCACGATGGCTGTCTCCGGCTGGCCATCCAGCCAGGCGGCCAGTTCGTCGATAATTTCCATTTGATCAACTTCATCCCGGTGAGGCCACACTCCAAGAACCGGAGCACCACAGAGCGACCCAATATGATGCGGAGCGCACTTTTCTGCCGCTCCCGGTTTGTCGGGCATATTGTTGACGATCACTCCGGCGACGGTCAACCCCATCTGCTGGGCGGCAAAACAGGTCAGCACCGTATGGTTAATGGTTCCGAGAGCAGAACGTGCCACGACCAGCATTGGCAGATCGAGCTCCCTTATAAGGTCTGCCACCAGCAAACCGCCAGATAAAGGCACCATCAATCCTCCGGCGCCTTCTACAATTACAAAATCGTACAACTCGGTCAGTCGCAGATAAGATTCCTTGATACGAGCAAAGTCAACCCGCACTCCGTCAATTTTAGCAGCCTCTGCCGGAGCCAGCGGTTCGCGGAGACAGTATGGTGCGACATCTTCGCTGCAAGAAATTCCGGAGGCCTCACAGAGCAATCGGGCATCATCCGAAACCAGCGCGCCGTTTTCATCACTGCAACCGCTGGTTACAGGCTTCATTACTCCCACATTGATGCCGTTGACACGCAAGAGACGGGCAAGTGTGGCAGCAACGAGTGTTTTTCCAACCCCGGTATCGGTGCCGGTTACAAAAAGTCCGCGGCCAGCCATCAGTCGGTTCCTCCGCAACAACCCTCTACTCGCAACCCCAGATCGGTCAGCATCTGCTGGTCCAGCTCAGTTGACCTTCCAGCCTTTGTCAGATAATTTCCTGTCATCATACCATTGGCGCCAGCCATAAAAATCCATGACTGCAGTTCGCGCAAATTTTTCTCACGCCCTCCGCAAACAGAAAGGCGGCGATCAGGAAGAATGAAACGATACAATGCTATTGTAGTCAGACACTCCATCGGAGTCAGGTTATTAGCCGCTTCAAGACGTGTGCCCGGCACCGGGTCCAGAAAGTTGAGAGGTATGGAATCGACCTGAAGTTCTCGCAATGTCATCGCCATTTCTACACGCTGGGCAAAACTTTCCCCCAATCCGAAAATACCGCCTGAGCAGACTTTTACACCGGACCGTTTGGCAGCCCTTATCGTTTCAACGTCATCATCATAGTCGTGGGTACTGCAGATCTGCGGAAAAAAGCTGCGCGCAGTCTCCAGATTATGATGATAGGTTTCCATCCCGGCTTCCTTCAGCCGACGAGCGGTTTCGTCATCCAGCATTCCCAAAGAGCAGGAGGGAGATATGCCGGTCTCGTTTTGGATACGGGTCACCGCCCGGCAAATGATATCAAGCTCTTCACCCTTGTTAATCCGGGTGCCGCTTGTGACAATACCGTAACAGGCGGCGCCGTTCGATTCGGCAGATTTGGCGCAACGGACCAGTTCTTCCTCATCGACCAGCGAATAGACCGGCACCTGACTGCTGTGATGGACCGACTGCGCACAAAAAGAGCAGTTTTCAGGACAGCGCCCGGATTTCGCGTTAATGATAGAGCAGAGATGGACCGTGCTGCCGACAAAATGGTCCCGAATTCGGGTGGCTTCCAAAAAAAACTGCAACCGGTCGACTCCATTGCATCCGGCAAGTTTCACGGCCTCATCATATGACAGCTGATCACCGCCCATGATTTTATCCGCCATTTCAGTTATATGCTTTTTCATGATTCCTCCTGCGCCTGAACTACCACATAACAAAATTCATTGTCAACCAACAAGTCATAAACAGGTTGACATTGTGTTTCAGGAATCGGTTTTTGGGTGCTGAAACCGTATCAAAGCGATAATATTCACCTGTAATGTTTATTTACAACTGTAAAAAATACACCCTGCCGGAGCCAACAACAAGAAACCTCAATCCAACAAACAAGCTGAATTAATTAATGATTCCGAAATCAAGCCATCTGGCATACTAACTGCTATTTGTCAGGCATGTTTTTAATTAGTTTTGCAATGCGTAATGGTTTGCTGTAGGTTCTAATAAATATTTAATCTGCTAATAAGGAAGGGCCGTAACATGAAATTAATCCTCGCATCGGTAGCTGTACTAATGTTTTTCTCGCTTGCTCAAGCCGCTGAACCGCCAAAAACTGAAGAGCAAAAAACCCTTTATGCAGTGGGGGCTAACATCGCACGTTCACTTTATGTCTTCAGCCTTACCCCAAAAGAGCTGGAACTGGTCATCCAGGGTTTGCAGGAAACATACTCGTCCCCAAATAAGGATTTCGACATCAACTCCTACAACGTCAAAATCCAGGAAATGGCAAGAAACCGCCGGAAGGCTTTGGGAGAAAAGCAGGCTGGCGCCGGCAAAGTTTACCTGGCCAAGTCAGCAAAAGAAAAAGGCGCCATCAAAACTGACTCAGGCTTGGTCTACATACCAATTACCGAAGGCAAGGGGGAATCGCCCAAACCAACCGACACCGTCAAGGTCAACTACTTGGGCACCCTGATTGACGGCAAGGAATTCGACAGCTCCTACAGAAGAGGCAAAGCGATGGAACTCAAACTTGATAACGTAATCAAGTGTTGGACCGAAGGAGTGCAAAAGATGAAGCCTGGAGGCAAAGCGAGACTTGTCTGTCCGGCTGAGCTTGCCTATGGTGACAATGGCGCCGGTGAATTGATACTCCCCGGAGCTACCTTGCAGTTTGAAATTGAATTATTGGATTTCAAGCCGTCTGTTTCTGCAACAACGCCCAAACCTGCTGAAAAGGGTGGCAAATAATAGTCTTGAAAAAGCGAGGAGTTGAATTTTTATGGGTATAACTTTCGTGCGAATCGCACTGTTAGTGGCAGTACTCTTTATAACTTCAAATTTATCTATTGCTGTGGCTCATGCGGATAACGCCAAGTACAAGAAATCCGTTGAGAATTATACGATCCCTGACGTCACGCTCTTTAATCAGGACGGAAAAAAGGTGCGTCTTTCGTCATTAACAAACAGCGATGTACCTGTCATCGTTGATTTCATCTATGGCACCTGCACCACAATTTGTCCGGTTCTTTCCGCCGGTTTTGTCAATATCCAGAAGAGACTCGGCACAGACAGCAATAAAGTTAGATTGATATCAATAACAATTGATCCAGAAAACGACTCTCCGAAGGTAATGAAAGATTACCTGAAACGATACCGTGCCAAGCCAGGCTGGGATTTTCTAACCGGTAGCCGGGCAGACATCGATACCGTAATGAAAGCTTTTAATGCCTACATTCCTGATAAAATGTCACACTATCCTCTTAACATGATCCGTATGCCCAAGAACGGGTCCTGGGTTCGGTTATTCGGATTGATGAGCACGAAAGAATTCATGCATGAGTACCAGTTGGCTGCCGATAAGTGAGAGATCGAATGAGTCAGAATATTGCGCAATGCGTCAAGTCACTCTTAAGGTCGGCATTATCAGCGGCGTTGATGGTCTTGCTGCTTGCGGCGCCCGGCCAAACCGAGACAATTCAGGCTACCGCCCTCTCCAAAACGGAAATGCTGCGGCTGGGTGAGCGAATGTACCGGGAGGGTATTCTTCCGTCGGGGAAGCCGATGAGCGCATTCATACGCGGTGACGTGGAAGTTGACAGCACCGCATTTTCCTGCTCCAGCTGTCATTTGAGAGCCGGACTCGGCTCGGTTGAAGGTGGGGTCGTTACTCCTCCAACCAATGGAATGAGACTCTACAAAGCATATCGACGCCCCCCTTCTCTGAATGACATTCCAGACCGGGCCGGGCGCTTTGTATATGCCAAAACAGTTTCGGAACGCCCCCCATACAGCCGTGAGAGTCTGGCAACCGCCCTACGTTTTGGGACCGATCCCGCCGGTCAGAGTTTTAATGACATAATGCCGCGCTATCCGATTGATGACCACGACATGGCAATATTAATAAACTATCTGGAATCGCTATCTTCCTCTTATTCGCCAGGGGCAACAAACGCCGGATACGCATTTGCCACAATTATCACTGATGATGTAAGTCAGGAGGATCGCGAAGCTTTATTGGCGCCACTGCAAAAGTTTATTGCAGGAACCAACCAGCAGGTGGAGATGTACGAGGAGTTCATAAAGTTTGGCTATTCTCCCACGATCGACATGAAGTATGCATTTCGCAATGCTTCTCTGACAATCTGGAATCTCAAAGGCGCACCGAAGACATGGCGTAAACAATTGGCTGAGTATTACGCTAAAGAACCTGTTTTTGCAGTGCTGGGCGGAATATCCAATCAAGATTGGCAGCCCATCCACAATTTTTGTGAAGAGCAGAGACTGCCATGCCTGTTCCCCATTACTGAGTTGCCAGTCGTATCAGAGTCAGACTGGTACAACTATTATTTCAACAGAGGATACTTTCAGGAAGGAGAAGCAGCCGCGCGTTTTATCAACCGCATGGATGGAATAGCACACGGGACGCCCATTCTGCAGGTCATTCAGGAGTCACCCGCTGGCAAGGCACTGGCGGCCGGCTTTCAAAAAGCCTGGAGTGACCTGGAGCATCCGACTGTTAATTCTGTGAACGTTACCAGCAAACAGCTTCGTGACCCAAAGTTTTACAGCAAATTATTACTGGACAACAAGCCTGGTGTTTTACTGCTATGGACTGACGCCGGAGTGATATCGTCCATTCCTCGGTTGATCACCAAACTGGACACACCAGCACAAATTTATTTGTCGTCCAGCTATCTTGGCAAACAGGCAGCGACAATCCCTGAGTCCGTCCGCAGCAATGTATACATCACCTATCCGTACCGACTGACTCCTTATGTGGGCTCAAAGGAAGGCTTTGATGCAAAAGTGCCGATCCTTGCCACTGCAACTGATTTTGGTGACAACCGCATAACATCGCGTACCAACACAATGTTGAAACAGGTCACTCTGCAAGGATTGAAACTGCTCTACGATAATTTATATCGCGACCACCTCCTTGACGTCATGAGTATGCAGATGGATCAGGTCGCAAGGGACTATGAACGGTTAAGTTTTGGCCCAGGACAAAGATATGTCTCAAAGGGATGTTATGTCATCCAGCTCGGAAAGGGAGCTGATCCCGCTTTGCTGGCAAAAAGCGAGTGGGTTATCCACTAAAACATATTATACGGCACTCGTAAACAAGCTTGATTTGCAGCTTAAACAAGAAAGGAGCAGATATGAAAAACCAGAGAAGGAACCGTTTCGGAAGAATAATGGTTGTAGCGTTGCTCTTGTCGGCCATGAGCGGGTTGTCCTACGCGGCACCCAAGAAGCCGATGGATCCGGCATTAGCAGCCAAACGGGAGATGGTTCGTAAACAGCAGGAACAGCAGATTACTCCGGAGAAACGCAAGGCGGCAGTCAAAGCCCTCAGAGACCTGAGAATGAAAGTTCATAAAGCCAGACAGAATTCACCCAATCGGGTTCAAGACATCAATAACAGTAACTAACATCGTCCAAACACAAGGGAGGAACCATGAAAAAATACGGATCAAACTACTTTGGGCGATTAGGGTTAATGATGTCCCTGTTATGCCTTGTCAGCATGCCGGCCTTTGGCGGGACAGCCAAGCCGATCCCTACCGGGCCTTTTGACGCAGCCGGGAAACCTTCTGTACCGGACTACTACACAACCGCCAACTGGGCCAACAGCCCGCAACTGGCCAAGTTCGTCGATACTCTCCCCGGCCTTGGAAGCGGCAAGGCCAATAATCTGGGACAATTCCTGACTGTTGGAAAACCGGACACCATCACTTATCCTGGTTCGGATTATTACGAAATTGAGCTTAGAGAATACAGTGAGCGCATGCACTCCGACCTTCCAGCGCCAGGAACCAGACTTCGCGGGTACGTGCAAGTCAACAAAGGAACCAACATAGCCCCCAACACGCTGCCCAGTGCCGGAATTTGCGGTACTATCGCAACTCCGGTTGCCTGCAGCAACAATGTTGATCCTGATCCGATCCATTACCTGTCTACTACCATCATAGCCGAACGAAACCGCCCGGTTCGCATTAAGTTCACTAACAAGCTTCCGGTCGGCGCCGCCGGTGACCTCTTCATCCCGGTGGACACATCCGTCATGGGAGCCGGCCCTGGCCCCGCCTACCCGGGCGGTCCCCGTGGACAGGGGGATAACTGCGATAATACTGTGGATGGCAATACTTGCGCCAGCTACACCCAGAACCGCGCCTCCGTCCATCTGCATGGCGGGCGAACCCCATGGATCAGTGACGGCACACCGCACCAGTGGATTACACCTGCCGACGAGATCACCCCCTACCCCAAAGGCGTCAGTGTACAGAATGTACCTGACATGCCCGATCCGGGTGACGGATCGATGACTTTCTATTACACCAACCAGCAGAGTGCCAGGTTGATGTTCTACCATGATCACGCCTTTGGAATAACCCGTCTCAACGTTTATGTCGGCGAAGCGGCCGGATACCTGATCACTGACAAGCACGAGCAGGATCTAATCTCTCGCGGTCTTATTCCACCAGACCAGATTCCTCTTGTTATTCAGGACAAAACCTACGTGGATGCTTCTGAGATCCGCAAGTACGATCCGCTCTGGAACTGGGGCACTGGAACACCGGATATAAACGGCGTTCGTCCGCCGGTAGAAGGTGACCTCTGGATGTCGCATGTTTACATGCCGGCTCAGACTACATTGGCTGGATTCGGCGGCGTCAATCCGTTTGGCCGCTGGATGTATGGCCCCTGGTTTTACCCGGCAACAGCCATAGAAAAGGGCCCGGTAGCCAACCCATACTACGATCCTGATTGCAGTAGTCCAATCCAATCGGTTTTTGCAAACTGCACGACACCGGGACAACCGGAACAGATCCCGGGAACACCCCACCCTTCCATGGGTATGGAGGCATTTCAGGATACAGCGGTAGTAAACGGCACCGCATTCCCATCGCTGACCGTTGACCCCCGAGCCTATCGCTTCCGCATTCTGAATGCAGCCAGCGACCGGTTTTGGAACCTGTCTCTGTACGAAGCAGACTCAACTGCAGGCAATGTCAGTCCGGATGCCAGACTGCTCGCAGTCGGACGCTCAAACAAAACGGAAGTAAAAGCGGTTGACGCATCTGCATATCTTGCAGCCCAGAACAATTGGCCGGCACTCTGGCCGGTTGACGGACGCGACGGCGGCGTGCCCGACCCGGCAACCAGAGGTCCCAATTTCCTTCAGATCGCCAATGAAGGCGGTTTTTTGCCCAGGCCGGTAGTGGTCGAACCACAGCCAATTACTTACATCACAGATCCGACTGCTTTTTGGGTAGGCAATGTCGATAAAATGGGGCTGGCACTTGGACCTGCTGAGCGGGCTGATGTTATCGTGGACTTTAGCGCCTATGCCGGCAAAACCCTGATTCTGTACAACGATGCACCGGCCGCCTGGCCAGCCAGGGTTCCTGGTTATGACTATTTCACCGGCGCACCGGATATGCGCGATTCAGGCGGTTTTGGCGCCGGCGGCGTATACAACCCGGCAACCGGTGTATGGGATAGCGTCACCGGTAATCCTGCCCACGGCATTCTGCCCGGGTACGGTCCAAACACCCGTACAATCATGCAAATTATCGTTACAGGCGGCGCCTCTGGTCTGCCTGCTGTCGATCCCCCTTACACATTCAATCAATCCGCACTCGAGAATGAGTTCACATCGGCTGCAACCCAGACCTCTTTAAACCCGGCACCGGTGAAAACCCTGTTCGAAAGATCTCAGGAGCCGATTATAGTAGGACAGGCGTCCTATTCAAGTGTCTATCCCAATTCTTATTTCCCGACCAATTACCCTTGGGAGGGCATTAATCAAATCAATGATCATTTCCTTAAATTCGTGACCCTTGCCGGTGAACCGGTAATTGCCACGACAGAACCCAAAGGAATTCATGACGAAATGGGCGCCTCATTTGACCCGATCTACGGCAGAATGAGCGGCAACCTGGCCATGCAGATACCAAACCCGACTACTTTGACCGCAAACCTGATTCTGTATGGATTTTCAGATGTACCGACTGAACTGATTAACAACTCCACCACCAGCAATGTCAAGGTCAGCACGACTCAACTGAACGCCCTGGCCGATGGAACCCAAATCTGGAAAATCTCTCATAACGGCGTTGATACTCATCCGATACACTTCCATATTTTTGATGTGCAGTTGATCAATCGCGTAGGCTGGGATGGTCAGATTTTGATGCCGGAACCCAATGAACTGGGCTGGAAAGACACCGTCAAGATCAGCCCCCTGGAAGACACTATTGTTGCTGTGCGACCAGTCGCACCGGCGCTGCCGTTCGGCGTGCCCAATAGTCTGCGCCCACTTAATCCAGCCATTCCAATCGGCTCCACAATGGGTTTTAACAGCATTGATCCGGCCACCGGACAGGCCTATGTTTCTCCTTCACCATACGCTGGCGGAGTAACCAACATACTTTACGATTTCAAATGGGAGTACGTCTGGCACTGCCACATCCTGAACCATGAAGAGATGGACATGATGCGTCCGATTGTACTGAATGTTTCCAACACGATACCTGATGCCCCGACCGCCCTGGCCACGCCCGCATCATTTACCGGCGGCAGCGTAACGTTAACATGGACCGATCCAACACCTGTCTTGGCTACTACCACCCCCGGCAATCCCAAAAATGAAATCGGATTCCGGATTTACCGTTGCTCAGGCCTTAACTGCACTACCTTTGCCCAGGTAGGCACTGCTCTTGCCAACGCGACTTCATACACTGAAACAGTCTTGTCCAGTGACCGTTACAGTTATCTGATTAAGGCTTACAATGCTGCAGGTGAATCAACAGCATCAAACACCGTCAACACTCAAAGTTCGGATATAATCAACGGCGTTTGCGGCAGCAGTAACGGCCTGAATTTCTCGTCAATTCCAACCACCGGATTATGCGCTTCCGGTACAGAATCAGCAGTATCATATATTGCCGGAGTATTAACCTGGACCTGTAGCGGAATCGATCCAACTCCGGCCAACAACCCGCAAAATGCCTCCTGCACCGCCTATATACCATCCTATACGCTTAACTTCCTGTCAGGTGGCAACGGTACTCTTACCGGCAATACTTCACAGACGGTAATTTACGGTCTCTCTGCCACTACAGTTACGGCAGTGCCTATAACCGGTTACCACTTTGTTAACTGGACGGAAGGGGCAACGGTGGTCAGCACGGCCCCTGCACTTACAGCAACCAATGTTGTGGCAAACCACACCTACACGGCTAACTTTGCCATAGATACATTCACTGTCACCTTCACGGCGGGTATCAACGGCACCCTGAGCGGACCTGCCGCCCAAACGGTAAATTACGCTGCCAACGCAACAACCGTTACTGCCGTCGCAAACTCTGGCTTCATCTTTGTTAACTGGATCGAAGGTGCTACTGTTGTCGGCACACTGCCAGCTTTGACGATAAGCAACGTGACTGCCAACCACGCCTACACGGCCATTTTCAGCGCCGCGTACTCGGTTACTCTTGATCAGTGTGTAACGGGACCGACGCTGGTTGCATCCGGCGCCATGCCGACCTACACATTCAACACTACCGGATTCAATGTTGCGGCCCAGGCCAATGGCGTACCGATTACTCTGACAGGCTCTACCTATACCTACCCAACCGGAGTGACAGCTAACCAGGCCATTACAGCCACCTACACACCCAACCCGGCCGGGACTGTAGCCGCAAGAATAGTAAGGGGAGCAACCGCGCTTGATTTCACGACATTGCAGTCAGCCTATATTGCAGCTGCAAACAATGAAACGATCATGCTTTTGGCTGGAAACCTGACTGGGAGTTTTACGGCAAACATCGCCAAGACAGTTTACTTGAAAGGCGGCTATAATGCGGCATTTACTTCCAATTGCGGAATAACCAACGTTGGAAATATCACTTTGGGAACTGGAACAGTTTTGTTCGACAGGGTTTCAATGTAAGCTGATATCTACAACTCCATGAACGCAAACTGCCGGTTAGCTGATTGCTGAGCGGCAGTTTGCATTTGTGGTAATTTTAAGATCGAACATCCCGACATATCATGATATTTATTGCGAATGGCAATTAGCATTCACCTGTAACAAGGAGCGCTCAATGTTTACATTTCGTATTTGCAGACATATAATCCTGGCGTTTTTCTGGGTTGTTATCACTACTCAACTGTCACATGCCGCCGCGAGCGTGATAACACTGGATCAATCCGGAGCACTCAATGGCGCCAACATGGACAATGTCGCCGGACTTGATCTGACCATCAGATATGACAGTTCCATTATGTCTTCTCCGACAGTTGTAAAGGGTGACCTCGTCTCCAAAGGCATGCTTTCAGCCAACACATCAATGCCCGGAATTATCAGGATGGTAATTATCAGTACATCCCCGTTTACTGGAAGCGGTCAGATAGCAGCTATAAACTTTGCTCCCAATCCAGTTAACGGAGGAATCAAATCAATATCTGCTACTTTAATCGACATACACGGAACGCATTTACCTGTAATTGCATCAGTAATATCAAACACGGATCCCTCATCACCGGTCGCTTCAGATGTAATCACTACCATACCAATCACTACGCCAGGCATCCCGTTTTCAGGAACTGTTCCCACTGTTCCCACTGTTCCCACTGTTCCCACTGTTCCCACTGTTCCCACTGTTCCCACTGTTCCAACTGTTTCGACAGGGCGTGCCGGCTCTATTACAGTGCAAACCAATACATCACCGCTTATTTCGGAACCTCATATTACGGAAGAATCAAAAACACCCATTCAGAATGATATCCTTCAGCAGCAATTACCCAAGGAGAGCGCCGTTACTCCTGAAGCTGTTTCTGAAACAAAGACGACACCCCAAAAGGAGATTATTGAAGTCAGACAACACATTGTTTTTAAGGGTGTAGTTGATCGCTTTAAAACTTACAGAGGTGACAAGAGCCTTCCAATAATGTCGGCACTGTTCAGCAAAGATATTTCAAATTTCATCCACCAGGATCCGGCGATTGCACTGAGTGATGGTAACGCCACGGTTACAATTTCAGTGGATATTTCAAACAGCAATCAGAATTCGCCGAATTTTGCATTGGAAAATGCAACAATTCAGTCTGTAAAAAAGGAAGGAAAGAGCGGCCGATGGAGCGTTGTGACAAAGCCTGAATTCAATGTCTGGACGGCAACTTTGAGCATAATCGCAGGCGGAGACAGTTATGAATACCCGCTCACAGTGGCACCAAGACTGGATAATGCCATAAACACGGATCAGGCCGGATGGAATAATCTTCAGAGCGGGAAAGGCTCGCAACAAGATATTTTGTATGATTTTAACAAAGATGGAGTCAGGGATTATATTGATGAGTACATATTTGTTGCCAACCATCTCGCACGTAAATAAGCGTGGTGCAAATATTTCAGTTTGACACAAAAGAGGCCTGTTTCCATTGCTGGAACAGGCCTCTTTTGCTAACGCCAGTTTGATATTAATTAAGCGGAAAGATCCTTGAGAGATTTACCAGGTGTAAACTTTCCGCTGGTTTTGGCAGCGATCTGCATTTCTTCGCCGGTTTTCGGATTTCTGCCGGTCCTTGCAGCGCGAGTTGCCGCGCTGAATACTCCAAATCCAACCAGAGTAACTTTGTCACCGGATTTGATGGCTGAAGTAACTTCCTCAATAAAGGCATTCAGAGCCTTCTCGGATTGAGCTTTGGTTAGTTCTGCGCTTTCTGCAATCTTTGCTACCAATTCTGCTTTGGTCATGGTGCCTCCGAAATATAATGTGATAAGCTGGTTTATAGCACAACGAATCGAGGAAACGCCAGCTTCTTTGTTGTTTGCGTTATAATCCGCATCAGCTATCTTACCCGTTCAACCCGACCTCTTTGGCCAATGCGCTCCAGGCTGGAATACTTCTTTCGATCACATCTTTCTGTACGCAGTACGCAATCCGGAAGAATCCGGGTGCTCCAAAGCCAGAACCAGGCACTAACAGTATGTGGTGTTTCTGAGCAATTTTGACAAACTCCACATCGTCAGCCAGTGGGGATTTGGGAAACAGGTAGAAAGCTCCGTCCGGCTTAACCATACTGAAACCCATTCCGGTCAGTTTGCTTACAAGCAGATCCCGCTTTGCCTGATACTCGGTTATATCTACTGATTCATTTTGCAATTTAGCCACCAAACGTTGCATCAGAGCCGGAGCATTGACAAAACCAAGTACGCGATTGCTGAAAACGGCTCCTTCCATGAACTGCAAAGCGGTCGCCATGCGCGGGTTGGCCGCCAGATAACCTATTCGCTCTCCAGGCAGCGCCAGATCCTTGCTGTGCGATGTCACAATAATGGAGCTTTCCACCAATGGAAAGATATTGGGTACATGCTGGCCGTCAAAAACGATCCGGGAATAAGGTTCGTCTGAAATAACATAGATAAGATGACCGGTACGGTCATAAATCTTTTTCAGCAGATCACCCAGCATTTTCAGGCTTTCGGCCGGATAGATCACACCAGTCGGGTTATTTGGTGAACAGATGATTATTGCCCGCGTTTTGGTCGTGATCGCTTTTTCTATTGCGGCAATATCAAGCTGAAATGTGTTGTGATCAGTCCAGACCTCAACCGGCACTCCGCCGTGATTATCAATATAGAATTTGTACTCAACAAAAAAAGGAGCCAGAATTATGACTTCTTCAGCCGGATTTAGAATGGTTTTAAGAACAACATTAAGTGCTCCCCCGGCGCCGCAAGTCATTATAATATGTTCGGCTCCGACAGTTAACCCGGAGTCGGCAGAAAGTTTGCTGGCAACAGCGGAGCGTGTCTCGGCATATCCGGCGTTGTTCATATAGCGATGCATGCCCGGCAGCGGATTCTGGACCAACTCCAGCAATTCTCTTCCAAAGAGCTCGGGAGGTTCGACGTCCGGGTTGCCCAGGGTAAAGTCATATATTCTGTCTGCCCCAAACTCCTGGCGCAATCGTTCTCCCTCCTCAAACATTTTGCGAATCCAGGATGATTTGGAAATGTGACTTGCGATCTTCATGGCAATAGCCATAACTTCTCCCCTCTGTGTCATTTTTCTGATAGGATTATCAGGTCGGAAATTTTACAACAATTCCTGGAGAACTCAATGAAAATTCCTTCCTATCCAGAATCAAGAGATCTTGAAATGGGTGACAAACCTCTTCTGGACAGAATTTTTACGGATCTTCAACCACGGATTTCCGAATTGACTTTTGCGGGGCTTTATCTGTTTCGCTTGGCACACGCTTATCGCCTGAGCATGATTGGTGATTCAGTTTTAGTGTTGGGAAAGAGTTACGATGGAGACAGTTATTGCCTGACTCCACTGTGCGGAAACATAAACCATGCCCTGTCAATATTGTTTGACGACGGCTGGTCCATCTACGGCGCAGATGAACAATTTCTGAGTACATATCTAACTGACGGCAATCTTATTCTGGTGGAAGAGCGGGATTCGTTCGACTACCTGTACTCGCGTGGAGAACTGGCGCTTTTACCAGGAAACCGCTTCCATAAGAAAAAAAACCGGATCAGCTATTTTACCAGACGCCACCAATATCAAGTGGCAAAGTACTCTGCAGAACATTGCAACGGCTGCCTTGAACTTTTAAACAGCTGGCTGAATATTGCACGAAACAAATCAAATCTCTCATTGAACATGGAAGTATCGGCGACATCCGAAGCCCTGCATAATTTTGCTTTACTGGGACTAGAGGGAATTGTCATAACCGAAGACGGGACAGTGACAGCATTTGCTCTTGGTGAAAGATTGAATCGTGAAACCGCAGTCTGTCATTTCGAAAAGGCGGATCCTTTCAAAGAGGGGCTTTCTCAACTTATAAATCGTGAATTTGCCACTCTATTGTTTACAGACTGCAGTTATATCAACCGTGAGCAGGACTTGGGCGAAGCGGGTTTACGCAACGCCAAACTTTCATACCATCCGGTCGAATTGATAAAAAAATATCGGGTATCACGCACTTTATCGTAAAGATTTTGTTGCACTTTACTGAGTAAAGTTGTATAAGGGGCGTTCTTTTAAAGACGGCATCAGTGCCGAAATCTCCTTGTTCCGGGTAGGACCGGGACTCGAATCCGTGAGGAGGATTTAACATGAGGAAGTACGAAACAATTTTCATCCTACAGCCTGAACTAAGTGAGGACGACATCAAAGTTGTCACCGCAAAGGCTCAAGACGTAATCTCGTCGTACAATGGCGAGTGCTTCAGAATGGACGACTGGGGCATCAGGAAACTGGCTTACCCAATCAAAAAGTCCGCCAGAGGTCGCTACTACTATCTCCGTTTCGATGGCGACAGCGCTTTGATTGCCGAACTCGAACGACGCCTGAGACTTGACGAGAAGGTTCTGCGCTACCAGAGCATTAACATAACCGACTTGCCAGAGCGTTCCGTTCCTGAGAAGAAAGTCGCCACACCGGAAGTTGAGACGGTTGAAGTAGTGGAAGAAGCAGCCACTGAAGCAGCAGCTGAATAATTAATTGGAGGATATATACTCATGAGCGACGAGAGACCAACTACATCTACATATCAACGTCCGGCAGGCGGCCCAGGCCAGCGTCCGGCAGGCGGCCCAGGCGGCCCCCGCAAAAGACGTCCTTTTCAACGCCGTAAAGTTTGCCGCTTTTGCGCTGAAAAGAACCTGACAATCGATTACAAAGAACCACGCACACTCCGTTTTTTCGTTACCGAACGTGGCAAGATCGTTCCACGACGCATCTCTGGTAACTGCGCAGCACATCAAAGAGAAATTACGGAAGCAATCAAGCGCGCACGCAACATTGCACTTCTTCCGATTGCAGCGAATCACGCAACCGCCTAAATGAGCCTTGCACTACAAGCCGATCATGCCCTGCCATCCCGCCTCAAAGCGGCCATGCTTGGCATGATCGGCTCGTTTGTTCTTTTTGCCGCTTACCTTGCAATTCCGCCGATTGGTATATTTTCCGGTATCGTGGCCCCTTTTCCGGCAGCGTATGCCAGATTACGGTACGGACGCTTAACAGGCTTCATTGTTACTCTTGGCACAACTGCTCTGACAACTGCCCTGTTTGGTCTCTTTGCCGGTTTACTTTATCTTGGTATGTGTGGAGTGACCGGTTTGTTCATGCCGGAACTTCTTGCTCGCGGTCACAATGGAAGTCGTACAGTTTTCTGGTCAACTGCTGCAAATTTAACTGTTATGGTCGCAGGTATCTTCTTGTATGGCTATTCAACAGGCCAGAACCTGCAGATGCTGATATCAACCGAAATTGCATCCAGCATGACTCAAGCTGCCGCCATCTATGAAAAAAGCGGCATCAAGGGCGAAGAACTGGAAATTCTAAAACAGACCATGAGTACCATTTCGGCTCTGTTGAACAGATTGTACCCGGCACTTATTACAACATTGATTGCAGTTATTGCCGGTTGCAACCTCGCATTACTGAAAAAAATAGCCGACAAATCAGGGATCAGCATAAATATCGGTGATTTTGCTTCGTTTAAAAATCCAGATCTTTTAGTATGGGCACTTATTGCAGCCGGTTTTTCAACTCTGCTGCCTTCGCCTCTGGTTACAACGCCTGCCCTGAACATTTTGGTGCTGGCCTCACTTCTTTACTTTGTGCAAGGCATGGCAGTTATCAGTGTAGTTATTTCAAGACAATCAATTGCCGGAATATTGAAAGTTGGATTGTACATAATGCTGGTGTTGCAACCTTATCTGGCAGCACTGATTGCCGGAATCGGATTATTTGACTTATGGGGTGATTTCAGAACCCCCAATAACAAACAGGAAAACCTGTAACCACTTAACAGGCTCGAAAGGAGAAAGAACGATGAAAGTAATTCTGACCGAAAACATTGAAACACTGGGACACATTGGTGATATCGTAAAGGTGGCACCAGGCTATGCCAGAAACTATCTGCTTCCAAAAAAGTTTGCTGTACCTGCAACTGACGGTAACGCCAAGGCTCTCGAGCACGCGAAGCGTCAATTGGCATATAAAAAGAACAAAGCGCTTGAGTCGGCTAAAATTCTTGCTGACAAACTGAATGCTCTGGCTGTGACACTTACCCACAAATGTGGTGAAGAAGGCAAGCTTTTCGGTTCTGTAACAAACATGGAAATCGCAGCTTTCTTGAATGCCAATGGTTTCGATATCGACCGCAAAAAGATTGTGCTTGAAGATGCTATTAAGCATACAGGCGACTTCACCGCAACCATCAAAATTCATCCGGATGTTACCGCAACAGTCAAGATCACCGTCTCTGCAGCTTAGTTCACCTAGATATTAAAAATTAAAACAGCCCGTCAACATAACAGTTGACGGGCTGTTTTAATTAATAGCGCGGATGCTACATGAATATCTCAGACCGAATGAGACCAAGCTTATTTAGCCGGTACTGTGCAGCGGTAATCAATACACCAATACCGTACACAACACTTCGTTTAAAATTGATCGAAGAGGCATCCTCAAAATATCTGGTGGGGCAGCTTACTTCACCAATTCTAAAACCGTTCCAAACAACTTGCGCCAGCATCTGGTTATCAAAGACAAAATCGTCGGAGTTTTTTTCCAGGGATATTTTTTCTAGAACCTGCCTGGAAAAGGCTCGGTAGCCGGTATGGTACTCGGATAGTTTTTGCCCTATAAACAGATTTTCCACCAACGTGAGCACCCTGTTTGAAACATACTTATAAGCAGGCATGCCGCCTTTAAGTGCCCCAACACCAAGAATGCGCGATGCCAAAACAGCATCGAATTCTCCCCAGGCAATCATTGAAGCGATTGCCGGTATCAGGCGAGGAGTATACTGGTAATCCGGATGCAGCATTACGACAATATCAGCTCCCATGACAAGTGCTTCCCTGTAACAGGTTTTCTGGTTCCCCCCATAGCCTCGATTAGCAGTATGCACAACGGTCCTGATTCCCAGTCGGCGCGCTTCATCTACCGTATTATCCCGCGATGCATCGTCCACCAGAATCACATCATCGACATATTCAAATGGGATTTCTCTCCAGGTCTGCTCAAGAGTTTTTGCAGCATTGTAGGCAGGCAGTATAACAATAATTTTTTTACCGTTCAGCATTAAGACATCCTTGCAATTAATGTTGGTTTGATTTGATATCACAATAGCAACGGTTTTGACTATCAAATGATGCAGTGCCTAAAGTCACGGTTGACAAGAACAGCACTTGCATAGAGAATGGCAGGATGACTTCATCACTACCCTATCTGTTACTCGTATGCCTGTTAGTTGCAGCCAACGGTTTTTTCGTTGCATCAGAATTTGCTTTGGTTGCCGTCCGACGCTCTAGAATCGAGGCTCTCAAAGCAGAAGGAAATAGTCGGGCAAACGTTCTTTTGGAACTGCTCGACAACTTGAATTCGTATATTTCAGCTACCCAACTTGGCATTACGATCGCTTCTCTCGCACTTGGCTGGGTTGGTGAACCGGCGATCGCACGTTTGCTTGAGATACCGCTTTCTGGGATTCTGTCATCCACTCTGCGACACACAATTTCTTTCGCAATTGCTTTCACCGCAATAACTTTTCTCCATATCGTTTTGGGTGAACTGGCCCCTAAAACTCTTGCTCTGGAACGCGCCGAACATGTTGCACTGGTTATCGCCTGGCCCTTGAGACTATTTCACAGAATATTCCTCTGGCCAATCCGGTTGCTCGACTATGCCGGCAGGCTAACAGTCAGGCTGCTTGGGCTTCATTCAACAAGTGAACATGCCAGCGCGTATACAATTGCGGAGTTGCGTCAAATCATTGATGTATCGCACACCAGCGGCGCTCTTGAAGCTGATGAGCAACGCCTGCTTCATCGGGTTTTCGAGTTTTCTGATTCTGAAGTACAAGACGTCATGATTCCGCGCCATGCAGTTGCAGCATTGCCAATCACAGCCACATTGGAAGATACTAGGCATGCATTCAATTCGCTCGGTTATTCCCGCATTCCGGTTTATCGTGATCAGTTGGACAACATTGCTGGTATTGTAGTCAGAAGAGATCTCGAACCCTTTTTATCTCAACCGGAGTCCGGCGAATTCAACCTTGAGGCGCTTCTCCACCCTCCCCGCTTCATTCCTTCAAATGCACAACTGAGTGTCACTTTGAAGCAAATGCAGGCTTCGCGAGCACATATGGTATTTGTAGTCGATGAATACGGCGGTTTTGAGGGTATAGTCACCCTCGAAGATCTATTGGAGGAAATAGTAGGTGAAATTGACGATGAGTTTGACGATGTATCGCCAGCTCAATTCGTAGAAGATAATGGCAGTTACCTGCTGGACGGCATGCTGACCGTCCGGGAGGCAAATCAGAGACTCGATCTCCAGATACCGGAAGATCCTTCCTACACCACAATTGGCGGCTTTCTACTGGCTCAAGCAGGGCACCTGATGAATCAGGGTGAGAGCATTTCGTTTCTGGACTACTTATTTACAGTTGAAAGTGTTGACCGCCGCAGAATCAGACGCATCAGACTCTCTCCAGAAAAAACAAGCCCATGAAAACAAAAATACGCTTGGTCAAACTTTCCGGGATTCTATTGATGTCGGTCGTCACGTTTGTGGCCGCCCTGGCCTTTTTCCTCCCTTATCTGCTGGATGTGAATACCTACCGGGCAGAGATACTTGATTTGCTGCATAAGAGCCTAAATAGACAAGTGAGCTTTAAAAACGGAACGTTTGCCTGGCATTTTGGACCTTCATTTGTTTTCACCAACTTCCAGGTTAAAGAAATAGATGGCTCAGGAGAACTTCTAACAGCAGACCAGGTTACTCTACAACTGGCCCTGATGCCGCTCCTGGATAAGAAAGTTGAACTCAAAAACATCGACTTGAACGGTGCAGTATTATCACTGACCCGTGGAACCGACGGCATACTCAATATTGATGATCTGCTGAAGCCGGGCAAAGATTCTGCTCAAGTGCAATTCAAGCGGATCAGGATGAAAAACAGCAGCATAAAGTGGCAAGACAGATACGTACATAATGAGGGACTTTCAGCAAGACTTGATAACATTCAGCTAACAATTGATCACATTGCTCGCGGCCGCAAAGGTCATATTAAACTAACTGCCGACCTTCCCGCTATCACCGGTTCTCCTTCACATATATCATTATCTGGCACAGTACGTCTTCCTGATATCAATACATCGTTACTGGATACGGAGCTAAACTGCGACATCAATGTGAAACGGGCTGAAATAGGCAGATTCTGGCCTTACTTCAGGCAGTTCATTCCATTTACCAACAGTGGAGGGAGGCTCGACTTTAGCACCGATTTTAAGGGCACGTTTCAGCAATTTACAGCGAAAGGCAAACTTCAGATACAAAATGCCAGTGTAAGCTGGCCTACCATATTCCACGCAACACTTTCACCGCGATCATTGATACTGGATTATGCCATAAAGTTAAACAAGCAGATTATAGACATTACTTCAATAGATGCCAGTATCGATGAAAAGTTCAAAATTAAAGGCAGCGTACAAATTCATGACTACAGGACAAAAGACCCGCGCATCGTGGCTAACACATTCACTCCGAAGGCATTTAAGTATGAAGAGATAAGAGATTATGTACCGTACGGCATAATCGAGGATGATGCTGCCGATTACGTTGAAAACAAAATTAAATCTGGCATTTTCAAGCTGGATAGCGGAATCCTTGACGGTCGGGTCAGTCAGATTACCCATATGGAGATTGGTCAGAACTACAATACACTTGTGATTCGCGGTCCCGTTGAAAATGCGGTTTTGAGCTATGGCCCCAAAGCCCCGAGTTTCAACAAGATAAAAGGAACCATTGAGCTAAGGGGGAAGAACTTTAACCTCATTGGCATGTCAGGTCTTTTCGGCACATCACCGTTCACCATGGACGGCTCAATTACGGAATACAACACGGATAAACGTTCCGATTATCCAGTTAGAATGGATATATCTCCCCGTGGGCCAGAAATTGCCTGGCTGGCAAAAATTGCAGGAGCATCCAAGCTGGAATACAGCGGCAGCTCCAATCTCAGATTAACAGGCGGTGGGCATCATTCGGCTTATAATCTGAGTGGAGAATGGGATCTCAAGCAGGCTCTTTATTCTTTTCCAGGATCAATCCGTAAGCCGGTCGGAGTTGCCAACCATATTAACTTTAGCTCAGTCATCGGAAAAGACGAGACAAGACTCACAAGTCTCTCATATAATCTTCAAACGATGATCCTTTCAGGCAGTGCTCTTTTCAAATATAGCAAACAACCGTATTTGGGATTTGATCTACAGAGCAATCATTTCCAGATGAATGAAACTCTTCCCATATTATCCATGTGGCAAAAATATCAGCCGCGCGGAAAAGTGCAAGCCCATATCAAAGGGAGCGGAAATCCGGAAGATTTCAGTACAATGGATTACAACGGTTCAATTTCATTGAATGCTTTTTCTTTAAAGCCAGCTGAAACGCTAAGATCAGTCAGTGGGATAAATGGATCCATCTTATTCCGAGGTCACAGTTTGGAAACATCGAGCATAACTGCTCTCTATGGCAATTCATTGTTAAACGTAAAAGGTCAGGTTAAAAACCTGCACAATCCGGAAGCCGAGATAACACTTTATTCTCCGGAGCTTTTCCTGCGAGATTTAAATTTATCACAAGACCGGCCAGATACGGCTATCAAACGCTTTAATGCTGCCTTCTCTGTTAGCAACGGTTTGTATAGGTTTAAAAGTGTATCAGGACTACTAAATTCATCAAATTTCAATGTTAGCGGTGAATATCATTCGGGTATTAATCCAGTTTCTTCTTTGTCGGTTACATCAAGTAAATTGAATATTGATGACCTGTATATGCTTATACCAACGAATCAATCAAGGGAAGTTACCTCCAAGAATAGTGGCAATTACAGTGTCAGCCTGTTTGTAGAATCCGGCAATTACGGAAAACTTAATTTCGACAAATTGAATGCGAGTGCTAGCTACGAAAACAGTTCCTTATATATTAAGAGCATTACAGCCCTGATGCTCGAAGGTAAACTGACTGCTAATGGCAGAATCGCTCCAAGTGGCAGTAAGGACAACCGTTATGACCTCTCCATTGATCTTAACAACATTGACGCAGAGGAATTATTCACTGCACTGGATATATCCAGAGAGGTTACAGGCAGGTTAACACTACACAGTGATCTGACCGCCCGTGGGGCAAATATTGATGACATTAAAAAGAGTGCTTTGGGCAATATCAGGTTAAAGATGGTCAATGGTAAGCTTCGTAAATTCAGTACTCTTTCGAAAGTATTTTCAATCCTCAACCTTTCCCAATTGTTAAAATTCCAATTGCCTGACATGGTTTCAGGCGGCATGCCCTACAATAACATAACCGGCAGCATTGAAGTTAAGGACGGTACCGTCTCAAGTCAGAATATCTTTATCAGCAGCGATGCCATAAACATCTCCATTATCGGGAGCGCCGATATAGTCAAAGAGGATTTAAACCTGACCATAGGAGTTCAACCTCTTCAGACGGTTGATAAAGTCGTCAACAGGATTCCAATTGTGGGTTGGCTATTGACCGGCAAGGAAAAAGACTTCCTGAGCGCCTATTTTGAGGCGAAAGGCAAGTGGTCCGACCCTAAGGTTAGCGCGATACCTGTAAAGTCAATGGGAAAGGGAGTATTTAATATTTTCAGGAGGGTGTTTGAGTTACCGGTCAGACTGTTCACTGATACAGGCGAGGTAATTCTGGGTCAATAGATACTGTAGTTTTCAGGATCAGAAAACAGTTCCTTCAAAAACAGATTATTAAGATAATGTCCGGTTCTGCTGGCTTCAACCTTGCCAAGGATGCGGTAACCACTGGTGTAGAGATCACCAATTAAGTCCAGTATTTTATGGTTGACTAATTCCTTCTTGTAGCGCAGTCCTTGAGGATTAATAACATCGTCCTCACCAATTACTACTGCATTGTCCAGTGACCCACCTTTTGCGAGACCAGCCTTCTTTATGGCTTCAATTTCTTCAACCATAGTAAAAGTGCGCGAGTTTATAATCGAGAAGGCATTTTCCACATCAGTAACTCGTTTTTTTTGTCTTCCCACTGGAGCGCGAAATTCGATTGACATGGTTATGTCCAGCATGTTGAGCGGTTTGATTCTGACAAAAGCTTCCTTATGGCTTACCTCCACCGGACGTTGTACCTTAAGATACACCCCAGCCTCTGGAAATTCATAGACGCCGGCCTTCCACATTCCCTGGTAAAACTCCCAGGCAGAGCCGTCAAGAATAGGTACCTCTGGACCATCAATATAGACCAGGCAATTAGTAATTCCAGAAAAATAGAAAGCTGCCATGAGATGTTCAATAGTTGACACGGAAGCGCCATCTTTTGAAATAAGGGTTGAAAGGCGCGTATCAGCGACCATGTCATATCGTGCGGGGATTGTAATGCCGTTATGAACGAAAGCTATGCCAAATTCTCGTCTGGGCAGAAACTCCAAGGTAACTTCGCGACCACTGTGCAAGCCAATGCCTGATACCTTGAAAATGCGGTTAATGGTTGTTTGACGTTTGATCATTGCAGGAATATGCCAGATTTGAGGTTGAGCGTCAATCTACTATTGGCGAGCAGAATCAAGTCGCTTTTTAAGAGATTCATGAGCATCAGCCAGCTCAGAATATTTCTTTTCCAGATCCCTGATTTGGTCAAATAGACAGGATATTGCCTTAGCTTCAGGGTCCGGAAGTTTCCCGTGTTCCAGGTCCGGTCGCAACTCGGCAGGCTTTTCCTGAGACATTACAACCCTTCCAGGAATTCCAACCACGGTGGCATTCTCAGGAACCTCTTTTACAACCACAGAATTAGAACCAATTTTAGCACCCTTGCCAACTGTGAATGGGCCCAAAACCTTTGACCCGGAGCCGATCACGACATTATCCTCAAGAGTAGGATGTCGTTTCACCTTGTCCCAAGTGACGCCTCCCAAAGTAACTCCGTGATAGAGAGTAACATTATTTCCAATTTCTGCCGTTTCTCCAATGACAACACCCATACCGTGGTCGATAAAAAACTTCCGGCCAATCTTTGCTCCTGGATGGATTTCAACACCAGTTAAAAACCGACCAATATGAGAAATGAACCGACCTAGAAAATAGAACTCTTTAATCCAGAACCAGTGAGCCACACGATAAATCCAGAGAGCATGCAACCCTGGATAGCAGAAGATAATTTCCATAACATTACGTGCAGCGGGATCACGTTCAAAAACTGAGTTTATGTCTTCACGAATGTCCTTAAACATGGCTCAACTCCTCATAATGTCACTAAATGACCGTACTTTAGTCCTAACATACTACTAGTAAATCTGTCAAATTCATTTCAATGATCAAATTAAACTTGATGCTCGACAAAAACAGATATTTTTCATATAAACGTTGCATACAAATCAACATTGGAGCAGAAATGCAAACCCTTATTTTGAAAGCACCTGCCAAAGTAAACTACCTGTTGGATGTCATCCGCCGCAGGCCGGATGGATATCACGAACTTCGCATGATCATGCAGCGCATTAACCTGTGTGATGACATCTCAATAACAGTGACTGATGCTCCTGGAATTAAGGTAACTTGCAGTAATAATGGAGTGCCGGATGGTCCAGACAATATCGCCTGGAAAGCCGCCAGAACAATGCTTGACCTATCCGGAACAAACATGGGCGCAACGGTAGAGATCACCAAGAACATTCCTGTTGCGGCAGGACTTGGTGGCGGCAGCAGTGATGCTGCTACCGTGTTGATGGGATTGAATCAACTTCTGAAATTAGATTTACCGGATCAGCGTTTAATGGATGTCGGTGTTACTCTCGGAGCTGATGTCCCTTTTTTCATATTCAAAAAAACTGCTCTCGCTGAAGGTATTGGTGACAAACTATCCGAAATGCCACAAATGCCAAATGCATGGATATTACTTGTCAATCCCGGTGTTCACGTCTCAACTGCATGGGTCTACAGAAGTTTAGTGTTGACAAGCGAAAGAGTTTTGAGTACATTGCCAGAGTTTTACGGGACTATCAAAGATATTTGTTCGATATTCTCAAATGACTTGGAATCAGTAACGATACCTGCTTACCCAGTTATAGCAGAGATCAAACAACAGATGATAGACCTAGGAGCTGCTTGCTCTATGATGTCAGGTAGTGGATCTACAGTCTTTGGTGTTTTTGATAACAGCGACAAAGCTTTCATTGCAGCAAAAGAAATGTCCATAAAAGCAGACTGGTTTGTAAAAGTCGTAGAAACTCTCTAAATCGAGTCGTATATTGGGGCGTCGCCAAGCGGTAAGGCATCGGATTTTGATTCCGACATTCCCAGGTTCGATCCCTGGCGCCCCAGCC